>Ga0193726_1000321_pt1 | contig 57554 bp, 56 predicted proteins | sample H2c1metaG_FD_144928 | JGI IMG/M metagenome (GOLD analysis project Ga0193726, IMG submission 144928) | Soil microbial communities from a riparian zone of the East river system, Colorado, United States - H2c1 | ecosystem: Environmental > Terrestrial > Soil > Riparian zone | place: USA: East River... | reverse complement strand
TGGTGCTCGCCATGTCCGATCGCTGGAAGTCCTCGGTGGTCATTTCGACCCATTGGCGTCGCAGTCGGGCTGACATGGAAACGCTCCTCCCGTGTTTCACAGTCCTCTACTGCAAGCCCCTTGCCACGCCATCCGGCCGCGCACCCCGTTGGCGCAGTGATTGCATCGACGATTGACGGTGCGGTTCTCTGGATCGTGCCGTGGCCACGCCGGTACGCCCCGACATGGCCCTGCGGGGAGAGTGCTAGTGCAGGCGAAGTCGTCGACCGTCCCGGCCGAGCCCTATCCGTTCGAACTGCGGCCGGCCGAGTGCGGCCTGCTGATCATCGACATGCAGCGCGACTTCCTCGAGCCCGGCGGCTTTGGCGAGATGCTGGGCAACGACGTCTCGCAGCTGCGCCGCACGATCGAGCCCAACCGCCGGCTGCTGGCGGCCTGGCGCGCCGCCGGCCTTCTGGCGATGCATACCCGCGAGGGCCATCGGCCGGACCTCTCGGACCTGCCGCCGTCCAAGAAGGTGCGCGGCCGCAGCAAGACCTCGATCGGCGACAAGGGTCCCATGGGCCGCATCCTGGTGCGCGGCGAGGCCGGCCACGACATCATTCCCGAGCTCTATCCCGCGGCGGGCGAGCCGGTCATCGACAAGCCCGGCAAGGGCGCCTTCTACGCCACCGACCTCCAGTCGATCCTGCAGCATCGCGGCATCACTCAGCTCGTCGTCACCGGCGTCACCACCGAAGTGTGCGTCAACACCACGGTCCGCGAGGCCAACGACCGCGGTTACGACTGCTTCGTGCCCGAGGATTGCGTGGGTTCCTACTTCCCCGAATTCCAGGACACGGGCCTCAAAATGATCAAGGCGCAGGGCGGCATTTTCGGCTGGGTGGGAAGCTCGGCCGATATCGTCGCGGCAATCGGCGGAGGCTGAGCGCGGCGCCGCAATCTGCAGTGAGCCAGGAGGAGAGCGACATGGCTGTCACAAGCGCGGACTTCAAGCCCAAGCTTTGGGTTCCAGGCGACTGGAATGCGTTCTTCGGCTTCGGCACCAACATCCTGGTCAACATGCTGGTGCTCACCGGCCTGCTGCGCTTCGTGCTCAAGATGCCGGACGAGCTGGTGTTCGGCCGCATCCTGCCCGCCACCGGCCTGATGCTGTGCCTGAGCACGGTGTACTACGCCTGGCTCGCCTATCGCCTGGCCAAGGAGACTGGTCGCACCGACGTTTGCGCCCTACCGTCCGGCATCAGCGTGCCGCACATGTTCATCGTCGTGTTCGTGATCATGCTGCCGATCCTGATCACCACCAAGGATCCGGTGCAGGCGTGGGAAGCGGGACTCACCTGGGTGTTCGTGCAGAGCTTCGTGCTGATGGGCGGCGGCCTCATCGCGCCCTACATCCGCAAGATCACGCCGCGCGCGGCGCTGCTGGGCTCGCTGGCCGGCATCTCGATCACCTTCATCTCGATGCGGCCCGGCGCGCAGATGGTGATGACGCCGGTCATCGGCCTGGTCTGCTTTGCCGTCATCATGGTCGACTGGTTCGGCGGCGTTCGCTATTTCAAGGGCGTGCCGGGCGGCCTGGTGGCCATCATCGTCGGCGCCGTGATCGCCTGGGGCTCGACCTTGTTCGGCTTCAACTACGGCGGCCTCACGATCGAGGGGCTGAAGGGCGCCCTGTCGAGCTTCGGCTTCTCCTATCCCATGCCGGCGGTCGGCCATGTCTTCGGCGGCTTCCAGTTCATCGGCGTCATCCTGGTGACGGCGATTCCCTTCGGCATCTACGACCTCGTCGAGGCGATGGATAACGTCGAGAGCGCCGCCGCCGCGGGCGACTCCTTTCCGACGACCCGCGTGCTGACAGCCGACGGCGTGGTCAGCCTGATCGGCTGCCTGATGGGCAATCCGTTCATCAACGCCGTCTATATCGGCCATCCCGGCTGGAAGGCGATGGGCGGCCGCATCGGCTACTCGGCGGCCACCGGCGCTCTGGTGATCGTGCTGGCATGGTTCGGCGTCATCGCGCTGATGATGGCCCTGATCCCGGTTGTCGCGATCCTGCCCATCCTGCTCTATATCGGCATGCTGATCGGCTCGCAGGCGTTCCAGGAAACGCCGATGCGCCACGCCCCGGCGATCGTGCTGGCGCTGGTGCCGCAGATCGCGGCCTGGGGAAAGACGCAGATCGACGGCGCACTGAACGCCGCCGGCACCTCGGCCACAGCCGTCGGCTTCGACAAGCTCGACCAGACCGGCGTGCTCTATCAGGGGCTGGAGATCCTGGGCGGCGGCGCCACCCTGGCCGGCATCGTGCTGGCCGCGATCACGGTGTTCATCATCGAGCGCGATTTCATGAAAGCGGCGGCCTTCGCCGCAGCCGGCGCGGTGTTCACCTTCTTCGGCCTGATCCATGCCGAGGCTTTGGGCATCGGCCGCACGCCGTCGATGGTGATCAGCTATCTCGGCATCGCCGTCATTCTGCTGGCCTGCAGCAAGTACGCCGGCCTGGCGCCGTTGCCGGGCGAGGCGTCGCGCATGCACGGTCACGGCGATCCTGCCGCGAAGCCCGCCGAGTGAATGCGCGGCGCTTCTATCGATGAGGGGGTTGGTGCCCGCTGCTGGACTCGAACCAGCACGGCCCTCTCGGGCCTCGGGATTTTAAGTCCCGTATGTCTACCATTCCATCAAGCGGGCGCGCGGCGGGGACCTTAGGGGCGAGACGATTGGAAGGAAAGCGAGACAACGGGCCCTCTCCGCCCGCGCGACGGCGGCGGGGGAAGTCGATGGGCAATGAGCCCCTCCGCCCCGTATGACGGGGCACCTCCCCCGAAGACCGGGGAGGGATGGCTACTTGCGGCCGAAAGCGAAGCCGACGCGGCCCATGATCAGCATGTTGGGGCGCGGATCGACCGTGCCGTAGTAGGTCTCGCTCGGGAAGTTGGCCGAGCGCGCCGTGGCAACGCTGCCGGGGCGGAACTGGACCTCGGTACTGAGGCCCCACAGGATATCGGCGACGCCATCGCCATTGATGTCGCCCCACGCCGTGCGCAAGCCGATGCCCAGCGTCGGATCGACCGTGAAGCGGTCGTTGCCGCCGTTGAAGCCAGGGCCGCCCGGTGCACCCGCCTCGCGGCCCGACAGCGTCTGCGTCCAGCTATCGAGCGTGATGCCGGCGTAGAAGTCGAGGAACAGCGGCACGGTCTTGGGTGCGGCCTCGACCAGCGGGATGCTGACGCCGATCAGGATCGGGACCTGGACGTTCTCGCGCACGGTCTGCTGGCCGGACGCCATCGGCGTGCCGCTGATGCCGCTGAAGTTCTGCACGAACGAGTTGGCGCCGAACGCCGACTGGATGCCGAGTTCGACGAAGATGCCGAGACCGCGGCCGGCGCACGCCGTTGCGCCGGCGCACGCCGCCGCCTGCGATGGGCCGGTCGTGTCGCCGGAAGGCACGGCGCCGGCGCGCGCTTTCTGGCTGTCCTTGCCGGCGAACGAAGTATCGAAGTCAAACCGCGCGCGCACGCCGGCGAGCGGCGTCGCCTGCTGTGCGCCGGATGCCGGTCGATTGTCGACCAGGTAACCGCCGGGCCCGAAGAAAGTGTCGACGCCGGTGGAAGCGCCGGTGCCGCTCATGCCGATCACGCTGCCGCCCAGCAGCCAGAGCCCACCGGGAAGCAAGATGTCGATGAGCGACTTCGGCGCGCAACTCGCCGGATAGACCGGAAAATCGGGGCTCGTGTTCCTGTACCGTTCAAGCGTTCGCTGGTCCGCTTTCTGTCGAGCGTAATCCTGGCGCGAGACCAGCGGAGGAGCGTAATGGATAATCTCGTTATAGGCGGCCAACGCGGCGTCGAATGCATACCTGTCGCATTCCGCGGCGGCGTCCTTCAGTCGGGCCAGAATGCGGCCGATTTCGCTCGCCCATGCTGCCCTGAAGAGCGGTATGGAAGTGCCGGGTATCGTGTTCTCCGGAACGCCGCCGGTATCTTCGAGGCCGCCGGATTGAGCGATCGAGGGACCGGAAACCGAGGCGCGCTGCAGGTCGGGCGACTGGGCGCGGGCGTCGGAAACAGCGAAAGTTACCGCAAGGACGACGAAACCGGCGAGCCGCCTCCGGAGCGAAGACAATTGCCACATTGCGATTCTCCCCCAAGGAAACGCCTGCCGACGCCACGTGATTCATCGCCTGCCACCCCGTCGTTGCGGCGATGTCCTCAGTAGAATACGGTTGAGAGAAATCCCAAATAGGCAGAGCTGCCTAGTGCCGCGTGGGGGCGTACAGGATGGAATCGTTCAGCCGTCACGACTTCCGGGCGGCGCTCGACTTCATCGCCCTGCTCGGCGAGGCTGGGGATCTCGACGAATTCGCCTCGCACATCGCCTTCGAGTTCGATGGCGTAATCGCCTGCCATTGCAGCAGCTACAACGAGATCAATCCTCGCCGGCGGCGCGCGCACTGGATCGCCAATGTCGAAACCGGTCTCGCCGACGTGCAGGCGTTCGAGCAGCACATCGCCGAGAACCCGCTCATCAATCACGTGGCCGCCCATCCGCTCGGGCCGGCCGTGAGGATCAGCGATCTCGTCAGCCAGCGCCGATGGCGGAGCCTCGGCGTCTACAGCGATTTCTACCATCCATGGAATTGCGAGCGGATCATGTCGCTGGAGCTCGCGACCGGGGCAGTCTCGATCTCGGTCGCCGTATTTGGCGATGGCCGCGACTTCTCCGAGCGCGACCGCACGATGATGACCGCGCTGCGTCCGCATCTGATCGGCGCCTACCGCCATGCGGCGCTGATCGGCGATCTCGGCGAACGCCTGGCGTTGCTCGATCGAGGCATCGAGATTGGCGGGCTCGGCGTGATCGTGGTCGGCGCGAATGGCCGCGTGCGCTCGATGAGCGATGCGGCACGCGTCTGGCTGGCCGCCTATTTTGGCCCCCTGCCGGGCCTTGACTGCCTGCCCGACGCGGTGACTGCCTGGCTGCGCCGCGGCGAGAATCCGGCCAGCGCCGCCGAGACGATGCCGCAAGCCCCGCTACCGTTCGTCGCCGAGCGCGACGATGCGCGGCTCGTCCTGCGCTGCCTGCGCCATGCCGGGCAATCTCTCATCCTTCTCCACGAGGAGCGCACGACGATCACGGCCGGGGATTTGGCGGCGCTGGGTCTGGCGCGGCGCGAGGCCGAAATCCTTGCCTGGGTCGCGCTCGGCAAGACCGACGCCGAGGTCGCCGCCATTCTCGCGATCTCGCCGCGCACGGTCAGCCACACCCTGGAACGGGTCTACCGGAAACTCGGCGTCGAAAGCCGCCTGGCCGCGTCGATGCGGGCGCTCGGCGTCCTGCGCGCGGGGCGACGAACCCTTAGCGCCTGAACCCCGCGATCAGGCCGCCTTCGACCCAGGCGCGTAACAGGCCGGCGGCGCGGGCGGGCGCCTGCTCCTCGCCGGTGAAGGGCGCGATCGCTTCACACAGCTCGGGGAAGGTCCGGCCATCGGCCAGCGCGTCGAGCAAGGCGGCATCATCTTCGTCGAGCGAGCGGAAATTGGAGACCAGCTCGGGCCGCCAGATCGCCCAACGCACGGACCGGGCAACGCGCTCGACCTCGAGATTGCCCGGCTCGACGTCTTCGCGGCGCTGCCAGGCCTGCGGCACGTCGAATTCGAGCGTCAGTCGCCGGAGCGAGGGCAGGGGGGTGAAGGCCAGCGTCTCCCACGCCTCGGGTGGCAGCGCCATCAGCGCGTCGGCGGTGACGGGCGTCGCGTCGGGCGAATCGAAGGCCTCGCCCAGCGCCCATTCGAACCGTGCCATCTCCGCCGCGGCCGGCGTGCGGCTGTAGGGCGGCGTCGAGCCCAGGAAATCCGCCACGTCTTTGCCGAACCAGCGTATCGACGGATGGTGCGACGGGTGGGCGGCGATATAGGCCCGCGCCATGTGGTCGAAATCGGCCGGACCCGCCATCGCCATCAGGCCGGGATAGTCGGTGGTCAGGGCCTCGATCAGGCGCAGCGCGTAGCCGTCGCGATAGACATCGAGCAGCGTGAGGCGGTCGGCCTTCTTCGTGTCGCGTACCGCCGCCTGGAACGATTCGCTGCTGGCCAGCAGGTAATCCTGGAAGGCACGTTGCAGGTCGCCGAGGGAGCCGACGTTGGCGCTCATCACGCGGCCTCGCGCACGACACCGGCGGCGATGCGGCGCGCGACGTCAAGCTCGGCCAAAAGCTCCTCGTAGGGCGGGATGTCGTCGTCACGCTCGATCATGGTCGGCACGCCCGGGAATAGTTTTATCGCCTCCGCGTAGAGCGCCCAAACGTCGGGCACGATGGGATGGTCGTGGGTATCGATGATGTGGCTGCCTTTGTTTGTGTGACCGGCGAGGTGGAACTGGCGCACGCGCTCGCGCGGCATGGCGCGCAGGAACGCCAGGGCGTCGAACTCGTGGTTGAAGGCGCTGACATAGACGTTGTTGACGTCGAGCAGGATGTCGCAATCGGCGCGCCGCGCGAGTTCGGCGATGAACTCCCATTCGGTGAGCTCGGAGGCGGAGTAGGTGACGTAGCTCGACACGTTCTCCAGCACCAGCCTCCGGCCGAGATGGTCCTGCACCGCCAGCACGCGCTCGGCGGTATGGTCCAGCGCCTCCTCGGTGTAGGGCAGCGGCAGCAGATCATGCATGTTCTGCCCGCGCAGGCCGGTGAAGCAGAGATGGTCGGACACCCACATCGGCTGCACGCGGCCGACCAGCGCCTTCAGGTCGTCGAGATAGGCCCGGTCGAGCGGATCGATCGAGCCGATCGACAGCGACACGCCATGCAGCGCCATCGGATAGTCGCGGCGAATACGGTCGAGCCAGTGCAGCGGACTGCCGCCCGGCACCATGTAGTTCTCCGACAGCGCCTCGAACCAGCTCACCCTTCCGGGGTTGGCGGCGATCTCTTCGTAGTGCTCGGGCCGCAACCCCAACCCGAATCCGATTTCGTTGGTGCACATGTCGTCAATTCTACTCTCTCTCGAAAGAGTTCGTGCATTCTCGACTCATCACCATGAAGCAGCGGCCCTTGCAGCCGCTCACGTCTTCGCAGGCCGGGCGCCTCGCACATCGCACCGTGGAAGAAAATGCGGCGATCATGAAAATGCACTTCCGGGGAAAAACAACGACGCGAGAATCGAAATTCTCATCAGACGAATACAGAATATATGCAAATGCACAAAGAATGACGATCAATTTATCAATGTGTTCCTGATCTTAACAAAGGCGATGCGATTTATTTGCGTCGCGGCGCGCAACGCGTGCAGATTTTTTAAGAAACATTCGCGATGAAAAGAATCCGATTTCTCACTTCGACTGCTTCCGTTCATCCTTGAACAGCTTCCGAAAGTACCTCTAGCATCGTGTCGGGAGCGCGCAGATAGCTGCAAGCTCTTTTGGGAATCTCGCGAAGGGGAACATTCATGATGCGTATGCTTTCATTGTCAGCGTTAGCAGCAGCGGCCGCAGTGTGCGGTGCCACGTTTGCAATCACGTCAGCCACGGCTCAGACATCATCGACCACGACGCCCTGCGGACCCGTGACTTATTCGGTGGCGGAACAGAAGAATGTCGGCATTCCGTGCACGCCGCCGACTCCGCAGTCCACCGACGGCAAGACAGTGGCCTGCGGTCCGGAAACCTATTCCGTGGCGGAGCAGAAGTACGTCGGCGTGCCTTGCACGCCGCCGACTCCGCAAGCCGCGGACGGCAAGACGGCGCCCTGTGGAATCGTTGCCTATTCGGTGGCGGACCAGAGGAACGTCGGCGTTCCTTGCCCGGCCAAGTAGCCGAGGATTCGAATCGCTCTGCGGTCTGTTGAACAGACCCAAGCCATCGGGCGCTGCGAGAAATCGCGGCGCCCGAACTTTTTCGGCTTGCCCAATGCCTGAAGAACTTTGCCTTGCTTGCACCGTGGTTCAGAGACTCACAGTGGCTTGACGCGGCTTTCGATCGGCTCGATCGAGAGCGACACGCCCCGCAGCGCCATCGGATAGTCGCGGCGGATGCGGTCGAGCCCGTGCAGTGGGCCACCGCCCGGCACCCTGAAGTTCTCTGATAGCGCCTCGAACCAGCTCACCCTTCCGGGGTCATCGGCGATCTTTTCATAGCGCTCGAGCCCGGAGACCCTACCCGAGTCCGCCCGATTGCGGGCGAATGAAGGCTCGGATGGCCATGCCATACAGACCGCAAATGCACTCAAAATGAATCTCGTTTCGTACCACCTATTGCATCGCAATGCGGAATTAATAGCTGCATATAGAAATCTGCCGATTACGAAGTTCATAAAAAGTGAAAGATGAAGAGAGCGCTTCTGGCATGCCGTCTTAACCTTGAACAAAAAGGATTTTATTTGGTCCACCAGCATCGCGTGCACTATGCAAATTACTATGCATATCATCGAGGATGAAAAGAATCCCCGCCGTCGGATCGGCCCCGTCCGATCATCCTTGAACTGGCGCGGAAAGTGCGTCTAGCATCCCGGCACGGGCGAGCAGGCAGCTGCAGCTCGCTGGGAGTTTCACCAAAAGGGGATAAATCATGATGCGTCTTTCTTTGTCAGCGTTGGCGGCAGCGGCCGCATTGTGTGGCGCCTCGTTCGCCATCTCGTCGGCGATCGCCCAGACACCGCCGGCGGCAGCGCCGGCTCAGCAGATGACTTCGGACGGCAAGCCCTGCGGCCCGGTCGCCTATTCGGCCGCTGAGCAGAAGTATGTCGGCGTTCCCTGCAATGCGGCGCCGACGCAGACCTCGGATGGCAAGCCCTGCGGCCCGGTCTCCTATTCGGCCGCTGAGCAGAAATACGTCGGCATTCCCTGCAATGCGCCGGCGCAGCAGACCTCGGACGGCAAGCCCTGCGGCCCGGTCGCCTATTCGGCGGCGGAGCAGAAGTACGTCGGCGTTCCCTGCCCGGCCAAGTAGTTCGGGAACCAAGACCAAATGATCGGGCGCCGCGAGCCATCGCGGCGCCCGAACTTTTTCGGCTTGCCGGAAGTCTAGAGGACCTTGCCGCCCTGGGCCGTGCAGCTCGCGACGTCGGTGGTCTCGGTCCAGCCCTGACCCTTGCAGGCGTTTTGGCCCTTGCAGGACGACGAGCCCATCTTGCAGGCGCTCTGGCCCTTGCACGCATTGACGCCGCTGCACTTCACGCCATCGGCGTGCGCGGCGGTGGCGAACGAGCCGGCAGCGAAGATCGCGGCGGCCGCTGCGAAAACGGTACGCTTGGTCATGTGTCTCTCCCTTATGTCGGCGCAGCGGCGATACGCCGATGCGGCAGGACGAACCTGCATCCCAACTACGCGCATTGCCAAGACGCCGATCAGTTCCGAAAGGTCACGCTTTGGTGAAATGAAGAGGGCGCTGCGTAGCTCGCAGCGCCCTGCCTGGCACTTCGATGGGTAGCGACGACTACTGCACGACCTTGCCGCCCTGGGCGGTGCAGCTCGCGACATCCGTCGTCTCGGTCCAACCCTGGCCCTTGCAGGCGTTCTGGCCCTTGCAGGAAGACGACGCGGTCTTGCAGGCACTCGTGCCCTTGCACGAATTGGCGCCGCTGCACTTCACGCCATCGGCATGCGCGGCGGTGGCGAACGAGCCGGCAGCGAAGATCGCGGTCGCCGTGGCGATGAGGGTTTTTCTGGTCACTGATCTCTCCCTAAATGGATCCCAAGTGGGGCAACTGGCTTCCCACGGGCGAACCATGACTCCTGCCTCAGCCCCCGGGAAGTCGGCGCCTGGCAATGAAGCGTGAACTTCCGATCACCCCTGCGTGAAGCGGGCCGGCGAAAGCGCCGCCTCGCTCACGCCTAGGCCGGCGATATCGCCAGGCATGCCCCGGCCCAGCGCCAGGCTCGCCGCGAGCCGCCCTGCAGACTCGCCCGTCTGGATGCCATAGCCGCCCTGGCCCGCCAGCCAGAACAAACCCTCGACCGTGCGGTCGTAGCCCACGACCAGGTTCTTGTCGGCGACGAAGCTCCTGAGGCCCGCCCATTTGTTTTTGATGCGCCGGATCTTGAGCGTCGTCGCCGTCTCGATGCGCTCGACGGCGATGGCGATATCCATCTCCTCCGGCTGGGCGTCGCAGGGCGGCGACGGCGTCTCGTCGGCCGGCGAGGCGAGGAACTGGCCGACCTCGGGCTTGAAGTACCAGGTCTCGTCGAAGTCGATGACCATCGGCAGACGCACGAGATCGAGACCTGGCGGTGCGTCGAAGGTGAAGGCGGTGCGGCGCTTGGGCACCAAGCCGACCGGCCTGGCACCGGCTAGTTGCGCTAAAACGTCGGCCCACGCGCCCGCGGCGTTGACGACGGTCTTTGCGGCGAGGCTCCCGCCGTCGCGCAGGCCGATCTTCCACTGTCCGTCCTTGCGCTCGAGCGTCGTGATCTCGGCGTCAAGTCGCAGCACGGCGCCGGCGGCACGCGCCCCGCGCAGGAAGCCGCCATGGATCGCCGCCACGTCCATGTCGTCGGCCTCGGGCTCGAAGATCGCGCCGCCCGCCGCCGCCTCGGGCTTGAGCAAAGGCTGCCGCCGAAGCGTTTCGCCGGGATCGAGCCAGCGCACGCTCGGCACCAGGCGGGCATAGTCGGCGGCGGCCTTCTGCAGCGCCGCCTGCTGGTCGGCGCGGCCGGCGATCAGCGCGCCGCGCGGCGTGAGCAGGGGATGGTCGGCGAAGCCGGGAGGCGGCTTGCGATAGAAGCGGCCTGACGACACGGTGATGGCGCGGATTTCCACGCTGCCGTAGGTCTCCGAGTGCAGCGCGGCCGAGCGGCCGGTCGTGTGATAGGCCGCAACGTGCTCGCGCTCCAGTACGATCACCCGGGCGTGGGGCGCGAGATGGTAGGCGGCGGAAACCCCGGCAATGCCGGCGCCGACGATGGCGAAATCGAAATCCTGCATGGCCGGCACATTGCAAGGTCGTCCGGCGGCCTGCAATAGTCGAGGCCGCCATGAACATCGCCCACCTGCTGCTGGGATCGGCCCAGGAATTCCGCGATCTGCCGGCGCTCGCCCGCGGGACCGCGCCCCATCTCACCTATCGCGACCTGTGGCGCAAGGTCTCGGTGATGAGCATGCATTTGCGCGGACGCTTCGGCCTGGCGCGCGGCGATCGCGTGGCCTTCGCCATGTCCAACGGCGTCGAGTCGATCGAGGTGATGTACGCGATCTGGCATGCCGGCCTCTGCGCCGTGCCGATGAACGCCAAGCTGCATGCAAGGGAGTTCGCCTTCATCCTGGAGAATTCGGGCGCGAAGCTCTGCTTCGTCACGCCCGATCTCGCCCCGACCATCGCCGAGGCGGCCAAGGAGGCACCCGAGCTGAAGGAGATCGTCGACGTCACGACGCGGTCCTACACCTTCATGGAAGTGGGCGATCCCATCGCCCTGATCGAGGCGGAGCCGACCGATCTGGCGTGGCTCTTCTACACGTCGGGCACCACCGGGCGGCCCAAGGGCGCCATGCTCACCCATCGCAATCTCCTGGCGATGACGCTCAACTACTTCGCCGATGTCGACCGCCCGCCGCCCGGCGGCTCGATCGTCCATGCCGCACCGATCAGCCACGGCGCGGGCCTGTGGAACTTCGCCCTGCTGGCGCGTGGCTCGGTGCAGGTCTTTCCCGAGAGCGGCAAGTACGAGGTGCCCGAGACGGTCGAGCTGATGAACCGCTGGCCCGACTGCAGCATCTTCCTGGCGCCCACCATGGTGAAGCGCCTGATCGAGCATGGCAGCGTGTCGGAGCTGCGGCCCGATTCGTTGCGGCTGATCACCTATGGCGGCGCGCCGATGTACGTCTCCGACCTCAAGCACGCCCTCGATCTTTTAGGCAACAAGCTGGTGCAGATCTACGGCCAGGGCGAGAGCCCGATGACCATCACCCATCTCAGCCGCGAGATGCATGCCGATCGCCAGCATCCGCGCTGGGAGCAGCGGCTGGCCTCGGCCGGCCGTCCCGACTCCTGCGTGGCGGTGCGCGTGGTCGACGAGGAAGGGCGTTCGCTTGGCGTAGACGAAGTCGGCGAAATCATCGTCAAGGGCGACACGGTGATGTCCGGCTACTGGAACAATCCCGAGGCTACGGCGAAGTCGCTGCGCGACGGCTGGCTGTGGACCGGCGATGTCGGCGCGTTCGACGAGGAAGGGCTGCTGACCTTGAAGGACCGCTCCAAGGACATGATCATCTCCGGCGGCTCCAACATCTATCCGCGCGAGATCGAGGACGTGCTGAACCTTCACCCCGCCGTCGCCGAATGCTCGGTGGTGGGCCGCCCGCATCCCGAATGGGGCGAGGAGGTCGTGGCCTTCGTGGTGGCGCGCGGCGGCAAGTCGCTCTCGCCCGCCGAGCTCGACCAGCTCTGCCTCGACAACATCGCGCGCTTCAAGCGGCCCAAGGACTACAAGTTCATCGAGGCGCTGCCCAAGAACAACTACGGCAAGATTCTCAAGACGGAGCTCAGGAAGCTGCTTTAGGACTCACGGCACTCAACGCGCGACAACGGCGATGTATCCCACCCTTCGAGACGCATCGCTTCGCGATGCTCCTCAGGGTGAGGTAGTGTGAGGTTACGAATACGAGGAGGAGGAAAAGACATGGCCAGCATGATCGACTTCAAGCGTCCCGACGGCTCGACCTGCAGGGGCTATCTGGCCGAAGCGGGCAAGGACAAGCCGGGCATCGTCGTGATCCAGGAATGGTGGGGGCTGAACGACCAGATCAAGGGCGTGGCCGACCGCTTCGCATCAGCGGGCTACAACGCGCTGGCGCCCGACCTCTACAAAGGCCGCGTGACGCAGAAGCCCGACGAGGCCAACCACATGATGAGCGGGCTCGACTTTGTCGGCGCCTCCGACCAGGACATCGCCGGCGCGGCAAAACACCTGGCCGGCATGAGCCGCAAGGTGGGCGTGATGGGCTTCTGCCTGGGCGGCGCCCTCACCGTTGCGGCCGCGGCGCGCGTATCGGGCATTGCTTGCGCTGTGCCATTCTACGGCGTGCCGCCGGGCCAGCTCGCCGATCCGGCGAAGATCAGGATTCCCGTCCAGGGCCACTTCGCCAACACGGATGACTGGTGCACGCCGCAGGTCGTGAACGACTTCGAGAAGGCGATGACCGCCGGCGGCAACAAGCCGGAGATCTACCGCTATGACGCGGCGCACGCCTTCGCCAACGAGAAGAGCCCGGCCTACGACGCGCCCTCGGCCAAGCAGGCTTGGGAGCGCATGATGCCGTTCCTGGCCAAGCACCTTTGATCATCGCTGGGGGCGCGCCACTCCAGTGGCGCGTCTTTTCATGAGTCATGAGCGCCACGGGAGTGGCGCGCCCCCAGCACTAGGTCTCGCCATCGTCGGGCTGGGCGCTTCGCTCGCCCCGCTCGACATCGCCGTCAACGTGGCGTTGCCGGCGATCACCGCGCACTTCCGGCTGGCGCTGGGCGACGTGCAGTGGCTCGTCATCTGCTACGTGCTGGTCTACGGCTCGCTGATGCTGGTGTGCGGCAAGCTGGGCGACCTGTTCGGCCATCGCCTGATCTTCCGCCTCGGCCTTGTCGTGTCGGCGATCGGCTGCGCCGCCTGCGCCGCCGCGCCGGACTGGCCGCTCTTCCTGTGGGCGCGCGCCGGCCAGGGGATCGGCACCGCACTGGCGCTGTCCTGCACGCCGGCGCTCGCCACGTCGCTGTTTCCCGAAAGCGGGCGGACCCGGGCGCTGGCGGGCTTCGCCAGCACCATGGCGATCGCCGCCGCCGTCGGCCCGTTCCTGGGCGGCGCCCTGGTCGAGCTGTGGGGCTGGCCGGCGGTCTACTGGATACGGGTGCCGATCGCCCTGGTGACGCTTGCCTTGTCGGGCCTGCTGCCCTCGCCCAAGCCGGACTCGCGGCCGTTCGATGCGCCCGGCGCGGTCCTGCTCGCCCTCTGCATGAGCACGCTCCTGCTGTCGCTGGTGCTGTCGCAGCGCCGGGACGTCCCGGGCGTCTGGGCCGCCGCCTTGTTCGCCGTTGCGCTCGGCGTGCTTTACATCTATGTCCGCCGCGCCAACCGCGTGCCCGAGCCGATCATCCGGCCCGGACTGTTCGCCGATACAGCCTTCGTCGTGCCCAACGTCATGAACGTGCTGGCCAGCCTGGCGGGCTTTTCCATCCTGCTGCTCACGCCCTACTACCTGGTGAACGTCCTGAAGCTGTCGGCCCTGATGAGCGGGCTGGTGCTGGCACTGGCCTTCGCCGGCAGCCTGACGGGCGCGCCGCTCTCGGCCTTCTTCGTGCGGCGCATCGGTCAGCGGCCGACGGCGTTCGCCGGCGTGGCGCTGGTCGGCCTTGGCCTGCTGCCGCTCGGCTTCACCGACGCGGCGACGCCGATCGTGGCGGTGGCGCTGCTGCTGATCGTCGAGGGTGTCGGGCAGGGCCTGCTCACCGTTGCCTACACCGACATCGTGACGGCCACGCTTTCGCCGCGCGACCGCGGCGTTGCCGGCAGCCTCGCCTTGCTCACCCGTACGCTGGGCATCGTGAGCGGCGCCTCGGTGCTGACGGCGCTGCAGGCGCGCGGCGCGGGTGACCTCACGGGCCTCGCCGGCTTCCTCGCCGGCTACCGCTATGCCTTCCTCGCGGCCGGTGGCGGCCTGCTGGCTGCCCTGGCACTGTCGCTCGCCATTCCGCGCGCGTGGTCCAGGCGGTAAGGTGTGGGCATGCTCGCGATCCGCTTGGTGAAGACGGCAATGGTGGCCTCGGCCGCCCTGTTCGCGCTCCTGGTCGCCTACAACAACCTGGCCGACTACAATTCGAACTACGAATTCGTGCGTCACACGCTCAGCATGGACACGACCTTCCCCGACAATGCGCTCAAGGGCCGGGCGATCACGTCGCCCGCCCTATGGGCGCTCGCCTATTGGTCGATCATCCTGGCCGAGGCGGCGACCGGCCTCGTGCTGGCCTTTGGGGCGTTTCGCTTGATGCTCGCCTTGCGGGCGCCGGCAGCGGTGTTCGCCGCCGCCAAGCCGTATGTCGTGATCGGCGTCGGTCTCGGCTTTCTGGTGTGGTTCACGGGCTTCATGGTCGTGGGCGGCGAATGGTTCCTGATGTGGCAGTCCAGGATGTGGAACGGCCAGCAGGCGGCGTTTCGCTTCTACATGACCCTGCTTGCCGTTGGCATATTCGTCAGTCTGCGCGATGGAGAACCCGACAGATGATTTCGAAGCGCGCCTTTTTGACTTCCGTCGGTGGCCTGATCTGCGTCGCCGTCAGCCGTCCTGCTCCCGGGCAGGTGCCGGCGATTTCCATGGCCCGGCATGAACAGTTCATGCGGCTTGCCATCGACGAGGCTCGCAAGAATCCGGTCTATCCCTTCGGCGCGGTCATGGTGCGGCCGGAGACCGGCGAGGTGATGGCGCGAGGCGTGAACAGGTCATCGGACAATCCGACCTTTCACGGTGAGATCGACTGCATGGACGACTATGTCCGGCGGAGCGGCAATCAGGGATGGAGCCCGCTCGTGCTCTACACGACGGGCGAGCCCTGTTCGATGTGCATGAGCGCGCTCGTCTGGGCGGGCATCGGCGGGGTCGTGTTCGGTTCATCGATCGACGGCATACGGCGCGCAGGAATCGACCAGATCAATATCACTGCCAAGACGGTCATCGATGCGTCGCCGTTCTATAAGGGCGCGCTGCTGGGCGGCGTGCTCCAAAGCGAAACGGATCGTCTGTTCCTGGAGCGCAAGAAGAACTAGGCCAATTCAACGGGAACTGATCAGGCAGGCGACGGCAAGCCCGCAAGGCTCAGGGCAGTTTGATATCACCCTTGCGGATGATGTCGCCGAACATCTGAGTCTCGGCGATGATGCGGATACGGAAGTCGGTCGGGTTGAGATAGGTGACGCGCGCGCCGCCGCCATGCAGCTTGGCGATCACCTCGGGCGCGTGCAGCGCTTCGGCGATCGCTGTGTCGAGCCGCGCGACGATCGACAGCGGCGTGCCGGCAGGGGCCAGGATGCCGAACCACGAATCGCCGCCATCCTTGCCGTAGCCCTGCTCACGCAGGGTCGGAATGTCGGGGAAATCCGGATGGCGGACCTCGGCCAGCATGGCCAGCCCGATGACCGCGCCCGATTTGACATGCGGCAGGGCGGTCTGGTCGAACTGCGCCTGCACCTCGCCCGCCACCAGGGCGTTGGTGGCCGGCGCGCTGCCGCGATAAGGCACGTGGGTCATCTTGATGCCGGCCTCGAGGCTCAGCATCTCGCCGAACAGGTGGGTGATGGTGGCGAGCCCCGAGGAGCCGAAGTTGATCTTGCCCGGATTGGCCCGGGCGTAGGTCACGAACTCGGCGACCGTCCGCGCCGGCACCGAGGGGTGGATGGCGAAGACGCCCCACGACGTGCACATGCGCGATACCGGGATGAAGTCCTTCTCCGGATCGAACGGGATCGGCTGCAGATGGCGGGTGATGCATTGCATCGCCGTCGTCGTGGTGAGGAAGGTGTGATTGTCGATGGGCTGGTTCTTGACGAACTCCGCGCCGATCATGCCCGAGGCGCCGGCCTTGTTGTCGAATATCATGGGCTGGCCCAGGCCAGGTGCTGCGCTCGCCATGACGATGCGGGTCGAGACGTCGGACGGTCCGCCGGGCGGGTAGGGGATCACCATGCGTAGCGGCTTGGTCGGCCAGTCCTGGGCCGCGACGGGCGCTGCAAGGGCGGCGAGCGCGGAGGCGGTGAAAGCGCGGCGACGCATGATGTCCTCCCAAGACTTGTTTTGATGCTTGTAGCATTGGCAGCGGTCAGTGACGACCGAGGCGATGCAGCGAACGGTGCGGCCGGTTCCATTGCCTGGCGAGGGACCCGCATTCATGAGGAATCGTAACTTGATCGTCGTAGGTGAGCGGTGCCACGCTGGCGGCGCGTGCAGCGGAGCCGTGCGGCCTGGCGGCGACGTCTGGACGGGAGGGCGTAGCGGTGGAACTGAACCGTCGCGGCTTTATCAAGCTCACCGGCGCCGGCCTGGCGGGGTCGACGCTCGGCGCCCTTGGATTTGGTTTGTCCGGCGAAGCGCTGGCGGCTGCCGTCCGGCCGTTCAAGCTCGCGGCCACGACCGAGACGCGTAACACCTGCACCTACTGCTCGGTCGCCTGCGGTATCATCATCCACAGCCTTGGCGACCGCGCCAAGAACGCCAGGTCCGACATCATTCATATCGAGGGCGATCCGGACCATCCGGTGAATCGCGGCACGCTCTGTCCGAAAGGGTCGGCGTTGCTCGACATCGTTCATGCGCCCACCCGGCTGAAGGCCCCGATGTACCGGGCGCCCGGCAGCAACCAGTTCAAGCAGGTCTCCTGGGACTTCGCGCTGGACCGTATCGCCACGCTGATGAAGCAGGACCGCGACGCGAACTTCATCGCCAGGAACGCCCAAGGAACCACGGTCAACCGCTGGATCAGTACCGGCATGCTGGCGGCCTCCGCGTCGTCCAGCGAGACCGCGTTCCTGACATGGAAGGTCGCGCGTGCCATGGGCATGCTGGTCTTCGACAATCAGGCCAGGGTTTGACACGGACCGACGGTGGCCAGTCTGGCCCCAACATTCGGCCGCGGCGCGATGACCAACACCTGGCAGGACACCAGGAACGCCAATGTCGTGCTGTGCATGGGCGGCAATGCCGCCGAGGCGCATCCCTGCGGCTTCAAGTGGGTGATCGAAGCCAAGATCGAGAACCAGGCCAAGCTGGTGGTGGTCGACCCGCGCTTCACCCGCACCGCGTCGGTCGCCGACCTCTATGCCCCGATCCGTCCCGGCACGGACATCGCCTTCCTGAGCGGCCTGATCCGCTTCCTGCTGGAGAAGGGCGCGATCCAGCACGAGTATGTGCGGGCCTATACCAGCGCCAGCCTGATCGTGAAGGAGGGCTTCGGCTTCGAGGACGGGCTGTTCACCGGCTACGACGAGCAGGCCCGCGACTACGACAAGTCGAGCTGGGACTACGAGCTCGACGAGCAGGGCCACGCCCGGATCGACGACACGTGGCGGCATCCGCGGTGCGTGATCAACCTGCTGCGCAAGCACGTCGAGCGTTACACGCCCGAGATGGTGTCGCGCATCTGCGGCACGCCGCAGGACAAATACCTCGAGGTCTGCGCGCTGATCGCGACCACCGCGGCGCCCGACAAGGCCTTGGCCAGCCTGTTTGCGCTGGGCTGGACGCAGCATTCGGTGGGTTCGCAGAACATTCGTACCATGGCAATGGTGCAGCTCCTGCTGGGCAATATCGGCGTGGCGGGCGGCGGCATGAATGCGCTGCGCGGCCATTCCAACATCCAAGGCCTGACCGATGTCGGCCTCCTGTCGGCGCAGATCCCCGGTTATCTGACGCTGCCGAAGGACGACGAGACGACCTTCGAGGAATACATGCGGACGCGGCAGTACAAGCCGCTGCGTCCCGGCCAGACGAGCTACTGGCAGAATTATCGGAAGTTCATCGTCAGCTTCCAGAAGGCGATCTACGGCGACGCGGCCCGCACCGACAACGACTGGGCCTATGACTGGCTGCCCAAGCTCGACAATGACGGCTACGACATCCTGCGTGCCTTCGAGATGATGTCGAACGGCGAGATAAACGGCTACATCTGCCAGGGCTTCAACCCGCAGCAGGCGTTTCCCGACAGGGGCAAGATTCGCCGCGCGCTGGGCAAGCTGAAATTCCTTGTCACGATGGATCCGCTGGACACCGAGACCTCGCGCTTCTGGCAGGATTTCGGGCCGCAGAATCCGTCCGATCCGGCCGCGATCCAGACCGAAGTCTTCCAGCTGCCGACGACCTGCTTTGCCGAGGAGAACGGTTCGCTGGTCAACTCCTCGCGCTGGCTGCAATGGCACTGGAAGGCGGCCGAGGGGCCGGGCGAAGCCCGCTCCGATATCTGGATCATGTCCGGGATCTTCCATCGCCTGCGCGAGATGTATCGCAAGCAAGGCGGCGCGTTCCCCGATCCGATCCTGAACCTCGCCTGGAACTACACGGACCCGACCAACCCGGATCCGGAAGAGTTGGCCAAGGACATGAACGGTCGCGCGCTGGTGGACCTCAAGGACGAGAGCGGGACGGTCACGCTGCGCGCTGGCCAGCTGCTCGACGGCTTCGCCCAGTTGCGCGACGACGGCACGACATCGTCCGGCTGCTGGATCTTTTCGGGCTGCTACACCGAGCAGGGCAACCAGATGGCGCGGCGCGATGCGACGGACCCCCGCGAGCAGGGGATCGCGCCGAACTGGGCGTGGGCGTGGCCCGCCAACCGGCGGATCCTGTACAACCGCGCCAGCGCCGACCCGGCCGGCAACCCCTGGAATCCGGCCAAGCCGATCATCCAATGGAACGGCAGCCGCTGGGTCGGCATCGACGTGCCCGACTATGCGCCGACCACCAAGCCCTCCGATGCGGTGGGTCCGTTCATCATGAACGCCGAAGGCGTCGGGCGCCTGTTCGCCCTCGACCAGATGGCGGAAGGCCCGTTCCCGGAGCATTACGAGCCGTTCGAATCGCCGGTGCCGAATGTCCTTCATCCGAAGGTCCCGGAGAATCCGGTGGCGCGGGTATTTGCCAACGACCGGGCAGCGTTCGGGACCGCGCAGAACTTCCCCTATGTCGCGACGACCTACCGGCTGACCGAGCATTTCCACTTCTGGACCAAGCATGCCCTCATCAATGCGATCCTGCAGCCGGAGGAGTTCATCGAGATCGGCGAGGTGCTGGCCAGGGAGAAGGGAATCGAGCAGGGCGGCTGGGTGCGACTGTCCTCCAAGCGCGGCGTGATCGTTTGCAAGGCCTACGTGACCAAGCGCATCCGCCCACTCGTGGTGAACGGCAATCCCACGCATGTGATCGGCGTGCCGCTCCATTGGGGATTCACCGGCCAGGCGCGCAAGGGCTACGGCGCCAACACGCTGACGCCGTCCGTCGGCGACGCCAACACCCAGACACCGGAGTTCAAGGCATTCCTGGTCAATGTCGAGAAGACCGGCGCGCCCGCGCCTGAAAGGGCGGCCAATGTCTGATCTGCAGTCCCAGGATTATGTCCGCCGGTCGGCTTCGACCCTGACGCCGCCGTCCGCCCGCAATCACGAGCAGGAAGTGGCGAAGCTGATCGACGTCAGTCGCTGCATCGGCTGCAAGGCCTGCCAGTCCGCCTGCATGGAATGGAACAACCTGCGGGCGGAGGTCGGCTACTTCGAGGGATCCTACGATAATCCCCTCGATCTCGGCCCAAGTACCTGGACCCTGATGCGCTTCACCGAATGGGAGAACGAGCAGGGCAACCTGGAATGGCTGATCCGCAAGGACGGCTGCATGCACTGCGAGGATCCCGGTTGCCTGAAGGCCTGCCCGGCGCCGGGCGCGATCGTGCAGTACGCCAACGGCATCGTCGACTTCATCAGCGACAATTGCATCGGCTGCGGCTACTGCGTCAAAGGATGCCCGTTCGACATCCCGCGCATCAGCCCGGTCGATCACAAATCGTACAAATGCACCTTGTGCTCCGACCGGGTCGGGGTCGGGCTGGAGCCGGCCTGCGTCAAGGCGTGCCCGACCGGGGCGATCATGTTCGGCTCGAAAGCCGACATGACGTCGTGGGCGGGCGAGCGCGTCGTCGACCTCCAGTCGCGCGGCTTCCACAATGCCGGGCTGTACGATCCGCCGGGCGTCGGTGGCACGCATGTGATGTATGTCTTGCACCATGCCGACCGGCCGTCCCTCTATGCCGGTCTGCCCGACGCGCCGCGCATCAGTCCCTTCGTCGAGGTGTGGAAGGGGATTCTGAAGCCGCTGGCGCTGGCCGGCATCGCCTTCACGGCTCTCGCCGGGTTCCTCCACTGGATCGTCGTCGGGCCCAACGAGGTGCAGCCGGAAGACGAAGCGGAGGGACAACGCGTTCTGCGCGATGCGGGAGGTCCGGAATGACGTATCCAAGGGGAACGCTGATCCGCAACGCCACCGCGACCCGCATCAACCACTGGATCACCGCCGGCTGCTTCGTGCTGCTGCTGCTGTCCGGTCTTTCGATGTTCCATCCTCTGCTGTTCTGGCTCTCCGAATTGTTCGGCGGAGGCCAGTGGACGCGGGCGGTCCACCCCTGGATCGGCATCGTGCTGTTGCTGAGCTATGCCGGCATGATCGTGCAGTTCTGGCGCGACAACCTGTGGAACAGGGACGACATCGCCTGGATGCGCGTTATCGACCGCGTGCTGGTGAACCAGGAGGAGGGCGTTCCCGAGATCGGCCGCTTCAATGCCGGCCAGAAGTTCGTCTTCTGGTCGATGGCGCTCCTGGTCCCGGTGTTGTTCTTCACCGGCATCGTGATCTGGGAGGTCTATTTTTCGTCCTATACGACGATCGAGCAGCAGAGGATCGCCGTCCTGATCCATTGCCTGGCGGCCGCGGCGGCGATCATCATCTGGATCATCCATGTCTACGCGGCGATCTGGGTCCGAGGCTCGGTGCGGACGATGACACAGGGCTATGTGACGCCAGGCTGGGCCTGGCGGCATCATCGCAAGTGGCTGCGCCGCCTGGCGGCGACCGGCTCGGTCGGACCGCGGCCACGTGCCGGCGACGACGGGCGACACGCATGAGACAGGGCCAGGTCGCGCCGCAGGGCAAGTGGACGGGCAATCAGCAGGGCGGCGTGAATGCGCCGGAGGCGCTGATCCTGCCCGACCCCTCCACGAGGTTTGCCCGTACGGCCGCGCGGTTGAACGCCTTGTCGGCCGGTCATCCGATGGCCGAGTGGCTGCGCTTCATGGCGCGGCTGGCGGAAGCCCAGCACGCCTGCGCCGGCACGATGGCTGCCATCGCTGGTCCGACCCAGGCCGCGGTGGAACAGGCGGTGGACGCGCGCCTGCCGGTGCTGGCTGCGGACTTGCATCGGCGGGACCCGGTATGGCGCGAGGGCCTCGCCCTGTTGCTCGACGGCGCCAACGTCGGGGTCATCCCTGCGCCGGCGCAGAGTGCCATGGCGAGCCTGCGCGCCCGTGGGGTCGAAGCGCTGGAAGCGCTGGCCGATGACTTTCTCCACGGTGGCGTGGACATCGCCGATGCCGGTGCCGTGCTTTTCGTGGCGGCGACCTTGCAGGTCTATTTCACCCGTCTGGCCGCTTCCTTGCCGGCGCCGTCCTTGCGTCTGCTGCTCCAGCGCGGGCTATGTCCTTGTTGCGGCTCGACGCCGGTCGCCGGCGTGATCACTGAACGCAGCCGGACGCAGGGCGCGCGCTACCTGCATTGCTCGCTCTGCGCCACCGCCTGGAACCACGTCCGCGCCGTTTGCATCACCTGCGGTCAGTCGGGTGGCGTGGCGCTGAAGGAAATCGAGGGCGATTCCGGCGCGGTCAAAGCGGAGACCTGCAACGATTGCCACACCTATTCGAAGACGCTTTATCAAGCGCGGGATATGAATGTCGACCCGGTCGCAGACGACCTGGCAACGCTGGGCCTCGACATCCTGGTTGCCGAGGCAGGCTGGTCGCGCCACGCACCGAATCCTTTGCTGCTCGTGGACTAGATCCACGCGCTCGGTGTGCTTGCAAGAATGGCTGCTCTTGGGCTCAGAGGCGGTAACAGCGTTCCACTGCATTTCGCGGCGGGTCAGGCACCGCCCTCGTTTGGCCGAGTCGTTTTTCACGCTGCCTTCGAAGCGGCCACGCGGCTCGCCGAGCGCAGCACCTGGCCCAGGATGGACAGGCCCTGATCGATCTGCGCGTCGGTCGAAACCATGGAGGGAACAAGGCGAATGACGTTCATGCGGCCATGACTGCCGCGCGCCTGCACCAGCAGGCCTTCGGTCTGGCATTGCGCCACCACGGCGCGCGCGAGCGCGTCGGCCGGCACGCGGCTCCCGCGGTCCTGCACGAGCTCCACGCCGTAAAGGACGCCGCGGCCGCGGATGTCGCCGATCGCCTCGACGTCCTTCGTCATCGCTTCGAGCTGCGCCTGCATGCGTCTGCCGATGGCCGCTGCACGCTCGACGAGCTTTTCCTCCTGGACGATATCGATGCTGGCGACGCCTGCGGCGCAGACGATCGGATCGCAGGCGTGCGAGCGCGTCGCGAAGTAGCCGTTGCCGACGGCCTGATCGGCGATCGCCGCCGTCGTGCAGACCGCGCTGACCGGCAGGCCGGCGCCAAAATGCTTGGAGACGGTCATGATGTCCGGCACGACGTCCTCGTGCAGATGGCCCCACATCTTGCCGGTCTTGCCCAACCCGGTCTGCGATTCGTCCATGATCAGCAGCATGCCGCGCTCGTGCGCCATCTTGGCGAGCGCCTTCACGTAACCGGGCGGCGGCACGATGATGCCGCCCGCGCTCAGCACCGGCTCGAGGATGACGGCCGCCGGCTTGGCTGTGAAATTGGCGTCGGCGATCTCGAAGCTCGTCTGCAGGCACTTCTCGACGAAGTCGTTCCCGCCGGCCAGCGGACTGCGATAGGCATAGGGCTGAGGATGGCCGAGGTGCCGGGGGCGGCCAGCCCGTGCTTGCTGCGGCCCCAGCCAAAGGTGAGTGAACGCGTGACGAACGAGGTGGAGCCGTGCAGCGCCATGTCGAGCGCCAGCACGTCGACCCCACCCGTGGCCTTGCGCGCGAGGTCGATGGCAGCCTCGATGGCGTCGCTGCCGCTCACCAGGAAGAGCGTCTTCTGCAGCGGCGGCGTCAGGATCTCGCCCAGCCGGCGATGCAACTCGAGCCGGTCGACGTTGAGGAACGTCTTGCTCGAATGGCTGATGGTTTCAAGGCTGCGCTTGACTGCTTCGACGTAGCGCGGGTGGTTGTGGCCGAGGGCGGCGGCCATCTGGCCCGAGCCGAAATCGAGGTAGCGCTTGCCTGTGGTGTCGATGACCTCGATGCCCTCGGCGCGTTCGATGATCGGCCGGTTCTCGAGTCCGGCCATGTAGGCGCCGCTCGGCGTCGGAATCATCCACTGGTCCGCAATCGCCTTCGCCGTCTTGGCGTCCATCATTTCCTCCGCTGATCCTCTGGACAGGATGCAAACGCTACCGCAATATCGTCAAGTGTAAATTGTCTACAATTTACGGGTCCGGCGATGGGCATTGCGAGCAGGATACGGGTGGCGGCGGGCGAAGCGGGCGGCGTTGAGGCGTTGCCCGAGACGATCCCTTATTTCCTGGCTGACCGGATCAAGGCCGGCATCATCCGCTGGCGTTATGCGCCGGGCAGCAGTCTGCGCGAGACGGAGCTGGCGGCCGAGTATGGCAGCAGCCGCGGCCCGGTCCGCGAGGCTTTGCGCATCCTCGAGCTGCAGGGCCTCGTGGTCCACGCGCCGCGGCGTGGCTTCAAGGTGAAGGAATATACCGCCGACGACCTGCGTCACCTCTATCGCCTGCGTGCCCAGCTCGAGGGCGAGGTGATCAACGCCTTGTCGGACAAGGATGTGGGATCGCTCACCGATGCGCTCGACCGAACCAACGAGGCCATGCGCGGCTTTGCCCGCAAGCGCGACCTCGAGGGCTATTTCTCGGCCAATATCGAGTTCCATCAACTCATGATCGAGAGCACGCAGAGCTCGGTGCTGCGGACGATCATGAACCAGATCAACGCCATGTCGCTGCCGATCCGCTTCATCCTCCTGCTCGACGAGTTCTCCGGGCGCGCCGCGTACCAGTACCATCAGCAGATCACTGCAGCGATTCGCGACCGGAATTTTCGCCTCGCGCGCCGCCTCACCATGGACCACATCACGGCGAACCTTGTCCGCGTCGTCGATGTCTATGCTGCGGCACTCAGCCGGCAGGAGCGCTGAGGACTATGGACGCGCGCCTGGACGAGCGCCTGGCCGGGGGCGGACGGTTGTCGGGGCGTCTCGGCCGGCTGCCGCCCTCTGGAACGCTGGCTGTGGGAGAGAAGGTGCGGGCGCTGCGGGCGTCCGGACGCAGCATCTTCAACCTTTCCGGCGGCGCGCCTGATCCCGGACCGCCGGTCGGCCTCGAGCTGCCGGTCATCGCTCCGGGCGAGAACAGCCTTGGCGATCCGTGGGGCGAACTCGCCTTGCGCAAGAGCTTCGCCGACCGGCTGGCGCGCCGATACAACGTCGTTCGCGGCGCCGACTGCGAGATGGTGGTAACCGTCGGCGCCAAGCAGGGGCTCTACTTCGCCTTGCTCGCTCTTCTCGAGCCCGGCGACGAGGTGATCGTCATCGATCCCTGCTGGGTGACCTACGCGCCGTCGGTCGAACTGGCCGGTGGGCGCGCGATAGCTGTGCCGCTCGCCGCACCGGATAACCGCTTGGACACGGACGCGATTGCGGCGGCAGTCACCGAGCGCACGCGCGTTGTCCTGATAAACACGCCGCACAATCCGACGGGACGTGTCTTCAACGAGGCCGAATTGTCGGCCTTGGCCTATCTGGTCAAGGAGCGCGATCTCTGGCTGATGTGTGACGAGAGCTTCGATCTCTTCGTGTTCGATGGCCGCACACATCTCAGCCCTGGCGTGTTCGACGCGATCCGCGACCGGACGATCCTGCTATACAGCTTCTCGAAGGCCTTCGCGCTGCCGAGCTACCGCATCGGCATGCTGGTCGGCCCGGAGCCGGTGTGCAGCCTCGTGGCCAATTGCACGCAGCAGCTCATCGCGTCGGTCGCCCTCGCCTCGCAGAAGGTGGCACACGCCGCCCTGCAGAAGGAAACCGAATGGGCGCCCCTTTTGCGCCGGACCTACCAGGACAAGCGCGATGCCTGCCTCGCGCTCCTGAAGCAGGACGCGCGCGTCGATGCCCGCACGCCGCAGGGCGCCTTCTATCTCTTCCCGAACATCGAGCGCACGGGCTGGAGCAGCGAACGGCTGGCGACGCATCTGCTCGACGCGTCGGGAGTCGCGGTGACTTCCGGAGCAGTCTTCGGTGGCGCGGGCGAAGGCCATATCCGCCTCAATCTCGTCGGGCCGCTGCCTGCCCTCCTCGAGGGAACAAAGGCGCTGCTGCGGGGCCTGCCAGGATGACGGGGGCATCCGCGCCGCTTCTCGAGATCAGCGGGCTCGGCAAGAGCTTCGGCACGCTCGAGGTGCTGAAGTCGGTCAACCTCACCATCGGTGCCGGTGAAGTCGTCACGGTCTGCGGCGCCAGCGGTTCGGGCAAGAGCACGCTGCTGCGCTGCATCAACGGCCTGGAGACTCCCGACGGCGGCAGCATCCGTTTCCGCGGCGAACACGTACCGACGACGAAGTCGGGACTGCGCGAGCTGCGCCGCCATATCGGCATGGTGTTCCAGTCGTTCAACCTGTTCCCGCATCTCACGGCCGCGCAGAACATCTGGCTCGGGCCGAGGAAGATCCTGCGCAAGGGCACGGCCGAGGCGCATGAGATCGCGCGCAGCCTGCTGGAACGGGTGGGACTGACCGACAAGGCCGATGCATTTCCGGATTTCCTCTCCGGCGGACAGCAGCAGCGCGTCGCCATCGCGCGGGCGCTCGCCATGCAGCCGTCGCTCATGCTGTTCGATGAGCCGACCTCGGCGCTCGATCCGGAAATGGTCAAGGAAGTGCTCGACGTCATGCACAAGCTCGCCGATCAGGGCATGACGATGATCATCGTCAGCCACGAAATGAACTTCGCGCGCGAGGTCGCCGACCAGGTGGCCTTCATGCATGCAGGCTCGATCGTCGAGACTGCGTCGCCGGCGGATTTTTTCCAGGCGCCGCAGAGCGAGGAGGCGCGGAGGTTCGTGCGCACCGTCCTCGGTCAACAAATGTCAGTCGCAGGGAGAGCAGGATGAAGAGACGCCAATTCACCGCAGCAACGGCCCTCGGCGTCGCCTTCGCGTCAGGTCCGTTCCTGGCGGAGACCGCACGGGCCGAGACACCTTCGACGCTTGAGGGGGTCAAGCAGCGCGGTGTCTTGCGAGCCGGCGTGCGCCAGGACGTGCCGGGCTTCGGCATCGTCGACGAGAAAGGCGGGACGGTCGGCTTCGACATCGATATCGCGACCGAGCTGGCCAAGCGCCTGGGCGTGAAGATCGAGCTCGTGCCGGTGACCGCGGCCACGCGCATTCCCCTGCTTCAGCAGGGCCGCATCGACCTGATCGCCGCAACGCTGACGCACTACCGTGAGCGCGACCGGGTGATCGACTTTTCCATCGGCTATTTCTGGACGGGCCAGAAGCTGATGGTGAAGAAATCGAGCAATATCCAGTCGTTTGCCGACATGGCGGGCAAACGCGCCGGCACCACGGTCGGCGCGCTGGCGCTCAAGAACCTCGCGGCGGCGCAGCCCAAGGCGGTGGGACAGACCTTCGAAGGCTATCCCGAAGCCTTCCTCGCCATGCAGCGCGGCCTGGTCGATGCGGTGGTGGCCGACGTGATCATTCTTGCCGGCCTGCGCGCCAACGCACCCAATCCTGGCGACTATGTGATCGTGGGCGAATCGCTGGGTGGCGGCGACTACGCCATCGGCGTGCGCGAAAACGACTCCAAATGGCGCGACGCGATCAACTTTGCGCTGCAGGACATGTGGCGCGACGGCACCTGGGACAAGATCTACGGCCGCTGGGTCGGTCCGGGCACGCCGCTCAATCTCGCCAAGTCGGAAATCGGCTTCTCGATGGAGTTGTGGGACTGACCATCCAAAGGGGGCAGGCGCGATGTACCAATTCGACTGGAGCATCCTTCTTGGCGAAAGCGGCCGCCTGCTGCTCCGCGGCGCCGAGGTCACGATCGAGCTGGCGGCGCTCGCACTCGTTCTCGCGCTTATCCTCGGCTTCATATTCGGGGTGCTGCGCTGGTCTGCGATCGGACTGCTGAAGCCGATCTGCTGGCTCTATGTCGAGTTCCTGCGCAACACGCCGCCGCTGGTCCAGATCCTGTTCTGGTATTTTTCCGCGACCGTCATCCTGCCCAACAGCGTCATCCTGACGCTGCGTGACTACGGCTTCCAGTTTATCGCGGCGACATTCGCGCTCGGCCTCTATCATAGCGGCTTCATCGCCGAGATCGTGCGCGGCGGATTGAACGCCATCCCGCGCGGCCAGTATGAGGCGGCACAGGCGATCGGGTTCAGCTTTCCTCAGACGATCCGCTACATCCTGCTGCCACAGCTGCTGCGCATCACCGCGCCGACTCTCACCAACGAAGCGGTCAGTCTGGTCAAGAATACCTCGCTGGCGCTGGCGATCGGCGTGACCGAAATCACCTATCAGGCGCGCTACATCGACTACACCAGCTTCCGCGGCGTCGAAGCACTGCTGGCGGTGACGACCTTCTACCTAGTCCTGTGCCTGGCGATCGCCGGACTGGGGCATGGACTGCAGCGATGGCTGTCGCGCCACCGGCGGGCGGTGGCATGAACTGGGAACTCGTCTTCACCGCCAACAATGTCCGGCGCCTGCTGATCGGCGACTATCCCGAAGCCCTGGGCGGCGTGGCGCTGACGCTCGTGCTCTCGGTGATCGCGATCGTCCTGGCCACATTGCTCGGATTTCTCATCGGCTACATGCGTTTCGCCGGCGGCCGGCCGCTGCGCTGGGCGGCCGCCGGCTATGTCGAACTCCTGCGCAACATCCCGCTCCTGGTCCTGATCTTCTGGGCATATTTTGCGCCACCCTATTTCGGCTATGAGCCGACCAAGTTCACCAGCGTCCTGGTGGCGCTGGTCCTGTTCAATGCGGCCTATATCGCCGAGGTCGTGCGCAGCGGCCTGCTGTCGGTATCGGCCGGGCAGACCGAGGCCGCACGCGCGATGGGGATGTCGCCGCTGCAGCAGGCGCTCTATGTCATGCTGCCGATCGCCGCCTACAACACGATTCCGGCGCTGACCGGCCGCTACATCACCTTGCTCAAGGGCACCTCGCTGGCGTTCCTCATCGGCTTGTCCGAGGTCACCGAGATCGGCAGGCAAATCAACAACCGCCTGTTGACGGCGCCCGTCGAGATCTACGCGACCCTGCTCGTGATCTACTTTTGCCTGAATCGGTCGTTGAGCGGAGGCATGCGGCTCTTCGAAGACCGGCGCAGGTTCAATCGGATTTTCTGCTTCTTTGCGCGATGAGCGTCTGATGGTCGAGGTCAACTGCTCGCCGACATGTGGCCGGCAGGGCCAGTGCGGCTCGAGCGCCGCCGTAGGCCATGACCGAGCGGTTGAGGCAGCTGGGCGAAGTGGCGCTCTATGAGCTCCTGGAAGCCGACGGCCGCTGCAGACATGGGGCGACCCTTCAAGCGCATGATGGCCAGGGTTCCGTTGAACTCCTGCGGGTCGATGGGCCGGGAGGCCAGCACCGCATCATTGGGGAGCGACGTGCTGGCGAGAATGGTGACGCCCACGCCGCTGCGCACGAACTGCGCCAGGGCGCTATAGGTATTCACGGTGATGGTGTAGTTCAGCCGGAAGCCGGCATTCGCCGCCGCGCCGTCGAAGATCCGCCTCTGGTTCGAGGACGGTGGCATGGAAACCAACGGTTCGCCCTTGAGGTCGTCGAGGCTGACTTTCTCGCGCTGGGCGAAGCGGTGGCTTTTGTGGAAGACGACATGATAGCAGGTCCGGCACAGTCTCTCGACCAGCAGATCGTCATGCGGCTCGCTGAGTGCGGCTATGCCGAAGTCCACTTGTCCCGAGCGGATCAACCCGATCGTGTTGCTCTGTATTCCTTCGTGGATATGCAGAATGACGTTGGGGTTAACGCGCTTGTACTTGATGATCAGAGCGGCGAGCATGTTGGTCGCGAAGGCCATCGGACACGCGATGGCAAGATGTCCACGTGTCTGGTCCCCGAGTTCGCGAATGGCGTTGGAGCCGAGCTCCAGGTCGTGAAGGAGCCGTTCCGCCAGGGGGACAAACTCGGCGCCCGCGCTGGTCAGGGAGACCTGCCGTGTGGTGCGCTCAAAAAGGGCGCTTCCCAGCTCCTCCTCTGCCGAGCGGATCATGCGCGACAGGCCGGGCTGCGACAGATGCAACTCCGACGCCGCTGCGACGAAGCTCGAATATTTTGCCACCGCCGCGACGGCCATCAATTGCCGAACCGACAGGTTCGGAATTTGCGATAACGGTGGACGCTTCATGGCGCGACCTGACGCTTGAGGAGATACATGCGGAAACGGCATTAATAGCGCGCAACAGAAATGATTTGATATAAAAAAGGGCGCCGCATAGCGTCGGGCAGTTGCACTGCGAACCGGCCGGAGTCGGCAATATGCGGAAAGCTCTTGGCGCCATCGCCGCTTCTCTTCTCCTGCTGCTGAGCTCGGCCGTGCAGGCGCAGAACTACCCGACCAAGCCGGTCAAGCTCGTGGTGCCCTTCGCGCCCGGCGGCAGCGTCGACATTGTCGCCCGCATCGTGGGGCAGCAGCTCGGCGAGGACCTGGGTCAGTCGATCGTCGTGGAGAATCGCGCCGGCGCGGGCGGCAATATCGGCTTCGAGGCCGTGGCCAAGGCCAAGCCCGACGGCTACACCCTGGCGATGGCCAGCTCGACGATGGCCGTGAATGTCAGCCTTTATCGTACGATCGGCTACGATCCATTGAAGGACTTCGCGCCGATCTCCCTGATCGCGCTGCAGCCCAACGTGCTGATGGTCAATCCGTCGCTGCCGGTGAAATCCGTGGCTGAACTGATCGCCTATGCCAAGGCCAATCCGGGCGCGCTCAACTTCGGCTCTTCGGGGATCGGCGCCTCCCAGCATCTGGCCGCCGAACTGTTCAAGAGCCGCACCGGCGCGGACATGGTCCATGTCGCCTATAAGGGCGGTGGCCCGGCCATGGCCGATCTGGTGGCCGGACGAGTCCAGCTCATGTTCGAGACCATTCCGAACTCGATCTCCTACATCCAGTCGGGACAGCTCCGCGCGCTCGCCGTCACCGTGGACGAGCGCTCCAAGCAGCTGCCGGACGTGCCGACCATGTCGGAGGCGGGCGTGAAGGGCTATGTATCCCGCGGCTGGCTGGGCGTGATGGCGCCGGCTGGCACGCCCCAACCAATCATCGACAGGCTGAACGCTGCCGTGCTCAAGGCGGTCGCGACACCGGCGGTGACCAAGCGGCTGACCGAGCTTGGTCTTGAGATCAAAACCTCAACGCCCGCGGAGTTCAGCGCCTTCATCGCCAGCGAGGTCAAGGATTTCAGCACCCTCATCACGGACGCGAAGATCCCCATGGAATGACGCTCCATGGATTGATGCCGCCCTAGGGACTGATGCTCGTCTCGAGCGCGGAAGGCGCAAGGCCGGCGTTGCTGCCCGTCCTTCGGGCCTGATCGGAAAAACACAATGAAAGCGGAGGTCTCGTCGTGGGCGTGATGGGTTATGAACTTGTGGCGCGTGCGCTCCAGCAGCAGGGCGTCGACACATTCTTCTTCATCATGGGCGCGCCCATGTCGTCGGCCGAGAAGGCTGCGATCGATCGCGGCATCCGCGGCATCGATGTGCGCCACGAGCAGGCTGCCGCCATGATGGCCCATGCCTATAGCCGCATCCGCAACCGTCCCGGCGTCTGCATGGCCTGCTCGGGCCCCGGTACGCTGAATTTCGGCACCGGCCTCGCCACCGCCCTTATGGACTGTGTGCCCGTGGTCGCTCTGGGCGGCGCCAGCCCCATTGGCGAGTATGGTCGCGGCGCATTTCAGGAATTCGACCAGCTCGCTGCGATGCGTCCCCTGGTGAAATGGGCCGACCGGATCTACGAGGCCCGGCGCATCCCCGAGCTGGTCAACCTCGCATTCCGGCAGGCACTCTCCGGCAAGCCCGGCCCGGTCTATCTCGACTGTCCGAGCGACGTCCTCTACGCCGAAGTCGACGAGGCCGAGGTGGTGTGGCCGGTCGTTCCGCCGGAAGGACACCGCACCCGCCCCTGCGGCGATGCGGCACTGGTCGAGAAGGCTGTGCAACTGCTGTCCGGCGCCCAGCGGCCCGTCGTCATCTCGGGCAGCGGCGTGCTGTGGTCGGATGCGTCGCAAGCGCTCACGCGCTGGATCGACCATGCCGGCCTGCCCCTCTACACGACCCCGCAAGGCCGGGGCGTCGTGCCTGAAGATCATCCCGACATGTTCCCCAACGCCCGGTCCACCGCCCTGCGGGAAGCCGATGTGGTGCTCGTCGTGGGCACCCGCCTCAATTATGTCTTTGGTCACGGGCAGGCGCCCCGGTTTGCGCGCGACGCGCGACTGATCCGCATCGATATCGACCCGCTGGAGATCGCCGCGACGCCGCAGGTGGAAATCGGCATCGTCGGCGATGCGCGGGCGGTCCTGGAGCAGTTGACGGCCGCTGCGGGAGAGCAAGTCAGCGCCGGCAAGTACCGAGCCTGGCGTGATCGGCTGGCCGCCATCGAGGTGGACAAGGCGGCGAAGTTCGAAGCCCAGATCGCGACCGATCAGGTGCCGATCCATCCGCTGCGTCTTTGCAAGGAGATCCGCGACTTCCTTCCGCGCGACGCCATCCTCGCGGTGGACGGTCAGGAGATCCTTAATTTCGGGCGCCAGTCTATTCCAACCTACGTGGCCGGGCATCGCCTGAATTCCGGCACCTTCGGCACCATGGGGGTGGGGCTCCCGTTCGGCCTCGGCGCCAAGGCGGCCAAGCCCCTCTCGCTCGTCCTTGTGCTGCATGGGGATGGTTCGTTCGGCATGAACGGTATGGAGCTGGATACGGCCGTGCGCCACAAGTTGCCGGTGATCGTCGTGATCAGCCTCAATGGCGGGTGGACCGCCGATCCCGAACGCATCAAGCCGGGCCGGGATCTGGGCTATACGCGGTTCCACGATTTTGCCGAATCGCTTGGCTGCGTCGGCGAATATGTGGAGCGCCCGGAAGACATTCGCCCGGCCCTCGAGCGGGCGGCCGCAGCGGTCGCGGCGGGGCGCACAGCCCTCGTGAACGTCAGGACCGACGCCGACGCCCGAGCCCAGACAGTGCGGTTCACCAGGTCCATGACGTGACCGCAATACCTGTTCTTCCCTTTCGGACCCAACTGTTGCCGGACCCGCCATGACCGCCTCGATGGATTTTCTAAAACCCCGCTCTGTTGCCGTCATCGGCGCGTCGCGCGATCCGGCGAAGCGGGGCAACCGGGCCATCCGGACCCTGATTGACTGCGGCTACAGCGGCAAGATCCTGCCCATCAATCCGAAGGAGACCGAGATTCTCGGTCTTGCCTGCTATGCCGACCTCGTCGCGGCGCCGGGCGATATCGACCTCGCCCTCATCTGTACGCCGGCGCGCGCAGTTCCGGAGGTGCTCGAATTGTGCGGCGCCAGGGGCGTGCGCGGCGCGCTGGTGCTGGCGGGCGGCTTCAGCGAAGCAGGGCCGGAAGGCGCTGCTCTGGAGGCGCGCAGCATGGCGGCGGCGCACAAGGGCGGCGTGCGCGTGATCGGTCCCAACACCGCCGGCATGTTCGACGCACATTCTGGCTGCAATCTGGTGGGATGGCCGGGCGTCTATGCGGGCACCATCGGCATGCTGTGCCAATCGGGCAACGTTGCGATCTCCCTCCTCGCCCAAAGCCATCAAAATGGTCACGCGGGCTTCACCACCTTCATCGGCGTCGGCAATGAAGGCGATATCCAGTTCCACGAATACCTGCGTTTCTTCGGCGACGACCCCAACACCGGCGTGGTGGTCGTTTACGCCGAAGGGTTCAAGAATGGCCGCGCCTTCCTCGAGGTCGTGCGCGAGGTGGCCGTCCGCAAGCCCGTGGTGCTTTACAAAGCCGGACGCACGGACACGGGCGAGAGGGCGGCGCGCTCGCATTCCGGCTCGCTCGCCGGCAACTATGCGGTCGCCAGTGCGGCTCTGCGCCAGGCGGGCGTGATCCTGGTTGAGCGCTCCGACGAGATGTTCGCGGTGGCTGACATGGTGTCGCGCACTTCCGGCCGGCCGACGCGCCGTGTCGCCGTGCTATCGGAAGGAGGCGGCCCGATTGCGCAGGCCGTCGATGCGCTCACCGAGCGTGGGCTCGGCCTTCCACGCCTGGCAGCCGAAACCGAGGCCCGTCTCAAGGCCATCACGCCCGCGGCTACCCAACTCTCCAATCCGGTGGACGCGGGAGGCGGCACCGATCCCCATCCGCGCTACATGCCCTTGTGCAGCCAGGAAATCCTCGCCGATCCCGCCGTGGATGCCCTGCTGATCGTCGGTTATTTCGGCGGATACGAGGTGCGCTACGGCGCATCCATAATCGAGAGCGAGACCACCGCCGCCCGCGAACTGGTTTCCTTGGCGAGGAAATTCGGAAAGCCGGTGATCGTCCAGTGCCACTATGCCGAATTTTCCACCCAGGCCATGAACATCCTGCGGGCCGGAGATGTCATCGTCGTGCGCTCGATCGAGATTGCCGCCGCTTGCCTCGCCGGGGCGGAACGGTTCCATCGGGTTTCGAGTGCCGGTCGCGTCGCCCGTTCGGCCGAGGCGTCCCCGCGAGCCAGCGAGACCGCCCGGCGGCTCATCGGCGGCGCCCAGTCGGAGGGCCGCCGCAGTCTGCTGGAGCCGGAGGCGCTGCAACTGCTCGCGAGTCACGGCGTGGAAGTGCCGCCCTTCGCCCTTCTGCGCGCGCCGGCCGAGGCGATGTCGCTCCCGGCCTCCCTGACACAGGCGCCGGTGGCGCTCAAGATCGTGTCCAAGGACATCCTGCACAAGTCCGAGGTGGGTGGCGTCCGGCTCGGGTTCACAGGTGCCAAGGCCATCGAGGCGGAATGCGCGGCGCTGCTCGCCGATATGGCCAGGACGTGCCCGGCTGCCGAGATCGCCGGCGTGCTCGTGACCCCGATGGCGGGAAAGGGTGTGGAAGTCATCATTGGTGCGGCGAAAGATCCTCAATTCGGGCCGATCCTGATGTTCGGCCTCGGCGGGGTCTTCGTGGAAGTGCTGAAGGATGTCGTGTTCCGCACGCTGCCCCTGGATCGGGAGGAAGCCGGGAAGATGCTGGACGAGGTCCGCGGCAAGGCGCTCCTCGAGGGCGTCCGCGGCAACCGCGCCGTAGACCGGGAGAAACTGGTCTCTCTGCTGCTGGATGTTTCCCGCATCGTCATGGCGAATCCCGAGATCACCGAGATCGACCTCAATCCCGTCATCGTGGGCGCCGGCGGCTATGCGGTAGTCGACGCACGCATGCTTCTCGCATGATGACGCGGATCTCCAGATTCATGCAGCACTACCTTGCCGCCCGCACTATGGTCTTGCGGCCCGAGAGACCGCAAAGCTGTCCTCCAGCATCTGGAACCGGGTGATCTCAAGGTTGGCGATGGTCAGGATGATCGCAAAGGCTGTCTCGATGATCTTTCCGGTCGCAGAGACTCTCGAAGCGAGCGCGCCGAGAATGACTGCCCGGCTGTCATCCGCCAATATAGCCTGGACGTTGAAGCGCACGGGTTGGGTCAGACGGCGCGTATCGCGAAAGAAGTCGGAAGCGGCGTTGCGCCCCGTCTTTTGGCCGATCCAGGGCAACGCACCAACGTCACCCGCTATTTCAAATTGGACATCGCCGCTGAACAGCGTAGCGATCTCGTCTGGGTCCGCTCCCTGAGCGATACTGGCAAGAAGCTCCTGGGCGACGCCAGAATTTTGTTCTCGGCTCACGGTCTTTCTCCTTGCGCAGGATCGATGCTGATTGGTGAGAGGACAGCGGCGTTGCCCGGGACCAGCGCCCGCTTGTTGGCCAATTGCAAATCAATGGATGCTCCGCACCATGGGCCCCCTCAACGCATGCGATCAATCGCTTCATCGGTCGACAACACGGCGTGTGCGAGAAATCGGTAGTTGATCATCGCCGCCTGATAGCCGTCGCCCCATTCAGGATGCCGGGGGCCGGCGGTCGCGTCCTTGACCATGGCCACCTCGAAGCCGCGCTCAAGGAACTCGCGCAGATGAGATTCAACGCACATGTTCGCCAACATGCCGCCGAGGATGATCTTGCTGATCCGCCGCTTGGCCAGTTGCAGGACCAGATCGTTGGTCTGCGGCCCCCATACCTTGTGCGGGCTGACGATGATGGTCTTGCCATCTTCGATGTAGGGCTTGAAGCGATCCAGCCAGTCCGCGCCCGAGTTCGGAAAGCCCGTTAGATCCAGCGCTCCTCTTCGGGCAAAGCTGTGGGTTATGAACTCGTCGCTTTCCAGCGGTCCGTTGAACTTCCAGCCGCTGTCGGTCGGATAGAAATAATGCGGCGATATGAACACTTCATATTCCTTTGCCTTCGCCGCCTTGAAGATCCTTTCCATGTTCTCGACGGTCCTGTTCTCGGTGACGCTCGCACCGACGCTTGCCCAGTTCGCTCCCTTCTCGCTCAGGACATCGTTCTGCGGGTCGATGAACACCACCGCGGTGTCGGTTTTCTGGAATTGCATGTCTCGCGGCTCGGCCGCCACCACCGTTCCAGACATGGCCGAAGCGGCGATGACGGCGGCTCCGCCGATCAGCAATTCGCGGCGCCCCGCCGGTGCTTTGTCTTCCTTTGGCATTTGCTGTCTCCGTGTGTCGGATGAGCCGATCAATCCTGTGATGGGCCTGGTGAACAGGCGTGGTCCTTGATGCTTTTTCCGTCCCGCGCTTCCGGACGATCTTCGTCGGGAGCGACGGCTAATATCATTGGGAAGGCCCGCTTCATCATTGCCGCGCCTTGCCTAATCGTGAACACCGACCCGTTCGATCACTACCGCGTGACCTTTCGATCCAGGAAGCCGCGGATCAGCGGCGCCATCACGTCCAGTTTGTCTTCCAGCGCGAAGTGGCCGGTGTCGAGCAGGTGGAACTCGACGTCGGGAAGGTCGCGCTTGTAGGGATAGGCGCCGTCGGCCGGGAAGATCTTGTCGTTCTTGCCCCAGACGATCAGCGTCGGCGGCCGGCGCTCGCGGAAGTAGGCCTGAACCGCCGGATAAAGCGGCAGGTTGGTGCGATAGTCGTAGAAGAGGTCCATCTGGATCTCGGCGTTGCCCGGCCGATCGAGCAAGGCCTGGTCGTGGACCCAGTTGTCGGGCGAGATGCGGCTGAGATCGGCGACGCCGTCGGTGTACTGGAACTTTGTCGTCTCCGGGGCCACCAGCACATACAAGGCCTTGCGGTGAGCCTCCGAGTGATCGGACCAATAGGCCTTGATCGGATTCCAGAACTCCTTCAGCCCCTCGTCATACGCGTTGCCGTTTTGCACGATGAGACCGCTGATGCTCTCGGGATGCTGGGGCGCCAATCGCCAGCCCACCGGCGCCCCATAGTCCATGATGTACATCGCGTAGCGTGCGACGCCGAGCTGGCCCAGCAGGCCGTCGACAAGCTCCGCGAAGCGATCGAACGTGTAGGCGAACTTCGCGCGGTCGGGCATGTCGCTCTGCCCATAGCCGGGATAGTCCGGGGCGATCAGGTGATAGCGGTCGCCGAGGGCGGAGATCAGGTTGCGGAACATGTGCGACGACGTCGGAAAGCCATGGAGCAGCAGCACGACGGGCGCGTCGGCCGGGCCGGCTTCACGGTAGAAAATCTTCACGCCGTCGACTTCCTTGGTCCGGTAATGGGTGACAATCGCGCCGTTGGCCGCGGCCGACGTGGCGGTCTGTGCCATAGCCGGGGCACTTGTGGCCGCTATGGCGGCCACGGCCGCAACGGCCCCGCGGGAGAGAATGTCGCGGCGCGAGGCTGGTTCTCCGTCGTCTCGCGCAGGAGGCGTCCGGTCGGCGGAGGCGGAATTGCTGGACATAGGCTGTCTCCCGGTCTGTGCGTTGAGGGAACTCAGGCGGTGGCGAAGGTGAGCAGGTCGGCGTTCAGCTGATGCTTGTGGGTCGCCGTCAACCCATGGGGCGCGCCCGGATAAACCTTCAAGGTCGCCTTCTTGATCAGTTTGGACGACAGCAACGCCGAGTCCACGATCGGAACGATCTGGTCATCGTCGCCGTGGACGATCAGCGTCGGAACATCAATCTTCTTGAGGTCCGCCGTGAGGTCCGCCTCCGAGAACGCCTTGATGCAGTCGAAAGCACCCTTCAGCCCGACCTGCATGCTCCAGAGCCAAAAAGCTTCCAGGACGCCTTGTGACACTTTCGATTCTGGCCGGTTCGCGCCGTAAAATGCCGCGCTGAGTTCGCGATAGTATTGAGAGCGATCACCCGCAACTCCGGCCCGGATGTCATCGAAGACCTCGAGCGGAAGGCCGCCCGGATTGGCCGGCGTCTTCAGCATAAGGGGCGGTATGGCCGAAATCAGTACGGCCTTGGAGACGCGCCCGGTCCCGTGACGGCCGATGTAGCGCGTGGCTTCGCCGCCGCCTGTCGAATGACCGATCAGAATGGCACCCTTGAGGTCGAGCGCCTCGATCAGCGCCGAGAGATCGTCCGCATAGCCATCGAGGTTGTTGCCGTCCCATGGTTGACCGGATCGACCGTGGCCGCGACGGTCATGAGCGATGCAGCGGAAACCATGTGACGCCAAAAAGAGCATCTGGTCGTCCCAGGCGTCCGCATTCAACGGCCAGCCGTGCGAGAAGGCGATAGGCTGGCCAGTGCCCCAATCCTTGTAGTAGATTTCCGTGCCATCTTTTGTTGTGATCCTGCTCATTGTGCGACTTCCCTTGCCGGTCTGAGTGGCCGCGACGTCTGCTTCCGCGGCGACTGGTGTGGTGGGCAGTACTCTCAGTACGAAAGCCGCAGCCATCCCGCCGATCGAGACGTAGCGGCGAGATGTCGAAAGATCGTCGCCACAGCGATTTGTCCGATGTTTCATGCGAAGGCCGTCTATGGCCTCGGTGTAGCTGATTGAATCGCCGCCGAGCAGCCGGTGTGATTGAGAAGGAACTTCTCGAAGATTGGATAGGGGCGACGCATGGACCGCTTGGACGCGATGTCGGTAATTATCGCCGTGACTGAGACGGGCAGCTTCTCGGCGGCTTCACGCAAGCTGGGGACACCGGTTGCAACCGTCAGCCGCAGGGTGTCCGAACTTGAAACACGGCTGAAAGCCGAGCTGTTTCAGAGATCGTCACGGAAGATGATGCTGACCGATGCGGGGCGGTCCTACATCGAGGCATGCAAGCGCATTATCGAACAGGTAGACGACGCCGAACGGCAAGTGTCTGGCGAGTATAGGATCCCCAAAGGCGACCTGGCGGTGACGGCGCCCTGGGGCCTCGGACACATGCACTTGTTGCCGATCGCAGTCGAATTCCTGAAGGCCTATCCAGAAATCGCCCTGCGTCTGGTGTTGACGGACCGTGTCGTCAACACGGTCGAGGAAAACATCGATGTTTCCATCCGGATTGGCACTCTGCCAGACAGCAGCATGATTGCCACGCGCATCGGCTCGATCAGATTTGTCGTATGCGCAAGTCCCGCGTATTTCGCTGAGCGTGGAAGTCCAACGAAGCCCAGCGATCTTGGCGACCACGATTGCATCACTGTTGACAGCGTTGCCACTCCGGCGACTTGGAAATTTGCGCAGGGCAACCGGGCAATCGTCACGCCGATCCGGTCGAGGCTATGCGTGGACACATCTGAAGCCGCCATTCAGGCAGCAATCGCCGGCGCCGGATTGGCCCGCGTAATGTCCTACAAGATGGAGGCGGCGAGGCGCGCCGGGACACTGACTGTCGTCTTGGACGCCTTCGAGCAGGAACCTTTGCCGGTGCATATGGTTTACGCACAGCGGAAACTAGTGCCCCTCAAGCTGCGTGCTTTTCTGAATTGGGTAACACCGCGCCTCAAAGCACGATTGGCTCCGAAACAGGAGTCCGTGCCCGGATAGTCGATTGAAAAGCCAAACGGACCGCGATTCACAGGGCGCCGAAATGGGCCACGCGATTTGAATTGATCTTTTTTCGAAGAACCCAAGGTGTTCGCCGGGTCGGTGATGGGTTGCTCACGATGGCCGCAGACCGCCTGCCGCAGGCCGCCGCCAGGGTGGCGAAGATCAGCGTGTTCGCCAGCAGGCGCAGCGAGCGATCGACCAGACTGGCGAAAAGGCAAAACAAATCAGGTACTTTGAGTTAGCGGGCGACCCACTGAAGACAAGCTCAGCTCCTGTGCTAGCGAATACCAGGGTGCGGTTAGCGGCTCGATACCGGGTTCGATGCCCGACATTGCTGTCTGCTGGTCGGCTACGAGGGCGTGGCCGTTTCCTTCATGGCAGGGCTATGTCGTAGCGAACATATTCGGTGAGCAGGGCGACTCGGTCGTACAGCACGCGAGCTGTCGAGTTGTTAGCCTCGGTGTGCCAGTAAATTCTCCGCCAGCCGCGGTCGCGACCGCGAGCGGTCAGCGCATCGATGAACCCGCGTCCGATCCCGCCGCTGCGGACGACGGGATCGACCCAGAGGTCCTCGAGGTAGCAAACCATTCGATCGCTGAAGGTATGCGGGTGGAGCACATAGTGCGCAAACCCGACCGGCAAGCCCTCGCGGGCCGCTGCAGTGGATACAAGGGCGCCCACCGGATGTTCCGGGTCCATTATACGGCGCCACAATTCCCGAACATCCGCGTCCACAATCGACACGCCGAAATGGGCGCAATTGGCGGACCACATGCGGCGCCAGTCGGCCCAGTCAGATAGTGCAGCGTCACGAATCTCGATCATCGCCATTACCAATCACCTATTGGGCACTCCCCAGCAGCAAGGTTCAGCTCTTCCGCGCGTGAAAACGAATGCCTTCACGGCACTCCCTGGAAGATGCTTGGCACGAAGATCCCGCAGACTAGCGGCAGGTGTCATAGCATCGACAATTCGTAGCGACGAACCAGGCGATAGAGCAGCACGATCGGCAGCAGGGTGACCACGATCAGGGTCGAGGCCGCGGCGGTGGCGATGCCCGCGCCGCTGCCTTCGAGCGCCTGGAACATGACGACGGTCATGGTGCGCCAGGGGCCGCTGTAGAGCACGACGGTGGCGCTGAGTTCCGACGCCACCGTGACCCAGGTCAGCACGACGCCGCTTAAAATGCCGCCCAGCATCAGGGGCACGACGATGCGCAGGAAGGTCTCTAGCGGCGAGCGGCCGAGGCTGATCGAGGCTTCCTCGAGCGAAGCGTCGATCTGGTGGACGATGGCGCTGGCCGAACGCACGGCGAACGGCACTTTGCGCACGGTGTAGGCCAGCACCATGATCAGCGGCCCGCCGGTCAGCACCAGCATCCCGCTGTTGAACGACACGATGAAGCCGATGGCGAGCACGGTGCCGGCGACGGCGAACGGCAGGGTGGCGATGACGTCGAGCAGCGTGGCAACGCCTGAGCGGAAGCGCGTCACGACATAGCCGATCGGCACGCCGACCAGGGTGACGCAGGCTGCCGCCAGGGTGGCGAAGATCAGCGTGTTCGCCAGAGGGCGCAGCGAGCGGTCGAACAGGCCGGCGAAATTGGCCAGGCTGAAATTCGGATGCAGGACGGGTCCGCGAAATTCCAGGAAGGACAGCACGACGATGGCGAAGAACGGCACCAGCGCCAGGATGACGATGGCCCAGCAATAGAACGCCGCCGCCGCCTGCAGGCCGCGCCCCATCTTGAGGATCGGCGGGGCTTGGCGCGCGTTGGTGGCGAAGCGGCGGGCCGACAGGAAGCGCCGCTGCACCAGCAGGACCCCTGCTGTCATCAGGATCAACAGCACGCCCAGCACCCCCGCCGAGGCCGGATTGGGCGCGGTCTCGCCGATGAAGAGCTTGAAGGCCTCGACGGCGAAGATCGGCATGTCCTCGGCCAGCACGAAGGGCACGCCGAAATTCTCCAGCGTCTCGATGAACACCAGCAGCGCGCCGGCCAGCACCGCCGGCAGCACGATGGGCAAGGTCACGGTCCATACGGTGCGGCGCGGCGAGGAGCCCAGGCCCTGCGCCGCCTCCTCCATCGACACGTCGACCGCCTTGAAGGCGGCGATGGTCGGCAGCAGGACGTAGGGATAGAGCGTGAGCGTATAGACCAGCACGATGCCGCCCGCGCCGTAGATGGAGCCGAAGCCCACGCCCCAGGATTGCAGCCACTGGGTGACGATGCCGGAGCGGCCGAGCAGCAGGACGATGGCATAGGCGCTGACGAAGGATGGCAGGACGAGCGGCAGCGCGGCCAAAGCGAGGATCGCGGCCTTGCCGGGGATCGGCAGGCGGGCCAGCGCAAAGGCGAAGGGTACCGCGAGCGCCGTCGTGATCAGCGTTGCCGCGAGCCCGATGCCCAGCGTGTTCAGGATGGCCGTGCGATAGAACGGCCGGCCCAGCATCTTGGTGTAGTTGGCCAGGGTCAGCCGCTCGCCGTCGGCATCGAGCAGGCTGGCGCTGAACACGTTGAACAGCGGATAGAGCAGGAAGAGGCCGAGGAAGAGGAAGCCCAGGGCCGCGATCGCCAGCGGCAGCCGTTGCCGGTAGGGGATGGCCAGCGTCACGGCAGCACCGTCAGGCGCGCCGGATCGTAGGCGAGCCTCACCGCGGCGCCGGCCTGCACCTGGTACTCCGGCGCATCCAGCAGGGCGGCCTTGAGGATCGTGCCATCGCCCAGGCGGATATCGAGACGCACGATCGGCCCCAGAAGCTCGACTCGCACCACCGATCCGGAGAGGACCGGCCAGCCGGCCGGCGCATCGGCGGCGAAGCGCAGCGCCTCGGGCCGGAGCGACACCAGCGAGCCGTCGCTGCGGCCGAGCGCGCGGGCGGCCAGAAGGTTGGTCGTGCCCATGAATTCCGCGGCGAAGCGCGACACGGGATGGCGATAGATGTCGACCGGGACGCCGACCTGCTCGAGGCGGCCGGCGTTCATCAGGGCGATGCGGTCGGACACCGACATCGCCTCCTCCTGGTCGTGCGTGACGTAGATCGCGGTGATGCCGAGCGACTTCTGCAGCTCGCGGATCTCGGTGCGCATGCTGACCCTGAGGCGCGCATCGAGGTTGGAGAGCGGCTCGTCGAACAGCAGCACCTGCGGCCGTATGACCAGTGCACGGGCGATGGCGACCCTCTGCAGCTGGCCGCCCGAGAGCTGATGCGGCCAGCGCCCGCCGTAGCCCGAGAGCTGGACCAGCGCCAGCGCCTGCTCGACGCGGCGTTCGGCCTCCGGCGCGGCGACCTTGCGTGCTTTCAGGCCGTAGGCGACGTTGCCCGCGACCGTGAGGTTCGGGAACACCGCATAGTTCTGGAACACCATGCCGATGTCCCTGAGATGGGCCGGCAGGCGGTCGATGCGCTCGCGGCCGAAGCGGATCTCGCCACTATCAAGTTCGCAAAACCCCGCGATCATGCGCAGCAACGTCGTCTTGCCGCAGCCCGACGGACCGAGCAGGGTGAAGAACTCGCCTTCACCCACCTCCAGACTGACATTGTCGACGGCACGTACCGTGCCGAACGTCCGGCTGACGCCGGAAATGGAGATGCCGGCCACTCAGCGCGAATCCTGCAGCACGTCCTTGATCTGCTCCAGGGTCTTGGTGCGCTTCTCGGTCCAGCCTTCCTCGTCGTAGTTGACGAGCTTGACCTGGGAGAGCGGCGGCATGCCGCCGGGCAGGGCGGTAAGGTCGATGTCGCTGCGTGTCGGCCGCCGGAAGGTGGCCTTCAGGATCATCTCGCGCACGGCCTTGGCGTTGATGTAGTCGACGAAGATCTTGGCGTTCTCGGTGTTGGGACCGCCCTTGATGATGGCGACGCCTTCCATCGCGGCGAACGTTCCGTCGCTCGGATAGATCACCTTCACCGGCGCCCCGCCCTGGGCCCACATCGGCCCGGCATACTCGAGCGAGATGCCCAGCGGATACTCGCCATTGCCGACGCCCTGGAAGACCAGCGACGAACGGTTCAGCACCTTCATGTTCTTGAACAGCTGCGCGACCTTCTTCCAGCCCGCCTCGCCACCGCCCCACAGGTCGACCAGCATGGTGACCGTGGTATAGGCCGAGCCCGAGTTGGCCGGATCGGTGAAGGCGATCTTGCCCTTCCATTTGGGATCGAGCAGGTCGGCCCAGCTTTTCGGCGCGTCGGCCTCGGGCACGATCTTGGTGTTCTGCAGGATCACCAGCAGATGCAGGTTGTTGCCGATCCACAGATTGTCGGGGTCGCGATACTCCGCCGGCGTGGCGTCGCGGTTCTTGGAAACATAGGGCTCGAACAGCGTCTTGTTGGTCTGCAACAGCGAGCGGCTCACCCCCCATATGATGTCGCCCAGCGGCCGCGCCTTCTCCGCCTGCAGGCGGCGCACGACGACGCCCGACCCCGCCGCCACCGGCTCGACCTCGATGCCCGTTTCCGCCTTGAAGGCGCCGAACACCAGGTCGTTCAGCGTGCTGTCGTTGGAGGTATAGACGACGAGCTTTTTAGGCGCCTGGGCGCGGATTGGCGGCGCGAACAGGGCAAGCGGCAACGCAGCCGCAAACGTACGACGAAGCATGATCCAAAACCCCCAGACGACTTTTCGCGCGGAGCATTTCACGACCCGCGTCAGCCCGCCACCCTCATTGCTGGGGGCGCGCCACTCCAGTGGCGCGCCCCCAGCGAATGACACTCTATCGGGATATGCACTAGTGTCGCCCGATGAGACGTTTCTTCAATAGCGACGTGGCGTCGGTCTTCAAGGCGTATCCGCCCGATCTGCGCGCCAGGTTGATGGCATTGCGCGAACTGGTTTTCGACACGGCCGAGAAGACGTCAGGCGTCGGCCGGCTAACTGAGACCTTGAAGTGGGGACAGCCCAGCTATCTCACCGAGGAGACCGGCAGCGGCACGACCGTCCGCATCGACAGGCTCAAGACCGGCGACGGTTACGCCACCTACTTCCATTGCCAGAGCGGCTTGGTCGAGCAGTTCCGCGAACTCTATCCCGCCACGTTCAAGTACCAGGGCAAACGCGCCATCCTGTTCGCTTCGGATGACTGCGTGGCAGCGAGGGAACTCTGCCACTGCATCGCGTTGGCGCTGACCCATCACTCCAGGAAGAAGAAGTCGAAACCGAGAGTTTTTACGGGAAAATGAGTCGACCGAAGCCAAACAACTGAGATCGTTAGCGCTTTCGATCGACTGCGAAGTCGGCGAGCTTCTTTTTGCCGCCCTTGAGGGCTGCAACCAGCCATCGCGGCCTGAGACCTCGCCCGGCCCAGGTCTCTTTAGGATTTGCAGGGTTACGGTATTTGGCGGCCAGGGTTCGCTTCGCGTGGCCGTTACTTCTAGCGCTACCACGAATACCTTTTGTACCTTTTGCCGTTTGCGAGAGCGACTCGAGTCGCTCAAGGGAGGCAGTCAATCGTTGGCGCTCTTCCGAAATCCGCGCCTCAATCGCCGCTTCGACTTTAGCCTTTACTGCCAACAACTCATCGAAATTCATCGAGCCGATCAGTTTAATTGCATTAAGTTGTTTCATCATCAAACCTTGAAGTTAACACAGCGCCACCCCGTGATTCCTGCGAGTGGGTCTATCCTCCAGCATACATAAGTGCAAGCAAACGAAACCGCAGCACTTCGCCGAGATTTACGCGTCTGACGGGCAATCCGATGGTGTCTCTAAACACAGTTGCGATAAAGCTGCTGTGACCTTGTTGGGTTTCTTTCGCCACGGAACCCGATCTTTGTGAACTCAGCGGGTTATCACTATTCCGACGCCGGAAGCAAAGTCCGAAATGGAACGAGATTATCGAGAACGGAATTACTGCGGGCAACGGTCTTTCTCAAAGCTATCGATATCGATCGTAACTGTCCGATTCCGATTGCAATTAACCGGGATTTTTCAGCCCCGTCCAAAACACCAGATCGCTGTGGTCCTAGTTGCCTACGCGGCGCAGTGAGGCCGCACGAGAAACGCTACCCGCCGCTTTTCGCAGCCGAGCACGTGTTTGCTCAAGATCCCGTCCTTGAGGCGTCAAGAGCGTAAAATCTGAGTGCCGGGTATAATGTGCTACGCTTTCGCTATGAGCACTGTCGTCTATTCTGCCCGCCGCATCCTCACCATGAATCCCAACCGTCCGTTCGCCACCCACGTGTCGGTGCGCGACGGCCGCATCCTGGGCGCCGGGACACTCGACGAGCTGAAAGGCTGGGGCAAGCTCGAGCTCGACGAGCGGTTCGCCGACAAGGTGATCCTGCCGGGCTTCGTCGAAGGCCATAGCCACGCCTTCGAGGGCGGCGTGTGGAAGTTCCCCTATGTCGGCTACTTCGACCGCATCAGCCCGGAGGGCCAGCGCTTCAAGGGGCTGAAGAACATCGACGAGGTCGTGGCGGCCTTGGCGACCTTCGAGAAGACCCTGCCGCCGGGCACGTCGCTGCTCGCCTGGGGTTTCGATCCGATCTATTTCGGCGGCCGGCGCATGGACCTTAGCGACCTCGACAAGGTCTCGACCGATCGGCCGGTGGTGGTGATCCATTCCAACTTCCACGTCGCCAACGCCAACACGCCGGTGCTGGCCAAGGCGGGCATCACGCGCACCACCAACGTGCACGGCATCGTCAAGGACGCCAAGGGCGAGCCGACCGGCGAGCTGCAGGAGATGGCGGCGAAGTACATGGCCTATCGCGCCGCCGGCGTGGAGCTGGCGGCCGTGCTGTCCGACGAGCAGGCGGTGTGGCGCTTCGCCCGGGTGGCGCAGCTGGCCGGCGTCACCACGGCCACCGACCTGCATAACGAGCTGCCGGAGAGCACGGTCGAGGGCTACCTCAAGGCCAGCGCCTCCGACGATTTCCCGCTTCGCCTGCTGCCCGCCTTTGCGGCGGCGTCGGTGCCGCCCGAGCAGGGTATCGCGCGCCTGCAGGCATTGATGAAGCGGAACAACGAGCGCCTGCGCTTCCAGCTCGTGAAGATCGTGACCGACGGCTCGATCCAGGGCCTGTCGGCGCGCATGCGCTGGCCGGGCTACTATGACGGCACGCCCAATGGCGTGTGGAATGTCGGACCCGACGACATCGACCGGATCCTGCTCGCCTGGCATCGCGCGGGCTTCCAGGTGCACATCCACACCAACGGCGACGAGGCGTCGGAAGTGGCGATCGAGGCGGTCGAGCGGGCGCTGGCGGCGGCGCCGCGCTGGGACCATCGCCATACGCTGCAGCATGCGCAGATGGCGGATGCCGGCCAGTTCCGCCGCATGAAGGCGCTCGGCATGTGTGCCAATCTCTTTGCCAATCATCTCTTCTATTGGGGCGACGTCCACTACGCCAAGACACTGGGACCGGAACGGGCCGAGCGCATGGATGCCTGCGGCACGGCGCTCGCCACAGGCGTGCCCTTCGCCATCCATTGCGATGCCCCGGTGACGCCGATCGGCCCGCTCTTCACCGCCTGGTGCGCCGTCAACCGCTTGACCGCCTCGGGCCGCACCCTGGGCGAGCAGGAGAAGATCTCCGTCGCCGAGGCGCTGCGCGCCATCACGCTCGGGGCCGCCTACACGCTGAAGCTCGACGAAGAGCTGGGCAGCATAGACGTCGGCAAGCGCGCCGACTTTGCCATCCTCGACGACGATCCTCTGTCGGTGCCGCCGGAGAAACTGAAGGATATCGGCGTGTGGGGCACGGTCTTGGGCGGCCGGATTTTCGCTGCGCCGGCGGGGTGACAGGCATCCTCACTGCCACCCCCGTCCTACGGGGGAGGTGCCCCCGAAGGGGGCGGAGGGGGAAAGCCACACAGGCGGTCTCCGACAATTTCAGATCTGAAACTTGCAGGGACTTCGACTGGGGCTTTCCCCCTGCGGGCCACCTCCCCCGTAGGACGGGGGAGGAAAATGACATGACGACGTGTCCGCTCCGCACGCAGCAGGTGCTGGCATTTTGCTGGCATCGCTCGCGAGTTCACCACAACCCGTGGTGTCCTGGCGGGAAGCGGGGTCTCTACTACGGTACGCAAGTATTATTTTCTTTCGTCTTGCTCCCGGCCGCTTGACAGAACTGAGCAATGTTGTGGCGTATCGTTTCCGTGACGAGCGATGCGATTCCCCTCACCGTGATCGGCGGCTTCCTGGGTGCCGGCAAGACAACCTTGCTCAACCGCCTGCTGCGCGGCGCCACCAACCGGCGGTTCGCGGTGCTGGTGAACGATTTCGGCGCGCTCGACATCGACGGCCGGCTCGTGGCCGACCACGGCGGCGACACGATCGCGCTCGCCAACGGCTGCCTCTGCTGCACGATCGGCGATTCGCTGGTGACCACCTTGCTGTCGCTGCTGGAACGGCCGGAACGCTTCGACCATATCGTGGTCGAGGCGTCGGGCGTGGCCGATCCCGGGCGCATCGCCGATCTCGCGGCGCTGGAGCCGCGCCTCAGCCGCGACGGTGTGATTGTCGTGGTCGATGCCGCCGAGGTCCTTCAGCGTGCAGCCGACCGGCGCGTCGGTGACACGGTGACGCGCCAGCTCGGCGCGGCCGACCTGCTGGTCCTGAACAAGCTCGACCTCGCCGGCGATCTCGAAATCCTGCGCTGCTGGCTGCCGATGCATTCGGCGGCGCCCGTCCTCGAGGCCCGGCACGCCGATGTGCCGCTCGACCTCTTGTTCGGGTTGGACCGCCTCGGCGGACCAGCCAGCGACAAAGCGACGGACGGCTTCACCAGCTGGTCGTACGAATGGCAGGAGCCGGTCGAACGCGAGGTGGTGCTGGCCATGCTGCGGGACGCAGCCGGTGTGCTGCGCGCCAAAGGCATCGTGCGCTTCGCCGACGCCCCGGCCCGCCGCTCGGTGGTGCATCTCGTAGGTCACCGCCTCGATGTCAGCGATGGCGGACCCTGGGGCGACAGCACCGCCTCACGGCTGGTGCTGCTGGGCGTGAAGCCCACGCTGGACGCCGACGGTCATTTTCGAAAGAAAACCTAAGCTTAACCCTTGAAAACGTCGGTGGCCTGCGTTGCACTCAATGACCATTTGAGCTGGACGAATTGCAAGTGCTTGCGGTCCGTCAAAGCGGCGCCTCCCGCCCTGTGGAGGCGCACTTAGGGGGTCTCCCATGGCTACGCTGAAGATCAACGGTGAATCAAAGACCTTCGACGCTCCGGATGACATGCCGCTGCTCTGGGTCCTGCGCGACGTGCTCGGCATGACCGGCACGAAATTCGGCTGCGGCATCGCCCAGTGCGGCGCCTGCACGGTGCATATCGACGGCAAGCCGGTGCGCTCGTGTTTGCTGCCCGTCGCTGCCGTGCGCGACCGCGCCGTCACGACCATTGAAGGCGTGGGCGCCAGCCCTGCCGGCGCGAAGGTGCAGAAGGCCTGGCTCGACCTGGAAGTGATCCAGTGCGGCTACTGCCAGTCGGGCCAGATCATGTCCGCCGCCGCGCTGCTCGCGGCCACGCCCAATCCGGATGATTCGGACATCGACGCCGCCATGGCGGGAAATATCTGCCGCTGCGGCACCTACGTGCGTATTCGCGCCGCCATCAAGCGCGCGGCGTCCGAACAGTCGTAGGAGGCGATCATGGGTGTTGCGACCAAATTCGCCGGTGGACCGACGCGCCGTCGCCTGCTGACCGGCAGCCTGGCGGGCGGATTCCTGCTCGCCTTCCATCTCCCCGTGCGCGCGGCCAACGAACCCGTGCCGATGGCGTACGCGCCCGAGGGTCCGTTCGCGCCGAACGCCTTCATCCGGATCGACACCGCCGGCAAGACGACGCTTGTCATGCCGCAAGTCGAGATGGGTCAGGGTATCTATACGGCGGTGGCCATGATTCTCGCCGAGGAGCTCGACGCGGACTTCGCGCAAGTGGCGCTGCAGCATGCGCCGCCGAGCGACAAGCTCTACGCCAATCCCCTCTTGGGGCTCCAGGCCACGGGCGGGTCCACGTCCGTTCGCGCTTTCTGGCTGCCGCTGCGCAAGGCGGGTGCCGGTGCGCGCGCCATGCTGGTGCAGGCGGCGGCACAACAGTGGCAGGTCGAGCCGGCGAGCTGCACGGCGTCGAACGGGCAGGTGATCCACGCGGCCAGCGATCGCAAGCTCGCATACGGCGCCCTGGCCGAGGCCGCGGGCAAGCTCTCGCCGCCGGGTGACGTTCCGCTCAAGGATCCGAAGAATTTCACCTTGATCGGCAAGCCGTTGAAACGCCTCGACACGCCGGACAAGACGAACGGCAAGGTCGTTTATGGCATCGACGCGATGCTTCCCGGCATGAAGTTCGCGACGCTGGCGCAGTGTCCCGTATTCGGCGGCAAGGTCGGCAAGGTCGACGACAGCGCGGCCAGGAAGGTCCCGGGCGTCCAGAAGGTGGTCGTCCTCGACGATCTGGTGGCGGTCGTCGGCGATCACATGTGGGCGGCGAAGAAGGGGCTCGACGCCCTGGTCGTGACCTGGAATGAAGGGCCGCACGCCAACCTCAGTTCGAAGGACATCTGGGAGGATCTGCGCGTCGCGAGCGCAAAGGACGGCGTCGTCGCGAAATCCACCGGCGACATCGCCAAGGGCCTGGCGACGGGCGACAGGGTCGACGCCTCCTACGAGCTGCCGTTTCTCGCCCATGCGACGATGGAGCCATTGAACTGCACGGTTCAATTCAAGCCCGACGGCTGCGAGATCTGGACCGGCACCCAGATCATGGCGCGGGTCCAGTCGGAGGCGGCCAAGGCCGCCGGCCTGCCTGTCGAGAAAGTGACCGTGAACAACCATCTGATCGGCGGCGGCTTCGGGCGCCGGCTCGAGCCCGACATGGTGGTCGCGGCCGTTCGCATCGCCAAAGAGGTCGATGGGCCGGTGAAGATCGTGTGGACCCGCGAAGAAGACATCCAGCACGACATCTATCGCCCGGTCTATCGCGACACGATTTCCGCCAGCCTGTCGGGCGGCAAGATCGTCGGCTGGAAATATCGCGTCGCCGGTGCGTCGATCATCGCGCGTTGGCTGCCTCCGGCGTTCCAGAAAGGCATCGACATCGACGCCGTCGATGCCGCCGTCGACATGCCCTACGACATTCCCAACTTCCTGGTCGAATATGTGCGCGCCGAGCCGCGCGCCGTGCCGACCGGATGGTGGCGCGGGGTCGGCCCCAACAACAACGTCTTCGCCATCGAAAGCTTCATGGACGAGCTGGCACGCAAGGCGGGCAAGGATCCGATCGCCTTTCGTCGCGACATGCTGGGCAAGACGCCGCGCCTGCAGGCGGCGCTCGAGCTCGTGGTCGAGAAATCCAACTGGGGCCAGGCGCTGCCGGCTCGGGTCGGCCGCGGCGTGTGCGTGCAGCCCGCTTTCGGCAGTTTCATCGCCACCGTCGTGGAAGCCGAAGTCGACGAGCAGGGCGAGGTGCGCCTGCGTCGCGTCACCTCGGCCGTCGATACCGGCATCGCCGTCAACCCCGATACGATCGCGGCGCAGCTGGAGGGCGGCCTGATCTTCGGCCTGACGGCCGCGCTGTGGGGCGAAGTCACCATCGACAAGGGCCGGGTCCAGCAATCCAACTTCAATAATTATCGCATGCTGCGCATCGACGAGGTGCCGCGGATTGACGTTCACATCATCAAGAGCGGCGAGGCTCCCGGCGGCATCGGCGAGACCGGCACGACCGCGGGCCCGCCGGCGCTCAGGAATGCCATCTATGCCGCAACCGGCGTCGCCTTGCGCCGGCTGCCCATCGACCGCGACCTGCTGGCCGCGAGGAAAAGGTCGTGAGGCCCACGGTGCGTCGGGGTCTCGTCGGCGGCGCCGTCGTCGCGGCGGTCGTGGCGGCGGCGGGCCTCTGGTGGCTGCGCGGGCCGGGTCCGATGGCCTTTGCCGATGGCCCGAAAGTGGCGCTGGCGGATTATCACGGCAGCGATCCCACCGGCGTGCCGGCGTCGCTTGCCAAGGCAAGCCTCGTGGAGCGCGGCGAATATCTGGCGCGCGCCGCGGATTGCATGGTTTGCCATACCGTTTCCGGCGGCCAGGCGTATGCCGGCGGCCTGGCGTTCAAGCTGCCCTTTGGCGCGCTCTATTCGACCAACATCACGCCGGACAAGGAGACCGGCATCGGCAATTACAGCGACCAGGAATTCCTCGACGCGATCCATCGTGGGGTGCGGCGGGACGGTGCGCGGCTTTATCCGGCGATGCCGTTCGTGTCCTACACGTACATCACGGATGCCGATGCGCTGGCGATCAAGGCCTATCTGTTCAGCCTCGCGCCGGTGCGGGCGGCGCCGCCGGCGAATACGCTGATGTTTCCCTTCGACCAGCGCTGGGCCATGACCTTCTGGTCCACTCTGTTCAATCGCGACAAGCGTTTCGAGCCCGACTCCGACAAGAGCCCCGAATGGAACAGGGGCGCCTATCTCGCCGAGGCGCTGGCCCATTGCGGCGAGTGCCATACGCCGCGAAACCTGGCGTTCGCGCTCGACAACCGCGAGAAGTTCGCCGGCGCGGTGGCGGCGGGCTGGCATGCCTACAACATCAGCTCGGACAAGGGCTCGGGCGTCGGCGCCTGGACCGACGACCAGCTGGTCTCCTATCTGTCGACCGGACACGCCGCGGGTCGCGGCACCGCCTCGGGGCCGATGGGCGAAGCCGTGGACGAGAGCTTTAGCCGGATGGCGCCCGAGGATATCCGCGCGCTGGTGGCCTATCTTCGCAGCGTGCCCGCCGTCGCCTCGAGCGAGCCGGCGACGCTGGCGCCGCCGGCCTCTCAATCGCCCAAGAGCGGCGGCACCGCAGACGCGCGGGGCAAGATGGTCTTCCAAGGCGCCTGCGTCAGTTGCCACGGCTGGACGGGCGAGAGCCCCCTGACCCCCTTCGCCACCCTGACCGGCGCGCGGGCCGTCAACGATCCGGGCGCCATCAACGTGGCGCAGATCGTGATTTCCGGGACCAAGCGGCAGAGCCCGCCCGGTGCGCTTTCCATGCCGGCCTTCGGCAGCGCCTATTCCGATTCGGAGATCGCAGCCGTCGCCAACTACGTCACCGCGCGCTTCGGCAGCAGGGGATCGCAGATCACCGAGCAGGACGTGGCGGCGCTCCGAAAGCAGACGTCGCAGTAGTGCAGGCGAATGCCAAGCTCCCACAAAAGGGAGGGAACGACAGGGCTCGATCGGCCCGGGGGGCGTCCGAGCGCTTTGCGTCGACCGCAGGCGCGCCGCGGTCAGGAAAAATTATGAAGCGATTTCAATGCGGCGAAGCCGGGTTACCCGTCAACTGGTGCTTACTTATTCGCCGGCTCAACTCTGATATTAAGTGAAACTTTCATTCGCCGGGCGTAAATGCTCCCGGAGGGGGTTGGGCGTGTCGGCCGAAAGATGAAGCAGATTGTGCCAATTGGGGTGCGCTGCCGGCGTGACAACTGCACGAAGTATCTCTTTTAATGTGCTTGATTTATACTTAAGTTCGTGGCACTCTGAGCTCGCAAAACAGGTTCAGATCGGTTCTCTATCGGCACCCGTTGCAAGGCTCATGACGGCGCGGCGAGTGCTACATTACAGTTCCTCGATGTGAAAGAAGCGCAGGCAGCGACATGGCGGGCAGGTTGAAGGACAAGGTGGCGATCGTGGTCGGCGCGGGTTCGAGCGGTCCGGGCTGGGGCAACGGCAAGTGCACGGCCGTTACCTTTGCGCGGGAAGGCGCCCGGGTAATGTGCGTCGACCGCAAGCGCGCCGCCGCCGAGGAGACGGCGGGCCTGATCGCGAAGGAAGGCGGCGAGGCAGCGACATTCGAGGCCGATTCATCGAAGAATGCCGACGTGAAGGCGATGGTCGATGCCTGCCTGGCCAGGTGGGGAAGGATCGACGTGCTCGACAACAATGTCGGCATCGGCTCGACCGGCGGCCCGGTCGAACTGAGCGAAGACGAATGGCATCTTGTGTTCGACGTCAACGTGAAGAGTTTCTTCCTCACGGCCAAGCATGTGCTGCCGGTCATGGAGAAGCAGGGCAAGGGCGCCATCGTCAATGTGAGCTCGATCGCCTCGATCCGCTCGCCCAAGGGCGTTTCCTACATCGCCTACAATGCCAGCAAGGGCGCGGTGAACTCGCTCACCTTGGCGATCGCCTCGCAGTACGCCGACAAGGGCATCCGCTGCAACGCCATCCTGCCCGGCCTGATGCACACGCCGATGATCGACTTCCTGGCCGAGCAGTACGCCAAGGGAGAGAATGATCACAACCAGGCCTACGACAAGATGATCGCCATCCGCGATCGCGCCTCGCCCACCGGCAAGATGGGCACCGGATGGGACACCGCCAATGCCGCACTTTTCCTGGCGTCCGATGAGGCGGCCTATGTCAACGGCCACCTGCTGGTGGTCGATGGCGGCATCACCGTCCGCGCGTGACTACTCCGCCTCTGTCCGGCAGTGTCCAGCGCATCCCAAATAAACCCCTTTAATTGAGCGACTATCGTCCTTGCCTATCCACCACCGTCCGCCTATGTAACTGAAATGATGGTGGGTACGATGGAGGGTGGATATGCCTAAGGCAGCGAAGCCGCTTACAGCGCTTTCGATCCGCCGCGCGAAACCTGGATACGTCGCTGACGGAAATGGGCTCTATCTCCAGGTGACCGACTCCGGGGCCCGGAGCTGGATCTACCGCTACTCCCTCCATGGGCGCCGTCGCGAGATGGGCCTCGGGGCATTCCCGACTATCAGCATCGCCACAGCCCGAAATCTGGCTGCTGGTGCGCGTTCACTGGTCTTGGCGGGGGATGACCCCATTGAAGCCCGCGGGGCTGAGCGGGCTCGCAAGCGTCTTGAGGGGGCCCGATCCATTACCTTCACTCAGGCGGCGGAGCAGTTCCTCCAGTCACACGAAGGAACCTGGAAAAACTCGAAGCACCGCCAGCAATGGCGCAACACTTTGGCGACCTACGCCGACCCTGTAATCGGAAGCCTCCCCGTAGCCGACGTTCATACTGAAGAAGTCATCCGGTTGCTCGATCCGATCTGGAAGGCGAAGGCCGACACCGCCTCTCGCGTGCGCGCGCGAGTCGAGCGGGTGCTGGACTGGGCCAAGGTGCGGGGCTATCGCAGCGGCGAGAATCCGGCCCGGTGGCGTGGCCATCTCGACAAGCTTTTCCCTGCCCGCAGAAAGGTGCGCAAGGTAAAGCACCATGCGGCAGTGCCGATTGACGATATGTCCAGCGTATACGCGCGGCTCAGCCAATCGGCCGGCATGGCGGTAATGGCATTGCGGTTCGCCATCCTGACCGGCGCCAGGGCGGGCGAAGTAACGGGAGCGAATTGGGCCGAGCTGGATCTGGACACGGCGATGTGGTCGATCCCAGCGTCGCGAATGAAGGCGCAGCGCGAGCACCGTGTCCCGCTCTCCCGGGAGGCCGTGGGCATCCTTCGCGAAGTGAAGAAGGTTCGCGCGAACGAGCTGGTTTTCCCCGGTTATCGGGCCGGCACGAAAATGTCGGTGTCTTCGCTGCTAACTGCGTTGAAGGCAGCAGGGGGCGGCGCCGCCACGGTCCATGGCTTTCGTTCGACTCTGCGCGACTGGGCAGCCGAGCGGACAACCATCCCGCGAGAAGTCGCGGAGATGGCCCTTGCTCACACCATCGGTGACAAGGTCGAAGCCGCCTACCGGCGGGGTGAGCTAATGGCCAAGCGTTCCGCCATGATGCAGCAGTGGGCAACGTTCGTCCGCACCATCCCGACCGAGAATGTCGTTCCGATCGGGCGCCGGCGTGCCTCGGTTTCCCCCAGGGCGATGAGCTAGAGTTGCAATCGGCGCGGCTAGGGCGACGGCCCGAAGCACCTGTCCGCAACAGGACCGCCGCGCCGACCCTCTCACTTGCGGATGACGATTGCGGACGTGCCATGCCCAAGTCTAAACGCGGCGGCGCTCGTTCTCGCGCTGGTAGGCGTTCAAAGTTCACCATTCTGCAGGAGTGGACTATCGGCGGGAAATTAGACGAGCACATAAAGCGACGGACACTTCGCCGTATCTACCGGAAAGCTGACGAAGCCGACGCAACAGCGCCTGGCCAGTTGTACAAGAAATATGTTGCCGATCTGAATGAGGTTGACGGTAGATACGTCGCCCCGCCTGGGGCGGCCCGCGAAACGCAGCTTGCACTGACCAAGAAATTCCGCGGCAAGATCGACCGCAACGCACTTCGGCGGCATCTCCTTAGAATTGGAATGGCGGCGGAACGTGCCAACAAGGAATACGTGCCGCCGCGCCTGCCGGCAAAGACGCCAGACGGAATCCGAGATTTAGCTATCCGCGCAATGGTGAGGCTGCTACGGCGACTCGATCGCAACGTGCCGTATGACACCGTAGAGGACTACCTAGAGCGATATCGGAAAGTGAAAGTCCGCATTGATGCGGACACAGCAGACTATCTGCCCGACGTTTGAATTAAGGGTAGACCAAATAAGATTCCGCGATAAAGCGGTGCCGCGAATCGTGGTCGCCTATGTTTGCTCCTATCCACTCAGGGACAGGAGCCCCGATGACTACAGCGACCGCCGAAGGAAAGCAGCCCCGCGCCATGCGGGTGAGTGACGCTTGTGCGTCTCTCTCAATTTCCAGAAGCAAGCTCTATCTCGAAGTCGCCGCCGGCCGTCTGCGGGCCGTGAAGTGCGGGAGCCGGACGTTGATTCCGGCCGAATCCGCCGACGCATGGCTGCGAAGCCTACCACCTCTCCACGAAGCGGCGAAGGCCGCCTGAAACGCGAAACGCCGACGAGGAGACCACCTCGCCGGCGCTGTTGCTGTCTGTCCAACCCCCACCAAGGAATTGAACGATGAACCCCACCATAAAGACCTTGAGACGCTCTCGCAACCGGCCAGCCGCGTCACCGCTCGACGTCGAGCGCAACCGCGTGCGCGCACTGCCCGCCGTCCGCTTCTTGGCCGGCCGATTCGCCCTACCAGTCGCAACCGCCGTGCTGACCGCCGAAGCCTGCGGTCTGTACACCGGGGGCGATCGATGAACGCTCAGGATGCCCAGTCGCGACGCCCGGCCGGCGCCGAAGTGATCCCGCTCTTTGGGGAAAGCCAGGCCGCCTCACCGTTCGATCAGCTAACGGCGCGGCTCATCCTCGATCAGCATCGCCGTGGCGTGCTCCAGGAAGGCGTCCTGCTTGCACTGCTGGCGGCTGCTACAGGGCTCCGGCCATGAGGACGCGATTCGCCCTGCACGGCGCCGACGGCTCGGTGCGGATCCTCGAGCTGGCCGGCCGCGAGGAGTGGGCGCTGTCCCACCTGATGGCCGCCGGCACCACCGGCTGCACGCCGATCAGCCATCCTGGCCCGCGGTGGTCGGATTACGTGTTCAAGCTGAGACGCCACGGCGTGGACATTGCGACCATGACCGAACACCACGATGGGCCGTTCGCCGGCACGCACGGCCGGTACGTCCTGAAGAGCCGCGTCGAGCGCCTGGCGGACCTGCAGGTGGCGGCCTGATGCGCAACCCCGACAACCCATCGACCACGTTCTTTTGGAACGATTGGGACAACGAGCCGGGCATGAAGTTCTGCGGGCTCGCCGCGCAGGGCCTGTGGGTCAAGATGCTCAGCTTGGCCGCTCGATCGCACGAGTATGGGGTGGTGCTGATCGGCGATCACCCGTCGCTGCGGGCCGATCTGCCGTCCCTCCTGGCACCATCCTGCGGCGAGACCGCGGAGACGATCGGCAAGCTCGTCGACGACCTGATCACCTTCAAGGTGGCGTCCGTCGACGAGGACGGCCGCGTGTTCAACCGGCGCATGGTGGCAGAAGCAGAGCTGTCGGCCGCCAGGTCGGAGGCCGGCCGCAAGGGTGCCGAGGT
>Ga0193726_1000320_pt1 | contig 57562 bp, 89 predicted proteins | sample H2c1metaG_FD_144928 | JGI IMG/M metagenome (GOLD analysis project Ga0193726, IMG submission 144928) | Soil microbial communities from a riparian zone of the East river system, Colorado, United States - H2c1 | ecosystem: Environmental > Terrestrial > Soil > Riparian zone | place: USA: East River... | reverse complement strand
ATCCCGAACCTGATCCCGAACCTGATCCCGAACCTGATCCCCAACCTGAGCCACAACCTGAGCCCCAACCTGATCCCCAACCTGAGCCCAAACCTGATCCCCAACCTGATCCCGAACCTGAGCCCAAACCTGAGCCAACGCACCATCTTTAAAAATTGCCTTCAGGTAAGGCATAGCCATTTGGCATCCTATGGGGCTTTCCATATAAATAATAACCGGGTTTTTTAGATTAGCGGTTTTATATAACCAGTCGATATTTATCGAGGCGGACTCCCGATTGAGAGAATTTTTGCAGGAGAAGATATAATCAAGCCATTGCTTTCTTATTTCCTCCATTTTTTCAATCTGCTCTTCGGAAAGGGATTCGAGCTTTTTCATTGTTTTAATTGAAGATTAATTAATCTCTCACCTGTCTGATGATTTCATTGTACGGATCATACTCCATCTGTTGGATATATTTGTAGATTCTTTCGCCTACCTTATCCAGAAGTACATCCCCGTGTCTGATTTGTACAGGAAGCGATCCAAGATCAATATCAGCATGCTCTTTTGTCCAAACTTCCCGACCGGTTAACCATTCTGTTTCTAGAAGGTGTTTTAATATCGCACCCTCGGCGCCAATTTCGATAAGGATTTCCCCGTTTTTGTTTCTGATGATAGCATCTCCTGTAATAACATGACTGTGATTACTGGATTCGCCCCTGGCAATGATTCTGTTTTTAAGTTCTTTCTTTGTCATTTTATTTATATTTATTTTGGTTCGATAAGGAATCCATAAGCAGCCAGCGCGAAGGCTATGGTTAAAAGCGCGATGACTCTGGCGGCGATGTTGTGTTTTAGTGTGTTCATGGTTTTGGTTTTAAAGCGGTTATAGATAGAATTTTATAGAAAGTATGTGTGAAGTATAATGAGAGTACCCGGAGGCCAGAAGGGGCAGCCTGTTGTCCTGAATGATTTTATGTGCCCGGATAAGTTCTTCCCCAAGATGTTGCAGGAGCGGGAAGGTGTAGGTCATTCTTTTCCCATCGAGGGATACATGGCAATTGCAGATCATTTTAAACTGCTTCCGGAAAGCATCCATAGCCAAGTCCGAAGGCGTGGGGATCTGTTCTTTAATCCACTTTTCTACTGACGGTATGGCTTTTGCAATCTGTGTCATCGGAATTTTTGGTTTTTTTACGCCGTTTGGGTCTTCTATACCCGGCGGCGTTTTTATTTAATGAGTACTTTCACGCTTTGTCTAATGGTTTTCACTTAGTACGTTTGCGGCCTGATCGGCATTAAATGCCTTTCTGATCTTTTCTATTGTCACCGGTTCTCCATATTCCTTGTTTAAAACATCCCGAAGCGTGGTGGCTGGCATTTCTAGCCTCAGTGCCGTCCTTTTGAAATTGCCGTAACCCAATACCTGTTTTTTCAAGTTGTTGATCTCTGCCCGTGTCAGATATTCTTTTTCACGAAGAATTTCATTTTTTGTAGTTTCCATTGTTTAATTGTACATTTAATTCGATAATGTAAATATACAACAAGGTTTGTTACATTACCAAATTTATTTGTTACAAATGTAAAGATTTCGTTTGGATTTAATAATTGACTGGATTTATTGAATAAAATTCAATGGAAGCACTTGTTACCGTGAAGAAATATGACATTAATGGCATTAAGACCGCATTCCGTCAATTGAAGGATGCGCGTGTAGTGCTTACATGGGGTGAATTTGCCGATAATATCAAGTACGACCGCACCTACGTTTCCCGCGTAATGAACGGAAGGGAGAAACTTTCACCCGAATTCCAGGAAGAAGTCAAAAAATATGTTGAGTCTATTCCCCGTCAAGATCATGCCACCAGTATGATCAGCCATTCCTATACCCTTACCGACAAGCACATGAAGATTGCCAAGCCGGAAGAAGATCAGCCCCAGAGTAGTTTGGTAAAGACCGTAGAGCTTCATTCTGAAATGCTTCTTGAAATAAGAAAAGAAGTCAAGGAATTGAAGGCCATGCTATCGGGTAAAACCTGATAACCGTACCCCTTGAAAATCCTTCGTTTATGTGTTTAACCTTAATATAAATTATGAGAAAACAGTAAGCGCGGGATTTTTTCCCACTTCGTATATACGTTTTGTTAATGTGAGCGTTAGGCCTTTATTATCCAATCCTTTACAAACCACGATTATGAAGCTCGCCTATTCTCAATTGCAGAAACTAATGCTATCCAAATTATTGAACGAAGGAACGAAGAAGGCCGTCCGTGAACGGTTGCAGATCATTCTTAATGAAGAACTACGACAGTTTAAATGGTGGGAAGATTCCGTCCGACATAAACTCAACCAGACCCGACAGCGGGCCGTCGAGGCCCGGTTCAACAAGGAGATCCAGGCACTCAAGATTGTTATCCATAAGTTAACGCCCTTTATGGATCGGGTTGAAGATGAGCCTTCAATCATCGTAAAGAAGAAGAAAAGTGCATGAAATTTGATTAAAAATTCATGCAAATTAGACTAAGTGTTTACCCTTAGATAAACGGGTGACTTGCAGATTTATTATTTCTGTTATACTTTTAGGATATGAAAAAGATAATAATACCTCTGATGCTTCTGGTCGCCTGCTCCAAAAGCAACGACCAACCAACAACCCCGCCGCCGGCGCAACAACCTTCCGTTACTGTCGTGAGTGCTACGGTTGCCAATGGGGTCATGGATGTTAAGGTTAATATTGTAAAGTCGGCATCCTACAACCAGGTTAAACTGGTCATCTACAAAACCGATAATACAAGCCTGAACTATAAATATGATGTGGTAGTTAAAGACGGTTCGCAGATTGTCGAATGCCCCCATTATAGCGATGCCAGCCCCATGCAATACCAAATCGAATATATCGGCACGTCTGCGCAGTTCAGTCAAATGATGACACTCGCTTATTGAGGTTTCAATTTGCAGCCTCAAGATTGAATATTTCTCAATTAATTCAGCTCATAGGTTGAATTGCATATAATATCAGTAATATAATTCCTAATGACTCCTAAATTGTCCTAAAATTTGGAGATTAGGATATAATCGGTAATATATATCTGATTTGATGCGATACCCGAACGGGTATAATGTCAAGTATTTTACACCATTTACACCCCATCGGGTATAGTTCGCGATTCTTAAATTCCTTGCCGGTGATGAATTCCGCCGGAATGGCTATAATGGTAGCCGATCTGATCTCCCGTATTTTAATTTTTGCCTGCATTATAATATTTCATCTACGTGGTTAAATAATTGCTTCTCATGCTCTTAAATACTATAGGTAGTCGATGTAGACGATTTTTTTGCAAAAGTTTATGCGAATACATTTTTACACCGTTTTCGTTTATTATTCTACTATTTATTTTCAACTATCTTTTTATAAATAATCATCTACTTTGACTACCATAAGAATGAAACCCTGTCTCAGTAAGCATTTCGATGGTAGTTTAGTTTTGTTCTGCACTTTTTAAATTGACTACATCGACTACCCTGAACATCGGAACATCAAAGATTCAGTAAACACTCTATTTATGGAGAATGGTTTTACCCTCATCCAGAAATTATCGAGTGGGCAAAAATAGAATTAACTAAACCCACATCAACTATTTCAATTAAATACAAGCGAATTGCATTATTGCCAAACGCAGATAAGGCTATATCTGTTATGGGGGAAAATATTAAACTCGCGCGTCTGAGAAGAAAACTTACAACCGATCAGGTCTGTGAAAGAAGTGGGATTGGAAGAACAACCCTGTGGTTAATAGAAAGCGGAAAAGGGAATGTTAGGGTGTCAAGTTTGGTACAAATATTATTTGTTTTAGGCCTTGTTCAAGATATTGAAAAGCTTGGAGCAGATGATATCCTCGGAAGAAAGCTGCAGGATGCTGATATTCTAATACATAAACGCGGCCCAAAAGCGCGCCGAGCCTAATTCCCGCTGGATGACGAACATTCGTATTAAAATACTTATTTAAGGGATATTCGTATGAAAATACAAAGCCCCTGTATAGACATACGAGGGGCACAAAACAACTGAACATGAAAACTTAGTTATTCTTCTTATAGTAGTCGTGGCTCTCTCTTATGATCTCATTCATTTTCTTCAGGTTCCTCGTAGCTGAATTATATTTATTCGCCAGCTGGCTGTTATTACCGGGATATTTCTGGCTATCCCAAACCCTTGTCCTGTACGTATCCCCGTGGAAGGGATGCCACAAGTGAAAGACCGCATTGCGTGTCGTCTTGTGTTTTCCATACAGAGTATCCAGCGCCCGGAGCAAAGCAATATCTTCACCACCCCAACCCTTAAATCGTTCGTCGAAACATTTGATCGTCCTGATCGCTTCGCGCGGGAATATGGTTATCATAGCCCCGTAGCGGCTTCCATATTTTGATATATCCCCCTGATTTTCTATCCAGCAATCCGGTGGTGGAACGGGTATTCTAAATGGATATTCCGGGTTTGAATGGATAACAAGATCCGTTATTTCCTGCGTCAGTCGGTACAAATGCCGGTAAGGAACATACCATAATCCGTGATCAAGTTCTTCCAGTATTCTATTGGCGCACCGGTTAATGATGTGGCCCGGCATATAAGCATCTGCATCCAGCACAACCAGCACCTTTCCGTTGGACTTGTTCAGGCAATGATTCAGTGCTTCTCCCTTGCAGAATACTTTACTGCGCGATTTACCGATGATAATTTCAGCGTGTGGCAGTTCGCTTCTCCAATATTCCAATAACCATTTAAAGTTCCTCCTTCTGATATGGTCAGTGGACGAAAACGGAATCAATAAACTAATCTTAGGCCTGTGAATTAATCCTATGGTGATTAAAAATCGCCGCCACTTCCTCGAAAACGTCGAATAACTCATGCTGAAGTTCTATTATTTTATTCCGGTTAATTAATTGTGTTGTTCCGATTACCAGTTTTACGCCAAGGCTTGAACTATAATCCTGCCATTTGAACAAACCGCCTTCCTGATTCGGGTGACTGAGTGACCGTGGTGGAATTTCAATCCGGCGTGGTATGCCGAAAGCATCGGCCAGAATGATCCCATGAAGGGATGAACTGACTATCTTTTTACACCTTCCGATTTCGCTGATCACTTTTAAGGGGTCGTCCGATACCCGAATAATCTTTGGATTAAACTGTTTAAATACTGGATTTTTTTCCAGCGTTGTATCTGTCCAGTGCGGAACTATTCCTAAATCAAATTCCTTTTCTTCAATTGGTACCAGTTCGTCGGCCAGTAATCCCGGATCAGCCAGTGCAAAGCTGCCTTTAAATCCCCTTGCTGTCAATGGCCCGCGTAGTGCTAAGATTTTAGCATTAGGGAAACCGAGTTTTGATTTTTCATGCAGCTTTCCGGCGCCCGCGATTACACCTTTCCAATCCGCTGGTAAATGCTCCAACACAGAGCCGACAATAACTATATCGGCTTCCTTTGCTGTTGACCATTGCGATTCCAGGCGTGTGAATCTTTTCAGTAACAACCCCCCAAGCAAGTCTCCAAAATTCTTTTTCTCTTTCCAGTAATAAATCTTCACGGTTCCCATATTTAAAAGCGCAGATATCCGATAATTGGTTTCCCCTGTTGTCTTCTTTTTTTCTCTACATCAACGCCATTTCTAGATCCATCATGATTTGTATTCCCTTCTATAGTGTTTAAACTATTGTCAGGATTGAGTGATTCGATGATTCCTGTATGTCCCAATTGATGCCCAAGATCCATGATGAAAATATCTCCGACCTGTGGCCCGGAATAAATCTGGTTTTCTTTTCGCGCATTCCATTGAAGGTGTACGCCACCGGTTCTATCCAGTGGGCTGACAGTATTTAATTTCAATGCGGCTTTGTCAAAACACCAATACAGAAACGCCATGCACCAACTAGCCGGGAAATGAAGTCCAACAGTCGCCAGATAATCCTGCACGGGATGACCCCAATTGCTCCCTAGCGGGCTTTCGGTTTGTCCGACTTGAGATATAGCGATATCTAAAGCTGATTTTGTGATTGGTGTCATAGCATTACCCTCCTATAGTTTTGATCCCATAATATTTTTGCCATCCGTTTGGCATGGCCGTCAATTTTTATTTCACCCCATTTCGGATTTAGGATGTGCATCATTTCATGAACGACGGCTTCCAGTTGCCTAAACCCTGTTATTCTACTATCTATTTCAATAATGTTTTCATCCACCCAAGCCAGCCCGTCAGCTTTGTGCTTTCCTAGTTTCCTGTGAACTACATCGGGGTTGGGTCTTTCTTCCGTCATTCGTCCTTATTTAAAAGTCTTTCTGCTTCAAAGGGTATGTCTGCCGAAAACTGCGATTTATAACTACTATATGCCTTTCCTTCTTTTTGCGATTCCTTTCGGATTATCATTGCCAGTTTTTCAACCACTATATTCAGTTCGCAGGCTGTCTTTGTCTTGAATTTCTTTTTTAAATACTGAAGTGCTTTTAACTGATCTTCATTTGTCATACGGCGATGGATGGTTTTGAGTCTTGAACAATCATGGCAAGTAAAATCACATAATTGGCGCAGTCCAAAAGGGAATCTTCGATGGATTCATTCTTCGGAATCTTGCCGCCAAGTAGTTCAGAAAGCCGGGCAATCTTATTGGCGATCTGATGGAGAGCCGCTTTCTCCGGTTTCTCGCCAAGAATAAAAGATGATCGCTTAAAATTGATCAATCGGTCAGCTTCTGTCGCGTAGTCGTCTCCTTTTTTAAAGATGAGTTCTGCCATTTTTGTCGTAAAGTCACTGAAAAATTTCTGTTGTAATTCCCTGTTCATGTTTCGTTTTTTAAAATAGATGTGTTAACCGCGCTATCTGTCCGTGTTCTGGATGATGAATAAATCCCTCTATTGCTTTCGGTGAATACTGATATCCGTTACGATGATGCCAGCTATCCGTTCCGCTCGGGCTTCTCAGTGTTTCAACGCATACACTCATAATGTCCTCGCTGATTTTGTGATGCTTGTCATGTGTATAAAAATATCTGTGCTTGCATTCATGCCAAAATTCGGAGGCTTCATGCGTCATCAGCAAAGGCAAATCTTTTTGTTTCGCGCCATCGCCATGTGTCGTACCGATTATATTTTTACCATACCTGTGATATTTTCTATGTGCCGGACTAACATTAAATTCAATATTTTTACAGTTTTTAAACCAGCTGCTTATCGTATCTGCCAAGAAAAATCCGCTTGCATAATCATGATTACTCGGATCATACTGAACGGTAACAGGCGCAATTTGTATAAGCCTTTCAATAGCGTCAATGTAAATTTGTTTCCCTATCGTAAAATTATTATACCACATATCACACACATCCTGATTTGTTCCACCGGTTGTTGTATTTTTAGGATTGTCTACATGAAGAATATCATTTCCGATTATCAAAAGGATTTCATCAATATTCCATCCCGCCGCTTTGCTTATTAATCCATCTATCCCTTCCTTTACTCTTTTTACCGCTATCTGCGAATTATATTCCTCTCCTGTCTCAAAAGAACTTGCGATTTTACCAACATGGATATCGGCTGGATCAACAACAAACAAATGGCCGTCTTTGTGTTTGGTGTAATGGATCTTCGGGTATTTGGGCGCGTATTCCTGCATCTGCTGAATAATCTCGTCCTTAACTTCATCGTATGTTTTTTGTTTCTGTCCCGCAACATGAATACTGTAATGCTTCCCCGTATACCAAAAATGATTTACATTTTCAAAATCAATTCCTACATCGTCGCATTCCTTGGCAAGTCCAGGATTTTTCTTCCTGCCTTCATACCCCTTCTTAATATATCCGCCTTCTTTTCCAAGCGTTTCCTGATATTTCTTCTGATCGTATATCTTCCTTTCTTCCTTTGACCATGCCATGAATCAGTTTTTAGTGAACAATCTTACCCAAGAACATTAAATCGTATCCAGATCCTGAATATGTGTTAATGCCTATATCGTCAAGTTTTAAAGTGTCGCCTGAAATTGATGTGATGCGTCCGATCTGAATGGTATTCAAATTCTGAGCGTTCAGATAAGGGTCGTACGCGCCCCTTCCCCAGCTGGCTGGTTGCGCAATGATATAATCCCCGATCGCAGACTGTTTTGCAACCAGGTCTGGCACAACCACGCTACCGATCCAATTAATGCGGTCTATGATGAGCGTTGGCGTCGTGTGGAAATAAATTAAGGTATCGTGTGGGTTAATAAAACCGTTTCCGTAGTAATTATGGACATTATCGAATGTGGGTTGTGGGTTCGGTGAGCCGTAAAGGCCAATGACTAACGGCTGCACGTTCATGGTCATATCCCGGAAAGCCCCGCTTACATTCGAAAGGTTCATGCGGTGAGTCTGGCTGTTGTCGTAATATCTGAGCATTCCACCGCTGAAATTGATCTGCCCGGCGATCAGATAATCTGGAGCAGGCCAACCAGGTCCGGAAAGAAAATCAATCTGGCAGTTCAAGCAGTTTGTTCCCGCACCGTTACCGACATATCCAAAACGGAAAAGACTTTCAGAATAAATATCCTTACAGGAAAGCGGAAAAGTAGTTGTGCTGAGATTAAAGAGCTCATTCACATTTCCGGCAACATTCCAGTTTTCGCAAAACAACGATCCGCCACCGGTGCCTCGGCCATAACTTATCCCGTCAATGATCGTGTGAACGGAGGCCCAGACTTTCAGGCCTTTTATATTTATTGTTTTCGATTGATCCTGACCTATCGCTATTGCCACCCGGCAGGCTTCAATATCATCTTCCAGAATGTTTGCTATTTCATCGTTAAGCGTAGATGCATTTGGTGTAAGGCAAATGCCCACCATAAATTGTTTGATCGCGCAGTTCTTTATTGTAACGTCTGATGTCCCGCCACGCGACCCGCTGGCATTTGCTTCTGGGTCGATACTGATTCCGGCGTACGGTGCATATCTCGAATCGACAACTGATCCATCAGCCCAATCTGAGAATTTAAGAGTTCCAATGTTTTGATTGTTAACCGTATTTGGGAATCCGTATTTTCCAATAAGGGTAAGATTTTCGATTTCGATACTTCGGCCAAGTTGGATGCCAATGCAGTACCCAGCTATATTGTCGAAAGTAATCTGCGACAGGTAAGGATCGCTTGCCGATTTGTTTGATACATCCCCCTGTAGTCTGACCGTAAAGAATTTTCCATGATTGCTGAGTTTAATTGATTGAGAAGAACGGTAATGGCCAATTGGAATACCAACGGTCGAGCATACCCATGGATGAACGATACAATAATTACATGCGTTTTGAATAGGTATATAATCATCGCTTATGCCGTCACCTTTTGCACCGAAATATTTTACACTGATCTCTCCGTTGAATGCAAACTGAGTCGTGTCAATCGCCGAAGCTGTCGTGTCAATTATTACAGGCATGGGCGTGGGAACCGGTGAAACCGGAGTAGGCCCGTAGATGATCGGTGGAACGTGCGTTGAACATCCGACAAGAAATAATATGAAGAACCATTTATGCATCCGGCGTGGCGTTCTGATCTCCTACATAATCCTGATAAGTTCCTTCAACGATAGCAACACATTCGGCGAAGGTTAATTTCTTGTCAAGCAACGCTTCCTGAAGTCTCCCATATAATTGCGCGGCGACAGTTGTGTATAGCTTTGATGTGTTATCTGTAACGCCAAATGCAGCAAGTACACGCTGTTCGAAAGCTAAAATATCAGCTTCCGTTGGATTGGCGGGCAATCCCTGAATGGCAAGCTCAACGGCCAGCACTTCCGGAATATATTTCTTTAAGAGGTTCAGGACTTCATCCCCAACGTTGGATTTTGTCAGGCCATCAATGACCGTTGCCAGAAATCCCGCAACGCCCGATTTCAATGCTGACTGAATTTGTTCTGTGATAACGATTGCGATTGAATCTGCTGACTGTCCTACTGATCCGAAAACGCCTTTTAGCCAGTCCCATGCTTTTGTGAAAATTGACATAAATTAAATTTGAATTATGGTTTTGTAATTGTTTCTGTAATTGTCTTACCCGGTGCTGGAATCTGAACGGTAACTGTTTCACCAGCAACAGTTCCAGGAGGTGGCGTTATCGTAGTTACGGCTGGCGAAAATCCGTTCTTTAGCAGATACCCTATTCCTGATGTTCCGGCAACGAGTGCGATTGATTTATATTCGAAAGTCAAAGAACCTGCACTAAAACTGGTATAAATTACCGTCAGCACGGAGGAAATAATGGCTACTAAAAACCCTTTAAGCCAATCGCTTAGCCCAAGAATATTTGCCGATGTTTTTGTTGTTACAATCTGTGTCATTGATTTAGCTTTTAAGTGATTTTTTAATTTGTATGACGTAATAAATAATTGCTGCCAGTGACGCTACGGCGCCAAGAATAAAGGTTATGTTAGCCTTATCGAATAGATTCATAAAGTGAAGTATCCAACTAACGGATATTAATAAAAGTCCAGGAACGCCAGTTGGATTCGTATGTGTCATAGGGTTGATGTAGTTCCGTTATCGTACGTGATTGTTTTCTTATTTAAAATAATATCCCAGCTAATTCCTGTCGCTGTTCTCTGTTTTGGTATTGGCGGACATGCCGGACAGATAATTGGCGGAGGGCATATTTTCAATGCCTGAATAGCTACAGTATCCGCTTTAGAAAATACCTTACAAACCGGGCAAATCTTTGGAATTGTATCGTGAACTGTAATCGAAACGATTTTAATTCCTAGTGTATCCTTATTGAAATACACTGTATCGCCGGAGTTGATAAACCGGTATTGACCCGTGTTCATTGCGCTAAAGGCCAGCACTGTCGTGGATGGACTGATGACCGTTTGTGCGTATGTTACAGAAATGGCGGCAACAATAAGAAGTCCTATAATGATTAGTTTTTTCATGGTGCGGGTATAAAATAAATATGACTTGATTTTAAATGAATGGTTTTATTGGGATTGGTTGCTGAAAAAATAACGTCCACCCAATAATTTGTCGAGTGAAAAGATGATGTCGGAACTTTGGCGACGCTGGTATAATCGAAAAGTCCGTTTACTCCGGAAGCGCCGTCAGCCAATGCCTGAAGTGGTGAATTGGTAATCGCTGCCTGCAAACCAAATTCATCGTTCACATAAAGTCCCGCGCTGCTTAAATAAGCCGCGATATAAGTCGTTCCGGCGGTGATTGCAACGGGCGCCGCAAAAGACACGCTCTGCCATCCTGTAGCCGATTCGGCGGTGAATATGGCTGAAGCAAGTCGTACGCCTGCTGCCGTGTAAAGCTCTCCGGTATGGGTTCCTGTGAGGCCAGAAGTCTTATAAAAACGTATTCCTGTGATATATCCCGAGAGTGTTGATTTGAATTTAACTCCAAGTTCAATTCCTCCTGCTACATCAGGACCGCCTGTTCCGCCTGCGGGGATCTGAGCTGTAAATATGTGAACCCCGTTTGACGGTTGCGCATTTACATTTACCGTTACCTGATCGGTCGACACACCGCCGTTTACAGAAAGTTGGAATACGTAAGTACCGACCGCGCTCATTCCCGTTACGGTTGTGGATACGCTTGTCGATGTCGCAATAACTGGCGTGACCGGCCCAGAGACGTTTGTCCATGCGTAAGACGCGATTGTCCCGGTTGATCCAGATCCATCCAGAACAACAGATGCCGCCGGTTGGGTAATCGTTTGATCGCTGCCGGCGTTGGCTCCTGCCGGTGGGGCGGGATTGACAATAACTGTTACCTGATCGATGAAAGAGCCGGTCGTGCCGCCATTAACACCAAGTTGAAAAACATAAGTTCCTTGAATCAGTCCACCGATAATCGTTGATATTGCTGTAGGGCTTACTATCGTAGGCGTGTTCGGCCCTGATATTTTAGTCCAAAGAAAACTCGTTAAAGCACCTGAGGAAAGCGATCCATCCACCGTTACCGATGAAGAAGGAAGGGCAATCGTCTGATCGGCTCCGGCATTGGCCGTTGGTACGCCGCTGGTATTGACTACTATGCCCGCGCGAATGATATAGCTTCCGTCTGTTTGTCTGCCGGTGATCCCCAAAGGATAAGGAAGTCTGTACCCAGTTGAATCTTTGATGAACATGTGCAGATCGTAGGTAGATGCCGCCACGCCGGTGAGTAAATAGTTATCGTTGAATACGGAGTCTTTCGCCTGCGGCAGAAATAAATAAAGTTTGAATTTGGAAGTGTCGCGCCACTGAACAGACTGATCGGAGGTCTTGCGGAGTTCGTAGATAATCTTCCATTTCTTTTCGTAAATGGGCGCGACATTAATATTTTTCCAGTACGCACTGATGTTAAATGTTCCGCCGGTTGAGGGAGAAGTCGTTATTCTTGTCGTATCCAGTACGAGTTTATTACCCATGATGGCATTGCCTGCCCGGATAGCATTTACAAGAGCCGTTCCGTTTGTCGGGTCGTTGGTGGGTATGGGATAGTTCCCATTGCCGCAATAGGTAATGTGGAACATATTAATTTCGTTATTCAGATCGCACTGAATAGATCCGCAACGACTCGTGCCATTTAAATCATTTGCCGGTTCGCCGCCAATGGGCGCAAACTGCCATGCGGCCATGATGATCGGCTGAAACAGATGTCCGGAAAAAGTATTCGGATCGGCGTTCAGATAAGCGTTATACCCGTCGTCTCCGATGTTGTCGCGCCTCCATCCGAAATGTCCATAAGCGTTTTGAGCCGTGAGCATGAAATAACAGAAATCTAATGGAAGATCAGATGCATGCCCGTGATCGAAATAAGCCATCGGGTTGGTGATCTGCACACCCGGGAACGTGGTAATCGCTGCATTAATCAAGGCCTCCAGTGAAGCCGTGGTAGCTGTTCTGCCTGTCGGCTCCGTTCCTGTCCAAGGGTAGGTATGCCCTTCCCCGAAGTCTCCGTAAGAACGGATATCCCAACTTGAAAAAGCAGACGCGTAGGTGTGGCCTGAGTGAGAAGTCCCGGCGATATGAGCGGCAATGGCTGTCATCAAAGCCGAATACCGTGCGATATAGTTTGGCGAGTTCCAGTTTGGAATCCACACGCCATCGGCATCCTGCCAGTCACGGGAATTTGCTGTTTCCGCTTGCATTAAATTATGCAAGTAAGTAGGATACCCGAAGGCCGGAAGCCCGCAGGCGGAACACATATCCATGACAGCCATGTGAAACATCGCGCCCGCATCTATGCATTGATTGACCGCATTGTCAAATATTGTCCACGAATAAGTTCCTTGCGTTGTTGTGGATTCGATATCCGTCCAGTTCAGACGCATGTAATAATCCATTGCTACCGAGTTGCCGGCCGGTATCTGCGGCGTTGCATTGAACGCCCCCCAATCTGAGGTACCCCAATGCTCGAAACTTCCGTTCGGACGTATGTAGTCACCTGCCAGACGGGTATAGGAAGTCGTGGTTACTTGCGCCTGCGCGAAAGAGATCAGAGATAAAAGGACGATAAGAAGTTTCTTCATAGCTATTTCTTTATTACCGAATCAACGACCATTTTAATTTTTCTATTCTTGGGATCGGCGGGATTGATATATTCATCTACTTCCTTCCATACCAGATGTTCGGCATTTGATTTACTGATCACATACTGAATTTTTTGCCATATCGCCGCGTCTATTTGCAGGACATAAGTCGTGTCGTGTGGAATAGGCGGAGCTACGATATTTTTCTGCGCGAAACCCGATGAACCAATAAATAAAAAAGCGATTGTTAATAGTTTCATGTTTTAGTTTAATTTATAAGCGAATGATGCCGTTAATATTCCGGCTGCCGTTGATGTTGCCTGAAAATGTATTGTTGCCGTTGATGCCGATTGTATCTGAACTTCCGCCCCGGTATAAACACCCGCTCCTGCATTATCTGACCAAGTGCCGGTTCCCGCCGCCCCTTGCGTTGTGGTTGCGGTATTAAATGGAAGTGTGAGCGTTAAAACGGTCTGCGCGCCGCTTCCAAGTGAAGGCGTAATCCCGTAACCAACCTGACAAAAAACAGTATTACCGACTCTGTGATATCTTACATTTGTTTCGGAACTGGATGCAATATTCGTCGTGTTGGCCGGAGATGATGCCCATGTGCCACCGGAAACGGCGTCGCCTTCAATTAGATTTCCGGATGCATCGAACTGCGCTGTTTTAGTTGCGGTTCCAGTAAATGTCCCCGCACCATAAAGCCCAAAGACAATTGATCCGTTGGCCTTAAATTTATCCTGCGCTGATGGTGTTGTTCCAATAGCGATATCTATTTCTCCAGATGCGTTATCATTCATAAAAATGAACTTCGGCGCGTTGGAATAAAAGTATCCGTTATCAGCTCCGACAGCGCCATAAGGCGTTGCCCCCGTTCCGAAAATTCCTATCTGTGCATAGTGTGTTAGATCTGTAACGGTGACAGTTGCATTAGTACCCGTACCGCCGTTATTGTTTGTAACTGTGAATTGTGTTCCCGCGTTCTGGCTTTTATTTAAGGCAAGCTGACCCGTTGATGTTACGTAGGTAAGCGTTGCATCTCCACCGATACTTGAAGATGTTTGAGCTACCATTAAATCAGTAGCCGTAAGACCCGAAAGGCCGCTTCCGCCAATGGATGACTGGGCGACTTTCTTCACCGTCATGATTCCCGCTGAAGTTGTTCCAACCAAAACGGAATCGGATGTAGTGCCATTGGGAACGGCAAAATCAGCCACTTTTATACTTGTGGCATCGACATATAAAGAAGACAGGCCCGCAAGCGTTGGGCTTTGTACGTCGCCACCGATTGCCACTTGTGTTGCATTCCACCGGAGTGGAATTTTAAATGTTGGTATTGTTCCACCCGCTGCTGATACGGTTGACATTTGAGCCGCTATTTCACCAGCGCCAAAGAAAAAGTTGTCCGCCCATCCTGTTGCATTTCTTGTATAACCGGCGCTATATGTGCTGTTTTCCTGAACAAGACAAGAGTTCGTACCTGTACACTCCATTCCAAGCGTACCAACTAATACACCATTCTTTGTGGCGTCGGATGCAAGAGAAATCTGGTTACTAAGAAGATAATCTGCCGTAACATTCGTGCAGCTTACCATACTGTAGACGCTGCTATAATCCACTACTGAAATCTGACCGCTGATACTTCCGCTTACAATATTTTGAAGCAGGATAAAGGGATGCGAAATTGATCCGACATAGTTTCGACCTACTGCATTATTAATTGTTACCAGCGCAAAATTATTTAAATCAATAGCCGACTGAACACTGGATGCGTTATTGACCGGTGAAATCTGAACGTTATCAATCTGTATATGAGATACAAGACCACCCGAAAGATTATTCATCTTGATGGCTGTCGAGTCGAAGTTTTCGAATGAAGTATTATTACACACGAAATCAGATGTAGCCCCTTGTGTGAATGTTGCGTAAATACATTTACTGAAATGATGCGCCGGCGTTGTGGAATAATCAGATGAATTCCATTTACAGTTTACAACCTTACCGCCGCCGCCTGCCAGCCAAAGGAACCCAACGCAGTCGGTTACATTGTAGAAACCCGACTGGAAAATACAACCGACGATAGACCAGTCACCCAGATCGGCATCGATGTTATTACCAAGCCGTATGCCTATTTTCACCGGCCAGTCGATCCGGCAGTTGACCATCGACCAGTAATAAGTTGCCTGGAAATCGTAGTCGATAAAGAACCTGCGTACCCGAAGGTTCTCGAAATGGAATGAGTTCACGTTATTTTTAACTACTATCGCCGCTCCCGCCGTTGGTACGACCGAAGATGAATTGATGATAGCGATATTGTCTATTGAAATTCCGGGCGATGTATTTGTCGCCGATGTGTCGAATACGAGGAAGTTTTTTGTAGAACTGGTGTAATAAAACGCACACTGGAAAGAACGATTCCCAGTTGTATCGCTAAATACTTTTTCGCCACCCATACCTGTCCCGTGAATGTGAATGCTGTATCCTTTAAATAGCACACTGTCGGAAAATAAAAATTTACCGTTGTCAAACCACAGATCGGAACCGGAAGGCGTTATTAGTATGAAATTTCTGAATATCGGTGTATTGTCTGTCGAGCTATCTCCTTTGAATCCCCAATCTTTTGCATAATAAGGATGTCCTGGGTTGTTTGCTGTTACGTGTACGCCCTGTCCAAAGGATACGGCGCATAGCATAACAAATAATATCGTTATTAAATTTCTCATAATATTCTGTTGTCAAGAGTCCCGTTCAAATGATATAAAATGACTTCGCCGGAATTAAAAGTCCCTGACGGCGTTACCGCTTCGACTTTCGTCTGCCCAACTCCGCCTGTTACTGAAAAAGAAGTGATAACCGGATTACCGGACGTTATTGTGCCGCCAAAAATTATATACACGTTATTTGAATTATGCCATGTGGTCGGAAGGGTTATCGTGAGGGCGGCCTGTACTGTTGATGGATTTACATATACGTAATTATTTCCGTTTGTAACTGTAAGTGTTGCCCCTGTTGTATAAGTTTGTGTGGCATCAAGGGCAACGCCGGAGCTTCCACCAGATGCATTTATCGTCAGCAAACTATCCCCCGCAACAGAGAATGTGATATTCGTTCCCGGTGCAATCTTGGGGATGACCAAAGCGCCTGCATTGGCAAAGGCAAGCGCTAACGCTCCTGAACCTGTTCCCGGAGTTCTTAGTGAAAAAGTATCTGTAGGTAGTGGGGACCATGTCTTATCACCCCGAAGGAAATCCGTTACCGCGCCAGTAGATGCCGGAACAAGACCCTGCAAAGACGTTGTAAATAAATTCAAGTCCGCTGTTTCCTGTGCGCTGGTTATATCTGCTGGTGTGGCCGATGATCCGGATATATTCCCTTTGCGGGTATGCGCTGGCATCGTAGCCATGTTGGAATTAATCAAAAGATTATATCCCACCACGCCACTGTTATCCGTTAACAGAACGGTATTGTTAGCTCCTTTGGGAAGCCTCGTTGTTACGTTGCTTCCGTTGCGATACATCACATCATAAGTCGTTGTAAGCGGATCGGCAAAGCCACCACCACCTCCGCCCGAACCACCACCCCATTTAATCCATTTGGTTCCGTTGTACATACAATAGACTGCGCTGTCCTGGTTGTAAAAGATCTGTCCTACCATGGGCGAAAAAGCCAGCATATCAGAAGTAACGCCGCCGGGAGTGGCACCATTGGTCAATCCTAAAATGATTCTCTGATTGGCATTCCCGAATATGGCAACGTTGTTACTGTCAATATTTATCGAGTTCCCAATCATGGTGCTATTGGAAATCGAAGGATTCAACTGCGTATTATCTGGCCCGGTGAAAGACCCTAGAAAAATATCTCCGTTAAAGGTTGTTGTGGTCGGATGGGTATTATCGAAAGTTCCAGACCGGTAACCGATGATCGTATTGTTTGCACCCGTGCTTCCGCTTCGTCCACCGGCAAGCTGCCCTACGCTTACGTTGTTTCCACCGCTGCCAACCGTGCCTCCTATGTCTGTGCAGTTGGTGCATTCTGCTGCTGACGGAGCAGGGGCGATCATCGTGAAATTGCTTTTGACACTGGCCTGAAGCGATCCCGGATTATTGGTTAACCAAAGCGTATTTGCGGATTTGGTTCCGATTTCAAATTGATCCCCGGTTCCGGCAACGCCACCAACCAGCCGCGCATAAGAGGCCGACGAATCATAAAAGAAAGAAGTAGAGTAAGCTAAAAATCCAGCGGTATTACCTATGCCAATTAAAGTATGAGGTAAAATGAATTTAGAGGGGACGGTATATGCCCCTTGTCCATTCAGGAATAGCGTAGTATCATTTGGGAGTTTTGGCAATAGCCCGTGCTGCGAAGTGGTTGCATTGGCTGTCGTGATATTGGAGAATAGAAACGCGGGTTCCGATATATTGGTGATCGTATTGGTCGATCCTGAAATAGATTTATTTGTTAATGTCGCTGCGTTGTTTTGTAGATCAATCGTTCCAGATGCATCGGGGGAAGTTAGCGTTCGCGTTGTCGCCGTGGTGATTGAGCTGGCATTTAGGATAAGAAGTTTAGTGTGATCGGCATTCGCTTCAACTATAGCGGAGTTGTCAGGGAATGGGGTGCTTGCCCCGCCTCCTGTACCGTTTGCCGCCGCCGTTACGCGACCCTTTGAATCTACGGTTATATTGGCGTTCGTATAACTGGCTGGGGTAACAGTGGTATTGCTTAGTGTTAAAACGCCAGAGTTATTAAAACTTCCGTCGCCACTGACAGAAACCGCCGTAGCAATATTAGATCCGTTGCCTACGAATATATTTCCAGAAGGAAGCGTAGAGGTTAATTTAGCATTCCATATACCGGAACTAGATATCTGTCCGTCTCCGATAGGGGTAAATCCAGCAATGATAGATCCGTTTGCTAGTGCGCCCACTTGGTTGATAGAAGGCTGGCCGGTATAAGTGGATTTAATAGAAAAGACATTCGCGCCGCTAAGATGAAGCGTCAGCTCATCGGCAGTAAAACTTCCACCACCACCACCTCCACCCGTTTGTGCCCACTGCGTACCGTCGCCGACATAAAGAAGCAATCCTTTCCTTGCCAATCCCCATTTGCTTAACGTAGTATCGCTCGGTAGATTCAGAACCGAGTCGGCCCAATATCTTGCCTTCCTGTCGCCGTAGTTTTTAAACCGGCTATATTTGGTCGTATCGTTCCCCGTCTGGCTGAAGGCTGAACTGAAAGCAGTTAAAGAAAGTAAAAAAATAAATAGTTTCTTCATAATACGGGCGACGTTGTTGGTACTTCACAATTGTTTTGAGCATAAGGGAATCGAAGGGTAAAATCCACATACACCCCCCACGGCATATCGTTGTCCTGTTCTGCTACCTGTTGCCCTGCGCCACCAGCCAGAATCCATCCGTTTGAATCCCGGTTCAATTCTGTTACTATGTCCGTTGCTATCCCCAGCATGTCACTGATTACGTCCACATCATTCTGGTTTGAATAATTGGCTACATTCACCAGATCCAGAAACCACAGCCGCCAGATAAGTGTTATCGCGTGACCACTGGGGCTGATCGTAAACCCGTTGTCATCCAGAAATGCCGCCGGGTATTTGGTCGTCTTAGCGGTTAGCAGATCCGTTTTGAGTCCGTAGAAAAAGCTGTTTACCATCTTGTGATTCATGCACACGGCAGCAATTTTGCTTTGAACACTGTTTAGGCTTAATGGCATTCGCTTTTTTTAAATAGTCTCTTAACTTCGTTTCGTTCTTATTACTTATTCCCTTGGGCATAGGTTAATCATGATATGGCGCTCCGTTAAATCCACCGGAATTACACCATGGATTATCGGGTCTGTTATCCGAGTCACTTCCACCAAGCCATATTGGGGATGAAAAATTTCTTTGTTCTGGCGTAACCGTATCCACGGTACTTCCGGGCATCCGGTATTCAGGATACTTCTGAAGCCTGGCCGACTGATCCTGGATGAACAGTTTCATCCGGTTGTTATAATACTCAGCCCTGTTTTTATACCCGTTAGCCAGATCCATGATCTCGGCCATGCTGGGTACTTCGGTATCCTCCCCTTGTTTGCGTACGACTCCTTTGTTCCAGAGTTGAAAAGAAACGGACATAACCAGGTACGACCAGGAAAAATAAAGTAGCGCATCAACCAGATAGGTATCTACTAAATATTTGTAATCTGCCTGGGAAGGATCAGAAATATTGTTTGCACCAACCCCTATGATAAGCGCCTGTAGCTTTTCATAAAGAGCTGTACCCAGAACGGGTTTTATATGAACATCCTGGGCGTACTTGATATCAGGGTAAAGTAGTTTGTCATCCACATTGCCGTGCATGGATGTGCGCTCTTTGAGCATCGTGGCAGATATTAAGAGTGTATTTGCGCTCATCCTTTTTTAATTACGATATTACTTTTCCATGAATGTCTGCAGTACGGGGTAGTGTCATGGGTTCCCTTCCTTGTCCAGAATCCACCGCGCCGGTCGAATACGCTATACCCCAGCCGGGCGCTGATATCTTCAATGTCTTTTCTTGTGTAAAGCCTTCTCAGCTCCATCATGCGGGCGCAGAAAGGCCTATTCCTGGAATCCTGCGGGCCTTCGTAGGAATACATGATAGAAATCTTGCTGATAGGCGTGTTGTCAATCGTAGTCGGTGGAATAACCGGTTGTTCGATTACTACGCGTTCGATAATATCATCCAGCCCGTCACTGGTAGTATTCTGTTGAATGTATCCGCGTGTGATGAGTGCATCAATCTTCCCTTGCACATAGGCAACGGTTTCGCCTATCAATCCGGAAATGGTTACGGCTGAAATGAGTTTATCCTTTTTGATCAGATCCAGGATACGAGATTCAGAAACGGTTAAATCCGTAGTGGTTAAAAACGCTTCCTTGATATAAACTTCTTCGTCAAATTCTGCTTCTACATCCGTTCCGAAGTTTACGGGCTTAGACTTTACTATCTGGTAGTCATTCTTAGACTCGCCAGCGGCGTCAAACATTCCGATGATGCGATCTTCCTCGGCATCGAAACTCATCGCCCCTGAGGCTGTGGGGATACCCAGGATCTCATTGATATCTTTGTCCGGAAGTCCCAGACCTTGGCGTAGTAATATTTTTGCCGTTGCGGCGGTGAGAAGTCCTTTGGTATATTGACGAATGATTCTCAACATCTGTTGATGCTGCTTTGCCGTGAGGTTTTTAATGTTTTCGTTAACGGGTGCTGGCGGAACTGAAGAAAGCGTTCCCGGATCGGGCGCGCCAATCGTTGTCGCCGGAGCGATAGGAATCGTCTGTGTTGGCCGGTTGTCCGCCCCGATGTTTTCGCCGTCCCAATCTTCCGGCGGTATGCCAAGGCTTTCAAATACAAATTTCTTTGGGAGTGAGTTTACAACATCATGCGGGTTTATAATTACACCTATCGGATCGGTTGATCTGAGTTCATAAAGGCCTTTAAACTTGGTGAAGCTTAAGAGATATTGAATTTCTTTTGAAAGAACCTGTGCTTTCGGTTTGGAATACGTGTTCTGGAAAATCGCATACGATGTAGCCAGTTCTGTTGCTCCTCCGAGCTGCCCTTCTTCCTTGATACCAAAAAGCATCGGAGAAGTCACCCGGTGGCCGGAAAAGATTTCCTGCTGGCATGTTTTGTTCAGGATATCAAACTGTTTATCCAGCTCGTTAGCCGACAGGTCGTCAACCGTAACTTTCGACCCTGTACTGTTGGCATCGTTAAAGACCAATAAGAATTTACCGGCATTTTCGGATCCGGCAAACTTGCGGGCCAGTCTTTTCTCTACTTCGTTCTTTTTTTCCTCCGTAGGCTCACCTTTGAAGAACTGAATCATCTTGGACGGCATCATACCGTTGCGGATGGAGGACAGATGAAACTTTGATATCTCAATATCGATTTCTATGTAGTTGTTACAGGCGATGTATCCCGGAAGCGGATAGAACCGGGTCATCGGGCGGTATTCGTTATACTCGTAAATCTGTGAGGTATTGATATGCGCCGGATCGAAAGCGGGTATGTATTCGCCAGGGTTGCGGTCGAACTGATCGCCCCATTTCTCTTTGAAATAAAATCCACCGTCCTTTGCCTTTCGGATCGTAGAGTAATCCACGTGGTATACTTCCGACACAATACCCTGGTAATTAAAAATGATTTCCCATTTGAAACCGCCGTAGGATTCTATATCCAGACTTGCCTTTTGCGCTAAATCGTTCAGTGTTTCCCCAAGCACATTGATTTCAAAGTCACCATTGGCAAATCCGTTGCCGAAGATATAAGCTGCCTTACCGGTAACGATAGCATTGTGTTTGGCTGACTTATCAAACAGGCCCGTTAAGTATTCTGGGTATTTATTGTCTTCCCCATAAAGCACGTAAGCCTTATTCTTTGTTTCTTTGAATAGTGGAATCTTGCTGTCGGAGAATTTGACAACGGCAATCTGTGGTAAATTTTTATCCTGTGGGTCTTCCATTATCCGTTGTAAACTTTGTAGTTAGTGACTGCTGTGTATTTCGCATAATCGAAATCGGTTGTTCTATCCAAGATCATTTGCCCGGACTCTAATATCCCTTGCGTTAAAGCGGTATCGGTATTGACGGCGCTTGCCTGCTGATAAATATTGTAATTCCATTGTCCCGGCTCGTGGCCTGCAAAAAGAACTGAAGGATTGATAAGGAATTGATTGTAGCGTTTCTGGAAAAGGCTTAAATCTGCTGTAGAATTCAGCACAAAGGATACAACGTCACTGGTGTTCACATGATTAAAGACAAACAGATAGAAGGGAGCTGGAATCGTTACCAACTCCGTCAGCGTAAGGATTATCGTTGCTGCCGTGTCGCTTTGTTTGAATTCCAGCATATATTTATAAATGTCAAAAACGGGGTTCTGTTCATAACACAAAAGCCCCCGTTTTACTGGAGGCTTCTAGCGCAAGGACAGAATAGAATATTATGGGCCAGGCGTCTGGAAGGTAGCGGCCACGGTATTGAGAACGAATGGGGAGAGCTGTGCTTCCTTGCCGTCAAAATTCAATGTATACCCGTTCCTGTCTCCGAAAGCCGTTCCTGTTGCTGCCGAACCTGTGAGCAGTCTCAATCCATTGACACGGCCATATAGCCTGTAAGTGTCGTTGTTATCGTGGATGATGATCGTCAGGTTGTTTACAGCAAGGAGCATGATTTCGTTTCTTACAGCTACCTGTTGAACGTTTAAGATGATAGTGCCTTTCTGATCGTAATAGAGCGTACCATTGGCGCGGTTTCCTACGATGTCTTCCTGGAATGCGCCGGTTTCTAAAACCAGTTGGTATTTGCGGAAGATCTTACCGGTAGCTTTTGTTATGGCTGTGAGTGTTCCGGAAGATTCAGTATATGAAACGATATTACCCGTTTCGATTATCCAGCATTCCAGTGTACCGCCTGATCCGACGGCGCAACCGAACGAATAATCCTGGGTTAACGCGCATGAAGCCATTATGAATATTATTTAAACAGAATAATTCGAAAAATATATTAATGGGGAGTAGTTGTCCTCCCCAATATTTACTAGGTTCCTTTGTAGTTTGTGATTTCAGCAGGGAACGCAATGTTCACACCGGCTTTGAAATGCGCTTTGAAACGAACGAAATCTTTAAACTGATCTTCCATCAGGCTGAACTGGCTGTATTCGTCTTCCAGATCCACACCCATGTAAAGGTTGCTGGTTCTGATTCCGAACAGTCTGAACTTACCATCCAGTCCGTGAACGGCTGTCAGCTTATACATTGTACCAGGGATCGTGATTTCTCCGCTTGCCATTCCAACTTCTTTTCCATTAGGGAAGAAATTGTAAAGGTTCAGTGCTGTGTAAGCCGCGATGTATGTGTAGAACACATCCCATCCGCAGAAGATGCGAACATCCTGCTGGCCCTGAACATCTGCAGGGATTGCACCCCACATAGCATTCACGATACTAATTACATTGGTAGATATGATACCTGTAGCTGCGGAAATTGCACCACCAGCGATAAACGGTGTAGTGTTTGCGTTTATGGAAACACCAGACAGATCAATCAATTTGATCAGACCGTCAAAGAATGCAATGGTAGAGTTACCAGCCGAGTTGGTGTCACCCTGCCAGAGCGCTACTTCCAATTGCTTTGCAATGGTAGCGGCTTTGAGTTCCCCGAACTGTTGTTCAAAAGGAATGTCATTGACTTCCGATCCCTTAGCGAGTTTCTTCGACAGGTAAACGGTATTCAATGTCTTTACGCAAATATCTTCTACAACGGCAATATCTCCGATCTTAACGATACGCTGAGAGATTGCGGTGTTACCAGAGGATACACGCGTACAACCTGTACCATTCTGGAAAATGGCATCAGTTGCTAAGATATTAATCTGTTCAGCATACTTCACGCCTGTCATAACAGTGCCTTCAGATGCGATCAGATCGGACGTTTTACCAGAGAACAGCGACTTGGTGACCAGTAGGTCTTCGTTCTCGATGATATAACTTACCAGGGCGGCTACACTTAATGCCATTTTATTATAATTTTAATTATTGACTTATTTACCTTTTTTAATTTCTCTCATTGCGGCTGCGATTATTTCTATCTTCGCTTCCTTCTCATTGACACGATCGAACTTTTCTTTCTTTAAACCGGTTAGGGTTTTAGGTTCTGCTGTTGGCAGTTCCGTAATCTTTTCAATCAGCGTGAACATTCCTTCAATCACCTTTCCGTATTTTTCAATCTTCTGATTTGCTGCTGCCAGCTCAGTTGCCTGATCCTGTAGTGTGGTCTGATAGATTGCTATAGCCTGGTTTTGAGATTCGATTCGTTCGTTAGCAGAAATCTGATAACCGAATTCGGATTCCATCAGCGCTTTGCAAACCACTTCCAGATTAGTAAGCCTTTGTTCAGGGTCACCTACTGCGAATTTTGCTACGTGTTCGGCCATTGCATTCTGCGTGACAGGAACTACGGGAGCCGGTGCGGGCGCTGCTGCTGGAGCTGCGGCCATTGCCGGTACACCGGGAACACATTGGGTGATCGTTCCGGTTGCATCCACGGTGAGCGCTGTTCCATCGGCAAGTGTCAGAACTCCTTCCGGAGCTGGTGCTCCTGCGATGGTTACGGTATCTCCGGGAGCGGGCGAAGCGCCTGCCTGGGAAATTGCGATTTGAGTTCCATCAACCAAAGTGTAAACAGTTGGTGCGGGAACAGAAGGCGCTGCGGGTGCAGATGGTGCGGGCTGTGGCGCTTGCGGAGCTGGAGGCCCGTCGAACACTGCTTTTATACTTGCAAGAATTTCTTTTGCTGTCATGCTTATAAATGTTAATTGATTAGGTCTGTCTGCTTTAAGATTTGTTCGATGCGTTTTACTGCTTGCTCCATCGTCATTTTCACCGGGACATATTTGAAGATTCCTTCCACGCTAAAGCCCATTACTTTTCCGGACGTAATTGCTTCCCATGCCATGTCGTTTCCGATGTAGGCCGATACGAACCAGCTTCCGAATGGAATGTTTTCAAATCCTTTCGGGGCCATGATGCCCATCTGCTCGTCGGTGATAAATGAATTGAAGAAGGTTACGCCTTGCAGTGTGAGATTGGGGTCATGGAAAAGATTTGCCTTTTGCATGTTACCCTTGGCGGCGAATTTGTTTACGATGGTGAAGATGGACGGAGCGTCGAACTCAACCATGTATTCACCTAGCATCTGATCGTTGCGATAAAGCGGCATGCCCGCGATCATCGCAGGCCCGGAGATAATCCGGCGTTCGGTATCTACTGCGAACTTGAGTTTCTTTTTGTCTTCATCGAAGGCCTGAAAGTTCCGTTCGATGGCTGGGCGTTCGACCAGACTGATGAAGTCTACTTCCAAATCAGAATCAAAGGATGGATCTATGTAGGCTTTATAAACCTGTAATTGCATGCTTATAAATGCAGGAACAAGTCGTTTGTCTACTTTAGTGCCCTCCTAAGACTGCCGCGTTTGATAATCTTGCAGCCCGGTTTGCAGCGGCGGCTGAATCAGATTCCACTACGAATGCGCGTACGGAAGTTTGAACCTGACCCATTTGGTTTATGCTGCTTTGATTTAATGATGTGCTGGATTGCGTTGGTGCGACGGGTGCAGCAATTGTCGGAGCCTGAATACTTGGCGTTGATCCCACTGATCCCTGACCGGGTATTGGAACTGCCAATATATTTGATACGGCTTTCACCCCTGCGGCAACGGCTCCCGCTGCTGCTACTATTCCAAGAGCAATACCTATCGGACCAGGGATTTCAGAAACCATTCCAGCGAAGGCATCGAAACCGGCCTGAATGGTTTTGATCGTTGTTCCTGCAATCGCTAACGCTTTGCCTGCTGCGGTTTGCTGTCCCGCAATATCCGCCAGTGTCGTGAAGGCATCGCCGATTGCGTTATTGATCGTGGATACTTGTTTCTGCTCCTCCTGTTTGATCTTAATCCGGTCTTGCGTAAATTGTTCAATCGTGTCGTTGTATTCGGATTCAGTCAGCGCTTTTGCATCGAATGCTTTCTTAACCTGTAATTGTTCTGCGTCAATAGCTGCCTGCCGGGCTTTGAACTGTGACTTTGGATCGTTCAGAACTGTGGATGTATGTTTCTTGGCATCATCTAGTTTTTTCTTTTCCGCAGCTACCCTATTCTTTTCGTCAAGGGCTTCCTGCTTGGCGGCATACTCTTGATCAATCGCTTGTTTGATCTGAAAGAACTGTTCAGAGTTAGCGCCATAGTCTTTAATGGCCTGCTGCAATTCTTTCTGGTGAGCGATCTCGAGGGCTGCGGCTTCCTTGGCCTGCGCATTGTTCAGTCCGTCCAGCTGCGTCTTGGCGTGGATGTCAGATAATTGCTGCTGAAACTTCGCTTCATTATCGGCAATCTCCTGCTGATGTTTAGCTGTTAACGCGTCGCGCTGTGCATTGGCACTGATTTGTTGCTGTTGATTTAGCTGGTTAAATTGATCGCGGGTAATCTTGCCGTCTGCAAACTCTTTGGCAATCAAAGCCTGCTCATCAGCGATCTTATTTTCGAGTAACTGCTTTTCCTTGGCGTACTGATCGGTAATCCCGGCAAGTACATTCTGCTGTTTGAGTTTGGTGAGCTGGGCGTTGAAAGCCTCTAACTGTTCGCGGTCTTTCTTGGCCGCATCGGCTGCGGCTTTCGCTGCTGCCTTATCTGCTGCGTCTTCTTCCCTGTCGGCCTGTTTTTGCAGGCGGTTAATTCTCCTTTTCTCATTTTCGGCATCGGTCTCTTTGTTGAGTTCATCAATCCGAAGTTTCGCTATTTCATCGCGGTTCTTATTCACCCCATCGGCTTCCAGAGATGCCAGTTTAATCTTTGCATCGGTTACTTTCTTAGCTCGGGCTATATCATCTTCAGCCGCTTTGTCTTCCACATCGGCAAGCTGTTTGATGAGTGCCTTGCGTTTGGCAACGGGAATATCAGGATCCAGCGCCTGTTCGCGTAACTTAGCCAGTTCAGCTCCGCGCTGGGCAGCGGCAACATCGGCAACGAGTTGTTCTTTATGTAAATCCTGCAGCTGTTTTGTAAGTGTTGAAGCAACATTGTATGCATTAACAACCGCTCCCACGACTCCCGTTATCGCCGCCTTAGCGTCATCGAAGGCTCCGGAGAAATCCCCTTTGAAGAATTTGATAATAGCACCACCGAGTTGAAAGATAGCGTCCAGCACTGCTTGCGCGGCAGCCTTAATCCCCGCAAACTTCTGTTCCATTTCTTCAGCCCCTTCGGAAGTATTGGTGAATGATTTATAAAGGAAAGCTAGCGCCCCAACGATTGCCACGATGACAAGGACTATCGGATTAGCCAGCATGGCCTTGAAGGATGCGGAAAGACTATCAACGCCTGCTGTTGCTTCCTGCAACGGCCCCGGAAGTGCAGACATTTGAGTCTTTAGGTTTCCGAAAGCGGTTTGTGAAGTCTTTACAGAACTGGTAGTTCCGGCAAGCGCCTTTTGGGTCTGATCAAGATTTTGATTGACTTCCTTTATGTTGGCGTTGGAATTACCGGTATCTACTTGCAGCGTTGCCGCTACGATGGTTGTTGGCATTACTTCTTTTTAAATTGTTGTTCATCGAACTTGTCCTTTGCTTTCAGATAGGCCAGATCGTTAAAGGCTACCCGAACGGGAAGCCCAAAGGCTTCGTCAAGGGTTATCCGGTTGTGATCAGCCACGCGTGTTGCCGAATAAATCCAGCCGTATTGTTTTTGAAAAGGATCTTGTTCAATCTTCTTTCCTTCCTCCGTCCCGACTCCAAACAGCGTTTCGTATTCCCGGTTGAAAGCCCGGAAGCGTTCCACAAATAGTTTCAGGCTACCGATCATCTTGGCAATGGGTTGTTTTAAAAAGAAGTCAGCTCGTTCCTGCTGGAACGTATCGTCCGGGTCGGCCAGCGTGGCAAAGATTTGGTGTGCAAACTGAATGGCATTGCGCGAAACATAGAAGGCTAGTGTGATGAACTGCCCGAACGTTAGTTTTGACGGAGTGTAGTTAATCACATAATCCCCAATCGTTGCCTTGGGTTCTGGTTTAAGTTCCTGGCTAAATATCTTAGTAACTTTTGCTAACAGTTTTGACGCCTTGCGCGGGTTCATATTATCCAACTGGTATTCGGTCAGGTCAAATACTACGCAAGTGGCAAACAGCGCCTTATCAATATCGGAAGTATTCTCTCTCGCATTGATTTCGCTTATCTGCTGAAACTTAAATAGTGTTATTTTATTCCAGTTAGACATTCTTGTAAAGGATTAAAAACCGTTCTCCGAAATTTAAAGCCAGTCCAAAGGTGATCGTAGTGAAGTCCCAGATATAAGAAACAGAATCAGGAGCCGATACAACAGGATACAGTGTTGACCCTTCCCGGGCGATCATCAATACGGCTTTGGCGGCTAGTGCTGATATAACCAGCGCCGTCCCCTCTGTTCCTGTTGCGGTATATACGAGCTGTTGGGTGCTGAATATTAGCTTCAACTGCGCGACCGTTGCCTTATTGACAAACCCAGTTGCCCCTACCACCCATGGAACGATCTTGGTATTATCGTCAACCTGAACATTGGTTAACGCTGGCTTTAAACTTATTTGCTGATCCATTATTGATGTAGTATTACTGAGTTATCGGAATCTAAAACGAACGACCCGTCCGCATCCAGCCATCTGAATGTATCTACGATTGGCGGGAAGGTGACGTATTGATAGGTTGTATTAATTACTTTTAAAAGCTCTACGGTGCAAAGCGCCGGTTGCGTACAGTTGTAATCAGTGATTTTATTTAACCGGTACAGGCTTCCGTCCACATAGACGTAATGAGAAAAATCAAGATTGAAGATATCGTTTGGCTTCAGATAGAACTGTGCGGTTAATAGTTTTGAATCCTTATTCGTTATCTCAGCCATATAAGCCGACCAGTACACATTGAACTGTGTTTTGGTTAGGTCGCCTGTAGCCAGAATAAAGAACAATTCATTCAGCGCCCCGAAGTTCAAATCATTGGTAGGCGCGTCGGGATCATCGAAATGCCCGGCATAGCCATAATAGCTCAGGCTTAAGAGAACCGTTGCCACGTTCTTGATCTGCCAGGTTGAGACTCCCATGATCTTTTTGGTCTGCATGATCCGGATAACGCTATCCACGTTTTCTTCGCCGGCTCCCGTTATATTACCCGTGCGTTTGAATAGTGTTCCATAGACCTTTTCTTCCCCTACATATCCGACCAGTGGTGTGGGCGCAAAGATCAGCGTAGCCGTGTTGGTCTGATCGGCAAACTGGAACTGGCTATCGAAAATATAAGAACCGTATACCTGGTTGTAGCGCTTGTTATATAAATCATTCCAGTAATCAGAATCACTGGCATAATTGAAATTGTATAGCTTACTGGTTAACTCCGACATGGGTTTTATACTGATCGATCCATCTCGGTTTAATTTGTATGTCCAGTCTACGGTATCGGTTCCGGAATAGAAGTTTATAAACGGGCTGATATGAATGAGCGTTTCATCCCATTTGTCCTCGTATACATACAGGTTGAACAGCGTTACAATAGATACCAGGAAATCTACCTTACGGATATTCTGTGGTAAAATATCATTCAGCGTAATCATTTGGTTATAATCCACAGGCTGAAGCGTAGGGATAGCTGAATCCATCGTTAACAGATTCGGACTTGATGCCGTGATGATCATACCTGTTCCTGTCCCGCCGTAAACTAATTGCACGTCAAAGGTATCTCCGGTAACTACGGGTACGGATACCGATGAAATCCATTGCCATGTAATATGTACATTGAATGTTGTGATCGTAGTGGTTGCGATTACTGATCCATTTCTGCGTATGTTGACGATGAAGTTCCCGGGCGTTGCTGAAAACCGGTCACCACCCAGATTCCATGATATAATAGCCGTAAGGGCTGTGGGCTGTGTATAGGTGAACGTCCCGAGTGAATAAGAGAATCCACCGGCTATGATCGTATCCCATGGAAGTAATCCGGATGTAGTTCCGATCCCGGTATTGATAATCGTATGGCTGGAGGTTTCGTTTGCCGTCAGGACTCTGCTGACCTGACTCAAAAGTGTTTTTTGATTATGGGGAACAACCAGGGATTTAAACCGGGGGGTATTGAATAGATCGCATGAATACCGGAAGCCAGCACTAGCAAACATCTTGTCGATGTACTCTTTCACGTACAACGCGGGACGCATGGTTCTGAAATCCCAATCATGTTTTCCTTGCGAATAGTTCCCGTAGTCCATGAGCGGAAAGTATATACCAGAGCCGCCCGGATTGTCCCAGCTGGCGGTAATGTTAGCCGCTGTCCATAGCTGGTTATAGGCAGAGAAATCCAGATCGGCAATATATCCTGAACTAAGGGCAACGTTTAGCGTAGTAAGATTCCCGTTAAGGGCTACCTGGTATTCGATTCTTTTCTTATCGATATCTATTTCCAGAAGCCTGAGCGTTCCTTTGAAGGTCTGTACGTTATCCTGGAAGATGATACATGCCGCCGATACCATGGCATTGAAGTTGATGCCGACGTTCTTCATGGCGGAATCATATACGTTGCTGATACCCGTGTCGAAAATACTTCCGAAGATGGTATTGTTATTAGCCGTTCCGGGTAGGACAACCGTTTTACTGAATGCCGTCTGCCTGCTGGCAAAGTTTTTCACATCGTCAATTGCAAACGTAATCAGTGAATCCAGATCATCTGATATATCAAGTTTATACCCTTCAACAAATATCTCCGTTTGCGTTACCATCAGTTACAGCTTAATTCAAAGATTGTCGTATCAAGATGAATGATCATGTCCAGAAATTGATTCTCAATAACTTCTGCGAATATGATCACATCGGCTATTAAACCACCGTCTAGCTTGACCATTCTGGAATGAACGATTTCGCATTTCGTAGGATATATCGTCATGTCAAGGACGTTTAGCATGCCTTATTTTTTCTTCTTCTGTCGCCCGTCTTATGGATATACATATCTTAGCGTCAATGAAATACTGGAGTAGTGACCATTTACAAATGATTCCGTTATATACTACTATTTCGAGCGGACCGTATACCATTAGCGGAACTGTTGGTTTAACTGGTTGCCAAATGTCAGGTTGATATTCAGGTTCGTTAACTCGTCGTTGATATTCTTCTTGGCCTCATAGGTATCTTCTGTAATCTGGACACAATAGAAACTACCCGAATCTTCCACGTACACCAATGGCGATAGCATTAAATCTTTCAACCACAGGTATTCACCATCAGTTATCAGATCGGAATTGAGTTCAAGCCCTTCGGTATACTGACTGGAATACGTTGAATCGGTTTCATTGTACACCCCGTTTGCATTGCGGAAGGATACGTTACCCGTATTACTCACCGCATACGATAGGCGCCCGAAAATCTCCTTTGTGATATTGATTGTACTCTTATTGACTTTCGTAAATAGGTAGCTGTCAAAGCCTCCATATTGATTCAGGAAGTGCAGCATCCATGTTTTGTATTGTGTTTCGCAGATTATATAAATCGTTACCGTTGCCAATGTTCCGACCTTGACTGTATAGCCTTGCATATAAGGTGTAATCAATCCGGGACTCAAGGTATTAAGCGCCTGCGGGGATACATTTAGCTGCTGGAAATCGTAAGCGAGTGCAGCTGTTACCGATGTGGTGAAGGGCGCTCCGCTTGTTCCATCTGAAAGGATAGGAGTTATAACAACAGGATAAGAGGCTATCGATGCCGGAAGGAATGGCATAAAGAAAAACTGAGAAGAAAACAATACTTTGCCTTGCGTTAACGGGCGGTTGGTGGCGAACAGATCCAGCTTAGTGACTATTGTAGAGACGACATTGTTTAGTCTGTTGTTGGCGTTATTAAAAAAGAACCTTGTTGAATCTACTACGATATCCAGGAAGTCGGTAAAGGAATATGACTCCCCGAAGTGCATGGTAATCTGAAGGGTGAAAGCGCCGTCGCTAAGAATCTGAGCGACCAAACCAGATCCCGGATTAAAGACTGTAGTAGCGTAGCTGCGGACGATCTGTCCTATATTGAATACCCCCACGCCCGTAGCGGGGTCTGGAATCTTTTTCACTCTGGCAACCAGCACGCCGCCAATATAGATATCGCCAATATATTTGAAATTGGGATATGTAACCGGATCGGCAACCGTGACCGGATCGAGTACCGTGAAGATGAGGTCGTCCTGAAAGGATGAGAATATAGCGGGCGTGAACTTGATGTTTAGGGCCATTATCGTTTTATAGCGGTGATGATATCTATTTCAAGGGCTTTGCCGAGTCTGTCTTCGACCTTTGCCGTTGTTGTCCTAACGGCTTTGTCAAGGAATCCCGTAGGCTTTAAACCGTGTTGCATGATACTACGCGCTATCGCGAATGACTTACTCAATGCCGATATGGAATGGTTCTTTATCTCATTGCGGCTGATTGATTTGCTTCTGCTGGAATTAGTCACACTTGACCTTGCTTTGCTCTGCCATGCCATAATGGATTTAATGAAGTCAGCGCTAGGGATGTCTTTCTTAAAAGCGTATCCCGCGTTACTCTGTCCTGATTTGGTTCCCTTAACGCCTGAGTTAACAAAGAGTCCGTAAGGAAGCATGGAGATATCTATCTTAACGACAGTTCCGGTTGTTGTTGGTGGGCCTGATTCTAATGAGGCCGACAATGAACCTGAAGCGTTTGAGTTGGATTCATTCAGGTTTGCTTGAGCATCTTCAATGAATTCTGCGGCTAGTAATATAAGTTCTGAAACCGTTTCACGCGGAGACAGATCACCGATACTCCCCGAACCATTCAGGACATCGGATGCTATCGCAAGGGCTTGAGATTTACCAATACTCATACCTCAATAAATGTCAAAAACTAGGGATTGTTTTTAGATCTGCCGGAGGTTGAGTCCTCCGTTCTTGCCGCCAAGGATTTCATACAGCGCATTGTAATGACCCTTGTAGATAAGGATGCCTCCCGATGTAATGAACATGCATTCACTGATTACCATACTGATATGTTTCCGGATAATGCAGCGGTTCCCCATTTATGCCATGCTAAGGCAAGGGCGCAAACATCATCATCGTGTTCTCCGTCGGGTGCAGAATATCGTATTCCTGTTCTGGTATATTCAAATTCAAACTGTTCTAGCTGATGTCTAAGTTTTCCGGTGCCGGTTTGAACATTGCCATCATCGGCAATAATAATCTTTCTTCCCTGTATGGCTATTGCCAATCCTTCCATAATTGTTTGCTTGCTTCTTTCGGTAAATATGAATGCTTCGATCTGGGATTGCGCTATCTCCACCTGTGAAACAACTACATCCCCAACTCCAGTGCTGTCGATAGCCATTGGAACATTTGGTAGATATTTGATGGTGTTGATAGTTTGATCCCAACCAACCTTATTAAAGTTATGATAATGGCTCATAACGCCCAACTTATCAATGCCTATAATAGATACAAAGTCAACCTTACGCGCGACATCAATACCATAACAAACGCTTTTTTCAATAGACAAAGCCGCCTGACAGCATTGGGCAATAAACTTTAGTCCAAATGGATTGCTGCCATCCTCTGAGGCTTCAGCCAGATACAGTTCATTGAATATGTATTCTGGTAAATCTCTTTTAGCTGCTGTGATTTCTTCGAGAAATGGTCGCCCATCCTTGGTTTTCATACCGGCATCGGCTGCATCATAAGCGGTAATCTTGAAATAGACAAAATCAGGATCTTCACCCGTCTTTGCCTTCATGGCCAGCTTATGTCCCCAATTTTTTTTGCCCTTAACGTTGCCTATAAACTTACCGCTTCCTCCAGTACTTGTAATGGTAGACCTGAGCGCAAACCATGCCGCCTCCCTGGCTCTGGTAAATTCATCGAATACGAAGGCATATACATCATCACCGTATAGGTTGTCTGGGTTTTCGGCAGTCTTAAACTCTATCTTAGCGCCTGTAACAAGAGTTATGATCCTATTGGTTTCATTGAACGATACGAAACCCTTATCGCTAATTTGAACCTTCATGCGGTTGTATGCGATCTTAGCCTGAGCAACTGTAGGGGCTACCCACCACACTGATTCATTCTCGTTTTTAAGTTTGATTGCTTGCTCGAATAGCCAAATGATATGGCTGGCTGTTTTTCCGACCTTTGTGGATGCCTCGCATACGGTATATCTTGCGGGACAGTCCAGGATTGCTTGCTGATATGGGTAAACAAATGGCCGCTGCCATTCTATTTCCACTTCTTCAGTGGTCATAAATTCATTGTGAGCTTATACTTCTTCTTAATTTCTGTATTCTCATTTTTATTATCAGTCTTTTCAACAAGTCCATTTAATCGTTGGGTAATAGATGGATTGTATATGCCCGTCATGCCGCCTTCAATTTGATCAGCGCGGATTTCTTTCTTAATACGCGAACAGATAGCCGCATAATCCGCATAACGGTTGTCCTTATTGGAGAAATAATCACCCAGATCAGCATTGAAGCCTTGCCTAAATGTATAAGTTTCAAAGCCTTCCATAGTTAATGGTCTCTCTAATTCAAAATGAACTTCTATTGCATCTTTGCCAGCAAAATTATTCTTTAGCTTAGGATTGGTCTTGATATACCTTTCATAAGAAAGGAACAAATCCATTAATTTTTCCGGATTGTCAATATATTTATGCTTACCCATTTACCTCAATAAATGTCAATTCCCCGATTTTGTTTTAAGCGTTCCTCATTAACAGATAAGTAAGGATAAGACCGATGGTAAATCCGATACCGATATAACAGATTTTAGCGTTAAGCATATCATACCAGTTGTAGGCCAGCTTGTTTTTAAGTTGTCGCTTGTCTTCGTAAGCCTTATCGGTTATTTCTTCCAGCTTTCTTTCATAGATGTAGTTCATGTTATTTGTTTAAATGGTATATATTCGATAATCGCATTTCTGCACAAATCAGCTCCTAAATAGATAACTCGATCTTTGCATTCTATTGCCATTCCATATTCCGATGATCTAATGGCATTTTTTGCAAATATTTCCGTATTATCATCTTCGCTAATACTGGTGTAAGAAAGTTTCTCCTTCCCGTGAATAAAAACATTAACTCTTCCCATATTTATTTGTTTAAATATTCGGTGATTTGATTGATAAGCCTTTCATTGGTGTTCTGCAGGTAAACCGTGTTAAGGAATTCAACGCCATATTCCAGTAAATCGGGGAGCGTTGCGTTGTCCACACATATTTCACGTGGTAGGTGTTTGAACATTTCCGATCTGCTGATGGCTATAGGTCGACGTACGCTTAGGGCATAGTCTGTTGCCGAACTTATCCCGCGTCCGTGGCTGTCAGCGTAAAGGAATACATTCAGGTCGTTGGCCCGGTTCCATTCCAGGAGTTCTGTTTGGCTGAGGAAGTTGTGATTGACTTCCAGTGTTATAGCCGTTCCCTGAATTACTTGCTGGCATTTGTATGCCTCATTCCTTGCCATGGCCCCGTCGTTATCGCCGAACTCAGCGAATGGGATGTTAAGCCTTAGTCTGGCCTCTTTGAATTGTTCGGTAACCAGCTTTGCAATGCCCGGAAAGTTCTTATCTGGGAACCCAAATCCAAAGGAGCCGATAACCGGTATTCTGTTTAGGGGCTTCTCTGCGTAGTAGTTTCCGATCAGCGGTCTTGCTATCCCTGCCACGCGAATGATAACGTCTGGCGTTATGTTCATGAAGGCTTCATGGAATAGGGCTACGTGTTTTATGTTCCGGTTAAAACAATCCACATTTGGTAGTGTGGCGTGGTGGTAGTTGTATAGAGCAACGTCATAGCCTTCGTAATTGATTGGGCTTACGCCGTCTGACTCATGGAGCGTGATGTCCAATGCTGGTTTCAGGATGGAGAATAACCGTCTTCCGTAGTCTGCTACACCACAGCGTTCAGAATCACGGGTTATGAATAGTATTTTCATTTCTTTATCTTTAAATCACTAAGCCATACTTCAAGAGTTTGCCTATCTATTTCCCATGTATGCCCCAAATAATGAGTAACAATAATTCTAAGGATATTTTCCAATGTTGAAATACGATGCTTTGCGAATTGTAATTCATCATTTACTATTTCAATTGGCTCTTTCATATTTTAATAAATGAAGATTCGATTATTTCCGCTCTCACCCATGCATGCATATTGCCCTCTTTACTTTTCTCATTTAAATTAACCAAATGAAGCGTTGGATCAGTCATGAAGTTGAAATCCCATGAGCGCCCTCCAGTAAATTCATCACCCTCATTTGTCATTGTAATACCGGATATTCTTTCCAACGTATTCTTTTCATGATTAGAAACGGCCATCATGATCACATCCCTTAATACTTTCTGTTCTTTTGTCATATACTATATTTTAAATGATTCATGCCGGTACCAGTCTTCATACGGCTGCATATACCAGGCCGGGGTAGGGTCAAGGCATGGCGCGTCTTCCACCACTCTGATGTAACCGTTACGTGTTAATAGTTCGTACAGCGCGTCCTTGTTTGTCGGGCCGTCACAGTACAGGTTGTGTTCGATTGTCATTAGCTTGAACCGGAACTCATCGAAAGGAAATGCGTTTAATACCGTGAACTCATGGCCTTCAATGTCCATGCTTAAATAGTCTATGACACTTGGCGCTGTATAATCCCTTAGAATTCCTTGCAATGTGTCGCACTTCACTGATATTTCCCCGCCTATCCTATCCCCGGCAAACATGGCTATTCCCTTATAGTTGGTCACAGCCTTATTGACGCTAACGTTTGTTCTTTCCCGGATGCATTTGTTATACGCATTTACTTCGGCTTCCACGCATATCCCTTTCCATCCCAGGTATTCCAGTGCATAGGTATTACTTGTCTGCACTCCGTCGTAAGCGCCAATGTCTACGAAGAAACCTTTATCACCAATGATATCATGAACCCATTTGTCTTGTCCTGCTTGGGAGTGGTATGTCATAAATTATATCCATTGTTTTTGTGTCCAGTATGTGCCACCATGTATTTAATTCCTGCTCAGTAAAGTCAGCTTTAATAATATCCGCTAAGTCTGCAATATCATCGGAGGTGGCATTGAAGTCTTCCCAGCCGCCTGATGGATAGTAATTGCTTCCAGTAAATAGAATGTATCGTTTCATGCTGCGTGATATTGTTTTGATAATTCACTACTTTCATTTTTCTATTATAATGAACACTGGATTAGTAACAATCATCTTGCCTCCATTGTTGAGATATTCGGCCTCTCTTTCTTCAAAAGATTGAATAAAATGCCATGGTAATATCAATAGGTAATCCGGTTTGCGTTCTCTCATTTCCTGTTCGCTGATAATTGGTATGTTAGTCCCGATAGTCTTCAGTCCCCATTTGCATTCCTGTCGCTCTGCGATCGCATCAATCATGGTATGATCCAGCCCAAAGAATTGCAGGAGCGTGTTGCCCTTTGTTGATGCCCCATAGCCCATGACCGTCTTCCCCCGCTTCTTAGCATAGGTGATAAAGTCCACCACTTCGGCTTTCAGTTTTAAAATGTCTCTGTGAAAATTCTGCCATACTTCCGGGAAGGAAACGCCGTTGGAAAGTTCTTCCGATAACAGGGATTCGATCCGGTAGTTGCATACATCACGGTATGCCTGGGTTCCGAAGTTCTTCACGCTTGCTTTCTCTTTGCGAACAAATACCCGCATGCTTCCCCCGTTCACATCATTAAGCGTACAGTCCACGATCCTGAAACCGTTGCGTTCCAGTAGGGTCTTCATGCTGCCGAGCGTGTGATAAAATACATGCTCGGATAAAATGTTATCAAATGCCAATTGCTTTAACATCAATGGTGTATAGCTTAACTGCAGCACCCACAGACCTTCGTCGTCCAGTACTTCGTAAACATCTTTGATGAATGTGTCCGGGTCTTCCAGATCGTAGAACATGGCGATTGTTGTGATAACATTAAATCTTTCACCAGTTATCCTAAATGTAAATGGATTAAAATAGCCTTGAATTATATCTGCATGTTTTTTAGCTTGTTCATAAATATCACCTTCGCAAGGATCAAAACCTAATCTACTGAAAGTATTTGGAACAAGACTTAATAGTGTGCCATCGTTGCTGGCAATATCCAACCATCGGCTTAATCTCAATACCCCATCATTGGGTCCATAATAAACAAATGGCAATATAGAATCCACGACATTCTTTAACGCGGCTTTCATACTGGCATTCGTCCCACTGCGATACCAGTATTTTCCGAACATATCTCCAAGGGGTTTGGTTGTCTTCAGCCTTGCCGCTCCTATGGATTTGTCCATGACCAATTCCAGTTCGTGCAGCCGTTCTGGTTTAGCGAACTCATCCGGCTTCAGGAAGTCGCTCACGTAAATCTCTCCAAGGCTAAATAGTTTTTCCATATGATTTTACTTCCGATGTTCCGGATTTAAAAAACTCGTTGATTTCATTCTTTAATTGCCCTCTTTGCGTATTGAGTATATTGGTTGCGCGTGTAGCATCCGCTATATCCTTGTCCGGTACGCACGGCATGCGCTTGATATCTTCATACTTAAAGATTTTAAGATTCACAATTGTTAGCTTGTCAAATAATTCTGCTATTGTATCCATTGATTTCCTTTTAGATTCGCTGCCCATATCATTGGCAATAACGGTAATTCCCGTTTCTTCCCGCCGCTCAGTAAATAAATTATTCCTACCGGTAAGGTTATCAACAAGGTGCTTATAGATATCACCAGAAGTAAGATGCATATTACTTTGTTAAAGAAATTAACCAACGCGTTAATAGTTTATACCCTCGAAAAAAAAATTACCATCCGAAATCCAATAGAAGTTCTTATGCCATTTTTCCTCACCCATGTATGCGATTTCATCTACCTTGTTTAGTATGGCTAACCTGGGTACTCCCATTGCATGCGCTGCTGCCAGCGGCATGGACTGATTGCCTACAAAGAACTTGCATGAGTTAATAATATTGAAATGCTCCAGTAAAGACTTAGGTTCATAGAATGCCATCTCGTATCCAAAGATTCTATATTCCTCCGCGTTGCCCACGAAGACAGCGCGTTCATCGTTGTATTTGTCTATCGGTATATTCCAGGCTCCGCGACGGGCCGCGTGAACCGAGCAATGAAAGACTATCTTATCTTCCCACCCGGTTATCTTTGGTAAAAATATCCATGGTTCTCCGTTGGGTTGCAGTCCGAAAGTATTGGCAAGCAATGGCGTCCAGCTTGCTGAGTAAGCGTATCTGCGCCACATATTGAGGTTAATGTATTCGCCTGTTTGGTCTTCTTTAAACAATCCCATATCTTCGTCAATAAGTTCTCCAAACCAATCTTGCCGATCCAATATCGGATACAATTCCAAACACGTTTCGTTAAGTGGTAGCTGGAACCCGTCCGAATGTAATTCGCGTTTATCTGTTACGAATAGATCATGTCGTCCGGGGGTATTCTTTACCACCCAAAGCTGATGAATCAGATCACCCATGCGTCCGCCAAGTAAGAAATTCATATCTTGATCCATTTATATGCTAATGACATAGCGATAGAGCTATATATAACAGAATCCGCCCATCCTAATGCGCCTTCTATATTTTGATTACAGATATTGATTATCATATTCAATATGGATAATGCAAATCCAATTGCTAACAATGGTTTTAAAATCTTCATCATGGATAAAATTTTGGTGGATAATATTCGGGTAATGAATTAATACCATGCGGATGATTTACCCACTGGTCTGCGAATGGCGCTGAATTAGGAAAGTAGGGCGTTGGATCGTAAACGGAATACGGTTTCTCATGCCAGCCGTAGCCACAAAATCCCTCTGCCTCATGCCGGTGAGTAAGAGCTGGCTTGGGAAATCTTGCCATCGTTTCGCAACGCAACCAAAAGAAAGTCCCGGCGAACATGAAGTTACCCATCGTATGTTCGGGCATGTTCAGCGTAGGTTGCATCCAGTGACAGCCATAGGCTTCTGCCCGCGTTGCCAGCTCTGCCACGGCATCCCGCCACCTGATTACGTTCCAGTAGATCATTGACCTTCTCCATCGTTCATTGACTTCGCTGCGATTGCTGGCCCCCTTTGTGTGCGCATATAAAATAGCGCCTTCGTTTATCTTACTGAATTCCCACATGGGTATCATGGTCACTTGCTCCCATCCGTCATTGGATTTACCTGCCACATGGAAAACAACTTCCAGAGAATTCAGGCAATTGAATACCTCCTGAATCTTATGGGGCTGACCAACAAATCCGATATGGAACGAAGTAAGCGCTTCGTAGAGTCCTGATTCTTTCAGCGCCCGGATGTGTTCCCGGATTGGCGTTTCGCAATCACCGTCTGCGTATATATGGTAAAAATGGTGCAGGTTCAAGGCTCTAATCTTTGATATGATTTGATATGTATATCTATATTGCACGAGTAATATTGCGTCCCATTTTGAAGATTGTAATTGCCTTCTGCAATAATCTTTGCTGGTAATCCTGTTTCATCTTCAAATTTTCTCAATAGAGATATGCAATCACTTTTGAGTTTGGATGCAATCTGTGATAATTCTATCTTATTCATATTCCAAAATTTGTTTCCGTTCCGATTTCTTTATATATTTTAGTTACAAATCCATTCACCACTTCATCCAACGGCCACGTAACTATAAAATCATGTCTATCGCTTGGCATCATAAGTAAAACGATTTCATTGGTTTCTTTTTTAACTTCCTGAACTTCGATATTAGCCGCGAAGTTTCTTGATTCAAACCTTAATCCTTTTCTGATAATCATTCGTCTTTCGCTTTAGGTGTAGCCACAACGGCAGCCAGTAACAATAATCCTATTATCCAGTACGTCATTTTGCTTTTGCCTTCCTTTTCGGTTTGCCTTGCGATGCCTTCCATTTCAGAAACGCTGCATAGTCCGGGTCAGCAGGCGCATCATTCTTAGGGAACGTTGCCGCGACCACGACCGGCTCCAGGTTTGCTGCCATGTATGCGTCAAACTTTTCATAAAGCACGGTAACCAGATTAAACAGACAGTTACCGCAATCGTGTGGCGCCGGGTAACCGGGCATAAATTCTTCGCGGAGTATCTGAAGTAATTCACCCGTTATCCGGTGGGCAATCTGCGCCGAACGACCACCAACCACATTGCTTACCTCGCGGTAACAAGCTCTGTTGTCTTGAAGAAACCTAATGTTTTCCTGCTTCATAAGTATCGTAATAATAATAGGCCAATGACATCATTGAATTAATACATGCTTCACAATCCCGGTTAGCCGTGAACCCGGATTGAAATTCTTCTGCTATTGCTTTTTCTAGGTTCATTCTTTGCTGATATGAAATCCCGCGCGGCCTACCCTCGGTAAGCATGATTAAATAATATTGCCTGCATTCCTGAAAGACTGCTTTGTTTTCCGGACTCATGCTATCTGTTTTTTACAATTTTCCAAAATTTGTCTTCTTTCAAGGTTTATCTTTGAAAAATTGTAAAACTCATTGCAGAAATCTTTAAGCCTCAATCCGTCTTCCTTTGCCTTTTCGGGTTCTTTTAAATAATCAGTGATATGCTTGATCCAGTCATTGGGATGCTTGCAATACCGGATTGGCAAATCCTTATAGGGATGCACGTCGGAGGCGATTACGGGCAGGCTTAGGTTTGCAGCTTCCAGTACCTTCAGATTTGATTTCATCCGGTTAAAGAAGCTGTTAACCAGCGGAACAAGGCATATATCAGCATGGGCGTACATGCTGTAATAATTCGTTACCGGTTCGGGTGGCAATAGCTTATACTGATGTTTCGCCTTGGCCGTGAAGATCATAGCCATTTCACTCCATTCGGCTTCAGTCTGCTTTTCTTCTGCTGTCTTTGGCGTTTCATTGTCGTCGTACCGCGTATATCCACCAAGAACCATTTTAATTCGTTCGGCCACTGGTCCAAGGGCTTCAATGGGCCGGGTAAGGATTCGTATATCTTCCTTATGTGTTATAGATCCCTGCCAGAACAGACGCGTGAATTCTGATTCTTCGCGTGTGATATCAAACTGCCCCTGATGTGGAATAGCATTCGGGCATACATGAACATTGGAATTGAAGGAACTGATATACTTCGCCATACGGGCATGCGTGGTCAGGACTATATCCGCATTACGAATCTGTCTTATCTGCCTTGCCGCGAACTGTTCTTCTATGTAATATTTGGCTAGAATATGGTGATCATCCAAATGCCAGATATCATCCACATCGACAATTATTTTAAACCCAAACTTTTCCCTAAGCACCTTAATCTTGTCAATATATTCATCTCCGATAACCCGGTTATAGATTACAATATCCAGCTCATCAGTATAATGTTCCTCAACGAACTCGTTTGCGAACAGCACATCCCGGTTGTCCATCATCATAATCGGCATTATGAGGCGATGGTAGCAAGGCGCTGAACTGGCTCGTATGTAAGAAAGTATCTTCATAACCAGCGCATACGGATTGATGAATAAATAGCCCCAGTAAACGTTCCGATCGATGCGTAAAAGAACCACAGCGGAACATGAAAGGCAAAGGCAATGATCAAACTAAACCATCCGGCCATACAAGAAATACAGTTAAATGGCTTTACCACTCCAATCTTGAACACATCCACCCAGACATAAGCCAGTGAAAGGGCTATCGGTACGACCATATACCAGCTCATCGTTAGCTTAGGGAATTGCAGGTGATAATCACAACCCCGAAAGCATAAGACCACTATTGCGGCTAGGATGATGTACTGAACGGTCGTGCTGATCCAGTGTGTTTTCTTTGCAGGATTTCCTATAATTACCGGATCTCCGCTTGATAATCGCGTGTCGAATATAGCCAGCAGTTCGGGCCTCTTTTTAACTATCTTTTTTGTCGCCATTTTGTATAAAGTTTAGTTCCTCTTTTGTGAAAATAGGTTTAGGGGCAAGTGCTTTTTGCCTGAGTATCTCCAGTGATTTTTGGATGTTTTTGTAACAGCTCTGGTAAGGGATGCCGGTCAGTCCCTGAATCCCCCGGTAGGTTCCGATTTGCAGGTAGATTTTAATCAGATCCCGGTCATACCAGTACAGGCTTTCGATTTGTTCAAGCGTGTAGTCTTCCAGTTCTTCCTTCTGATTGCGTTCATTATCCCGAAAGGCTTCTGATTCATCGCAATCATGACGCTTTGCAAATCCATCGGGCTTATAAAAGTCTTCGCTATTATCAATGGCTTCAAACCATGATTCGGAAAGCATTTCCTTATATTCTATATTAACGTCCCTGAATTTCTTAAAGAATGGATGGTACTTATTGGTGACCATATTGAAGACGCACCGAACCAGGTAGAATGAAAGTTCGCCGTTACTGTGAAGCTGTTCGACACGCTCGTAAGGGAGTTCAAGTAAAATGCAGATGGCTTCCTGCTTTAAATCGTCGCGAAGATGAGCCGGTTCAATCCTGCCTATTAAATCATTGAAATCCTTGCTGATGAATAAATCCCCTATGATCTGATCCCGTTTCTCTAACAACCGATTAGCGTTTGTTAAAACTACTATTCGCGTTTCACGTGACCGCCAAAAAACTAAATGCTTTGGTAAGGAATACTAAATTATTTAACACATTTGATGTCGCCGGTTTCGGTAATACTGATTTGATGAAAGGCGCACAGCCGAAGCAGAATGGCAAGACACGGCTCGCATTTGTTTTCCTCGTAAGACTGGTATGATCTTAGCGGGATGTTAATGATAGCGGCCATTTCGCGTTGAGTGAGGTTTTTATTCTTTCTGAGTTTGGTTAGTTTTATCCCTAGGAATTGGGTTTTTATCATTTAGGTTTTTTCTTGGGTTTACCTTCGTGGGTGAGATAATGCCATAGGGTAAGGCCTCCGATAATCAGGCACATCGTGGAATAAATACAGATGAATGTTATCATTTTAAAAGAAAATAAAGGCCGATTAGATTGAGTATTGTGATAGGAATTAATAGATAGTATGCATTTTTATATATCCATGTATCCCATGAATCACTGTTACGGTTAGTAAGGTTTGATAATCCGGCATAAACCATTGCAAGAAGCCAGAGCGCGTATCCTAAAACAAATACCGGCGTTTCCCATCCCTGTTCGTAACGGGTTAATACGATATTTGTATAATTGATCGGATCGGTGGACATGGCATGGTAGGAAATCACATCCAGCATAAGGCCGATCAGAATAACTACTACTATTTTAATCTGCAGCCTGTTCATGGTTGATATTTTATCTGGGCTATTACCCAGTTGCCGATACGGAGTTCTTGGGGGTTCATTTCGGATTAATTTTATCGGCTAATTTGACAAAATATGTAATACTGTCTGACCAATAACGCCTTGCTGAATCGCCGTAAATATGACTTTTATCAACGTCCTGCTTTACCCCATCTGTTCCAAATCCGTATTTAATTTCTTTTGAAATAGCATCGGATTGCTTTGATAAATAATATATCGCCGTGTCGCTATACCTTGATGATTGCAGTAAGCTATCTAGTTTGGTTGGTGCTTTAATTACTGAATTACACCCACAAACACAAATAAGAAGGATGGATAAGAGTTTTTTCATGGTTTAAATATTTGGAAATTCTTTATGCATTAAATAAAATGAAAAGCCGGCGGACCATAACAATAAAACAGCTTGAATAGCAAATATCTTAAATCCCATATCCGTTCTTTTCATGTCAATATGGCCTGCTTTTTCTTGTTTTGACGGCCAAATCCAGCAGTATAAGCCATACATAGACAATGTAAATACCATTATAGACCATTGAACAGCCATAACATCTGACCATATATCGTTTAAATGTTTTATCATTGGTTAATTGCTTTAAATTAATCATTTTCCTGAAAAGGAAATTCCTGTGCAGCAGCTTCTTCTTTTGTCATACAATTAGTTTTCTTGATTCTTCAATGCTGTTTAATTCATATTTAGCACACTTAATAGCGGCCTTCATACTATCGAATGTTTTATTCCATTTTGATGCACCCAATCCGTATGTTTTTATGTATTTAAATTCGCCATCTTTTTGCAATACCATAAGTTCATACCACCTTTTTTCTCCTAAACTTTGCACTTCGAATATTTTATACTTCATACAATTAGTTTTTAGGTTAGAGGTATCCAATAAAATAAAGTGATGAAATGGGGTAGTAATAAGTGTACCGCTTGTCTTTCCCGAGATACAGATTATAATTATAAATGCGCTCCACTATATCGTTTTTGTACCACGCATCGGATATAACCATATAAATTCTAGTTCTCATATACTATTTTGTTTTTGCTATTTAGATATGGGTGGTTGGGGTTTAAGGAAAATTGATTCTTTTAGTTTTTCAAAATCAATATTAAGAGATTTGCTTCCTGGTTTATTTAAATGCTCACGATAACTATTATCCCATCCCTGTTCAAAAGCTGCATACATATGCATGTCCGTCCACCTTACTGCCCCCGCACTGGCTAGTTGCTCTTTGAGAGAGGTGATTTCGGATTCAAGTTTCCACACATCCTCTTGGGCTTGATGATATCTTTTCTTATAATCATCCACTCCCTGTTCCCCTGTCAGGTTTTCCTTGGATGTTGGTTCGGATTTAATATGCTCAATCGCCTTATCTTTTGCCTGAGTTCTCCAATCAGGCCATTTGCGCTTTTCATTCTTAGATTGTTTTTCCGCCAACGCTTTTGCAATCTGTTCAGGAGTAAACCCGCGTCTCCACGCTCCATCAAAGGACAATAATACCAGATCAATCCATTCTGATAAATCCTCTGGATTAGATTCGATTTCCTTTAACTCACGGCGAATGTGATCAAGTACTCCCAGTAATCTATCTCCCGGGCCGAATGTATCTACTGAAAACCTCTTTTGCCTATGCAGATGAGCGACAAGATCATAACCTTCTCTCTCCTTGGATGTTGGTTGGTGGGATTGGATAGGGTGTATATCGTCTTTATTCGTACTCATGATGTTCTATTTTAGAGTGTTTAGATATTTTAGGAATTGTTCAATTATCTGTTTTTCAGTATAAAATGTTTCAGGCCCACTATTGTTTTCGTAAATTCCAAATGTTTCTGATTCCGTATCCCATCTTGGTTCCTGTTCCGAAAACCAGTTATAAAAATGTATTAATTCCTCTTCGCTATATGTTCTATCTGTGGGGGTTTGGTGGAGATATTCTTTCAACCGGAAAGCGGTTTCTTTGTCATGCATTCTAAAATAATCCTTCGCCTCTGGGTTATGATCTGAAAATGATAGCCCCCATTCGATAATGTGATCCCCTACTGATTCGATGACTACGGCTTGTCTACCTGTCTGGGGGGAGGATGGTTGCAGTCTGGATAGAAGCCATTTTGCGCCTTCGGCAAAAGCAATATCATTACTCATTACAAATCTTCCAATGTTATTTGTATAAAAATCTGCCGCCTGTTCTATTTCTTCATCGGTCGGGAGAGGTGTTTTATCTGTGTTCATATCCTGGTTTAATCTTTTGGTGATTTTGCGTGTAATCCAAATTTTATATAGAAAATAATAATCGCCGCTAATACTATGTAATCTCCGTTTGTCATTTCTTAAAATTTTTAACTTCTTCCTCCAGATGGGTTATAAATTATTTATGCTATTATGTCGAGCATTTTTTTGACGTTTCATGCATTCCTGCGCATCTTCCATATTACATTTTTTGCACCACAAAAACCATCGTTGTTCATCTGGTTGGCAATGAGGGTGTATTTTACGATCCCCTTTGCAGTATTTGTGTTGCAGGGTCGCCATATTATCTGGTTGTTCGTATATTGGAATATACTTTGATGGCCAATAATTCGGCAAATCCTCAGGCCTAACTAATTCAATACCGCATTTTTGACAAAGTGGTGATGCCTTAAAAAGTATATTCCTCCTAATGACGATCCTGCTTCCCATCATTTTATATTTAAATGTTTCTCTATCCTGGTTATCATTTCACCGTTCAATTTTTATTAGTTTCTTACCTACTTTCAACCAATGCACTTTGGTGGGTTTTATTAGCTCTAAAGTGTCGGAATCTTTCTTCCAGATTAACCATGCACCTGCATCGTCGTAGATTTCATAACTTACCGGCCCAGTGATTATTCCTAACGTCAGATTACGCGGCCCATATATTTCACTATTCGTTGATCCCCATCCAATATTCCCAATTTTAATAATACTGTCTAAATATGCAGAATCGTTTATTGCATGCGGCACCGTATCCCACTTCTCTAAATCAAGGCATCGCTCCAGTGTTGCGTACCTCTTGGGATGCCAGCGAGAGCCGTTGCCGTCGACTCCTGTGAGCTGGGCGTGAAGATTCGTTGATAATAAAACAAGGAGGAATAGTTTCATTGGTTTAATAGTTTATACCAATTTTTAGATATGAATTATTTAACTGGAAAATGAACCACCCAAACCATTTAAGTACTACTTTAACAGTTAGCGGTTCAAAATAATTTACTTCCTTATAGTAATCAGCAATATAATCAGCAGTCCAATGAGAAAAGGTTGGGACGCCATCGCAGTCAGTCAATGGAGTATTGTAATTTATGTGGCTATCAATATCCCATCGAATACCGTAATACTTATTACTGGCTCGTATTGCCTCTAAATCAAACAATGGATTAAATTGGAAAACAGGCACGTCACCCGGATTGTATTCGAAGAAATACAGTAGCTCACCTTTGTGATTATAAACATATTCATCCATCGGAAATTTTTTATACTCATCATCAATTACAAGGTTGAATTTATTATAATCGGCAGTCATCACCTTTCGCCATTGCGTGTAAGAGGCTACGGTAACTTTATTTATCTTTTTAATCCTGCGCAAAGGTCTAAATATGACTTCCTTCATAACTCAATTATTTTAAATGTTCACTTCCCCATCCTTGATTGGAGCCAAGAGATTGCTTTGAGAAATCCTATTTGCCGCCCTAAATTTTCTAATTGGTTGTGTTGAAAATCAATTTCTTGTTGCGACAGCCATTCGGGATTATATTTATGATCAACACCTTCGTCGTCTTTCAGTCTTTGAATTAACATGGATCTATCCGCTGTCTCGTAGTGATAGCAACCACCGCCATCCCCGCGCATACAAACTAACTTATCTATTTCCGGCAACCGATCTGATGCCTTGACCCATACCAAACCCGGACGGGCGTTCCAGCCGGCGATGAAGCATGTTGGACAATTATTGCCGGTTTCGTTCATGTACTTTACTGCTGCTTCCCTTGCCTGTTGTTCCTGGTTCATAAATTAGGTTTAATAGTTTATCGCCTCCAGCTTAGTTATGAAAAAATGGATTCCTGAAGAGCATTCGTTCTGGAAATCTTCGTCATAGGGCTTTGACGGTCTGATCGTATCACCTATCTCGTATTTGAAGGTTCCGTCGTGCTGTGATTTGGCTGCCTTGACTGCTATGCCGTCAATCTTATTAATTTCCATAACGGTCGCGTATTCCGCCCGGCATTTCCTTCCAAAGGCATTGTTTCGCTTGGCGGTGGATGGGATCAACAATTCGACTATCACCACATCTCCTTCCGGACTGATGGCTTTTTTATACCCAATGATATCCCCTTCGGCGCATATTCTGGTCATAGCTATGGCATAGTCGGCATCTTTGGCTCCCCGCAAATCGGCTCCCTGCAAATCGGCTCCCCGCAAATCGGCTCCCCGCAAATTGGCTCCCCGCAAATCGGCTCCCTGCAAATCGGCTCCCTGCAAATCGGCTCCCCGCAAATTGGCTCCCTGCAAATCGGCTCCCCGCAAATTGGCTCCCCGCAAATTGGCTCCCTGCAAATCGGCTCGCTTGCTTATAGCCTCCACTACCGTCTCCTTAATGGTATTATCTTCCTTTTCATATTCGAAGATGATAGATCCGGTGAACCTGTTCTTAATTTGCAATTTTATTTTCATGGTTTGTTTTTTATCTGGGTGTTAAAACATTGATTGTTGGGCTGTTATAGAAACATTCCCAATTCTTTTTTCAGTCTTTTCTCTGCGATTTCTATATACTCCGGATTCAGTTCAAACCCGATAAAGTTTCTGTTCAGCTTTCGCGCTACCAGTGCCGTAGTTCCGGATCCCATGAAATGATCCAATACAAGCCCATTCTCGGGGCATCCGGCTTTTATGCAGTCAACTATCAACCGTTCCGGGAACGTGGCGAAATGGGCTTCTGAATAGGGTCTGGGGTTAACAGTCCATACACTTCGCTTGTTTGCCATTTCTCGGATTACATCGTTTGCGCAGCGTATGCCATTAATCATATCAGTAGGGAATCTTTTTATACTAACGCGCATCCTCTTATCGTGATCGCTTCCAGTCATGGCTGTTTTTATAGATTCCGCATCATAGAAGTACTTTGCCGATTTTGAAAGCATAAAAATATATTCATGTGATTTCGTACACCTGTCAGTAACACTTTCGGGCATCGGGTTCGGCTTCGCCCAAATAATATCCTGCCTGAGATACCATCCGTCAGCCCGGAGAGCAAAGGCCAGCATCCAGGGGATACCGATTAAATCCTTTGCCTTTAGCCCTTGCACTGCTTTTCTGTTTTGGTTTAAACTGCTAATTTTTGTTCCTTTATCGTTATTATTCAAGCCTCCGCCTCCTTTTCCTGACCCATAATACGAATCACCAATGTTTAACCACAGAGTCCCTTCCTTTTTTAAAACTCTTTTAACTTCACCAAATACCTTAACCATATTTGAAACATATTCATCCGGCGTTTCCTCAAGCCCTAACTGATCGGCATGGCCATAATCCCTTAACCCGAAATAAGGCGGTGAAGTGACGCAGCAATCCACGCTATTATATGGCAGGCCTTTTAACCCATCCAGGCAATCCCCTAATATTATCTTATTTAGTTCCATACTATTTTTACAGCTCGTTCATTGTCGTCACCACTACGGAAACACCGTTTGCCCATTTGTGCATATCCACCGGGGTTTAAAGTCTTATTCCATTCCCAACATTTATTCATGTCTGAGCATACATTAACGTAACTCCAAAATCTTGAAATATCACCTTGGGATAATGATGGAATTTTTTTAATCACTTTCATAAATCATATTTTATCTGACGGATCATGGTTTTATCTTGTGCATGGGTGAATAGGGAATTAGTCTTTATAATATTCTGTAAAAGGAATTAACTCTGTCTTGTCTCTGAATTGAGTCGCTATAATGGCAATGGCTCCGGATGCATGTACTTCAGAAAGAAAAATAATCTGATCATCGCTTAATACATCTCCTAATTTTTTCACCTCGCATGCGCCGAAAAGTCCCGTTGATTTATTGAAAAAAAGAATATCGCTAACTCCCTTTTTCACAATGCCCTTCCTGTGCCTTACAGTTAAGTTATTTTGTCGCCACGCTTTGCAGTTCCTGGATTGCAGGATGATAAGCGCGTCTTTTGTTATGTCAGAAGCTGTTAATTCCATATATGTTTCGCCTGCTGTAATCATCTTGCCATCATTAAATCGAATACAACCATATTTTTTGCCAGCTGCTTTAGTATTTCCAGTTCAGGCCCGGAGTATTTGCCTTCCTCACGCATCTTGCCAAACTCAACCATAGCAGTCCGGGAACATCGGTCTGTTGTATTGCGCTCATAATCAGCCACTATTTTACTATGCCGGTAAAGGATAGCCCGTTCCATGTATTTATGTTTTTCTTCCTTATTGGTAAGGATGTTCCCATTTACATCCATCCAGTCATAAAGACCCGGCGGGATCAGATCAACCGGATAACCTCCTTTTTTCACGGCCAGTTCTGTTATATCCCAAAGCTGATCATCTGTTATTTCTGGTTCTGAATTATTCAATAGTTTGTTTTTTTGCTGTTCTTCAATCCGGCTGATTTCGAAACGTTTAGCCAGGTAAGGGATCATTACTTCGTCAATCAGGGACAGGTTCATTTGTTTCCCCCAATCTTTTACAACCGTACCGTATTGCCTGAATGCGTATTCGATTTCATCCACATTAACAGTTGAATATGATTCTACTATCTTCTTTTTGAGCTGATCGGTGAAGATGAGAAGGACATTTTTTTCCGGAATAATCCATCCGGTTATAGCCTGGATTTTTAAAATAACCGAATCCGTCCACAGATCAATCTCATCAGTATCCATGGATCCAAAAGATTTGGATTGGTACTTAACAGTTAAAATCTGTTTTTCCTCTGGCAGCAAGTTTTTCGGCAAGTCGTTCAAGGACTTCATTAGTTCCTGCTGTTTTGCTACTTCCGGTAATAATTCGCTGATTTGTTCCATTGTTTGAAATTATTTCGTCAAGCCAGGATTTGTTGTTTAGATAGGTTTCCGGATTTTTGCGGAATTTTTTTTGAGGTTCGGATAGTTTGTATTTGGGCAGGTGAGCCATAATGAGCAACCTGTCCCCGTCTTTTAGCGCATTCCACTTCTTTTCGATCTTAGTCTGATCACCAACCTTTTTTTCGTAAGCATTCCAAAAATCTTCGAACGGTACATTTATATTAATTACATCTTTATCTTCATTTACAATTGCATTTTCCATATGTGAATCATATGTTTCAGATATGTCAATCATATGATCCTTGTGTTTACCTGCCCTGTTTTCACGCCTCGACTGGCTATAATCCCTTCGTTTACAGATACTTTCAGCGACCCAGGGAATACAAAATCCATCATCTTTTTTTTCCAGCACCATCATCAATTCGTTTTTTTGCTCCTCGGTGAATCGTTTTGTGAAGAAATTGAGCTGGTCCTGTCTTATACATATGTTCCTCATATGTTCACATATGATACGGTCGTAAGCAACCTGAACATGCTCGCTTAAACATTGTGTATCTCTCAAATAATCTCCCGGGTAAAACAAAAACGCTGGATCTTTGGCCATTCGGATATCGCTTTCACATTTATAAGGTGCGGATAAAAAATAATGGACGGATTAAAAACAAAAATTATTCGTATTTGAAGGATACCTTATTATCCTTTTGTCTTTTGTAGTTATAAATATCTTCCAGGAGCATCCGGTAAGCGGCCACGTTCACGCAGTCCGTAAGCCGTATAGGGCAATTGTTGAGTTTATGAAGCATTTCCTTATGATCATAAACCTTGCTTTTATAAAGGAGCGGGACGAGCGTTGAAATGAACGTGGGTGTATTGAAATTTGCGAAGAATGGTTTGAAGTCCATAATCCTGCGGGCGATGATATATGATTTGGTAATATTCGGTATTACCAGTTTACCATTTTCAAAATCCTTCATCTGAACTTCCTTACCGTTAATAACCTTACGATTCGCACTCGCTCCACTCCGAAGGCCAATAATCCTTTCCGCAGCCTTGATCTGGAAATCGGGGAAGTGGTCCATAAATTCCTTGAACTCCAAGTAATTCCTTTTTCCCTGAGCGCAAAAAGAATGGAGATAGTCCATTTTAAGCCAGTTCTTTTGGTTGACATTATATTTTACAACCTCATCAATGGTGTAACCCGGAACAACGATGTAAAGAATCGGCATCCCTGTTTGAATACTGGCCTCAAGACGATTCTGGCCGTCAATCACTTCAAATTTTTCATTTACAATAATGGGAGAAACCAGATGTTTTTGCTTGAAGGAATCAACCAGCCGGCTCACATGGTTTAGGTTGATGTTTCGGTTACTGGACATGATATTGAACATGTCATAATTAAAAGTCTTGAAAACCTGGAATACAATATCCCCCTTGGTATCCTTACCCTTTTTTGTGGGCACCGGAAATTCGATATTGACTTTTTTTGCATGCCCGTTAGACGGGGCGGTCATTGTGCTTGGATTCATAACTGTTGTTTTTATTTTAAATTTTAATGAAACGAACGAATAAAATTCTTTGGTCTTTGGTGTATTTTAAATTGATGGAATTGGCAAGTTCTTTCAGCTCCTTTTCAATACTCAGCCGTTCATTAATCCCCGTTACGACATGGAGATCCTCGCGTTGTTGCTTTATGGATTTGGCAAGCCGAACGGCTCCGGTCGTGGTCAATTCGGCAACGGCATTATTTACAGCTTCTTTTTTCTCGGCAATAAATTCTTCAAAATCATCTTCCGGAATGGAAGCTATTTGCTGGAATGTGGAAGATTGCTTTTTATTAATGCCGATTTTAGAAAGAGTCGGATTAACCGGTTCCTGTAGGTTACCGGTTATAGGTCTACCTCCTTTATCTAATTCGGTTTCTTTCAGAAGATTGCCCAATATCCGTTGTGTCCGGAGTTTCTGTTCAGCAATAATATTTTGAAGCTCTGCATCCTTCTTTTCTGATTTGACCCAGACCTCAATTGTATTTAACCTATTGAGATGCGTAACCCCTTCCTCTACGGTTTTGATTTGCAATAATTCATTTTTGATTTTATCGCGTAGAACTAACGATTGGTTTTCCATATTATTAATCTAAAAGTTGTTTCTTGATCTGATAGACACGTTTTTTAACGTAAGGAATTTTTTCTAAATTATTTTCCGTCTGATTATGGCAAGCCGGGCAAAGAATTATTATGTTTTCATAAGTATGCCTGAAGGCAGGATATAATGATTTAGGAAGTGCATGATGAAAAAAGGTTGTTAACGGTTCCTTCCCTAAATTGGCCTTGCAAGCTTCGCATTTATGCGGAGAAGCAGCCCATATCTCAGCATAGAATATTTTATCCTGATTAAAAACTTCCTTATCCTCAACTATTTTTGCCTTAGCCTTGGCTGATTGTTTGGCAATAGGTTTTTTTACTTTAGGCAGAAGTGAAGCCACAACCTTTGCCGTAGCCACTTCGCCGTTATATAAACCGTCCATTTTTTTAATAGCCCTTATTTCTGCCAGTCCCATTTTAGATTAACCAATTAGCGCGTGAATAGATATTGAAATATTTGATTTGAGGGGGAAGGATTTTAGATAACTTCCTATGTCCACCATGATTTAATTTATACCGTTTGATCAGATTCCATACCCGAGGTTCACTGATCTGAAGCTCTACGCTCATTTCCCTGACAGAAAGTCCCTGATTGGCGGATATGAATTCCAGTCTCTCCGAAGTACCCGGCAATGACGGCCTTCCTACTTTCATGTTTTTTATTTTGATTCTACCATTTTATCGTGTCTGACTATAGCCCATAGCCTGGTTTAAACTTTTCTCTGCCGAAATACTCGTCCTGACCGCTTCTATCGTATGCGTTACCGCCGCGTTTACCCTTGTTGAAAATTCATACGTTGAACCCTCATCCCAACACCTGGCGTTGACATATTCCCGGATCAGGGATGCGGGCTTTGTTTTCCCGGATGCGTCTACAGTGTTTTTAATGCTGTTGTAGGCTACCATCTTCGTATACTGGTAAAGAGCGGACGCCTCATTGATAAGGGCAGCAGTGCTTGCTAGATAGGTTACCAGGGCGCTTAATGTCTGAAGCATCTGAGATATATCAGCACTTGGAATACCTTTCATGAGAAAGTTGTTAATCTCCGTTAACTCCGACATGATCTGTCCATTAGTCCTCATGGCATTTCTTTTTTAAAAATTTCGATAATTCTGTTGCCTTATATGCTCCGCGCTCTGTTACCGGGTTCTGCTGATTGGTAAGTAGGTAAAGAATCGCCTTCTCTGCACCGGCTTCGTCTATATCTTCAATATCCATCATAAAGTATTTTCTTTGCCGTTCATCCAAAACCGATGTTTCTAAAAGCGATTCTATGTAGTTCCAGGTACTGTTTGGAACCAGTGGCGTTAAATCAATGATATCACTCGTTGCTATGATCATCAGAAAGGAAGTCCATCATCAATTAATTCCTGATGCATCTGTACCGATTCCGGATGCTGCATTTGTTTATACTCCTGCGATCCCTTCATTTTATCCCGGATGAAATCGGGAAGAATATTAAATAATTCTTCATCCCACCCGTCATAGGAAAGTATAACTGGCTTATTGATAGCTTTAGGGGCAGTAACGCCCTTCGGCATAGCAGATATGCTGGAAATAGCCTGATACATTTTTGACGGATCTGTCTTCCCCGGGCGGTGGATGATATTGAGCATACAAGCCGCTCCGAGAAGTTTTGTGATATCGAAGGACTTCGCTTCACCTTCCGTGAAATCCTTACCCCTCCATGAAGCCAGCGTCTTGCGCAAGTTTGATTTCTCATGCATGGAAAGGGTATATTCCTGAGAGATAACCATTGGTTGTTCTCCCTTTTCGGTATTGAATACCCGGAGTTCCGTAGGAAGTTCCCATCCGATACGGACTTTCTTCTGAGTCTTGGCTTCTCCCTGGTAGGCTTCTTCCACGGTGCCTATTTCAAGCATCTGGTAACACCGGGCGATATAGTTCCCGGCAGGGATCAGCTCCTTCGCGACTCCGTTTGTCGTTGCTAAAATCATAAAATTGTCGTTTTAGTTTTTGTAATTATTCTTCGTTTTTAGTTTCCACAATCATTTGAGAGTTTACCATTATGGTGTCTTCGTTTACAAAAAAGGGCTTATACTTATCTCTTTTTTGTTCGGTATAATAGTATAAGAATTTTGCATCTTTCTTTTTTACTTTTCGCCATACCGCGCTAAAATAAAATTCGTCGCCAATCTGTAGATCCTTTATTCTTTTGCTGAACATTATTTTAAAAATTAGGTCGGATAAAAAGCCAACCCGTTAAACCTTAATCCTATTGCTTAACTATTGATTAAAAACTTACTCTTTTAGGGCCTTGCTGTTTCACTGTCTTTTGCGTGTAGCATTCCGGTCTTAATGTCCCGCACGATACAAGCGTGATCGTCAGCAATAACATCAATAACTTTCTCATGTTTGAAATGGGTTAATGGGTCTGTGTGATAAAATTTTGTGGTGTCGTCTTCCTCCGGCTCCGCTGGCTTCTTTACTTCCTTGTGGTTATCAAAGTCAATCCAGATATACAGGAAACAGATAACTATCAGGATGGCCGGGAGGAATGACATGGTGTTATATTTTAATTTTGTCTTTCTTGCATATTTGGTATCCGATGAACGCCCCGATCAGCATCATCACTATCGTGTAAGTGAGGACTATCAACAGGCCTAAAATGGTTCCCTGAGTGGTGTTTAAATATTGTATCATCGGGCTTAGATTTAAAGATTTCAAATAAGGTGTTTTCGATATAGGATTCCCATTCCTTCTTCGGCAACGGGTCGTCCGGATAGTAGGTATTTCCGATTCTAGGCATGTGATATGGTTTCAGGTAATGAATATTCCGTCTTCGCCCGGGCAGCAACATAAGCCGCAAGGAATTCGGCTTCCGTTGATTGCTCATGTGAAATGGCCTCATTCAGCTCGGAATCCCAGAAATATGATTTTGTGGTTTTTGTACTTATATGAGAATCCCCAATGATGCACATGATATTGTCCTCCGTGATGGCGTAAAATATATCAGCCGTCTTTTTCTTAAAGTAAGCGGGCGTCTGAAGGATGACATCAAATTGTTCTGTGGTTACGGTCTTTTTTTTGATTAACATGGTTATGCGTTTTGATTTCGAGTATATTATGATTCGTAAGCCGGGTTAAACTCTTTTTGTTTTTTCCCAAAAGTCGACGCCTTCGCTCCCCACACATTCTTTGATTTCTGATCCGGCGGGTAGATATTATAAATTCTTCCGGTGCTTGGGCAAACGCATTCTAGTATCTGAACCTTCTTTTTAATTAGTTCATCGGGCTGGTTTGTTTCCAGCAAGCGCATTTGGTTACCCTGGTTGTCTTTATCTTCATCAATAACCCTTACACCACCGAAAATTGCATAATATTTATCTGCACCAATTATCTCACGCAATACACGACGCTTCTCTGCATTTGTTTCGGATTTAATATCTTTTTCTGTAATGGACTCTGGGTTCATAATCCACATAGCCGGAACAGCCGATCCGTGCCAAAAGAATAATTCATACCCATCTCTGAAATGAATGGCAGACCCGTTGTCACAATGAAGTCTGTTTTGATTGTCACGTTTTATTTTATCCGGAAGATTTGATACGATACAAAATCCCTTGAGTTGGATCATGTCATAAATGCCAGATTTTAGTAGCTCTTTGTACTGATTGAACTGAGGATATTTTACTAATCCAAGAGATTGGAAGAAATCATAAAATGAAATCCATCCGTAGTCCCAAATATTAGCGTTGCCAGAAAAATCTATATATTCCCGAACCTGATCCCAAACCTGATCCCGAACCTGATCCCGAACCTGATCCCGAACCTGATCCCCAACCTGAGCCACAACCTGAGCCCCAACCTGATCCCAAACCTGAGCCCAAACCTGAGCCCCAACCTGATCCCGAACCTGAGCCCAAACCTGAGCCCCAACCTGATCCCAAACCTGAGCCCCAACCTGAGCCCAAACCTGATCCCCAACCTGAGCCCAAACCTGATCCCGAACCTGATCCCGAACCTGAGCCCCAACCTGATCCCCAACCTGATCCCAAACCTGAGCCCCAACCTGATC
>Ga0193726_1000319_pt1 | contig 57586 bp, 56 predicted proteins | sample H2c1metaG_FD_144928 | JGI IMG/M metagenome (GOLD analysis project Ga0193726, IMG submission 144928) | Soil microbial communities from a riparian zone of the East river system, Colorado, United States - H2c1 | ecosystem: Environmental > Terrestrial > Soil > Riparian zone | place: USA: East River... | reverse complement strand
CTCCCCAATCGAGCTACCGGTTATGGTGGCTCGCGTTTGCATCTTCGCGACGACTGGTCACGAACCCCGTCAGGCCCGGAAGGGAGCAGCGGTAGAGGCTTAAAGTCGGGCGCCGAAGTCCTGCTGGCGCGGGCCGCCTCCTAAAAGGCGTGCGACAATACCTTATGAGCTACGTCGTATTAGCGCGCAAATGGCGCCCCAAACGTTTTGCCGAAATGGTAGGGCAGGAGCACGTGCTGCGCGCGCTCACCAATGCCCTCGACAGCGGCAAAGTGCACCATGCCTTCCTGTTTACCGGGACTCGCGGCGTCGGCAAAACGACGGTTGCGCGCATTTTGGCGAAATCACTGAATTGCGAAACCAATGGCGTGAGTTCCAACCCCTGCGGCGTCTGCGCCGCTTGCAAGGAGATTGATGAGGGGCGATTTGTGGATCTCATCGAGGTGGACGCCGCCTCACGCACCAAGGTCGATGATACGCGTGACATGCTCGACAATGTGCAGTACGCGCCGACCCGCGGGCGATACAAGGTATACCTCATCGACGAAGTGCACATGCTGTCGAATCACTCCTTCAATGCGCTGCTCAAGACGCTGGAGGAACCGCCGCCGCATGTGAAATTCTTGCTGGCGACGACCGACCCGCAAAAATTGCCGGTGACTGTGCTGTCACGGTGCCTGCAGTTCAGCCTCAAGCGACTGTCGGCGACCTTGATCGGCGAGCGCTTGAAATTTATTTCCGCCGCGGAGAATCTCGAATTCGAGCCCGCTGCGATCGCGCTGCTGTCGCGGGCCGCGGAGGGCAGCATGCGGGATGCCTTGAGTCTATTGGATCAACTCATTGCCTTTGGCGGCGGTGCTGTCAACGAAGCCAATGCCCGATCGATGCTCGGCACCATTGATCGCGGCCACGTCGGCCGGCTGGTCGAAGCGGTCTCGCGCGGCGACGGCGCCGCATTGCTGGCCGAGGTGCGCGAGCTGGATCGAAACGCGCCGGACTATGATCGCGCACTGGTCGATTTGGCGACGCTGCTGCAGCGCGTAGCCATCGTGCAGATTGTTCCGGAAGCCGCACCGCAGGATGAAGAGTTCGATGCTGCATTGTTGACGCAGCTGGCGCGAGCAATTTCCCCAGAGGACGCGCAGCTTTATTATCAGATCGCGCTGGCGGGCCGCCGCGACTTGAACATGGCGCCGGAACCGCGGCTCGGCTTCGAAATGACCTTGCTGCGTATGTTGGCATTTCGACCCGACGGGGCGGCCGTGCAACCGTCGAAACCCTCAGGGTTGGCAAGCACCACGACGCTCGCCGGCGCAACCCCGGCCGCCGATGCAGCCCCGCGCGCCGGCACAAAACCACCCGGCGGCGCAGGTCCCGTGCTCGAAGCAGTGCGCCTCACGAGCGTCGATGCCGCAAATTGGCCGGCCGTCGTCGAGGCGGCGGGATTGAGCGGTATGGTGCGCCAGCTGGCCCTGAATTGTGTGCCCGCAGGCTTCGAGCACAATCTGCTGACGTTGAAGCTCGATCAGGCAGCGTCGGATCGGCGTACGCGTCCGATGGAAGAGAAGCTCGTGCAGGGCTTGTCGAAATACTTAGGGAAGGATATCCGCCTCGCGTTTGAGATTGCGGAGTCGGATTTGAACTCGCCGGCGCGGCAGCGGGTCCAGGCAGAGCAGGAGAGAGTCGCCCGCGCGGCGAGCGCGTTCGAAGCAGACCCGGCTGTGAAAGGGCTGCGCGAACGCTTCGGTGCCGATGTGGACGCCGCATCGGTAAAACCATCGAATTAGCAGAGGGGCACCTATGATGAAAGGTGGATTGGGAAATCTGATGCGCCAGGCGCAGCAGATGCAAGAGAACATGCAGAAGGCTCAGGCCGAATTGGCAGAGATCGAAGTAACCGGCGAATCGGGCGCCGGCATGGTCAAGGTGACCATGAATGGCAAGCACGAGACCAAAAAGGTTTTGATCGAGCCGAAATTGCTCGGTGAGGACAAGGACATGCTCGAGGACTTGTTGACCGCCGCCATGAACGATGCCGTTCGAAAGGTCGCCGCGCGTACACAGGAGAAGTACGCCGGTCTCATGTCAGGCATGAATTTGCCGCCCGGAATGAAGCTGCCGTTTTAGGTGCTGCGCTAGATGAAGTACACACCGACGCTCGCACGTCTGATTGATTCGCTGCGCTGCCTGCCCGGCGTCGGCCCGAAGTCGGCGCAGCGCATGGCGTTCTACCTCTTGGAGCGCGATCGCGATGGCGGCAGGACATTGAGCCAAGCCTTGGCAGAGGCGCTGCAACAGGTGGGCCACTGCAAACGTTGCCGCATGCTCACGGAGAGCGAGCTCTGCTCCATCTGCGCCTCGACTCAACGGGACACCGCGCAGCTCTGCGTGGTCGAGTCCCCGGCTGATGTCGTCGCGATTGAACAGTCCGGCGGTTTTCGCGGGCGCTACTTCGTGCTGATGGGGCATTTGTCGCCGCTGGATGGCGTCGGACCTGCGGAGCTGGGTCTGGATGAATTCGAACAGTTGCTGAAGACGGGTGAAATCCGCGAAGTGATTCTGGCAACGAATCCCACCGCCGAGGGCGAGGCCACGGCCCACTATCTCGGCGAGCTGGCGCTGCGCCTAGGGTTGAAGGCGTCGCGAATTGCGCACGGCGTTCCGGTCGGTGGGGAGCTGGAATACGTCGATGGCGGAACCTTGGCGCATGCGCTCGCCGGACGCACGAATGTTTCGTAGGGGATACGCGCGATTACGACGCAAGTTTTTGGTATAGCCGAAACAGGCGCCGATAGCTTTCGTAGCGGCGCGCGGACATCTGTTGATTGATCACGGCGCTGCGCACGGCGCAGCCAGGCTCCTCCATGTGCCGGCAATCCTTGAATCGGCATTGCGCGCTGCGGGCATGTATTTCGACAAAGCCGCGTTCCGCGGCGCGCACCAAGTGTGCGGGGGGAGCAAAGTCGCGCACGCCGGGCGCATCGATGATGGCGGACGTTGCGTCGAGCTGGTACCAGCGTGCCGTGGTGGTGGTATGACGTCCCTCGGCATCGCGCGTCAACTCCGCAGTCAGCGCTTCGGCGGCAGGCGCGAGGGCGTTCACCAGCGATGATTTGCCGACCCCGGACTGACCCACTAGCAAATTCACCTGGCCGCTCAAAGCTTGAGCGAGTTCGGCGATGCCCTCTCCGGTTTGGCAGCTCACCTCGATGCACCTCAGGTTCAAGTGCCGGTACTCGTCAAGCTGCGCCTCGATCGAGCCGGTGCCGAGGTCTTTCTTATTTACAATAATCAGGGCATCCAGATCCTTGAGCGCCGCACCTGCCCAGTAGCGGTCCACGAGAAACCAGTCCGGTTCGGGTTCAGGGGCGGCGACGATGGCCAGTCGGTCGACATTGGCCGTCACCGGTTCGGCACGTCCGCGCGCGTCGATTCGCTCGATCAAATTACGGCGCCGCTCGACCGACTCGACCGAGGCACCGTCGGCCGACGGCGGATATCCCCAGACGACCCGATCGCCGCACACCACGCGCAACTTGCGGCCCTTGAGGCCGCAGCGCACGAGGCCGTGGCTCGCCTGGACCAGGACGCTTCGGCCGAAACTCGCAAGGACGATGCCGGTTCCGCCTGCTAACATGCCTGATTAGCCTTCATCAACGCCATGAAATCTCCCGACAATCTCATTTGGATCGACTTGGAAATGACGGGCCTGAAGCCCGATTCCGATCTCATCATCGAGATCGCGACGATCGTAACCGACAAACACCTCACTGTGCTCGCCGAAGGGCCCGTCATCGCCGTGCACCAAAGCGAATCGGTTCTAAACGCCATGGACGATTGGAACCGAAATCAGCACGGCCGCTCCGGATTGGCCGCCCGGGTGCTCGCGAGCGACATCGATGCGGCAACGGCCGAGCGGCGCACCTTGGATTTTCTCGCCTCGTGGGTGGAGCCCAGGCGCTCACCGATGTGCGGCAACAGCATATGCCAGGACCGACGCTTTCTGGCACGCTACATGCCATCATTGGAGGCGTTCTTTCATTACCGTAATCTCGATGTCAGCACGCTCAAAGAGCTCGCGCTGCGCTGGGCGCCGAATGTCGCCGAGGGCTTTCGCAAGGCCTCGACTCACCTTGCGCTCGACGATGTTCGCGACTCGATCCGTGAGCTGCAGTACTACCGCGAGCGCTTGTTGCGTTCGTTCTAGCCTCTCTCGCGAGAGCTCCAACCGCTCAATCTCACAGCGCCGAGGGCGTTATTTCTGCGCATCCTTCGCCAGGAACATCCAAGTCTCGACTACGGTATCCGGATTCAACGACAGGCTGTCGATGCCTTGTTCAACCAGCCAGCGCGCGAGTTCCGGATGATCCGAGGGCCCCTGGCCGCAGATGCCGACATACTTTCCCTGCGCTTTGCACGCTTTGATGGCCATGGCCATCAGCGCTTTCACGGCCTCGTCGCGCTCGTCGAAGGATTTGGCGACAACGCTGGAGTCGCGGTCCAAGCCCAGCGCCAGCTGCGTCATGTCGTTGGAGCCGATCGAGAAGCCGTCGAAGTACTCGAGGTACTTGTCCGCCAGCAGCGCGTTGGTCGGCAGTTCGCACATCATGATGTGCTTCAAGCCGTTGTCGCCGCGCTTCAGGCCGTTCAGGGCGAGCAGCTGTGTCACTTCTTTCGCTTCGGCCAAGGTACGCACGAACGGCACCATGACTTGCACATTGGTGAGCCCCATTTCATCGCGCACACGCTTCAGCGCGCGGCATTCGAGCTCGAAGCAGGGCCGAAACACCTTGTCGATATAGCGCGACGCGCCGCGAAATCCCAACATCGGATTTTCTTCGTGCGGTTCGTAATTCTTGCCGCCGATCAAATTCGCATACTCATTGGATTTGAAATCCGACAGACGCACGATGACAGGCTCCGGCGCAAACGCGGCCGCGATCTGCGCTATGCCTTCGCTCAGCTTGTCGACGTAGAAATTGACCGGCCCGTCGTAGCCCGCTATCTGCTTGGTGATGGTGTCCTTGAGTTCTGCGCTCTGCTTGTCGTATTCCAGCAGTGCCCGCGGATGCACGCCGATCATGCGATTGATGATGAATTCGAGACGCGCGAGGCCCACCCCGCGGTGGGGAATGCCCGCAAAATCGAAGGCGCGGTCCGGATTGCCGACATTCATGGTGATCTTGACGGGAATCTCGGGCATCGCATCCATTTCGATGCTGCGTTGATCGAATTCCAGCATGCCGTCGTAGACGTAGCCGGTATCGCCTTCGGCGCAGGAAACCGTGATCGGCTGGTCTTCCTTGATGTCGGTGGTGGCGGTGCCGCAGCCGACGACTGCCGGAATGCCCAACTCGCGCGCGATGATGGCCGCATGGCAGGTGCGCCCGCCGCGATTCGTGACGATGGCCGACGCTCGCTTCATGACCGGTTCCCAATCCGGATCGGTCATATCGGCAACCAGGACATCACCGGCCCGGACCCGCGACATTTCTTTCGCGTCCTTGATGATTCGTGCATGACCCGCGCCGATCCGCTGCCCGATGCTGCGTCCGCTGGTCAGCACCTTGGAACGCGCTTTCAGCGTATAGCGCAATATCGTGCGTCCGGCACGGCTCTGCACGGTTTCCGGACGGGCTTGCAGGATGTAAATTTTGCCGTCGCTGCCATCCTTGCCCCACTCGATGTCCATGGGCGCGCCGTAATGTTCCTCGATGATGAGCGCTTGCTTGGCCAGTTCGGTGATGTCCGGCTCGCTGAGCGAGAAGCGATGCCGATCGGCAGGCGAGACGTCGACGGTACGAACGCGCTGCTTGGAGCCCGGATCGGCGTAGATCATTTTGATCGATTTGCCGCCGAGATTCTTTCTGATGATTGAGCGGCGGCCCGCGCGCAGCGCCGGTTTGTAAACGTAAAACTCATCCGGATTGACGGCGCCTTGCACCACGGTTTCGCCCAGGCCATATGCAGCCGTGATGAAAACCACATCGCGGAAGCCCGAATCCGTATCCAGCGTGAACATGACGCCGGCCGCGCCCAAGTCGCTGCGCACCATGTGCTGCACGCCGACGGAAAGCGCCACGGCGCTGTGATCGAATTTATTGTGCACCCGGTAGGATATCGCGCGATCGTTGAACAGCGAGGCGTACACTTCGTGCATGGACTTGAGCAGGTGCTCCTCGCCGCGCACGTTGAGGAACGTCTCCTGCTGGCCGGCAAAGGAAGCTTCGGGAAGGTCCTCCGCCGTTGCGGAGGAGCGCACCGCGACTGCAAACTCGGCGGGGTCGCTCGCGCCCTTCATTTTGCGCCATGCTTCCAACGCCTCGGTTTGCAGGCGCTCGGGAAACGGCGTGGCCAACATCCAACCGCGGATTTCCGCGCCGACGGCGGCCAATCTTTGCACATCATCCACATCGAGCGTCGCGAGCACCGTGCGAATGCGTTCATCGAGGCCGCCTTGCGCCAGGAAGTCGCGGTATGCGTGCGCCGTCGTGGCGAAACCGCCAGGCACCGAAACCCCCAGGTTCGCCAACCCGGAGATCATCTCTCCAATGGATGCGTTCTTGCCGCCGACGAGCTCGACGTCTTTATTTTTCAGTTTTTCAAACGGAATGATGTAAGGCTTCATGGTGCACTGCTTGTCCGACGGAAGTATAAGTGAAACACTCTACGGCGACAGCGCCGACCAGGGTGAGGTTACCGTGATTAAACGAACCGTATTCTTCGTTTCCGACCAAACGGGGATTACCGCAGAAACTATGGGTCACAGTCTAATGACGCAGTTCGACGGCATCGAATTTCGCCAAGTGACTGTGCCATTTATCTCCACCGTTGACAAGGCAATTGAGGCCGTTCGAAAGATCGATCTGGTGGCGGCGCAAGAGGGTATGCGGCCGGTTGTCTTCAGCACATTGGTGCAGGAAGACGTGCGCAACGTGGTCCGCGGCAGCACCGGATTTTTCTTGGATTTCTTCGACCCTTTCTTAGCACCCCTCGCGGGCGAACTCAAGACGCAATCAAGCCATACTGCGGGTAGGACGCATCGCATGGCGGACACGCACGCCTATGCGACGCGCATCGATGCGACGAATTTCGCGCTGGCAAACGATGATGGTTCGGTGGTGCGCGATTACGAGCGCGCCGATGTCGTCCTGGTCGGCGTGTCGCGTTCCGGCAAGACGCCGACCTGTTTGTATTTGGCCATGCAATATGGCATCTTCGCCGCGAATTATCCGCTCACCGACGATGATCTGGAATCTCGTAAATTGCCCCGTGCGCTCGACGGCTACCCGCAAAAACTATTCGGCCTCACAATCAAGCCGGATCGATTGCAACAAATTCGCAACGAGCGTAAGCCCGATAGCCGCTACTCATCCGCCGCGCAAGTGGCGTTCGAAGTGCGGGCCGCGGAGTCTTTGTTCGAGCGCCACGGCGTTCCCGTTCTCGATGCAACCGAAGTCTCGATTGAAGAAATATCCACCAGAATTTTGGACCGCATGGGTATCGAGCGTCGACTGCGCCCCTGAAATCTCGAAGCTGCGTGGTATAGTTCAAGAATGATAGCGGATCAATGGTGTGAGACATCGTGGCGGGCGCGGCCCGGCAGCTTTGTCAGTCTGATGACGCTGTACGAAAGCAACTTCGTGCGTCTGGGCTGGATCGTGGACGATCTGCGCGGTGTCACTACGCAGCGCGTGTCGAAGGTCACTGCGGACTGTGATCTGTTTCTCACCCCATTGGAACTGTGCCGCTATACGAGCGTGTTTCGGCTCACCTATGAGTTCGATTTCGAGGCATCGCGGCTCCGTGACCCGGATTTGGAGGTCTGCGTATATCACGATGCCCGCCTGGCCGAAGTGCGCAGCTTTCGAGGCTTTCAGCGCCACCCACAACTGGCCAAGCTGCAGTCCGGACTCAAGCGTGAACTGGATCAGCGCTGGGCGCGGAACATGATGCTAAATAAATGGCTGGAATATTGCGCCGAGCGGGGACATCACTTCTAGCCGCGAAGATTCGCTTCGTATCGGGTGACCTGCGGTTGTCATGGGATGAGGCGGGACTTTGATCGATAAGCTGACGTTTCTAAAAGGCGGTGCGGAAGGGAGTTCAGCGAGTGCCGACGAAGAACGGCTCATGCAGCTGTTCCAGAATCGCGCGGGTCTGAAGAAAGCCTACGCCGACCTCAAGGACGAATTTCACCTGCTGCGAGATCGGCTCAAACAGCAGGAAGGCGCGACCATCCGCATTCAGGAACAGATGGATGCGCTGGGCGACTTGCTGGGCGATCCGAAAACCGGTTTTGGCGCATTGGTGTTCTTTCAGCTGCGCGCGCTGTGGAAGGCCTGCCATCAACAGCTGTCGACCTTTTCCGCCGATCTGACCCGCCAGCAGGAAGCGCGCGAGGTGGCGAAGCACAAGGCCGATGTTGACGCGGAAAAAAGCGCGCGGCTTGCGGATGCGGATCAGCGCCTGCGCGCGGCGGGCGCCGAAGCCGACGCGCAGCGCCGGCATCTCGCCGAGGAGCAGCTGGAAATCGGAAGATTGACCGCCTTCTGGCATTACTTCAAACGCCGCCGGCGCCTGAAGTCTTTGGACCTGTTGCGCAATCACGTTGTGATGGCCGACGCGGTCGTCGGCGATCTGCATTCGGAACGCAGCGCGATCGAGAATGAGGCATCGCCGGAGTTCCCCGGCCTGTCGCTGGCCGCTCGGCGCAACATCAACCTGGCCATCATCAGCTACGCCGAATTGCTGTGCGAGAACGCGGACGCGTACGGGCTCGCAGCGCGCGCCAAGGAGGCCGTGGCGCGGCGAGTTCACGAGATGAGCTTCGGTGCGCGAGCTGATTGCGAGAGCTACATGCAGCGCGTGCAGAAGGCGCAAGCCGCGGTTGCCAATCAGAAGCAGATCGGCAGCCTGATCAAAGTTAAATTGGAGCGGCTGCGCAGCAGTTGCGAGTACCGCAACGCCGCCGATACGGTGCCAACCGCGGATTCGCTCTCGCCGCCGGTGACCGAATTGGATTTCGACAAGCCCAAAGCCGCCCCCGCCAACACTTGGAATGTGCTGGCGGAGGACTATTGGGACCTGTACACGCTACTGTTGCGCTAGCGGCTGCCGGTGCGTCGGGAGGGCCTCATCGTTGCGGCGTGCTTGGGTCGGCGCGGCCCGCTTGGCGGAGACCACGACCAGATCGGCCGCGATTTGCGAGGCCTCATCCAGCAGGATACCCGCCGTAGCATCGTCCTTGATCTCTTCCAGCGATGCGACCGGTTTGACGTCATGCGCGGCGCGCCACGCGTTCTCGCGCTCCAGCCGCTGCTCTTCGTTGCGTTTACGCTCCGCCTCGCGCGTTTTGATGTTGAGCGACAGCGTCTTCTGGCTGCGCATTGCATCCAATGCCGCAATATCCTCGCGCAGGTATTTGAAGTCGGCGCTGCCCGCTGTGCGTTCCGTATGCAGTTTTTCCAGCGATGCGGCAAGCGGTTTCAAATCGCCCTCGACCCGAAAGCTGGCCGGTTCGATGTGATCCCAGGGCAGGGCACGATCGCGGGTGCTCTCGCCGACTTCATTCGCATCGATGAGCGACGGTAACGCGATGTCGGGTGTGACGCCGCGGTCTTGCGTGCTCTCGCCGGTAATCCGGTAGTACTTGCCGATGGTCACGTTGAGCTGGCCCAATTCGGGTTTGCGGCCAAAGATCGTGTAGTTCAGCGGATGCGCATTTTGCACGGTACCTTTGCCGTAGGTTTGCTGACCCACGATGAGGCCGCGTCCGTAGTCCTGGATGGCGCCGGCGAAAATCTCGGAGGCTGAGGCGCTGAATCGATCGACCAGCACAAGCATGGGACCGCTGTAGAAGATCGCGGGATTCGGATCATCGTCGACTTCGATGTGCCCGGTGGTGTCGCGCAATTGCACCACCGGTCCACGGTCGATGAACAAGCCGGTGAGCGACTCCGCTTCAGGCAAATAGCCGCCGCCATTGGCGCGCAAGTCCATGATCATCACTTCGGCGCCGTCTTTGCGCAGTTCGCTGATCAGGCGCTGCACGTCGCGGGTGGTGCTGCGGTAGTCCTTGGCACCGGCCCGGCTGGCATCGTAATCCTGATAGAAACTCGGCACGGTAATGACGCCGACCTTGATTTCCTTGCCATTGCGAATCACGGTGCGCATCGCCTTTTTCGAGGCCTGGTTTTCCAACGAAACCCGATTGCGGGTGAAGTCGAGGACTTTTTGCACCGAGCCGGGCGCTGCGCCGGCCGGTAGAACCTGCAGCCGCACCGTCGTGCCGCCGGGACCGCGGATCTTTTGCACGACATCATCCAGGCGCCAGCCGATGACATCGGTCAGCTCGCCGGTTTTTCCTTCGCCCACCGCTGTGATGCGATCGTTGGCCGCGAGCTGTTTGCTGACTGCCGCGGGGCCGCCGGCGATGACATCGATCACGGTGACGTAGTCGTCGGTCAGGTTCAGCGACGCGCCGATGCCCTCGTAGCTCAAGCTCATTTGAATGTTGTATTCCTCGGAATTGCGCGCCGAGAAGTAATTGGAATGCGGATCGAGCGACAGCACGAAGGCATTCATGAACGCCTCGAACACATCGTCAGGCTTGCTCTGATCCATGCGCTTCGCCACGTGCTCGTAGCGCTTGCGCAGCACATCGACCGCCTCGGGCCATTGCTTGCCGGCAGTCACGAGGGACAGCGCATCGTTCTTGACGCGCTTGCGCCAAAGTTCGTTCATCTCCGCCGCATTCGCGGGCCAGGGCTCCTTCTCACGATCGAAATTAAACGACTCATCGATATCGAAATCCGGCTTCTTGTTGAGCAACTCGATGGCGTAGGCCATGCGCTCACGGCTGCGCTGCTGGAAGCGGCGGAAAATCACGAAGGCCGGCTCGACGTCGCCGGTCTTGATGGCATCGTCCAGTTCGTAGCGATACTTCTCGAACTCCGCGATGTCGCTCGCGAAGAAATAGCTGCGCGCGCCATCGATGGCATCGAGGTAGCGATCGAGGATCAAGCTCGAGAGATGATCGTCGAGGGGCGCGCGGCGATAATGCTCGTGGGAGATGATGTCGGCGACGCGCCGCGCGACATAGTTTTCCTGTTCGGTGGGGGCGAGGACCGTTGTCGTCGCGGCCGCCGCCGGCGCCGCGGCCGGCGGGGTCATGGCAGCGCCTAATAGGGCGGCAAGACCGACTGCGCTCACGCAGATTGCTATGCCTGTAATCCATCGCGAACGAGTGGCCTTAAGCCGATTGAGTATCACCGTCGCCGTTCTCCTGTAAACTTTCCGTCCCCTCTCCCTTCAAGGCTAGAGAAGCTCCTGCCTCCTAGCAAGTGTATATGAGCCAAAGGATATGCGTCCGTTCACGGTTTTGATCGGCATAGTCCTAGGAAGCGCCGCCTCGTTCACTTTCGGCCTTACAACCGTCCTGATCGTGTTCTTGGTGCTGGGACCCCAACACCCGGAACTGCCGCGCGAACTGCCTCGGGTGGCCGGCAGCCTGGCTGCCTTCGCTGTTTTGACCGCCGCCAGCGCCGGGAGTTTCCTCGGCGAGGCGAAGCGGCGGGCGTGGCGCGGTTGGGCGCACCTGGCCACCGGAATTTGCCTGGGCGGCGTGATTTTGCTGTATTGGCCGCGGCGCAGCTAAGGCATCATTGAGCCCTTATGACAATTAGGCGTCTTTTGCTGATTTTGGCCCTTGGCGGCGTCCTACCCGGCTGCAGCGTCCATCCCAAGGAACCGCCCCCCACCACTGACATTGACGACACGGCGTACGGCGACCTTGTCCGCGTGCTGGCCTCCGATGACTTCCTGGGCCGTAGACCCGGAACCCCTGGGGAAGACAAGACAGTCAACTATCTGATCGAGAATTTTCACAGGCTCGGTTTGAAGCCCGGCAATGGCACGAGCTACGTGCAACAAGTGCCGTTGGTGCAGATCACCGCTGGTGCCGATGCGACCCTGACCGTGAGCGGCGCAGGCGGCAGCCGCAATCTGGTGTTCGGCAAGGATATGGTGATTTGGACCAAGCGCGCTGTTCCTGAGATAAATGTTGTGCACAGCGAAATGGTCTTCGTCGGCTACGGCATCGTCGCGTCGGAATATTCGTGGAATGATTACGCGAATCTCGACGTGCACGGCAAGACCGTGGTGGTCCTGGCGAACGATCCAGGCTACGCCTCGAAAGACCCGACCGTGTTCAAAGGCAACGCCATGACCGAATACGGCCGTGATGCCTACAAGGTCGAGGAGGCCGCCCGCCAGGGCGCACAAGGCGTGCTGCTGATCCACGACGCGGCCGCCGTGGGCTACGGCTGGGATGCGGTTCAGGCTACCTGGAGCGGCGCGCAATTCGAGCTGCCGGCGGCGGATGCTTACGCCGGCCGTGCCGCGATCGAGGGATGGTTGCAAAACAGTGCGGCGCGGGCGCTGTTCGATGCCGCGGGCATCGACTTCGCTCGGACGGCTGTGGCCGCGGCGCACCCGGGTTTCAAAGCGGTGGCGCTCAGGCTTAGCGTCGATGCGACGATTCACAACGCGATCCGCGCCTTCAATTCGCAGAACGTTCTGGCGATCTGGCCGGGACGAAATTCGCGCGAATACGTTCTCTACACTGCTCATTGGGATTCATTGGGCAGCGACGCGGCTCGGGCCGGCCACAACGTATTCAACGGCGCGGTTGACAACGCAACCGGCATCGCCGGCTTGCTGGCGCTCGCGCAGTCATTCAAACGCACCATCGATCCGAAGCCCGACCGATCGATCGCCTTTCTGGCCACGACTGCTGCGCAGCCCGGTCTTCTGGGATCGCAGTACTACGTGGACAACCCCGTTCTGCCGCTGCGCGCAACTCTGGCCGTCATCAATATAGACATGTTGATCAACGGCGGCCGCAGCCGCGATGTCAGCATATTGGGATTTGGCAATAGCGATTTAGAAGAGTCGGCGCGCGCCGAAGCGCTATTGCAGGGACGCGATGCGCATCCAGATCCCAATCCTCAATTCGGGCTGTATTTCAGGTCCGACAGCTACAGCTTTGCTCACCGCGGCGTGCCGGTGCTCTACACGCAGGCGGGCATTGACAATGCGGCGCGCGGACCCGTGTGGGGCAAAGCTCTGATTGAAGATTATTTCGCGCGACGCTTCCGTCAGCCCAGCGACCAATATGCCGCGGATTGGGATGTTGGCGGCGCGGTCACCGACCTGAATCTGGACTACCGCCTGGGAATTCGTATTGCGAGCAGCAGACGCTTTCCGCGTTGGTATCCGAACAGCGAGTTTCGCGCGGCCCACCACCGCGCGAACCCCTCTCCCGACGACTAGGACTGGCTCCTACCGTTTGCCGATGCGAGTCCAGTTCTTGGTGCGATCGAAGCTGCCCGACGTGTTGTAGGGATCCGAGCCTTGTTCTTTGTAAGAAGGCTTCTTGGGACTCGGATCCAACGCCAGCGTCTGAGCGGCTCTAGCCTGCCGCAGTTCGCGCACGGCAAAGCTGAAGGTGGAATCGCTGTCGCCCTGGTTTCTATCGTCGCTCGCCATCGTCTACGCCTCTCCAATAAAATTTCAACGCCTTGTCAATCTTCTTTTTGTTCCGCAGGGTGAATGTTCCCAAATTGCGACAGGCAGGGTTCAACTGCATTGCGAATCTGTGACGCGGTTCAAGCCGATCCAGACATAACATCGGCGCAAGGCGACTTAATTGGTGTAAGCGTCGCGCTGCGCTTTGGTTGACTAACCGCTTTTGGCGAGCGGCGCGGCGAGTTGCCGATCGAACGGCACCGAGCGGTTGCGGCCGCGCAGCTTAGCCGTGTAGAGCGCCTGATCGGCCGCCTTGATGAAGTCGGCATAGTTGGGAAATTGAATTTGTGCGCCGTGCGTGGCACAGCCGACTGAAACTGTGACCTTGGCGTGATGCGAACCGACCACGTGCCCGGTATTGCGAAACGCCATCACGATGCGCTCGCAGATGTTGTGCGCCGTATCGGCGTCGGTTGCCGGCAAGACCACCACGAATTCTTCGCCGCCATAGCGCGCGATCATGTCTGTCTCGCGGGTATTACCGCGCAGGATGCGCGCAGTCGCCTGTAAGACTCGATCGCCGGCCTGATGACCGAAGTTTTCATTGAGGAGTTTGAAGTTGTCGAGATCGACGAAGGCGACGCTCAAGGACCATTTGTGGCGGGTCGAGTTCTCGAATTCACGGGCCAGGAATTGTTCCAAGTAGCCGCGGTTATATACGCCTGTCAACGCATCGCGCCGCGTCTCCTCTTCCAGCTCGATCGATTGCGCCGACGAGGCATCCGCGGAGGCGCGCAGCGTATTGATCTCACGCAGCGCATGCAGGCTGCGCAGCATCAGCACGTCGCGCGCCTGCTCCAGGATCAAGTCCGGGTGTTGTTTGGAAAGCAGTTCGGATTCGAAGATCGCTTCGGTCTCCGGAATCATCGAGCCGATGGTTCCCAGTACCTGCCCGAATGCCATGCGATCGAGCCCTAAACTGCGCTCCGCGCACAGCGCGGTCTCGGCGAACTGGCGCTCTTGCGGATCCAAGAGGAACAGATCCGCGACCGGACCTGAGAGCGCCACGCAGCGGTCAAAGATACCTGCGGGGTGAGCGCTGTAGCTGAGCTCCAATTGGTGGCTGTGTTCAATGGCGCGATACAGGCGTTCCGGTAGGTTCCAGCTGCGCATGAGCCAACCGCCGACGTAGGCATGATCGGCCTGCACGCGCTTTTTTTCGTGCTCGGCCAGCGCCGCGTGATCGCGCTGCAGTTTTTCGCCGTCGCGATACAAATCGGGGACGGCCTGATCGAGCGCCAGCATGCCGACGTCCTGTAGCAGTGCTGCCAGGAAAATCTCTTCCGCAAGCGTTTGGTGCATGGCATCGCCGAGCGCGCGCGCCGCCGTGGCGGCCAACAATGCACGGCGCCAATACAATTTGTAATTCAGACCGTTGGGTTTCGCGCCGCGCAGCGATTTGACCAGAGAGAAACTCAAAGCGAGAGTCAGGGTGGCGTTCAGCCCGAGTACCACCAGGGCCTGGCGCAAGTTCTCGCTCTTACGGCGCTGCGCATACAGCGGGGAATTGGCGATGCGCAGGACTTTGCTGGAGAGCGCGGAGTCCATGCTCAAGGCTTTGGCGACTTTGCCCATTTCAATTTCAGGATCTTGCGCCAACTCGATGATGTGCGTCGCCACGCCCGGCGGCGAGGGGAAATTCACTGATCGGCGAAGATGGGCTTCGATCTCGGAATTCAAAACGCGACTCCAGACGCAAAAACGGAAACGACCCGCTTATGGCAAGTTAACGTCCACGCCGGAGGAAACTTGAGATCTAGTTCAATCGGGCGCTGGCGCGCCACCAGGCCCTAAGAGCCCTGAACAAGAGGTACAGGCCATAGGGGCCGAGAAAGACCATCCAGGAGGCGATGGACGCCTCTCGGAGGCCCTCAAACAGGCTGGAGTAGAGGTGCCCGAGGCTCGCCCCATCGAAACGGCCCAAGGCGGCCACGCCGGCGTAAAAAATCAGCACCGGCATCAGGGTGACGCCCAGCAGCAGGCCAATCCCGGCCACGGCCAATTCCGCCGCCCAGGGGCGCTCTTCGGCAAGATGCGCAAGACTCAAAGCCATGCGCGATTGTAAACGAATCCCGCCGGGACGCCCGCCGCTGTAGAATCCCAACCCATGCGCTCTTGGACGCCCCAGACTTTGTACGATGCCAAGCCCTGGGCGTTCATGGTGGTTGGGGCAATCTTGGGCGTCGGCATGATGCTCTGGTCGCTGTCGGCGGGGCAATGGACCTTGTGGCGCGGACTCTTGTGCCTCGGAGGCGTGGCACTCGCCATTGTCGGCGGCGCCACCTTGCAGCAGCGTCAAGAATATCGCGCCAACAGCAAGTGGCGGCGAGACGCCCCGCCTTGATTCGCACAGCCGTGATCGGTGTCGGCTACCTGGGCCGATTCCACGCGCAAAAATACGCCAGCCTGCCGAATTCACAATTAATCGGCATTGCCGACCCCTCCGCAGGAGCGCGCGCGGCGGTGGCGGCGGAACTGAAGGTCGCGGCGCACGAGGACTATCGAGATCTCTTAGGCCGGGTCGATGCGGTGAGCATCGTCACGCCCACCGCCTCTCATTTTGAAGTCGCCAAGGCTTTTCTCGAAGCCGGCGCGAGTGTGCTGGTCGAGAAGCCGATGACCGTGACCATCGCCGAAGGCGAAGGCCTCATCGAAATCGCTGCACGCCATAAGCGCCTTTTGCAAGTGGGCCATCTGGAGCGGTTCAACGCCGCAGTCCTGGCGGTCCAGCCCACCTTGACCGTTCCGCGCTTTATCGAGTCGGCGCGCCTTGCGCCATTCAAGCATCGCGGCACGGATGTGGACGTCGTGCTGGATCTCATGATTCACGACATCGACCTGATCTTGAGCATCGTGCGCTCGCCGGTCGTGTCGGTCGATGCCATCGGCAGCAGCGTTTTTTCCAAAGAGATCGATATCGCCAACGCGCGTCTGCGCTTCGCCAATGGCTGCGTCGCCAATGCGACGGCCAGCCGCGTGAGTTTGAAAACCGAGCGCAAGTTGCGCCTGTTCCAGGACGACGCCTACCTGTCGCTCGATTTGCAGCAAAAAATCCTGACAGTGATCCGCAAGGGCGAGGGTGTGGGTCCCGATGGCATGCCCCAGGTTGCCATCGATGAGAAAACCTACGAGCAGGGCGATGCGCTCAGATCGGAGATCGAGGCGTTCTTGGAAGCGGTTGCCGGCGGGCGGCCACCGCCGGTCACCGGCGAGGACGGGCTATTGGCCCTGCGCACGGCGGTGAGCATAGGCGAGCAAGTCGCGAGTTCGATGGAAAAGTTTTCCTAACGCGCGCGCAGTAAAATTACTGGCGGGCCGGCGGCGGAGTTGGCACGGCACCGCTCGAACCGCCCGGCGCGGGAGCAGGCGTGGGCGCCGCGGCCGGCGGCGGCATTACGGGCGCGGGGAGGGCAGGACCTGTGCCTGATTCGTTGTCGGTGATAGTCACCTTGTCGACAAAGTAGCGCGTATCGGCAAAACAATTGGTTGGAATGCCCGGATGCTCGGTGTAATGCAATTGCACGCGGCGGCCCACCGCTTTGCTCAACTGCTCCGCGACCGCCTTGTCGCGTACGCTGAAGTCCCATAGCTGCGGGGAGGAGCCGGGACCCAAGTATTGGCCGCCGCCGTAGAACAGCGCAATTTCGCCTTCCTGCGTCTTGCACACCCAGCCGCGGCGTACGAATTTCTGCAGCACACCGGCGCGTTCGCCGTCGGCATAGGCCCAGGCCAGCGTCAGCCAAGTCCAAAGACCGCTGCCGACAACGATCAGCAGCAGCAGAATCATGAACCAACGGCCGGCACGTCCTGAGCGGCGCCTACCGGAGTTATTGGGAACTTCAATCCTTGTCATGAAATATAGGCGCGCGCTTCGAGGGCATAATAATGGTGGAGCCGGGGGGAATCGAACCCCCGTCCATAAGTCCTACGCTACAAGATCTACGTACGTAGCCACGTCTATTGTTCTCACCGCACACTACCCAACGGGCAGGGAAAGCGCGCAGCCAGCCCGGTAATTTTTCGTTTAACACACCCCAGGCACGTGTGTTCCACTATCTGATGAGCGCTACACCCAAACGTTCGCATCAGCACGAGCCGTCTGGGTTTCAACCGCGATTAGGCGGCTAGAGCGTAGTTGTCTTGATTGGCAACTATAAGTTTGCAAATAGTTTAACGAGGAACCTGCACCTCGGTACGCACCTGCAGTTTCGCAACCCATGTCGAAACCGGTCGGCCCCAATCGAACCTCTAGCTTACGCTTTTTTCGCCTATCGCGTCAGTGACCGCGGCCCTCGCCGCCGGAATAATCGGACAGGCTCCTAGCGGCGCATCGCCTTCATGATCCGGCCCTTGTCGCGCTGCCAGTCCCGATCCTTTTCTGAGTGGCGCTTGTCGTGCTGTTTTTTGCCCTTGGCCAGGCCGACGGCCAGCTTGGCGCGTCCTGCCTTCCAATACAGTTCGAGCGGCACCAAAGTGTAGCCGCGCCGCTCCACAGCGCCGACCAAGTGATCCAGCTCGCGGCGGTTGAGCAACAGCTTGCGCGTGCGCGTGGGATCGGTCTCGACGTGAGTGGAGGCCGAGTTCAAGGGACTCAAGTGGGCGCCGAACAGGAACGCCTCGCCATTTTTGACATAGACGTAGGCCTCGGCAATCTGCGCCTTGCCGGCGCGCATGCTCTTGACCTCCCAGCCCATCAGAGAAATACCCGCCTCGAGACGCTCCTCGATGAAATAGTCGAAGCGCGCCTTGCGGTTGACGGCGATGGGTGGCAATTTCTCGGTAGTTTTCATGGTAGGTCACAATCATATCGGACGGGGCCGCCTCGGCCCCGTTAATTGTTGCGCGGAGCGCATGACAAGCCGGAGAATGTGCGCATGCAGGTAGTCGAGCGTAGCGCCCTAGTCACCTTTACGCCCGCACAAATGTTTGCCCTGGTGAATGATGTGCCGCGCTATCCGGAGTTCTTGCCTTGGTGCGTCGGGGTCCGCGTCGACGATGTCTCGGCCACCGAACGCATCGCCATGCTGAAAATTGCGCATGGGGTTTTGCAGACTGAATTCACGACGCGCAACAAGCTCGCTCCGGATTCACAGATTGACATGCGTCTCACGCATGGGCCGTTTCGCGATCTCACCGGCGCCTGGCGCTTCGATGCCATCGGCGAGCGCGGCTGCCGCGTGCACTTCAAGGTTGAATTCGAGTTCAAGAATCGCCTCACCTCCGCGGCCTTCAATGCTGTATTTGAAGCGCTATGCGGCAGCATCGTCGATGCCTTCGTGGTGCGTGCGAAAACAGTCTACGGCTAGGGGCCGGTTCGTGATCCGCGTCGAGATTGTCTATGCGGAGCAGCGGCGCAGCATCGTCAAATCGCTGAAAGTGGCACAGGGAGCGCTGATCGCCGATGCCTTGAGGCTGGCGGCACTCGATGAAGATTTTCAGGGCGTGGATTTGGTGAACGCAACCGTTGGCATCTACGGGAGTGTGGCGAGCCGCGATCGAGCGTTGCAGGATGGGGATCGCATCGAAATCTACCGGCCGCTCGCCGAAGAACCCAAGCTCGCCCGCAGAAGACGCGCGCGGCCGCAGAAAACGCGCTAGTAGATCCGGCCGTTCTTGATTTTCGCGGCCGAGGCGTCCTGGGCTGCGGCTTCCGCATCGGTGGGCTTCTCCAAGCGAGCGACTTTGTCGCCGTCGAAGTAGACGGTGACGCGGCGCGAATCGACGTGCCGTGTGCGGCCCTTCTTGAGATAGTAAATATAGTCCCAACGTTCCTTGTTGAAGCTGTCGGCCACCATCGGTGTTCCCAACAGATACCTGACCTGACTGCGCGTCATGCCCTCTTTGACGGTATCGACCGCGCCCTGATTGAGGAAGTTGCCCTGCTGAATGTTGATGCGGTACACGCAGCCCGAGGCCACCAAAGACACCGCGCAACCGAGAGCAAGGCACTGAATTATTTTCATGGAAAGTGGTGAACAGCCATCAAATGATTGATAATCGACGCCTATCATACCGGAAGGCCCAGCATGCCGCAGCGCCTAAAGCCTGACTCGACCAGCGAAAGCAATGACCTGCGCAATGCCGGTCTCAAAGTAACGCTGCCGCGTCTGAAAATTCTCGACATCCTCGCCGACGGGTCCGCGCGCCACATGAGCGCGGAGGACATTTACAAGAAGCTGCTGGTGTCCAATGAGGACATCGGCCTCGCCACTGTGTATCGAGTACTCACCCAATTCGAGGCCGCGGGCTTGGTCACGCGCCATCATTTTGAAGGCGGCATGGCCGTATTCGAGCTCAACCAGGGCGCGCATCACGATCACATCGTGTGTGTTGACTGCGGCAAGGTGGAAGAGTTCATGGACGGCGGCATTGAAGAGCGCCAGCACGCCGTGGCCAAACGCTTAGGGTTCGAGATCAGCGATCATGCGCTGATTCTGTACGGGCATTGCCGCAAGGCAAACTGCCCCAACCAGAAACGGGCCAAGGGACCTTCCTAGACCACGCCAGAGCCGCGGCAATTCAAATGCGGCGGCAATCCAAGTGCAGCGGCAATCCGAAAGCGAACCGCAACCAAGCCTCATCGCGAGGTGTTGCGTGATCCTTTTTTCTTAGGAGCTACGGCCGGCACGGCACGCGCCAGCATGTCGCGTGCATGCGCGCGGGCCTGCTCGGTGATATCGATTCCGCCGAGCATGCGGGCTATTTCGTCGGTGCGCTCCGCGGCCCCCAAGGGCTTGACCGCCGTGCGAGTGATCTTGCCGTCGCTCAACTTGGTCACTCGAAACTGGCTGTGCGCCTGGGAGGCGACTTGGGCGAGATGCGTCACGCACAGCACTTGGGCCCGCTCGCCCAGCTCGCGGAGTTGCCGGCCGACAATCTCGGCCACCGCGCCGCCGATGCCGGCATCGACTTCGTCAAACACCATGCACAGCGGCGAGGAGGCGGCGCGTCCCGCCACTTGAACCGCGAGGCTGATGCGCGACAACTCGCCGCCTGAGGCCACCTTCGCCAAGCTTTTGAGCGGCTGCCCGGGATTTGCGCTCACCATGAATTCCACCTCATCGCTGCCCTGAGCTGAAAATTCCTGCTCGCTCGGCGTGACTTGAACCGCGAACTCCCCGCCCGCCATCCCCAAGGTTTGCATCAGCTGCGTGACCTGAACCCCGAGCAACTGCGCCGCGGTTCGGCGTGCATGGCTCAAGCGCTGCGCTGCGCTGCGATACTCGGCAGTCGCCGCGCTCACTTGATTCTCAAGGTTGGTCAAGCTGACCCCGACATTGTCCAGCGCAGTCACTTCTTGCTCGACGCGCGCGAGCTGGTCGGGAAGCTCCAGTACGGTGACGCGATGCTTTCTCGCCAACGCCTCGAGCGCCGCGGCGCGCCGTTCGATCTCGTCCTGGCGGGCAGGATCGATATCCAGAGCGTCCAAGTAGCGCCGCAACGATTCCGCTGCTTCCTGGGTGAGGATGGCCGCTTCGCCCAAGAGTTTGCCGGCCTCGCTCAAGGCAGGGTCGATGTCCGATACGCTGCGCAACGCCGTCGTGGCTTTGCCGAGCAGATCGTGCGCGCTGTCGCTGTCGGATTCGTAACAGGCGGTGAGGGCAGTGCGGGCCGCGACACTTAGGCGGCCGCGCGCCGCGACGCGTTTTTGGTCGGCAAACAGCTCCTCGATCTGAGCCGCCGTCGATACTTCCGCTTTGAGTTCGCGCAATTGGTAGCGAAGCAGGTCCAGCCGGACGTCGCGGTTCTCCGCCGCGGTCTTCAGCGCCTCCAATTGGCGGCTGCTGCTGCTGTAGCGTTCGAAAGTTTCGGCGACGCTGTTCTTGAAGGCAGGTGTGCCTAAGCGCTCATCGAGCAATTCGCGTTGCGCTGCGCGGCTCACCAGATGCTGGAATTCTTGTTGTCCGTGAATTTCGATCAGAAACTCGGCCAGCTGCCGCAGAGCTTGCAGGGGGACCACCTGGCCGTTCACGTAGGCGCGCGAGCGGCCATCGGCGCCGATGACCCGACGCACCACCAGTTCGCCGTCGAAATCGATCGACTGCTCCGTAAGCCATGTCAGCGCCGCCTGCGGCAGGGCCGAAAAGCTGGCAGTGACCTCGGCGCGCTCCGCGCCCTGGCGCGCGATATCGCCGGCACCGCGCCCGCCGGCAATCAACAGCAGGGCATCGACCACGATGGACTTACCCGCGCCGGTCTCGCCGGTCAGGGCGGTGAGGCCGCCGCTGAACTCGAGTTCTGCTTGATCGACGAGAACGAAATCTCGCAATTGAAGATGCGTGAGCACGGCTTAGGCGTCGGGGTGTCCGTTCTGAGCGCCGCGGCCCCAATGCAGCTTGGAGCGCAGCAGCCGATAGTAGTCATAGCCCGGTGGATGCAGCAGGGTGATTTGCGCATCGGCGGCTTCGACATACAAATTATCGCCCTGCTCTAAATCGCCAATGGCGGTGCCGTCGCAGGTCACCTGCGCGCGCGACTCGAAGCGATCCGACATGCGCAGCGCAATCTTGCTGCCGGCGCGTACCACGATGGGCCGGTCGCTCAAGGTGTGCGGGGAGATGGGCGCCAGCACCCACACGTCCAGATCGGGCTCGACGATGGGGCCGCCGCAGGACAGGGCGTAGGCCGTCGAACCGGTCGCCGTGGCGATCACCATGCCATCGCCGCCGTGCGAATTGACGAACCGGCCGTTGATGGAGGTTTCGAAATCCATGGTGCGTCCGGTCTCCCATTTATTGACCACCACATCGTTCAATGCCAGGGCACGTGCGACCTGGCCATTGTGGCTCTCCAACCGCGCCGCGAGCAGCGAACGGCGATCCTCGCTGTAGCCGCCGGCCAGCACTGTATCGACATCCTCGAGCATGGAGGCGGGGCTGACGTCGGTGAGAAATCCCAGCCGACCGCGGTTTACGCCCAGCAGGGGCACTGAATGGCCGGCCACCAGCCGCGCCGCATAGAGCAGGGTGCCGTCGCCACCGATGGCGACGATGAGGTCGGCGCGGGTGGCAAAGGACTGTTCCGGACACATCACCACGCTGCCGGCTTTGAAGGCCAGACCCACGCTTGGGTCGACCAGCACCGTCACGCCGCGAGCTTGAAAGTGCGCGGCCAGACCCAGCATGCATTCGGCGACGCGCAAATCTTTGGCGTTGCCCACCAACGCGATGGACTTAAATACCTGAGGCATGATCGATTATAGCCCTCCCTCTGCACTTGACTCCGGCCGGATGCGCTAGGTAGCTTCAAACATGTTATATGGACCTACTATGACAGAAGGTACCGACGAGGGACTCAATGAGCGCGCGCAGATGCTGCTCAAGGCCCTGATCGAGAATTACATTCGCGACGGACAGCCGGTCGGATCGCGAACCCTGTCGCGGGATTCGGGCTTGAGCCTCTCATCGGCGACCATCCGCAATGTCATGGCCGACTTGGAAGACTTAGGCTTCGTCGCATCGCCTCACACCTCCGCCGGCCGCATTCCCACCGACAAGGGTTACCGGTTTTTTGTCGACACGCTGCTCAAGCTCAAGCCCTTGCATCACGAGGAAATCGAGGATATCGAGCGGCGCCTGGGCGCGGATGCGTCCAACGGCCGATCCTTGGTGCAGACCGTGTCGCAGATGCTTTCCAGCGTCACGCACATGGCGGGTTTGGTGACGTTGCCGAATCCGCACTACATTGCGCTGTCGCATATCGAATTCGTCGGATTATCAGAGAACCGTGCGCTCGCCATCATGGTCATGAGCAACCGCGAAGTGCAAAACCGCGTGGTACAGCTGGATCGCTACCACTCTCCAGAGGAGCTGCGCCGCGCCGCCAACTATCTCAATGAGGCCTTTGCCGGCCGCTCGCTCCCGGATGTGCGTGCTTTGTTGCTGGCCCAGCTGCAGGAGACGCGCCAGCACATGGACCAGCTCATGCAAGACGCCATTCAAGTGGCGCAGAAGGTCTTCAACGCCGCCCCTGCGGAGGGCGTGGAATATGTCATCGCCGGCGAGACCAATCTCATGGGGTTCGCCGAATTGTCCAACGTCGATCGCCTGCGACGCCTGTTCGAGGCCTTCAACGAGAAGCACGATATCTTGAGACTCTTGGATAGCTGCCTGCGGGCCGACGGCATCCAGATCTTTATAGGCCAGGAATCCGGCTACCGGATCCTGGACGATATCAGCGTAGTTACCGCGCCCTACATGGTCGACAACCAAGTGGTGGGGGTGCTCGGCATCATCGGGCCGACCCGCATGGCCTACGAACGTGTAATCCCCATCGTGGATATCACGGCGAAGCTCTTGGGTTCGACCTTGAACGCTCGCAAATAGCCCCCAAAATGGCTGCTTCGAGCGGCTCTTCCAAGCCGCCTAATTCTTGAGGGCTTTAACGCGTGAATGACAACAACCCGTCACCTTCGGCCGATATGGCCGATGCCGGCCCCGCGGCCGCTAACGGCGCAGGCGCAGCATTGGCGGCGGCCGAAGCCAAGGCGACCGAGAACTGGAACAGCTACCTTCGCGCCGTGGCGGAGATGGAGAACTACCGCAAGCGCATGGATCGGGAGTTGGAAAACGCCCGTAAGTATGCGATCGAGCGCTTTGCTCAGGAGCTGGTCAGTGTCGCGGATTCGTTGGAGGCCGGAATCAATGCCGGAACGGCGACGTCCGTGCCCGCTCTGCTCGAGGGATCGACCGCAACCTTGAAGCAGTTGTTGCGGGCTTTCGACAAGGCGGGCATCAAAGTCATTGATCCGCAAGGCCAGCCCTTCGATCCGGCATGGCATGAGGCGATGGTGGCTCAGGAGAGCCGCGATACGCCCGCCAACACCGTATTGTCGGTCATTCAGAAAGGCTACTCCCTGAATGGGCGATTGCTTCGCCCGGCACGGGTAGTCGTCAGTAAGGCACCTAGCGGGGACGCCAATTGAAAAGTACGCCGCATGTCCCCAGGTACGGTCACAACGTTCGATTTTTAGAGGGTTTTCACAATGGGTAAAATGATTGGTATCGATCTCGGCACGACGAATTCTTGCGTCGCGATCATGGAGGGCGGCAAGCCCAAAGTCATCGAGAACAGCGAGGGTGATCGCACCACGCCGTCCATCGTTGCCTTCACCAAGGATGGCGAGGTACTGGTCGGACAATCCGCCAAGCGCCAGGCCGTCACCAATCCGGCGAACACCATAGCCGCGGTCAAGCGCCTCATCGGCCGCAAGTTCACCGACGATGTGGTGAAGAAAGACATGGGCATGGTCTCCTACAAGATCGTCAAGGCCGACAACGGCGATGCCTGGGTCGAAGTCCAGGGTAAGAAAATGGCGCCGCAGGAAATCTCCGCGCGCGTTCTGATGAAGATGAAGAAGACGGCCGAGGATTATCTGGGCGAGACCGTCACGGAAGCCGTCATCACGGTGCCGGCCTACTTTAACGATTCACAGCGCCAGGCCACCAAGGATGCCGGCCGCATTGCGGGCTTGAACGTCAAGCGCATCATCAATGAGCCGACAGCGGCGGCACTGGCCTATGGCCTGGACAAGGACGGTGGTGATCGCAAGATCGCCGTGTACGACTTGGGCGGCGGGACTTTCGACGTGTCGGTGATCGAGATCGCCGAAGTCGATGGCGAGCGTCAATTCGAAGTGCTCTCGACCAATGGCGATACCTTCCTGGGCGGCGAGGACTTCGATCTTCGTGTCGTCAATTACCTGGCGGATGAGTTCAAGAAGGAGAGCGGCATCGACGTGCGCAAGGACCCCCTTGCCATGCAGCGCCTGAAGGAGACCGCCGAGAAGGCGAAGATCGAGCTCTCCTCGAGCCAACAGACGGAAATCAATCTGCCGTACATCACGGCGGACGCGGCCGGACCCAAGCACCTGAACATGAAGCTGACCCGTGCGAAGCTCGAGTCGCTGGTCGAGGACCTGGTCCAAAAGACCATGGACCCCTGCCGCATCGCGCTCAAGGATGCAGGCTTGTCCATGAAGGATGTGGGCGAGGTGATTCTGGTCGGCGGCCAGACCCGCATGCCCATGGTGCAGAAAGCCGTGAAGGACTTGTTCGGCAAGGAGCCGCGCAAGGATGTGAACCCGGATGAAGCCGTGGCCGTGGGCGCCGCGATTCAGGGCGGCGTTCTCTCGGGCGACGTCAAGGATGTGTTGCTGCTCGACGTGACCCCGCTGTCCTTGGGTATCGAAACCCTGGGCGGCGTCATGACCAAGGTGATCGAGAAGAACACCACGATTCCTACCAAGGCATCGCAGACCTTCTCGACCGCGGATGACAATCAGACCGGCGTGACCATCCACGTGTTGCAGGGCGAGCGCGACCGCTCGACCGACAACAAGTCGTTGGGCCGCTTCGACCTCACGGATATTCCCCCGGCGCCGCGCGGCATGCCGCAAATCGAAGTCGCCTTCGACATCGATGCGAACGGCATCTTGAACGTCTCGGCGAAGGATGTGAAAACCGGCAAGGAACAGCGCATCGTCATCAAGGCCTCGAGCGGTTTGTCCGAGGCTGAGATCAAGCGCATGGTTTCGGACGCCGAAACGCATGCCGAGGAAGACAAGAAGTTCCGCGAGCTGGTCGGTGCCCGCAACAAGGCCGATGCCGCCATTCATACGGTGGAGAAGGCGCTAAAGGATGCCGGCGATAAGGTCTCCGACGATCAGAAAAAGTCGGCTACCGATGCGGTGGCGGCGCTGAAGAGCGCCATGAGCGGTGATGACCGTGATGACATCGATCGCAAAACCACGGAATTGGAGCAGGCCTCGAGCGCTATCATGCAAAAGATGTACGAACAGTCCGCGGCGAGCGGCAGTGCCGGCGCCTCGGGACCCGGTGCCGATGCCGGAGCGGCTGGACAGCATGCGCCCAAGGATGATGTGCTGGACGCGGAGTTCGAGGAAGTGAAGGATAACGATCGCAAGAAGGCCTAATCGGCAGTGCCTACGGCATTTGTGTTGCGATAGATTGTGATGCGATAGATTGCTGATTGAAACCGCCGGTATGCATAGTGCCGGCGGTTCATTTTTATGGGAAAGGCCTCAAGGTAAGCAATGGCGAAGCAGGATTACTACAAGCTCCTCGACGTGCCGCGGAATGCGTCGGAAGCCGACATCAAAAAGGCCTACCGCCGTCTCGCGATGAAATTTCATCCGGATCGCAATCCCGACGACCCGGAAGCCGAACCCCGTTTCAAAGAATGCAAAGAGGCGTACGAAGTCCTTTGCGATTCGCATAAGCGCGCGGTCTACGACCAATTTGGACATGCGGGCCTCGAAGGCAACCGCGGCGGCGGCTTCAGCGCCGGGGAAGCATTCGGCGATATTTTCGGCGAAATGTTCGGCGATATCTTTTCCGGCGGCCAGCGCGGCCGATCACAAGTCTTCCGCGGCGCGGATCTGCGCTACGAACTCGAATTGGACCTGGAACAGGCGGTGTTCGGCGTCGAGACCTCGATTCGCATCCCCTCCATGGGCGAGTGCAAAACCTGCAAGGGCACGGGTGCAGCCAAGGGATCCACGCCGAAAACCTGCGACACCTGCAACGGCCAGGGCCAGGTCAGGGTGCAGCAATCCATCTTCACCATCCAGCAACCCTGTCCGCGCTGCAAAGGCCGCGGCAAAATTATTTCCAACCCCTGCGATACCTGCTTCGGCCAGGGTAGGGTTCGCCAGGAGAAGACCCTGCCCGTCAAAGTCCCGGCGGGCGTCGATACCGGCGATCGCATTCGTTTGAACGGCGAGGGCGAGGCGGGCCGCAACGGCGGTCCGGCCGGCGACCTGTATGTCGAAATACGGGTGAAGGAGCACGCAATCTTCGAGCGCGAAAGCAGTCATTTGTCCTGCGAAGTGCCCATCACCTTTGTCACGGCGGCGCTTGGCGGTACGGTCGAGGTGCCCACCCTCGATGGCGAGGTCATTCTCAAGATTCCTGCCGAGACGCAATCGGGCCGGGTCTTCCGCATGCGCGAGAAAGGCGTGCGTCCGGTGCGCGGCGGCGCCGCAGGCGATTTGTTCTGCCGCGTCGTGGTCGAGACGCCGGTGAGTTTGCGCGGCGAACAAAAGGAAATGTTGAAAAAGTTCGCCGAGTCCCTGGAACAGGGCAGTCATCATCCCAAAGAACAAACGTTTTTTGAGGGCGTGAAAAAATTCTTTACGCGCACGGTTGAATAGGAGCCCGTCCTAGGTGCGGCCCCACTCGCTGACCGTGTTCGGTATTACCGGCCGCATGGGACAGTCGTTGATTCGGGCCATGCGCGAAGGATCAGAGTTTCGGTTGCGCAGCGCGATCGCCTCTGCGGGCAGCGCGCGCCTTGGGTTGGATGCCGCGCTGGACGGGCAGCCGACGGGCGTTCTGATCACGTCAGACCCTGCCGCGGCCCTCAAACAGGCCTCGGTGGCGCTGGATTTCAGCGTGGGCAGCGCGGTCGCTCTGCACGCGCAAGCGTGCGCCGACGCATCCGTGCCCTTGCTCGTGGGCGCCACCGGGTTCGACGCTTCTGCGAAGGCGGACCTTACGCGTGCGGCCAAGTCGATAGCGGTGCTGATCGCGCCCAATACCAGCGTCGGCGTCGCGGTGTTGAATGAATTGGCCGCGGCGGCAAGCCAGGCGCTCGGCGGCGCATACGAGGTGGATATTTCCGAGGTGCACCATCGGCACAAGCGCGACGCACCGTCCGGCACGGCCTTGAATTTGGGCGAAACGATCGCTAAATCGCGTGACGTGACCTTGGACGAAGTCGCAGTTTTCGAGCGCCACAGTAACCCGCGCCGTCCCGGCAGCATCGGTTTTTCGGTGCTGCGGGAGGGCGATATCGTAGGGGAGCACACCGTGACATTCACCGGAGCAGGGGAGCGGCTGGAAATCACCCATCGAGCCACGGAGCGGATTACCTTCGCTCGAGGAGCCTTGCGGGCTGCCGCCTGGCTGATTGGCCGGCCCTCGGGCCTGTACGACATGAAAGATGTGCTGGGACTTTGAGAAGAAGCATGGACAGTGATCGCAGGCATCGTTAATATTCGCGCCCGGAAACTGATCGCGAATCAACCCATAAAGCGGGAGGACGTTCTCAAGAGCGCCTCCCGCTTTGCGCATCTGCGTCAACGCGCTGAAGCGCAAAGCGAGGAACCGGAGTGTCGACCCCTGCAGTGCTAGCTCTCGAAGATGGCACCGTGTTCCGAGGCGTCTCAGTAGGCGCAAAAGGCAACACGACAGGTGAAGTAGTTTTCAATACGGCGATGACCGGGTACCAGGAGATCCTCACCGATCCCTCGTACTGCCGACAGATCGTCACCCTGACCTATCCGCATATCGGCAACACCGGCACGACACCCGAAGATCTCGAATCCGGCGCGGTGTACGCCGCCGGGCTCGTGATTCGCGACCTGCCGCTGCTGCATTCGAACTGGCGCGCCACCGAGTCTTTGCAGAGCTTCCTGCTTCGCTGCAAGGTGGTCGCGATCGCCGATATCGACACCCGCAAGCTCACCCGTCTGCTGCGCGATAAGGGCGCGCAATCCGGCTGCATCATGACGGGCGACAACATCGATCAGAACGCCGCCGTGCGTGCCGCCAAGAAATTTCCGGGCCTCAAGGGCATGGATCTGGCCAAGGCGGTCTCGACCAAAAAAATCTACCAATGGAATGACGGCTTGATCTGGAAGACGGCAGCCAAGCCGCCGCGCCCGCAGAGCCGGCTGCATGTGGTTGCTTACGACTACGGCATGAAGCGCAGCATCTTGAGAATTCTTGCTGAACATGGCTGTCGCATGACTGTTGTGCCTGCACAAACGCCTGCAGATCAAGTGCTTGCGATGAATCCTGATGGTATTTTCTTATCCAACGGGCCCGGCGATCCGGAGCCTTGCGACTACGCCATCCAAGCGATCACCAAATTCTTAGAGACTGACATTCCGGTTTTCGGAATCTGCCTGGGACATCAATTGCTCGGCCTTGCCAGCGGCGCGAAGACCATCAAGATGAAGTTCGGCCACCACGGCGCGAATCATCCGGTGCTCGAGATCGATTCTGGCCGGGTGCTGATTTCCAGTCAGAACCATGGATTCGCCGTCGATGAGGCGACACTGCCCGCCACGCTGCGCCCGACACATCGGTCGCTGTTCGACGGCTCGCTGCAGGGCGTTACACGCACCGATCGGCCGGCTTTCAGCTTCCAAGGACATCCGGAGGCCAGTCCCGGTCCGCACGACCTACGGTTGCTGTTCGAGCACTTCATGTACTTGATGGTGAAGCGCGTGCAGGCCAATTCCCGCGGGCGCACTCCGGTCAAGCAAAAATCGGCGGAAGGCTAGTGCCGAAGCGTTCCGACCTCGACAGCATCCTCATCATCGGCGCAGGGCCCATCATCATCGGGCAGGCCTGCGAGTTCGACTATTCTGGAGCTCAAGCGTGTAAGGCTCTGAAAGAAGAGGGATATCGCGTCATTCTGGTGAACTCAAATCCGGCCACCATCATGACCGACCCGGAAACCGCGGACGCTATTTATATAGAACCGATCAATTGGCGCACCATCGCCCGCATCATCGAGAAGGAGCGGCCCACGGCATTGCTGCCGACCATGGGCGGCCAGACGGCTCTGAATACCGCCTTGGATCTGGTGCGCGAAGGGGTCTTGGAAAAATTCAACGTCGAGATGATCGGCGCCTCGCAGCGCGCCATCGACATGGCGGAAGATCGGGAACTGTTCCGCCGCGCCATGGCCGACATCGGTTTGGAGACCGCCCGTGCACGCATTGCGCACAGCATGGAAGAGGCGCTCGCGGTGCAATCGGAGATCGGCTTCCCCACCGTGATCCGGCCGTCGTTCACCTTGGGCGGCTCGGGCGGCGGCATCGCCTATAACCGTGAGGAATTCGAAGAGATCGTGGCGCGCGGACTCGACGCCTCCCCCACCAACGAGGTGCTGCTCGAGGAATCGGTGCTGGGGTGGAAAGAGTTCGAGATGGAAGTGGTGCGCGATCACGACGACAACTGCATCATCGTCTGCTCCATCGAGAACATCGACCCGATGGGCGTACACACCGGCGATTCGATCACCGTGGCGCCGGCGCAATCTTTGACCGACCGCGAATACCAGCGGCTACGCGATGCCTCGATCGCCGTGCTGCGCAAGATCGGCGTCGACACGGGCGGCTCCAATGTGCAGTTCGCCATCAATCCGGAAGACGGCCGGGTGCTGGTCATCGAAATGAATCCGCGGGTGTCGCGCTCCTCTGCGCTCGCTTCCAAGGCCACAGGATTTCCGATCGCCAAGATCGCCGCGAAGCTCGCCGTGGGCTATACCTTGAGCGAGTTGAAGAACGAGATCACCGGCGGCGCGACGCCCGCATCGTTCGAGCCGACCATCGATTACGTGGTCACGAAAATTCCGCGCTTTACCTTCGAGAAATTTCCCGGCGCCAATACACGTCTCACGACCCAGATGAAATCGGTGGGCGAGGCGATGGCGATCGGGCGCACCTTCCAGGAATCGATGCAAAAGGCGCTGCGCAGCCTGGAGACCGGCTACGACGGGTTCAATGAGCAGCTGACGCTGCCGTTGACCGAAGCGGGGGCCGAGAAGCTGTCGTATGAGCTGCGTTGGCCGGGTCCCGATCGGATTTTATACGTCGCCGATGCGTTTCGCGCCGGCTGGACCTTGAGCCAGGTGTTCGACGCCACCAAGATCGATCCTTGGTTTCTGTCGCAGATCGAGGATCTGCTGCGCGAGGAAGCCACGACAGCCAAGGACGGATTCGAATCCTTAAATCTTGCGCGCCTGCGCGCCTTGAAGCGCAAGGGCTTTTCCGATTCGCGCATCGCCAAACTGGTGGGGCGCGACGAGACGGACATCCGCCGGGAACGGCGCAAACTGGGGCTGCATCCGGTCTATAAGCGCGTGGATACCTGCGGGGCCGAATTCAGCACCTCGACAGCCTACTTGTATTCGACCTACGAGGAAGAGTGCGAAGCGGCGCCGACGGAACGGCGCAAGATCATGATCCTGGGAGGCGGTCCGAATCGCATCGGTCAGGGCATCGAATTCGATTATTGCTGTGTACACGCCGCCATGGCGCTGCGCGAAGACGGCTTCGAGACCATCATGGTGAACTGCAATCCGGAGACCGTGTCCACCGATTACGACACCTCGGACCGGCTGTACTTCGAGCCGCTGACCTTTGAAGACGTGATGGAAATCATCGAGAAGGAAAAGCCCGAGGGCGTCATCGTGCAGTACGGCGGACAGACTCCGCTGAAGTTGTCGCGCGCGCTCGCGGCCGCGGGTGCACCCATCATCGGCACGACGCCCGATAGCATCGATGTGGCCGAGGATCGCGAGCGCTTCCAGAAGCTGGTCACCAGCCTAAAGCTCAAGCAGCCGGCCAATGCCTCGGCGCGCACGGAGGAACAGGCCATCTTAATGGCGCGCGACGTAGGCTTCCCGCTGGTCGTGCGTCCGAGTTATGTGCTCGGCGGACGCGCCATGGAAGTGGTGTTCAACGAGGATGATCTGCGCCAATACATGATCGATGCCGTGAAGGTGTCGAACGACAGCCCGGTACTGCTGGACCGGTTTCTGGATTTGGCCATCGAGGTGGACGTGGATGCGGTAAGCGACGGCACCGACGTGCTGATCGGGGGCATCATGGAGCACATCGAACAGGCCGGCGTGCATTCCGGCGACTCGGGTTGCTCGCTGCCGCCCAATGGCCTCTCGCTGGAGGTTCAAGATGAACTACGGGCGCAGACGCGAAAATTGGCCAAGGCGCTCAATGTCATCGGGCTGATGAATATTCAGTTCGCGATTCAAAGCGGCGTGATTTACATCCTCGAGGTCAATCCGCGCGCCTCGCGCACCGTGCCGTTCGTGTCCAAGGCGACCGGAATTCCCCTGGCGAAGGTCGCAGCCCGTGTGATGACCGGCAAGACCTTGGCCCAGCAGGAACGCACCGTGGAACGCATACCGCCCTATTTTTCGGTCAAGGAGGCGGTGTTCCCCTTCATCAAGTTCCCGGAAGCCGATCCCATCCTGGGCCCGGAGATGAAATCGACCGGCGAGGTCATGGGGACGGGCAATACCTTTGGCGAGGCCTACGCAAAAGCGCAGGCGGCTTCCGGGGTGATTCTGCCGACCCGCGGACTGTGTTTCATCAGCGTGCGCGACCGCGATAAGCCGGGCGCGGTGATCCTGGCGCAAATGCTCATCGCCCGCGGCTTTGAGATCGCGGCCACCGGGGGTACTGCGAAAGTGCTCGAAGAAGCCGGCATAACCTGCCGGCGAGTCAACAAGGTCCGTGAGGGTCGCCCGCACGTGGTCGATATGATAAAAAACGACGAGGTGGCGTTGATCGTCAATACCACCGAGGGCAAGCAAGCGGTGCGCGAGTCGCGCTCCATCCGTCGCGAGGCGGTCGCGAGGCGAGTAACCTATTACACCACCGTGGCAGGAGCGCGCGCGACGTGCGACGCGCTGGATCACCTAGGCGACATCGAAGTGAATCGATTACAGGATTTGCACAAGGAAATGGCGTGACGCGAACTCCCATGACGCTGCGCGGCGCCGAACGGCTGCGCGCGGAACTGAAACAGTTGAAGAGCGAGGCGCGGCCGAATGTCATCAAGGCCATCGCCGAGGCGCGCGCGCACGGCGACTTGAGTGAGAACGCCGAATACCATGCCGCTCGAGAGCAGCAAAGCTTCATTGAAGGCCGCATCAACCAAATCGAGAGCCGCCTGAGCAACGCCGAGGTGATCGACGTCACCCGGCTCACCGCCAACGGCCGCGTCGTTTTCGGCTCAACACTCGAGCTGGAAGATCAGGACGGCGGCAATAAAGTCATTTATCAGCTGGTCGGCGATGATGAGGCCAATATCAAGCAAGGGCTGCTGTCGGTGTCCTCGCCGATCGCGCGCGCACTCATCGGAAAGTCCGAGGGCGACGTGGTCGATGTCACGACGCCGGGCGGAACGCGTTCATACGAAATTGTTTCCGTCCGCTACGTGTAAAGGATCGTGAAGATATTGGCGCGCCCCTTTCGGGTGCTGATGTCACTCTGGGCGGGCGGCCTCTGCTCGCTGCTGTGGGTCGCCGCGGTCCTGTTCCGGTTCATCAGCGATCGGCATACCGCCGGCCTCATCGCCGCACGACTCTTTAGCGTCGAGACTTACCTGGGACTCGCCGTGGCGGCGCTGGCGTTGATGCTGCCTGGGCGGCGACGATTTCTGCTGGGATATGTCGCGGTCGCCTTGCTTGCGTTCAACGAGTGGATCTTAAAGGCTGTCATGGCGCGGGCGTTGACGCACGGGGGCACCGCAGGATTGACCTTCGGTGCCTGGCACGGTATTTCGGCGGGACTTTACGTGCTTGCCTGTGTGTGCGTCGTTGTCATGATTTATAAGGACGAGTATCGCCATGCTTAACCGGTTCTATTTCGCGGCACTCTGCTGCTTGTTGGCCCCCAGCGCGTGGTGCGGAGCGCCATTTTCATTCGAGTCGGCGCCGGGCCGACTGCCAAAGAATGTCGTCCCCGTCAGTTACGACGTCGCCGTTGTGCCCGATGCCGACGCCTTGCGATTCACCGGAACCGAGTCGGTGCGGCTGCAATTCCGAACTGCGACCGCAACCGTGCAATTCAATTCGCTCAACGAGACCTTGAGCCACGTGCTGTTGGACGGCAAGCCGGTCAAGAGTGTGATTTCCAGCAATGAGCAGCAGCTCACCACCGTGACATTGTCGAAGCCGGCCGCCGGCGTGCACACATTGAGTTTTTCCTACACTGGCAAAATCGAAACGCAGCCGCAGGGTTTGTTCGCACAGAAGTACGCGAAATCGGGCGGTGGTCAGGCCGTTATGCTCTCGACGCAAATGGAAGCCACGGATGCGCGCCGCATGTTCCCCTGCTGGGACGAACCGGCATTTCGTGCCACTTTTCACCTGACCGTCACGGTACCCAAGTCTTGGGCCACGGTGGGAAACATGCCGATTGCCCACCGCGTTGAGCACGGCCGATCAGCCACGGTGAGCTTTCAGCGATCCCCGAAAATGCCGTCCTATCTCGTGGAATTCACGGCCGGCGACTTGCGCGAAGTCTCCGCGCAGCGCGGCGGCACGCGATTCGGTGTCTGGGCGGTCGCGGGCCACGAACAGGACGGCACGGTGGCGCTAGCCAGTGCCCAGGACATTCTGGCCGACTACAACGATTACTTTGCCTATCCGTATCCCTTACCTAAGCTCGATTCCATTGCCGTACCCGGCGGCTTTTCCGGAGCCATGGAGAACTGGGGGGCGATTACCTACAACGATCAAGCGCTGCTGGTCAGCCCCTCGAGCGCGATGCAGGACCGGCAGACGGTTTTTAGTATTCAAGCGCACGAGATGGCGCATCAATGGTTCGGCGATCTGGTCACCATGGGATGGTGGGACGATACCTGGCTGAATGAAAGTTTTGCCTCGTGGCTCGCCGCCAAGGAGACAGCGGCGCGCAATCCGAAGTGGCGCTGGTGGGAGCAGGAAGACGAATCGAAGGAGTCGGCGATGGCGGCGGATGCGCGTGCGACTTCGCATGCCATCGAGCAACACGTAACCGACGAGTTGCAAGCGGCCGAGTCGTTCGATTCGGACATTACGTACAGCAAAGGCGAAGCGCTGCTGCGTATGCTCGAGGCCTACATCGGCGAGGACGTGTTTCGCGAAGGCATCCGCAGCTACATAAGGAGCCGCGCCTATTCAAACGCGGCCGCGGCAGATCTCTGGAATGCTTTGGGCCACGCCAGCGGCAAGAACGTTTCCGCCGTCGCGGCGCAGTGGATCGAGAAGCCGGGATTTCCTTTAGTGAGCGTGAGGGCAGCTTGCGATTCGTCCGGCAATCGCAGCATCACCTTGAGCCAGAAACGGTTCCTGCTGAACGGCAGCGGTGCGAACGGCACCCTATGGCAAGTGCCATTGAGAATTCGCAGCGGTACCGCTGAGCTGCGCAACGTGCTGCTCGATGCGCAGGAGCAGAAGATTCCAGCAGGTCGCTGCGACGAGGCTCTGTCCGTCAATGCCGATGCGGTCGGCTATTACCGGGTCCAGTACGACGCCGGCACACTTGCCGTGAACACAAGGACTTTTCCCGGTGCAGTTGACGGCGATCGCATTGCCTTGCTCGACGATCAATGGGCGCTGGTGGGAAGCGGCGAGGCGTCGTTGCAGAACTTCTTGGCGCTGGCGTCGTCCATGGGCGCCGACCGCGACGCGCGTGCTTGGCACCAGATCGTCCGCGCGCTCGCGATCACTGAATATGCCGAGCGCGGATCGCCCGGGCATGAAGTCTTCGCGGCGTATGCGCGTGCACTGATCAAGCCTATGGCCGCCGAGTTAGGGTGGGACGCTGCGCCGCAGGAAACGCCGGATGTGAGCGACTTGCGCGATACACTGTTGCGGGACTTGAGCCGCTGGGGCGATCAACCCACGATCGATGAGGCACGCCGACGCTTCGCTGGATTCGTCCAAGATCCGCACAGTTTGAGCGCGGACGCGCAGACGACTTTGCTGACAATCGTCGGACAAAACGCGGACGCCGCGAGTTTTGTGCAGCTGCATACCTTGGCAAAGGATGCAAAAGACGACACGTTCAAGGAGCGCTGCTATTCGGCGCTGGCTCGGGTGCGGGACCCGGACCTCGCCCGCCAAGTGGTGCAAATCGCGCTGTCCGATGAACTGCCGCCGCAATCGAACTCACTCGGGCGTCGCTTGATCTTCGGCCTGGCGCGCGAACATCCGCGGCTTTCGTGGGACACCTATATCGCCAATCAGGATCAGCTGATGAAGTCGCTATCGAGCACGGATCGGCCGCTTCGGGTCGCGCAGCAAACCCCGGTTGTATATTGGGATGCGTTGCCGCTGGATCAGCTCGAGGCCTGGGTGCGTGCGAACATTCCCGAAGGAGTGTCCGACAATCTGGCGCGCGGCATGGAGACGGCGCACCACATGGCGGACCAGAAGCTGGCCTTGGTCAAGGCAGCGGATATGTACCTGGCTTCAGCCAAGCACGCTGCGCGATGACAGCAATGTTTTTCCAATACTTTTCTTAGGCGTCGGGCAGGAGAACCTTGGGCATCTGCGCGCTGCGGCGGTAAAAGAGGCCGACATTGCCGATACGCTGCACGATTTCGCTGGACGTTTGCTTGGCCAAATCATCGAGCGCCGCGTCGCGCGCGGCGCGCTCCCCAACCCGGGCTGACACTTTGACCAATTCGTGATCGGCGAGGGCGCGATCCAGCTCCTTCACTACGTTCGGGGTCAAGCCGGCATTTCCGAGCATGACGACGGGTTTCAGCGGGTGCCCCAGGCGGCGCAAATGTTTCTTTTGTTTCTCGGACAGTGTCATCCAAAGATTATAGTTGAAAGCCAAAATGCCCAAGCGCACTAAAAGCAGTTCCCGCTGGCTCGCCGAGCACGCCAACGATGAGTTCGTGAAACGCGCCCAAAAAGAGGGTTGGCGCTCGCGTGCCGTCTTCAAGCTTGCGCAGATTCAAGAAACCGAGAGGTTGTTGCGGCCGGGAATTCGCATGGTCGATTTGGGCTCGGCGCCCGGCGGCTGGAGCCAGTATGCGGCGCGCATTGTGGGCGGCAAGAGCCGCATCGTGGCGACGGACCTATTGCCCATGGATGCGATCCCGGGCGTCGAATTCGTCCAGGGAGACTTCAGGGACGAAGCGGTGCTGGCGCAGGTTTTGGAGCGGGTTGGAGCGGACAAAATCGAGCTTGTATTGTCGGATATGGCCCCCAACATGGCAGGTATAGATGCGGTGGACCAGCCTCGCTCCATGTACTTGGCGGAGCTCGCCATCGAGTTTGCAGATCGTGTTTTGGCGCCAGGAGGCGATTTGCTTTTGAAGTTATTTCAAGGCGCCGGCTTCGAACAGATCATCAGGGATGCCCGCACTCGTTATGGCCGCGTGGTGACAAAAAAGCCGAAGGCGTCACGAACTCGCAGTCCTGAGATCTATCTGTTGGCGCGGCAGTTTAGGATGGTGTAAGTTGAGGAACGCCCGTCAGTTTTGCTGGTCCTATATGATGACGGTTGCAGGTGAAACTTGAACGATTTGACGAAACAAATTCTCTTATGGGTCGCGTTGGCGGTCATTCTGCTCGCGATTTTCAGCCAATTCGGCATGCGCACCGGCCAGCCAGCCCAAGTCGACTACTCTCAATTCCTCACCGAAGTGAAGAGCGGCACGGTCGAATCGGCCACCTTGAAGGGCGAGATCATCGAAGGCAAACGCCGCTCCGGCGAGCAGTTTGTCACTTTCAATCCCGAGACCAGCAACGGCGCCTTGATCGACTTGTTGCAGCAACAGCACGTGAAGTTCCGGGGCGAAGCGCCCAAACAGCAGTCGGTATTCCTGCAGTTGCTCATATCGGCTTTCCCGATATTGATTCTCATTGGCTTCTGGGCCTACTTCATGCGCCAGATGCAGGGTGCCTCCGGCGGCCGGGGGGCCATGTCCTTTGGTAAGAGTAGGGCTCGGCTGCTAGGGGAGGATCAGGTCAATATCACCTTCGCCGATGTGGCGGGAGTCGAGGAAGCCAAGCAGGAAGTGGTCGAAATCGTCGATTTCCTGAAAGATCCCGGCAAGTTCCAGAAACTTGGCGGCAAGATCCCGAAAGGTGTGCTGATGGTAGGCTCGCCGGGCACCGGCAAGACCCTCCTCGCGCGCGCCATTGCCGGCGAGGCCAAAGTGCCTTTCTTTACGATCTCGGGCTCCGATTTCGTGGAAATGTTCGTGGGTGTGGGTGCATCCCGCGTCCGTGACATGTTCGAGCAAGCCAAGAAGCACGCGCCGTGCATCATCTTTATCGATGAAATCGACGCTGTAGGCCGGCACCGTGGTGCGGGATTGGGCGGCGGTCACGACGAGCGCGAGCAGACCTTGAACCAGTTGCTGGTCGAGATGGATGGCTTCGAAGGCAACGAGGGCATCATTGTCATTGCGGCGACTAACCGCCCCGATGTCCTGGATCCCGCGCTGCTGCGTCCCGGCCGATTCGACCGCCAAGTCGTTGTGCCGCTGCCGGATGTGCGCGGCCGAGAGCAAATCCTCAAAGTACACATGCGTAAAGTACCGCTAGGCGACAACGTCAAGCCCTCGGTCATTGCACGCGGCACGCCTGGTTTCTCGGGCGCGGACCTGGCGAATCTGGTCAATGAAGCGGCGCTGTTTGCGGCGCGCAGCAACAAGCGTTCGGTGACGATGGAAGAGTTCGAGCGCGCCAAGGACAAAATCATGATGGGCGCGGAGCGCCGATCCATGGTCATGACTGAAGAAGAGAAGCGCAATACGGCTTATCACGAGTCGGGCCATGCCATTGTGGGCTTGAGCGTTCCCGAGCACGATCCGGTGTACAAGGTGACGATCATCCCGCGCGGGCGCGCGTTGGGCGTGACCATGTTCCTGCCGGAAGCCGATCGCTACAGCACCAGCAAGCGCCAGCTCGAGAGCCGCATCGCGACGCTGTTCGGAGGGCGCATCGCCGAGGAATTGGTGTTTGGAGCGGATGCCGTCACGACCGGCGCCTCGAACGACATCGAACGTGCCACCGAACTGGCACGCAACATGGTAACGCGCTGGGGACTGTCGGATCGCTTGGGTCCGCAGACCTACAGCGAGGAATCCGGCGAAGTGTTCCTGGGGCGCAGCGTCACGCAGCACAAGCAAGTCTCTGACGTAACGGCGCACGTGATCGACGAAGAAGTGCGCCGCGTGATCGACAGCAACTATCAACGCGCGTACAAAATTCTTCAGACCAACATGGACAAGCTGCAGACCATGTCGGAAGCCTTGATCAAGTACGAGACCATCGATGAGGAAATGATCAAGGACATCATGGAAGGCCGCGCACCGCGACCGCCTCGTGACTGGGACGACACACCGACCCCGACGCCAAGGCCACCGTCTGCGGAGAAGCCGACGACGCCGTTGGTCAATCCAGCAGGTCAGCATTAGTCGCGCGTTCTTGAATCGTGAAAATCCAAGGCCGATGGCAACCCCATCGGCCTTTTTGCATTGAGCGGGACCTATGCTTTGGCGTTGCCGAAATCGCAGCATTGACCTAACGCGGCCCGTGGTCATGGGCATTCTCAATGTCACCCCGGATTCGTTTTCCGACGGCGGGCGCTATGCGGGGCTTGATGCGGCGTTGGAGCGGGCACGGCAAATCGTGGCGGAGGGGGCGGGCATCATCGATGTGGGCGGTCAGTCGACCCGGCCGGGCGCGCTGGCAGTGGAAGCGGCGGTGGAGATCGAGCGGGTGGTGCCGGTCATTGAAGGGATTGCCGCGAGCTGTGATGTTGCGATTTCCATCGATACTTCCAAACCCAGCGTAATGCGGGCGGCGGTGGCGGCGGGCGCCTGCATCATCAACGATGTTTACGCATTGCGAGAGCCCGGCGCGCGCGCGGTCGCGGCTGAATTGAAAGCGGGCGTGTGTCTCATGCATATGCAGGGTGAGCCGCGTACGATGCAAGACAGTCCGCACTATAATGACGTGGTGGCCGAGGTGATGGCGTTCTTGGCGCACCAGCGGCGCGAATGCATCGAGGCCGGCGTCGCGGGCGACGCCATCGCGCTCGATCCCGGATTTGGATTCGGCAAAAACCTGGAGCACAACTTGACGCTATTGAGAGAACTGTCGCGTTTCGAAGCACTCGGCGCGCCGCTGCTGGTCGGCGTGTCACGCAAGAGCGTCATTGGCAAGATTTTGGGTAAAAGCGTGAATGATCGGCTGTACGGCGGCTTGGGGTTGGCGGCCCTGGCGGTGGCCAATGGCGCGCGCCTCATTCGAACTCACGATGTCAGTCCCACGGTAGACGCGGTACGGAGTGTCAGCGCGGTGCTGCGAGGATCAGCAACTTGAGCCACTATTTCGGTACCGACGGGGTTCGCGGTCGAGTCGGCAAGGCGCCGATGACGGTAGATTTTGCGTTGCGCCTGGCCAGTTCCGCGGCGCGAGTGTTGGCGCCTCGCGGCGGCCGCGTCCTCATCGGCAAGGACACGCGCGTCTCAGGGTATATGTTTGAGTCGGCGCTGGAGGCGGGTTTTGTCGCAGCCGGCGTCGATGTGATGCTGATTGGTCCTTTGCCCACGCCGGGCATCGCGTACATGACTCAGCGTCTGGGCTGCAGTTTTGGCGTCGTCATCAGCGCGTCGCATAACCTTTACGAGGACAACGGCATCAAATTTTTCGATGCCACCGGCAGCAAGCTGTCGGACCGCGTCGAGCAGGAAATTGAATCCTTGTTGGATCAACCGGTAGTCACGCAAGAATCGCAGCATTTGGGCCGGGCGGTTCGCATTGACCGCAGCCGCACGCAGTATCAGGAATTTTGCGCATCGACGATTCCTGCGGGCATGAATCTGCAGGGCTTCAAAATAGTGATCGATTGCGCCAACGGCGCCGGCTACAAGGTGGCTCCGCGAGTGCTCGCGGATCTTGGCGCCGAAATCGTGCCGATTGGTTGTTCACCCAATGGCCGCAACATCAATGACGGCTGCGGCTCAACCACACCGGAGCTGCTGCAGCTCACGGTTCCGGGGGTGCGCGCGCAAGTTGGTTTGGCGCTGGACGGGGATGGCGATCGCGTGGTGATGGTCGATGAGCTTGGGCGTTGCGTGGACGGGGACCAGCTGCTGTTCATCCTTGCCACGGCGCGTCATCTCGCCGGGGAACTGAAGGGGCCGGTGGTCGGAACCGTCATGAGCAATTTGGGCCTGGAGCATGCGCTCGAGGCGCGCAGCATCGAGTTTAAGCGCGCGCAGGTGGGTGATCGCAATGTTCTCACCATGTTGAATCAGACTCGCGGCACTTTGGGGGGCGAGACTTCGGGGCACATTCTGTGCCTGGACAAAACCACAACCGGAGATGGCTTGATCAGCGCCTTGCAGGTGCTGGCCATCATGAAGCAGACCGGATCGGGATTGGCGGAACTCGCCGCGGCGATGAAGAAGTATCCTCAAGTTTTGCTCAATGTGAAGGTCCTGAAGCGCTTCGATCCGCAAGGCGAACCCAATGTCGTTCGGGTGGTCGAAGAAGTGGAGCGGCGGCTCAACGGACGCGGTCGAATCGTACTGCGCGCTTCGGGCACCGAACTGGTCATCCGAGTGATGGTTGAGGGCTCGGATGCGGCTCTTGTTAAGAAGGGCGCGCAGGATATTGCTGCGGCCGTCGAGGCGGCTTCCGGCACTAATCTCTAACGGGGGCTTGCAGTTACGCGGCGGCGCGGCTAATCTTCGCCGCCTTTCCCGCTGGGCGAAATGCCCGAAGGTTGGCTATGCGTCGTCCGATGGTCGCGGGCAATTGGAAAATGCACGGGTCACAGGCCCGCAATCGAGCGTTGCTCGCCGAGTTAGAAGGCTATATCAAGCCGGACTGGCCGATCGACGTCGCGGTATTTCCGCCTTATGTCTACATAGCCGATGCGGTGCGGGTTTTAGAAGACGGACGCATCCTGGTCGGCGCACAGGATGTCTGTGCTGAATCCGGCGGCGCTTTTACGGGTCAAGTGGGTGCCGCCATGCTCAAGGACGTGGGGTGCAGCTACGTCATTATTGGTCATTCCGAGCGGCGGCGTTGGTATCACGAAGACGATACGTTGGTGGCGCGGAAATTTGCGGCCGCTTTGGCGGGGGGATTGACGCCGGTGTTGTGCGTCGGGGAAACCCTGGAAGAACGTGAGGCCAAGCAAACCGAAGCGGTGGTCGGACGCCAGGTCGATGCGGTGATTGCAATGCACGGCGCAGGTGCCTTTGCCCAAGCCGTGCTTGCCTACGAGCCGGTCTGGGCCATCGGTACGGGTCGGACCGCATCACCGGAGCAGGCGCAAGCCGTCCACGCCTTCCTACGGAGCCGGATCGCGGCCCATGATGCTAAGATGGCGGGCCATTTGCGCATTCTGTACGGCGGCAGCGTCAAGGCCGGCAATGCGGCAGAGCTTTTCGCAATGCCCGATGTGGATGGTGGATTGGTGGGTGGCGCTTCGTTGAGCGCCGATGAGTTTCGACAGATTTGCGCGGCTGCGGCCGTTCGCCACTAAAAGAGATTTTTATGTTGCGTGGTTTGATCTTGGGCGTGCATGTAATCCTTGCACTGATGATTATCGTCCTGGTGCTGTTGCAGCGGGGCAAAGGCGCCGAAGCGGGTGCCGGATTCGGCTCGGGCGCATCGGGTACGGTGTTCGGTGCGCGCGGTACGAGCACATTGTTTTCGAAGTTGACCGGCGTATTTGCGGGTCTGTTCTTTGTCACCAGTTTGACGTTGGCGTATCTCGGCTCGCACGCGCCAGTGGAGCCGACCTCGGTGCTGGAACGTGCCGCACAAGCCGCCGCCGCTGCAGCGCCGACGAAAGCACCGCCGCCGGCACTCACGCCCACGCCGCCGCCGCAGCCAGTGACCGCACCGGACCCGGCGCCGAATCCAACGCCACCGCCGAAGTGATCGGCCCGCGACTGAATCATTCTTGTCGGCGCGCAGCGCCGCCTAGTTTTCGGGGTTCGCGCAGCGAACCCCGGGAAAAATTTGGCCGTCAGGCCATAGACATTGCCGACGTGGCGAAATTGGTAGACGCGCTAGTTTGAGGGGCTAGTGGGGCAACCTGTGCCGGTTCGAGTCCGGCCGTCGGCACCATCGTTTTTTTCGATGTGGAAGATGAATCGTTCGGCGCGACGCAGCATAGTTGCGCCTGATACAATTATGGTCAATCCGTGTAGTCAACGGCGTTGATAATGTTGCGACAGTACTTACCGATTTTGATTTTTCTAGGTTTGGCCACGGTGTTAGGCCTTGCGCTGTTTACCGTTGGCTGGATCTTGGGTCCGCGACGCCCGGATTCCGAAAAACTCTCCCCTTATGAGTGCGGATTCGAGGCCTTCGAAGACTCGCGCATGCGTTTCGACGTTCGCTACTACCTCGTCGCCATCATTTTCATCGTGTTCGATTTGGAGATCGCGTTTTTCTTCCCCTGGGCGGTATCGCTCAAAATCACCGGCACCTTTGGGCTGCTGGCCATGCTGATTTTTGCCTTGGTGCTGGTGGTGGCCCTGGCCTATGACTATAAGAAGGGGGCCTTGGAATGGGATTAGAAGCCGACAACACCGCCCGCGGCTTCGAAGTGACGACTGTCGACAAACTCATTAATTGGGCCCGCACCGGTTCGCTCTGGCCCGTGACCTTTGGCTTGGCCTGCTGTGCGGTGGAAATGATGCATGCCGGTGCGGCGCGCTACGACCAGGATCGCTTCGGCATCATTTTTAGGCCCAGCCCGCGGCAATCCGACGTCATGATCGTGGCCGGCACCTTGGTGAATAAAATGGCTCCGGCGCTACGCAAGGTGTACGACCAGATGACCGAGCCGCGTTGGGTGATCTCTATGGGATCCTGCGCCAACGGCGGCGGCTACTACCACTATTCCTACGCCGTGGTTCGCGGTTGCGATCGCATCGTACCCGTCGATGTGTACGTGCCGGGGTGTCCGCCGACGGCGGAAGCGCTGCTGTACGGCATCATCCAGCTGCAAAACAAAATCCGCCGCAACAAGGCGATTATCCCATGAGCGCAGATCCTGGCATCACGGCGGCGGTTGCAACACCGACCCGCCTCGAAAGGCTGGCACAAACGATCACGGCCGCGTTGCCGGGCAAGCTCACGGCGGTTGCCAATCACACCGGTGAGTTGACTTACGAGGTGCCGGCGAATGAGCTATTGGCAGTTGCGCAAGTGTTGCGCGAGGCGCCGGAGCTCAAGTTTGAAATGTGCATGGATGTCTGCGGCGTGGACTATCTCTCCTACGGCCGCGATGAGTGGAATACAGAGACCGCGACTTCCTCCGGTTTCAGCCGCGGCGTAGCGCGCGGCGCGCAGCGCGTGGACGATCTCGCGCCGGGACGCCGCTTTGCCGCGGTCTATCACCTGCTTTCGATATCCTTGAATCAACGGCTGCGTTTGCGGGTATTTTGCACCGACGACGATGCGCCCATGGTCGACTCTGTGACGGGTATTTGGGCGGGAGCCAATTGGTTTGAGCGTGAAGCGTTCGACTTGTTCGGCATTCTGTTCAAGGGTCATCCGGACCTGCGCCGCTTGCTTACCGACTATGGTTTCATCGGCCATCCTTTCCGCAAGGATTTTCCGCTGTCGGGAAATGTCGAAGTCCGCTACGACCCGGAAAAGGGCCGCGTGGTCTATCAGCCGGTGACCATCGATCCGCGCGTGCTCGTGCCCAAGGTGATTCGTCACGACAATCGCTACGATCCCGCGCTCACCAACGCGCCTGTACACACCACGAGCATTGCCAAATCCGATGGCTGAGATTCGCAACTACACCATGAATTTCGGTCCTCAGCACCCGGCTGCGCACGGGGTGCTGCGCCTGGTGCTCGAGCTGGACGGCGAGGTGATTCAAAAAGCCGACCCGCATGTGGGGCTGTTGCATCGCGCGACCGAGAAGTTGGCGGAGAGCAAGCCCTTCAATCAATCGATCGGCTACATGGACCGGCTGGATTACGTCTCCATGATGTGCAACGAGCACGCCTACGTCATGGCAATCGAGAAACTACTGGGTCTTCAGCCGCCTTTGCGGGCGCAGTACATCCGCGTGATGTTCGATGAGATCACACGCATCTTGAATCACTTGATGTGGCTCGGCGCGCATGCCATCGACATCGGCGCCATGACGGTTTTCTTGTATTGCTTCCGCGAACGCGAAGATCTCATGGATTGCTATGAGGCGGTTTCCGGCACGCGCATGCACGCGACCTACTATCGTCCGGGCGGCGTGTATCGCGATCTACCCGAGTCGATGCCGCAGTATCCCTATTCGCAGTGGCGCAGCAAAAAAGAAGTGGACCGCCTGAACGCCCGGCGTTCCGGCGGACTCATCGATTTCATCGCGGATTTCACCAAACGTTTTCCCGCGAATGTCGATCAATATGAAACACTGTTGACGGACAACCGCATCTGGAAACAGCGCACCGTCAATATCGGAGTGGTGAGTCCGGAGCGCGCCATGCAGCTCGGATTCTCCGGTCCCATGCTGCGCGGCTCGGGTGTCGAGTGGGACCTGCGCAAGAAACAGCCCTACGATGTTTACGATCAATTGGATTTCGATATTCCCGTCGGCAGCAACGGCGATTGCTACGATCGCTACCTGGTTCGGGTCGAGGAATTGCGCCAGTCGAATCGCATCGTCGAACAATGCGTGGCCTGGCTCAAGGCCAATCCCGGGCCTGTGATGATCGATGATCGCAAGGTGCGGCCGCCGCGGCGCGAGGAAATGAAGGGCGATATGGAATCGTTGATCCATCACTTCAAATTGATGACCGAAGGCTATTGCGTGCCAGCGGGCGAGGTGTATGCCGCGGTCGAGGCCCCCAAGGGCGAGCTGGGTGTGTACTTGGTATCCGACGGTGCCAACAAGCCTTATCGGCTCAAAGTCAGGCCGCCGGGCTTCCCGCATCTCGCCGCGCTCGATGAAATGGTGCGCGGCCATATGCTGGCGGACGTGGTCGCCGTGATCGGCACTCAGGACATTGTGTTCGGCGAGATAGACCGATGAGCGCGAAATTATCAGAGCACGTGCGCGAGGAGATCGATCATTGGGTGGCCAAGTTTCCGCCCGATCGCAAACGTTCCGCCGTAATCTCGGCCTTGCACGCGGCGCAGCACGAGAACCAGGGTTTTCTCACCACGGATCTCATGGATGCAGTCGCGGAGTACTTGGAACTCCCGAATATTCTGGTGTATGAGGTTGCCTCGTTTTATTCCATGTTCGAGACCAAGCCGGTGGGCCGCCATCACATCTCGGTGTGCACGAATATTTCCTGCATGCTGCGCGGCTCCCAAGAGGTGGTCGAGTACGTTGAGAAAAAACTCGGTATCAAGACCGGCGACAGCACGCCGGACGGGCGCATATACCTCAAGCGCGAAGAAGAGTGCCTCGCCGCGTGTTGCGGGGCGCCGATGATGATGGTCGATCATGTCTATCATGAGCACCTCACGCCGCAGAGCATCGACAAGATTCTGGACGAATTGACTTGAAGACAGAGAGCCGCTGATGCCGTACGAGCAGAACCTGGTGTTATTCGAAGCGTTCAAATACGAGCGCTCATGGACGCTCGAGGGCTATCGGCAATTCGGCGGCTATCAGGCGTGGGAAAAAATCCTGCGCGAGCAGACGCCGCGCGAGAAAATTATCGATGAGGTGAAGGCATCGGGCTTGCGCGGGCGAGGCGGCGCGGCGTTTCCCACCGGCGTGAAGTGGAGCTTCATGCCGCGCAGCTCTCCGGTGCAAAAGTATGTGGTATGCAACTCGGACGAATCCGAGCCCGGCACCGCCCACGACAGAGAGATCCTGCGCTTCAACCCGCATTCAGTCATCGAGGGCATGGCCATCGGCGGCTACGCCATGACCGCAACGGTGGGCTACAACTACATCCGCGGCGAATTTTTGGCTGAACCCATCCCGCGATTCGAGGCGGCCTTGGCGGAGGCTTATGCCGCGGGGTTGTTGGGTAAGAACATTTTGGGCACCGGTGTGGATTTTGACCTGCACACTTTCATCGGTGCCGGCGCGTATATCTGCGGCGAAGAAACCGCGCTGCTTGAGTCGCTAGAAGGCAAGCCCGGCAAGCCGCGCTTCAAGCCGCCGTTCCCGGCCAACTTTGGTTTGTTCGGCAAGCCGACCACGATCAACAATACGCAGAGCTTCGCTTCCGTGCCCACCATCATGCGCAAGGGCGCGGCCTGGTTTGCAGGCTTGGGTCCCGTGAATTCGGGCGGCACCGTGATTTTCTCCGTCTCAGGCCATGTGGAAAGACCGGGCAACTTCGAATTGCCCATGGGGATTCCCTTCAAGGATCTGATGGAGTTGGTGGGCGGTGTGTGGAAGGGCCGCAAGCTCAAAGCCGTGATTCCGGGCGGATCCTCCTGCATGGTGGTGCCCGCGGAGATCATGTGGAATACCAATATGGATTATGACTCACTGAAGAAAGCCGGCTCCTCCTTTGGTACCGGTGCCGTCATCGTCATGGACGAGACCACTTGCATGGTGCGGGCGCTCGAGCGTCTGGCACGGTTTTACATGTCAGAGTCCTGCGGCCAGTGCACGCCCTGCCGTGAAGGGACGGGCTGGTTGGATCGGATGCTGAAACGCATTATCGCCGGCGAGGGCAGAAGCGAGGATTTAGGGTTGCTGCTCGATGTGGCCAATCGCATCGAAGGACATACGATCTGTGCATTGGGCGATGCCGCCGCGTGGCCGGTGCAGAGTTTTTTGAAGCATTTTCGGCCCGAATTTCAATACATGATCGAGCACGAGGGTCGCTCCATCATGGAAGCCGCCACTCATTTGGACGGCCGGCCGGCCGTCGCGGCTTAAGGATATGGCAGACGATACGGTCAACATCGAGGTCAACGGCGTACCGTTGAAGGCCCGTAAGGGCCAGATGATCATGCAGGTCACGGACCCGGCGGACATTTACATTCCGCGGTTTTGCTACCACGATAAATTGACCGTGGCAGCGAACTGCCGCATGTGCCTGGTGGAGGTGGAAAAGGCGCCCAAACCGTTGCCGGCCTGTGCGACGCCGGTCACCGAGGGCATGAAAGTCTTCACGAAATCGCCCAAGGCCGTGGCGGCGCAGCGAGCCACCATGGAATTTTTGCTCATCAACCACCCGCTCGATTGCCCGATCTGCGACCAGGGCGGCGAGTGCGAGCTCCAAGATCTAGCCTTGGGATTCGGGCGCGATATATCGCGCTTCAACGAAGGCAAACGGGTGGTCAAGGACAAGAACTTAGGCCCGCTGGTCTCCACCGACATGACGCGCTGCATTCACTGCACGCGCTGCGTACGCTTCGGCGCGGAAATTCAGGGCTACCCGCAAATGGGTGCGACCGGCCGCGGCGAGCACATGGAAATCGGCACTTACATCGAGCACAGCGTCGATCATGAATTGTCGGCGAACATCATCGATCTATGTCCGGTTGGTGCGCTCAACAACAAGCCTTTCCGCTATCACGGCCGTGCCTGGGAAATGACTCAATCCGCGCTGGTGTCGCCGCATGATGCCTTCGGCACCAACCTGTATGGGCATGTGCTGCGCGGCAAGCTGATGCGCATGGTGCCGCGCGAAAATGAGGACCTGAACGAAACCTGGATCGCGGACCGCGATCGCTTCGGTTTCGAAGGCATGTATTCCGCCGATCGTGTGTCGCAGCCATTGCTGCGCATCAACGGCAACTTGCAGGCCGTGGATTGGGAGGTGGCGCTGAACGCGGCCGCTGAAGGCTTGCAGAGCATCGCCGCCGCGAACAAGGCAGCGACCGGATTCCTGGCTTCGCCGATGGCGACGGTCGAGGAGCTCTACCTGCTGGCACAAATTGCGCGCGGCCTTGGGTCCGGCAACGTCGATCATCGCCTGCGACAGTTGGATTTTCGCGGCCAGGAGAATGAGGCGCCTTATCCGCATCTCGGGCTCAAGATTGCCGAGGTTGAACGTCTCGAAGGCGTTCTGATCGTGGGCTCGGACCTGCGTCATGAAATGCCGATGCTCGCGCATCGCATTCGTAAAGCGGCGATCAAGGGCGGCGCGCAGGTCGCGTTCTTAAATCCGCGCCGCTTCGACTACATGTTTCCGGTGGCTGGATACGCGGCGGCGACCGACATGCTCGCCGAGCTCAAAGCCCTGGTGCATGCCGCGGCCGGCGCCGCGAGCAAACCCGTGCCGGCAGGCGTCGGCAATGCAACGGTGACGGACGCGCACAAATCCCTGATTGCCGCACTTTCCCATGGATCGCGGCGTGCCGTGATCCTAGGAACGCTGGCTCAGCGTCATCCAGCCTACTCGCAGCTCAAGGCGTTGAGCGCTGTGCTGGCGGAGCTGTGCGGAGCCAGCGTTGGCTTTGTCACCGAAGGGCCGAACGCCGCCGGTGCTTATCTCGCCGGCGCAGTGCCGCATCGGGAGTGCGGGGGCGCGCCGCTCAAGGCAGCAGGCTTGTCGGCGCGACAGATGTTGGAGTCGTCACTCAAGGCCTATGTGCTGTTCGGCGGCATCGAGCCCGGCAATGATTTCGCCGTTGATTCCTCGGCCCTGGCTTCCGCGGATTTGGTTGTGGCAGTGACCTCGCATTTGCCCGAATCCTTGCGCGGTGTCGTGCATGTCGTGCTGCCGATCGGTACGTTTGCCGAAACCTCGGGCACGTACGTGAACGTGGAAGGGCGCTGGCAGAGCTGGGCGGGCGCCGCGAAGTTGCCGGGCGAGAGCCGACCGGGCTGGAAAGTGCTGCGTGTGCTCGCCAATTTACTGCGCCTGCATGGCATCGATTACAACAGCTCGGATGAAATTCGCGACGCTTTGAAAGCGCTGTGCGGCGCGCGCCTCGAAGCCGCGCCGGCAGCGGTGGGCAGCACCATGCCCAACGGCGAGATTCCCGGAGGTTCCTGGGTGGAGATCCCGCCATACCAAACTGATCTGCTGGTGCGCGGTTCCGAGCCGCTGCAAAAAACCAAGGACGGGCGCCTGACCCGCGCCGTGCTCTAGCCATGTGGGATTGGACGGCGCTACGCGATTGGATCTCCGGCTACATCACGCCGTACTGGACCACGCCGTTGCTGCTCGCGGTGCAGACTTTGATAGTGATGATTTCGATCATTTTGACCATGGCGATGTATACCTACGCTGAACGCAAGGTGATCGGCTACATGCAGGTGCGCCGCGGGCCGAATCGGGTCGGCCCGTGGGGTTTGGCCCAACCCTTCGCGGACGTGATGAAACTCGTATTCAAGGAAATCATAATCCCGGCGGACGCGAACGGATTTTTGTTTCGCGTGGCGCCCTTCCTTGCCTTAGTTCCGGCGCTCGCACTCTGGGCGGTGATCCCGCTGCGTCCCGAGCATGCCTTCGCGAATATCGATGCCGGCCTTTTGTATGTGTTGGCGCTCACCTCGATGGGGGTTTACGGCATTATTTTGGCGGGTTGGGCGGCGAATTCCAAATACGCCTTCTTGGGTGCGATGCGCTCGGCGGCGCAGATCGTCGCCTATGAAATTGCCATGGGTTTCGCCATGGTGGGCGTGCTCATGGCCTCGGGTAGCCTGAACATCGGCGAGATCATCCACCGGCAGTCGGGGATGTTCGGTTGGAACTGGACCTGGCTGTTCCCGCTGTTCATCGTGTATTTCATTTCGGGTGTCGCGGAGACCAATCGCGCGCCGTTTGACGTGGCCGAGGGCGAATCGGAGATCGTCGCGGGATTCCACGTCGACTATTCCGGCATGGCGTTCGCGCTGTTTTTCGTCGCCGAATACGTCAACATGATTTTGATTTCTGCACTGACGGCGATCTTCTTCTTCGGCGGGTGGTTGTCGCCGCTCGACGGGTGGCTGCCCGCAGACTCGTGGCTCGCACAACCGAGCTTTTTCTGGCTCGCGCCCAAGGTTTTTTTCTTCATGTTCGTATTCCTGTGGTTCCGCGCCACCTTCCCGCGTTACCGCTACGATCAAATCATGCGCTTGGGCTGGAAGGCGCTCATCCCGGTCACACTGATCTGGTTGTTGGTTGAAATGGTGATGGTCTACGCCCACGTGGGCCCGTGGAAGGGGTTTCCGTAATGCAAGGTCTTCGCAGTTTCATCAAGACATTTCTGCTCTGGGAGCTGTTGCAGGGTCTTTGGGTCACGCTGAAAAGCATGTTCGCGACCAAGATCACGCTGAACTACCCGGAAGAGAAGGCACCGCAGAGCAGCCGGTTCCGCGGTTTGCACGCGCTGCGGCGCTATCCGAACGGCGAAGAGCGCTGCATTGCCTGCAAGCTGTGCGAGGCAGTGTGTCCGGCGCTGGCGATCACCATCGAATCCGATGTCGCGAGCGACGGCACGCGTCGGACCACGCGCTACGACATTGATTTGTTCAAGTGCATCTACTGCGGCTTTTGCGAAGAGGCGTGCCCCGTGGATGCCATCGTCGAGACGCGGATACACGAGTACCACATGGAGAAGCGCGGCGAGAACATCATGAGTAAGGATAAGTTGCTCGGAATCGGCGAGCGCTACGAAGCCATGATCGCGGCGGATCGCGCCGCCGATGCGCGGTACCGCTGATGTTTCCGACGATTCTGTTCTTTATTTTCGCCAGCGTGCTCATTGGCGCGGCGTTGGGCGTGATTCTGTCGCGCAACCCGGTGTACTCGGCGCTGCTATTGGTGCTGTGCTTTTTCAACAGCGCCGTCATCTGGATAATGCTCGATGCGGAGTTCCTTGGAATAGTCTTGGTTTTGGTCTATGTGGGCGCCGTGATGGTGCTGTTCCTGTTCGTGGTGATGATGCTGGATATCAATCTCGAACAGCTGCGCAAGGACTTCGTCGGCTACTGGCCGCTGACCGTGGCGGTGGCGGGATTCGTGGTCTTTGCGATGATCAATGTCATCGTCGTCAAACATCTGGGTGGCGCGGCCTTGAAGACCGCGTCGGAGATCGCGGCCGACTATTCGAATACACGGGATCTCGGCGTACAGCTGTTCACCCGCTACGCCTATCCGGCGCAGGTTGCCGCGGTGATCTTGCTGGTCGCGAGCGTCGCGGCCATCGTCTTGACCTTGCGGCAACGCAAGGGCGGCAAGCCGCAAGACATCGCGAAGCAAGTTGCGGTGCGCGCCAAGGACCGGGTACGAATCGTCAAAATGGCCTCCGAGAAAAGACAATGATTTCCCTCACCTATGTACTCGCGCTGTCGGGCATCTTATTTGCCATCGCGGTGGCCGGCGTTTTCTTGAATCGTAAGAACATCATCATCCTGCTGATGTGCATTGAACTCATGCTGCTTGCGGTGAATTTCAATTTTGTCGCGTTTTCGCGCTTCCGCGGCGATATCGCCGGCCAGATCTTCGTATTTTTCATTCTGACGGTCGCGGCTGCCGAGGCGGCGATCGGTCTGGCGATTTTGGTGGTGCTGTTCCGCGAGCGCAGCAGCATCGAGGTCGAAGATCTCGACACGCTTCAGGGCTAATAAGAGCAATGCAGTCAATTTATCTCACCATCGTGTTAGCGCCGCTGATCGCCTGCCTCATCGCAGGACTGTTCGGCAAGGCCGTCGGCCGAGTCGGCGCGCAGAGCGTCACCATCCTGGGCGTGGGCATTTCCTGCGCGCTGTCCTTCTATGTGCTCTACGAACAGGTCTTCGAGGGCATGCCGACGTTCAACGGCACGGTCTATACCTGGTTGGTGAGCGACGGCTTGCAGTTGAGTGTCGGATTCCTGATCGATCATCTCTCCGCCATGATGATGGCGGTGGTGAGCTTCGTCTCTTTGATGGTGCACATCTACACAATCGGCTACATGGCCGACGATGACGGCTATCAACGCTTCTTTAGCTACATCTCGCTGTTCACTTTTTCGATGCTCATGCTGGTGATGGCGAATAATTTCCTGCAGCTGTTTTTCGGCTGGGAAGCGGTGGGCGTGGTCTCGTACCTGCTGATCGGTTTTTGGTACAAGAGGCCCACCGCCATCTTCGCCAGCCTGAAAGCCTTCCTGGTCAACCGGGTAGGGGACTTTGGCTTCGTTCTCGGCATCGCTGCCGTGCTGCGCTATACCGGGTCCTTGGATTACGTCACGGTGTTCGGACACGCCGGCCAAATCGCAGCCGCGCAAGTTCATATCACGAGCGCGATAAGCTGGTCGGCGATCACCTTTACCTGCATTTGCCTCTTTGTGGGCGCGATGGCCAAGTCCGCGCAAGTTCCGCTGCACATTTGGCTCCCGGATTCGATGGAAGGCCCGACGCCGATCTCGGCACTGATCCACGCGGCCACCATGGTGACCGCCGGCATTTTCATGGTTGCGCGCATGTCGCCGCTGTTCGAACTGTCGGAGACCGCGTTGACCTTCGTGCTGGTCATCGGGTCGACGACCGCGTTCTTCATGGGTCTCATCGGCATTGTCAGCAATGACATCAAGCGCGTGGTGGCGTACTCGACGCTCTCGCAGCTGGGGTACATGACGGTGGCGCTGGGGGTCTCTGCCTATAACGCCGGCATTTTTCATCTCATGACGCACGCCTTCTTCAAGGCGCTCTTGTTCCTCGCGGCCGGCTCGGTGATCATCGCCATGCACCATGAGCAGGACATGCGCAAGATGGGCGGACTGCGCAAACACATGCCGATTACCTATTGGACCTGTCTCATCGGCTGTCTGGCGCTGATTGGATTTCCCGGCACATCGGGGTTTTTCTCCAAGGATTCGCTCATCGAGGCGGTCGGTGCCTCGCATCGCGTGGGCCACGTGTACGCCTACGTTTGCGTAGTCGCGGGTGTGTTCGTCACTGGGCTGTATACCTTCCGCATGTTCATCATGACCTTCCTTGGCAAAGAGCGCATGGACCACCATACGCAGGAACATTTGCACGAGAGTCCCTGGGTGGTGACCGTACCGCTGATTCTGCTCGCGATTCCTTCCGCGATCATTGGCTGGTTCACGGTGGGGCCGATGCTGTTCGGCAAGTTCTTTGAAGGTTCGATTTTTGTCGCACCCGCCAACAATGTGTTGGAGCACGTCGGCGAAGAATTTCATGGTTCGGCATCCTTTGTACTGTCGGCGTTGCTGGCACTCCCCGTATGGCTTGCGGGTTTGGGTGTCTTGACCGCTTACGTATTCTTTTTGTGGCGGCCAGAGTGGGCCGACGCCGCGCAGGCTCGGTTCAAATGGCTGTACAGCATTTTGATCGATAAATTCGGCTTCGATTGGTTCAACGAGCACGTCATCATGGCCGGCGCCCGTTTGCTGGGCGGTGGCCTGTGGCGCGTCGGCGACCAGTTGATCATCGACGACGGAATGGTCAATGGCAGCGCGCGCACCGTGGGCTGGCTGGGATCGGTCATGCGCTACGCGCAGTCGGGTTACTTGTATCACTATGCCTTTGCCATGATCTTAGGGTTGGCCGCACTGCTGTTGTGGCTGATCTGGCGATGAGCTTAAGCACCCACTTGTTGTCGTGGCTGATCTGGCTGCCCATCGTGGGCGGATTTGTCGTGCTGGCGTTGGGCCACCGAGACACGCTCGCGAAGTGGGTGTCGCTGGCGGTGAGCGCGCTGGCGCTGCTTTTGAGCATTCCGCTGTGGAGCTGGTTCAAGACCGGAACGGCTGAAATGCAGTTCGTGGAGCGCTCGCCATGGATTTCGACCATCCATTCGGAGTTCTACATCGGCGTCGATGGTATTTCGATGCCGCTGATCCTGCTGACCACCTTTACCACCGTACTGATCGTCATTGCCAGCTGGCAAAACGTCGCGAAGCGCGTATCGCAATACATGGCGGCGTTTTTGATCCTCGAAGGGTTGATGATCGGAGTCTTCGCGGCGCTCGACGGCGTGCTGTTCTACGTATTCTGGGAAGCGATGCTACTGCCGATGTTCATCATCATCGGTGTGTGGGGCGGACCGCGCCGGGTGTATGCCACCATCAAGTTCTTCCTGTATACCTTCATCGGATCGCTCCTGATGCTGGTCGCGCTCATTTACCTGTACTTGAAGTCGGGTAGCTATGAGCTGGCGGTGTTTCAGCACATGCCGCTCACCTTGAGAGAACAGACTTTCATCTTTCTGGCCTTCTTTGCGGCCTTCGCCGTGAAAGTGCCGATGTTTCCGGTGCACACGTGGCTGCCTGACGCGCACGTCGAAGCCCCGACGGGAGGCTCGGTGGTGCTGGCCGCCATTATGTTGAAAATGGGCGGATACGGCTTCCTGCGCTTCTCCCTGCCGATTGCGCCCGATGCGAGTCGCGAATTGGATTGGCTGATCATCACGCTCTCGCTGATCGCCGTGATCTACATCGGCTTCGTGGCCCTCGCACAGCGCGACATGAAGAAGCTGATCGCGTATTCATCGATTGCGCACATGGGCTTCGTCACCTTAGGAATGTTTATCGGATTTCAAATTGTTGCGCACACCGGCAAGACCACCGGCATCGAGCTGGGATTGGATGGCGCCGTGGTGCAAATGCTCTCGCATGGCCTGGTGTCAGGCGCGATGTTCCTGTGTGTCGGGGTGATGTACGACCGCGTTCACAGCCGCGAGATTGCGGCCTACGGCGGCGTGGTCAACACCATGCCGAAGTTTGCCGCTTTCATGGTGCTGTTCGCGCTCGCCAATTCGGCCTTGCCGGGAACCTCGGGATTCGTCGGCGAATTTCTGGTCATCCTGGCAGCGTTCAAGGCCAACTTTTGGTATGCGTTCCTGGCGGCCAGCACCCTGGTTCTCGGCGCGGCCTACACGCTGTGGCTGGTGAAACGCGTGATCTTTGGGGAGATCGCAAACGACAAGGTTGCCGCTCTCAAAGACATCAATGCCCGCGAGTTTCTGGTGTTAGGAATGCTGGCCATCGCTGTGCTGCTGGTCGGACTGTGGCCGGCGCCGCTTCTCGACGTGATGCGGGCGACGACACAGCATTTGGCCGAGCAACTGCTCATCTCCAAGGTTGCTCTTTAAGGTAGCTATGATCGCAGGCGCATTCAATCCGAGTTTCTTCAATTCAGGCCTGGTCTACGCATGGCCGGAGATTTTCCTGTCACTCGCCGCCTGCGCCATTTTGATGCTGGATTTACTGCTGAATGATTCGCAGCGGCGCTGGACGGGATGGCTGGCGATCATCAGTTTGATTGTCACGGCGGTGCTGGTCGCGGTTCAGCCGCTGCCGACCAAAATCCTGGCGCTCGGCGGTCTGTTCGAACTGGATCGGATGGCGCAGGTCTTAAAGATCGCCACGATCCTCATCGTTGCGGCCGTGTTCGTGTATTCCACCGATTACCTGCAGCGCCGCTTGATCCTCAAAGGCGAGTACTTTGTGCTCGGGTTGTTTGCCACCGTCGGCGGTATGGTCCTCATCTCGGCCGCGAGCCTCATCACCTTGTACTTGGGCCTGGAACTGATGTCGCTGTGCCTTTACGCCATGGTGGCGTTTGACCGCGACTCCGGCATTGCGGCGGAGTCGGCCATCAAGTACTTCGTGCTGGGTTCCATGGCCTCGGGGACTCTGCTTTACGGCATGTCCATTGTTTATGGCGTCACCGGCAGCTTGGAGCTCGCCGAGATCGCGACTGCTGTGCGCAATGCCGGCATCGGCGGCAACATCGGTCTCTTGTTCGGCATTGCGTTCTTGATCGTCGGTATCGGCTTCAAATTTGGCGCGGTGCCATTTCACATGTGGATTCCCGACGTGTACGAAGGGTCTCCCACCTGCGTAACGGTGTTCATCGGCACGGCTTCGAAGCTTGCTGCATTCGCGCTCGCCATGCGCTTGCTGCCGGAAGCGCTGGGTGCCTCGCAGCCGGATTGGAGCCAAATGCTGGTGGTGTTGTCCGTCTTGTCGATGACCATCGGCAACATCGTTGCCATTGCGCAGACGAATTTGAAGCGCATGCTGGCGTATTCGACCATTTCGCACATAGGTTATGTGCTGCTGGGAATTCTTTCGGGCACGGCGCAGGGTTACCAGGCGGCGATGTTCTACATGATCAGCTATATCCTCGTCGCCGCCGGCGCGTTCGGCATGATTTTGCTGTTGGCGAAGCAGGGCTTCGAAGCCGACAAGATCAGCGACTTCAACGGCCTCATTGTACGAAGTCCATGGTTCGGCCTCATGATGGCGTTCCTGATGTTCAGCCTGGCCGGCTTGCCGCCGTTCATCGGTTTCTGGGCAAAACTCGGCGTCATCCAGGCCGTTCTGGGCGTGAATATGGTCTGGCTTGCGGTGGTGGCGGTTTTATTCTCGGTGGTGGGTGCATATTATTATTTGCGCATCGTCAAGATCATGTTGTTCGATGAACCCACCGACACGTCGCGCGTCGGCGGATCCTTGCTGATGCGCACCGTGCTCAGCGTGAATGCGCTGCTGGTGCTTGGGCTGGGGGTTATTCCCGGAACACTGCTGCGGATCTGCCAGTCGGCCCTGCAGTAGGGAGCGTAAGAAG
>Ga0193726_1000318_pt1 | contig 57620 bp, 44 predicted proteins | sample H2c1metaG_FD_144928 | JGI IMG/M metagenome (GOLD analysis project Ga0193726, IMG submission 144928) | Soil microbial communities from a riparian zone of the East river system, Colorado, United States - H2c1 | ecosystem: Environmental > Terrestrial > Soil > Riparian zone | place: USA: East River... | reverse complement strand
TCTTCGATAACTCCTTCCAAGGCATTTCGCGTCTCCCGCAAATGCCAGAAAGTGTTACCCATGTGCTCGGAAGAAGTGTTACCTATGTGCCCGGTAGGACACTAGCGGCGGCCGCCCACCTTGATGGACAGATTGTCGACCACCCGCCGCCCGCCGGCGGCTCCGCGGGCGATACGTACGGCATCTCTCATGTCCCAGTCGCTGAAGACGAAGCCGTTCAACACCACCGAGCCGCCTTCGACCGAGACGGTGACGTGCGCGCCGTAGAAATACGGGTCTGATTGCAGTGCAGCTTGGACACGGTCCGCCACTTCCTGATCGGTCGCCGCGGCTGCGGACGGCGCGAAGCCCACCAGCCCGCCGGCGATCAGGCAGCAGCAGACAAAGATTCGCAGGTCTCGCACGGCGCAGTGGACTTTCATGGCTACCGCAACATATCGGATCGGGGAGTCATTTTGTAGCGGCGCGATTCACACGCCGATGCAGGAATCGTCCCACGGCGGCGGCCGCTGCGCGGATGGCCGCCGCGGATCACTGATACTGTTCCAATCCCTCGGTGGCCTCATCGTACAGTTGGCGCACGATGGGGGTGAAATTACCCTCGAAGCTCGCGTTCAACTCCGAATCGTCGTGGGTGAAACGCAATCGGATTGCATCCAGGTTCACGGCCTTCTGCGTCTCTGCCAGGGTGAGTCCCCGGTGCAATGCCTCGCGCACTTGCTGGGCAATACCCTTCAGTGAGTCGAGCACCAATAGCAGGTAGGCCTGATCGTGCTGCGCCTCGCCGTGACCGGGGATGATGGTGCCTGCATCGAGCCGCCGCAGCGCTTCCAAACTCGCGATCCATGCACTGGGATGAGAGTCCGCACAGAAGGGCACGGGGTAGGCGAGCAGGTCGCCCGCCAACAGGATTTTTTCTGCCGGAAGATAGAGCACCATGTCGCCGCCGGTGTGTCCGATCAGATGCATGAAACGAAATTCCCGCCCACCATGATAGAGAGTGAGGGTGTCGCCGAAGGTCAAGGTCGGCAGCGTCACGTGGGTGGCCCTATAGTCGGTGAGAAATTGCGCCTGCTGCGTCAACTGCGCCTGCAGCTCCGCGCGATCCTTCGACTTGAGCGGCTTGCCGTCGGGCATCTTGCCGGACTTGAGAGCCGTCTTGATTTCCTGCTCAGCCAGGGCCGACTCAAACTCCAACGTCTTGACATAAACCCCGGCTGTGTCGTCCATGAGGCGCCGGGTGCTCTCGGTCGCGATGATTTCGAGATCGGGAAAGGTCTTGGCGTACAGCTCGTTCCCGCCGGAATGATCGGGGTGCCAGTGGGAATTCGCAGCGTAGCGCACGGGTTTGGAGGTGAGCTTGCGCAACTCGGTCAGCACCTCGAGCGCCGCAGCCGGCAAGAGATTGGTGTCGAACACCAACACGTCGCGCTCGTTGACGATGGCGACCGAATTGCCGTCGACATTGCCGGCAATTTCCGGCGAGATGAACTGATAAATACCCGGCGCGATTTGCACGGTCTTGGGGGCCGGCGTCGAGAGGGCGCGGGCGGCGGGCGCGCCCAGCGCGTACAGCGATGCCATGCACAGTAAGGCCATGTACGGCCCGGCTTGCCTGTGCTGCCCGGCGGCGCGGCTCACTTGTCGATGAAGGCCGGAATCACGCCGGGCACGACGTACTGTTGGATGATCACGATGACGACCAGCACCAATGTCAGCACGATGCTGTGAATGAACGTTCGCGCCAGCACCGCGCCTTCTTTCCCCTTAAGGTCGGTCACGGAGACGCCGGTGGCGATGTTTTGCGGCGAGATCATTTTGCCCAGCACGCCGCCGGAGGAGTTGGTCGCCGCAAATAGCAGGGGGTTGAGTTGCAGCTGCCGAGCCGCGACCACTTGTAAATTGCCGAATAAGGCGTTGCCCGAGGTGTCGCTGCCCGACAGGAACACCGCAATCCACCCCAGGAAGGGCGAGAACAGAATGAACCAATGGCCGGTCGAGGCGACCGCGAGTCCCAAGGTGTAGGCGAGTCCCGAGTAGTTCATCACATAGGCGAGGGCGACGATCAGCATGACGGTGACGACGGCCTGCCAGATTTGACGAATGGTGCGCACCGCGCAGCGGAAGAACTCAGCGGGGGATAGTCCGACCAGCAGTGCGGTGATGATGGCCGCCAGCAATATCGCCGTGCCGGTGCCGAGCGGCTGAAAGGTCCAGACGGCGGCGTACGGTTTGTCGTGATAGAGCGTGATCGCCACGGCCTGATCCAACCCCGGCCAGGGGATTTTCTTTTGACCGATGACGGTGATTTTCAGGTAGGTCCACACGATGACGGTGGCCGTCACGATCAGCCAGGGCATCCATCCCTGCCACGCCGGTACTGAACGGGCGCCGGGCGCCTCAGCCGCCGAGTGCGAAATCGTAAATTCAGGATCCGGCGCCGGGCGCCAGACCTGGAGAAAGAGCAGTGTGACAGCGAGTGAGCCGAGCGCGGCGAACACATCGGTCAAGGTGTAGTCGAGATAATTCGAGGAGGCAAATTGCGCCAGGCCGAAGCTGACGCCCGCGACCAGCAGCATCGGCCACAGGGCGCGGATCGAGCGCCATCCACCATAGAGCCCCATGACGTAGAACGGCAGGATGGCGGCCATCAAGGGCAACTGACGGCCGATCATGGCCGCCAACGCCGATGCCGGAAGCCCGGTCACCGCGCCCAATACCGTGACGGGGGTGCCGAGCGCCCCGAATGCGACCGGCGTCGTGTTGAATATCAACACGAACACCACCGCCTCGAGCGCCGGGAAACCGCACAGGATGAGCAGCGACGCGGTAATGGCGACCGGCGCCCCAAACCCGGCGATGCCCTCGAGCAGCGCACCGAAGCAAAAGCCGATGACCACCAGCACCACACGCCGGTCGTTCGGCAAGTGTTTGATCACCCACGCGCGAAATGCATCGAAGCGGCCCGACGCGACGGCGACGTTGTACAGCAGCAACGCGCTGACGACGATCCACATCACCGGCCAGAGCGCGAACACCCCGCCGTTGACGGCGGAGGCGAACGCCATCTTCGCCGGCATCTGCCAAACCGCTGCGGCAATCAACAACCCCACCACGAGACCCGCCAGGGCGGCCTGCCAGGCCGGGCGCTTCAATATTCCAAGCAGCACGAGGACGGTGGCAATGGGCAGGATCGCAACCAGGAACGACAGTGCCAGACTGTCACCGACCGGTGTCAACAACTGGTGAAACATTCGTACTCCCCGTTTGCGGTGATGTGAGCCGCCGGTATTTGCTTTTGGCGAATCCTACTCCAGTGCCGGCAAATGTGTAACGGTGCCGTGAAACGCCGCTGATTGACCGACCGCTGGGTAGACGGACTGAGGCATAATAGAACGGATGAACACCTCTTTGGAGGCCGCCGCGCCGAGTCGACCCCTGCGCGAACAACGCCAGGCCGATGTCGCCGCGGCGCTCGCCGAGATACTGCCGCCCGCCGCCATTCTCTGTCGTCACGAGGACACTGCACCGTATGAGTGCGACGCGCTCACCGCCTACCGCACCTCGCCCCTGGTGGTGGTGCTTCCCGACACCGAGTCGCAGGTGGCCGCGGTGCTCAAGGTTTGTCATCGCATGGGGGTGCCCATCATTGCGCGCGGCGCCGGCACCGGTCTGTCCGGCGGCGCCACGCCGCATCACTGGGGGGTGGTGTTATCGCTGGCCAAGTTCAACCGGATCCTGACAATCGACGCCGCGGCCTGCACGGCGGTGGTGCAGTCCGGGGTGCGCAATCTGGCCATCAGCGAGGCGGCGGCTCCCTACGGCTTGTACTATGCCCCGGACCCGAGCAGTCAAATTGCCTGCACCATCGGCGGCAATGTGGCCGAAAATTCCGGCGGCGTGCACTGCCTGAAATACGGTTTGACCTTGCACAATGTCCTGCAGGTCCGCGGCTTCATGGCCGACGGCGAGCCGGTGCAGTTCGGTTCGGCGGCGCTGGATGCGGCGGGACTCGATCTGCTGTCGATCGTCGTCGGCAGCGAGGGCATGCTGGCCGTGACCATCGAAGTCACGGTGAAGCTCGTGCCGAAGCCGCCGCTGGCCTGCTGCATCATGGCCAGCTTCGATGATGTCGAGTCGGCCGGCGCCGCGGTGGCGAGCGTCATCGCGCGCGGCATCATTCCCGCGGGCCTGGAACTCATGGACAAGGCCATGACCGCCGCGGTCGACGCCTTCGTGCACGCCGACTACGATCTTGACGCCGCCGCCATCCTGCTGTGTGAGAGCGACGGCACGGCCGAGGAAGTGGCGGAAGAGATTGAACGGATGGAACAGGTCTTAAGGGCCGCGGGCGCATCGCGCATCGAGGTCAGCCGCGATGAGGCGCAGCGCCTGAAGTTTTGGAGCGGCCGCAAGAATGCGTTTCCCGCCTCGGGCGGCATCAGCCCCGACTACATGTGCATGGACTCGACCATACCGCGCAAGCGCCTGGCGGAAATGCTGCGCTCGATTCAGCAAATGGAAGGCAAGTACGGCCTGCGGTGCGTGAATGTGTTCCACGCCGGCGACGGCAATCTACATCCCTTGATTCTGTTCAACGCGGAGGAGCCCGATGAGCTGCGCCGCTGCGAATTGTTCGGCGCCGATATCTTGGAAACCAGCGTGCGCTTGGGAGGCACGGTCACCGGCGAGCACGGCGTCGGGGTGGAGAAGCTCAATTCCATGTGCGTGCAATTCGCTCCGGCGGAGCGTGCGCAATTTCTGGCGGTGAAGCATGCCTTCGATCCGCTCGAATTGCTGAACCCCGGGAAGGTCATTCCGACCCTGCATCGCTGCGCCGAGTACGGCAAGATGCATGTGCACCGCGGCCTGCTGCCTCATCCCGAGTTGCCGAGATTCTGATGGAGACCTTGGATCCGGTGCTGAAGTCGATGATCGATCAAGTTGATCAGGCGCGGGCACAACGCACGCCGCTGGCCATTTGCGGCGGCGGCACCAAGGCTTTCTATGGCGGGCCGCTGCGCGGCGCGCCCCTGGATGTGACCGGGCTTGCGGGGATCAGTTCGTACGAGCCCAGCGAATTGGTGGTGACCGCGCGCGCCGGGACGCGGCTCGCCGAGCTGGAGGCCGCGCTCGCGGAGCGCGGCCAATGCCTGCCGTTCGAGCCCCCGCGCTTCTCTGCCGGAGGCACGGTGGGAGGCATGGTGGCGGCGGGCCTCTCAGGACCATCGCGCGCGGCCGTCGGATCGGTCCGTGACCACGTGCTGGGAGCGACCCTGCTCAACGGCCGCGGCGAAGTACTGACCTTCGGCGGCCAGGTCTCCAAGAATGTCGCGGGCTACGATGTGTCGCGTCTGTTGGTGGGATCGTTGGGGATTCTGGGGGTCATCTGCGAGGTGTCGCTCAAAGTGCTGCCCATGCTCAGATCCTCAGCCACGGTGTGCTTCGACTGGGACGAACGCCGGGCGCTCGAGCAACTCAACCGTTGGGCGGCGCAGCCCCTGTCCATGAATGCCAGTGCTTGGCACGGCGGACAGCTGCGCGTGCGGCTCGCCGGTGCGGTGGCCGCCGTGAGCGCGGCGTGCGGCAAGCTCGGCGGCACGGTGTGCGGCGCTGATGAGGCAGCGGCGTGGTGGTCGAGCCTGCGCGATCAGACCCAGGACTTCTTTGCGTTGAGCGAGTCCGATCTGGCGGGTGGCGAGTGTCTCTGGCGGTTGTCGGTAGCGGCCACCGCGCCACCCCTGACGTTGCCCGGCAGACAATTCATCGAGTGGCACGGTGCAGAGCGGTGGTGGCGCAGCAGTGCCACCCCCGCTGAGGTGCGCGCGGCCGCCGCGCTGGCCGGCGGCCATGCCACCCTGATTCGCGGCGCCGACAAGTCCGCCGGCGTGTTTACGCCGCTGAGCGGAGCGCTCCTGCGCATCCACCAAGGTTTGAAACAGGCATTCGATCCGGCCGGCCTGTTCAATCCCGGCCGCCTGTACGCGGAGCTTTGAACCGTGCAGACGCGGTTGAGCAAGGAATTCCAAGGAAGTGCCGATGGCGAAGCGGCGCAAGCCATCCTGCGCAAGTGCGTGCACTGCGGCTTCTGCAATGCGACCTGTCCGACCTATCAATTGCTGGGCGATGAACTGGACGGCCCGCGCGGGCGAATCTATCTGATCAAGCAAGTGCTCGAGGGCGGCGACGTGACCCGCAGCACTCAGCAGCATCTGGATCGTTGCCTGACTTGTCTGAATTGTCAGACCACCTGCCCGAGCGGTGTGGAGTACGGGCACCTGGTCGACATCGGCCGCAAGATCGTCGATGCCCGAGTGCCGCGCCCGGCACCGGAGCGCACGCTGCGCTGGCTGCTCAAGGAAGGTCTCACGTCACCGCTGTTTGCGCCGGCCCTGCGCCTGGGGAGGGCGCTGCGGCCGCTGTTGCCGGGCGCCCTTCAGAAATATGTACCGCTGCTCACCGGCGATCGCCGGCCTTCCAGCCCGGCTGCCGCTGCCGCCGCCGCCGTTCCGGCTCACCGGCGCCAGCTCCTGTTGCTGCAGGGCTGCGTGCAGCCGTCCATGATGCCCAATATCGACCGTGCCGCCGTGCGGGTATTCGCTGCCGCGGGGATCCGGGTGGTGCCTGCGGCCGCCGGCGGGTGTTGCGGGGCGCTGCGCACGCATCTCGGCGATCACGAGGGTGGATTGGCGCATATGCGCCGCAATATCGATGCCTGGATGCCGATCATCGACGCAGGGGAGGTGGAGGCGGTGGTGGCGTCCGCATCCGCCTGCAGCCTGGCCGTCAAGGAGTATGGGCACGCCCTGTCCGGCGACCCCGCCTATGCCGGGAAGGCGGCGCGGATCAGCGCCCTGGCGCGCGACTTGAGCGAGTTTCTGCCGGACCTGGTGCCGGTCCTGAACGACAAGCTGCGGCGCGACGGCCGGCGGCGTGTCGCGCTGCATTCTCCCTGCACCCTGCAGCATGGCCAGCGGCTTCGCGGTGGAATCGAGACGCACTTGCGGGCTTTGGGATTCGAGGTCGAGGTCGCCGGTGAAAGCCATTTCTGCTGCGGCTCCGCCGGCGCCTATTCGGTGCTGCAGCCCGAACTCGCCCTGCAACTGCGCGACCGCAAGCTTGGGTTTCTCGCCCAGCTGGAGCCGCAAGTCATCGTGTCGGCCAACATGGGCTGCATTCAGCACCTGCAGTCCGGGACCCGCACCCCGGTGAAGCATTGGGTGGAGGTGTTGGACGAGGCGCTCGGGCTCGAACAGCCGCGACCGGCATAGTCCCGATGTGCCTGGTGCTCGTGGTCTGGCAAGTGCATTCGCAGTACCCCTGTGTGGTGGCCGCGAATCGCGATGAGTTTCACGCGCGTGCCGCGGCCGCTGCGGCGTGGTGGCCGGATCATCCGGGAATCCTGGCCGGCAGGGATCTGGAGGCGGGCGGCACCTGGCTTGGGATCACGCGCGGCGGCCGGTTTGCCGCGCTCACCAACTTCCGCGATTCGCGGCAGCGCCGCGTCGATGCACCGAGCCGCGGCGCGCTCGTGACATCGCTGCTCGAGTCCGGCGACTCTGTTGCGCAAAGTCTGACGCACTTGCGCGAGGTGGGCGGCGATTACAATGGCTTCAATGTGATCTTTTCCGACGGGCGGAAGCTCGGGATCTATGAAAGCGTACCGGGGGTTGGGCGTGAATTAGGTCCGGGCATCTATGGCCTGTCGAATCACTTGCTGGACACGCCATGGCCCAAGGTATTGAAAGCCAAGAGCCGGCTGGAGGCGGGGCTCGCGGGTACCGATACCGCGCCCCTGCTCGAACTTCTGCGCGATGACCGGCCGGCCCCCGATGAAGAATTGCCGCGCACCGGAGTCAGCTTGGAATGGGAGCGTCTGCTGTCGAGCGCCTTTGTGCGCGCGAGCGACTATGGGACCCGCTGCTCGACAATTATTCGCATTGACAGCCGAGGCCGAGCATACTTCGATGAGTGGAGTTGGAACTCCGTGGGGACGGACAGCGGCAGGATCAGTCTGCAGTTCGAACTGGAGTGACATTATGTTCAAGCGCGTACTGCTTTGCTATGACGGTACCGCGGTGGGCCGTCGAGCGCTGAAGCGAGGTGCCGAACTCGCCATTCTGGTCGGCGCGCGAGTCTATGTTCTGTCGATCATTCCTGCCGGCGTAGCCGATGCCGCCGTCGTTGCCGGTGCGGCCGGCCATGCCTGCCTCGTCGATGAAGAGGGCGGCCACCGCAAACTGCTCGATGAATCGGTCGAATGGCTGAAGGGGCGCGGCGTGGCCGCGGAAGGATACCTGGCCAGCGGCAATACCCTCGAGCAGATCGTGACGTTCTCGCGGCGGCTGACGATCGATCTGATCGTGCTGGGTCACTATCCGCAACCGTCGGGCGGCTTCTGGTGGGGGAGCTCGCAACGCACCTCGTTGGCCGAGCGCACCAATTGCTGCGTCTTCGTCGCCGTCAACGAGCCCGATGCAGCGCCCTCAGGAGCCGCTCAAGGCTAGGTCGACGGCGCGCGCGAACTTGGCGACGATTTCCTCGAGTTCGGCGTCGCTGGCGTTGTAGGGCGGCGCGATGATGACGGTGTCGCCCGTGTCTCCATCGACGTTGCCGGCGCAGGGATAGCAGATGAGGCCGTCGGCAAATGCGTGCGCCCCGATGTCGAAGCTCAGCGCCCGTGCGGCGGGGAACGGCCGCCGCGTGCGCCGGTCTTGAACCAGTTCGACGCCGACGAAAAATCCCCTGCCGCGCACGTCGCCGACTTCGTCGAAGCGGGACAGCGAGCGGCGAATCGCGTCTTGAAACGTAGGGCCGGTGACGCGCACTCGCTCGAGCAGGCGGTCGCGCTCGAGGATGTGCTGCACGGCAAGGCCGGCCGCACACGCGGCGGTGTGGCCGGTGAACGTGTGTCCGGTCAGGTAGGAGCCGTGCTCGGCGCGTATGGGCGCGGCGACCGGCGCACTGATCAGCGTCGCCCCCAGCGGGATGTAGCCGCCGGCGAGACCTTTGGCGATGCACAGGAGATCCGGCACGATGCCGTCGTGCTCCAAGGCGCGCCAAGTACCGCTGCGTCCGGCGCCGCACATCACTTCGTCGGCAATGAGCAGCACATCGTGCTTGCGGCACACGGCCTGGATGGCCTGCGCATAGCCGTCGGGAGCCGGCACCACGCCGCCGGCCGCTCCCACGATGGGCTCGAAGATGAACGCGGCGACGTTGTCTGACCCCAAGGACAGGATGGCTTGCTCGAGTTCGGCGGCGAGAAACTCTGTCAGCGTCGCGGCGGATGCGCCGTCGGGCAGGCGGTAGGCGTTCGCCGCGGAGACGAATGTCACATCGAGCAGGCTGCCCTCGAACGCGCGCCGGCGCTGCGCGAAATCCGATATCGACAATGCTCCCAAGGTATTGCCGTGCCAGGAACGCCGGCGCGCGATGAAGCGGCACTTAGAGGCGAGGCCGCGCGCGGCGAAATGTTGAAGCGCGATTTTCAGCGCCGATTCGACGGCCTCGGAGCCGCTGCCCGTATACACAATGTCCTTGAACCCGCCGCCGCACAGGCGCAGCACCGTCTGCGTGAGATCCTCGAGGGCGGCACTCGTGAACAGATAGCGATAGGCGTAGGCGATTGCCTGCAGCTGCTGCACGATGGCCGCATTGACCTCGGGGTGCGCATGCCCAACGCAAAACACCGCCGGACCTCCCGAACCGTCCAGATAGCGCTTTCCGGCGGCATCGAACAAGCAGCTGCCCTGGCCGCGGACGATGCGCGGCAATTCCTCGATACCGAACCCGCTCGGGCGGTTTTTCATTGATTTACCCCTGGTGCCAATATGCGAATATATCGCATGGAGCCGCCAGTCTTGCCCGCAGCCGATTCAGCGCCGCCCGCTATCGCGACGCGGGCGTTGGGGATCATCGCCGCGGCCGCCGTCCTGGCGCTGCTGTACTTTGCCCGGGGCGTGCTGGTGCCGGTGACCCTGGCCGTGATCCTGAGCCTGCTGATCGCCCCCCTGGTGCGCGCACTGCGCCGCCTCGGCCTCGGCCAGACTCTGTCGGTGCTGGTGACCGTCACCCTGTTGGGGTGTTCCTTCGCGGCCGTGGCCGGAATCATCGGCTCGCAAATGATTCACATGGCCGAAAGCCTGCCGCAGTACGAACGCACCATCGAACTCAAACTCGAGGCGCTCAATGACATGACCGTCGGCAGATTCAATGCGCTCACCCGCCAGGCGGGGCGCTTTACCAACCGGCACCCGGCCGCCGCGCCGGGGACATTGGAGCCGGGCACCACGCAGACTCTCGGGCCCGCGACGCTGAGCGGACCGATCCCGGTGGAGCTGCATGAAGCGCCGCTCAACCCCCTGCAGATGATCGAAACAGTTCTCGGCTCGATTTGGGTGCCGATCGAGACCACGGGCATCGTGCTGATCGTCCTGGTGTTCGTGCTGCTGGAACACGACGCCTTGCGCGACCGGTTCATCCGCATTGCCGGAGGCACCGACATTCGCCGCACCACCTTGGCGATCAACGATGCGGGAGAGCGCCTGTCGCGATTCTTCGTGTCGCAATTCGCCGTGAACCTCGGCTTGGGGTTCACCGTCTGGGTGGGTTTGAGCATCATCGGCCTGCCGCATCCGTTGCTCTGGGCCGCGCTCGCCGCCGTGCTGCGGTTCGTTCCCTACGTGGGCGTGTGGATTGCGGCATTGTGCGCGGTGTTGCTGGCGGCCGCCGTCGATCCAGGATGGTCGCTGGCGCTGGCCACCGCCGGACTATTCGCGGCCGTCGAGTTGGTGGCCGCGCAGCTGGTCGAGCCGCAGTTGTACGGCCATACCACGGGCCTCTCGCCGCTGTCGGTGGTGATTGCGGCCATATTCTGGAGCTGGTTGTGGGGCCCGATCGGACTGATCGTCTCCACGCCGCTGACCCTGTGTCTGCTGGTCGCCGGGCGGCATATCAAAGCCCTCAGCCTGCTCGATCTGATCTTGGGCGATACTCAGGCGCTCACCCTGCCTGAGCGTTTTTATCAGCGCGCCCTGTCGGCCGACTCGCACGAGATCATTGCCGGCGCGCGCGACTATCTGAAGCGCAATTCCTTCGCGACCTATTGTGATCTGGTGCTGCTGCCGGCCTTGCATTTGGCGCGCATCGATCTGCTGGCCGGCGCCATCAGCACGGAGCAGCAACTCAAAGTCCGTGATGCCATGGTCGCGGTGATCGCGGCCATCGGCGGCGAGAGCCGCACGCTGCGGCGGCGGCGCCAATCCTCGGTTCTCGAGAGCGCCACCGCCGGCCGTCAGCTGCGCCGGCAGCGCGAACTGGTCAGCGGACGCTGGCAGGGACCCTTGAGCGTGCCGGCGGGCTCGGTCATCATTTGCGTGGGCTTGGGCTCCATGGCCGATGACTTGGCGACGGAGTTGTTGGTGCGCATCCTGCGCGAGCAAAAAATGGATGCGCGCCACATGCTGCTCGAGGATGCGGAAAACGTGCCGCCGCCCAACGCCGCGGGCGCGGTCTCCCTCGTCTATGTGGTGAGCGCCTTTCCGAGCGAGGAGCGCAGCCGCGGCGATGCGGCGGCGGCGGCCATGCGCCGGCGATTTCCCCACGCCTGCATCGTCGCGGTGTTTCTCCCCGGAATGCTGCTGCAACCGGAGAACGACGGCTCCAGCCTGCGCGGCGCCGATAAATCGGCAGCGTCGCTCGGTCATGCGGTGCAGATATGCCTCGATATGCAAAGCCCGCCGGCCCCAACGGAGCATTGACCATCCATGACGTCTGACCCGCGCACGCCGTGGATACGCATCCGCTGGCGGATATTCTCCCTGCTGTTCGGCTTCGGATTTCTGGCGTACTTCCAGCAAAAGAGCATCACGGTGACGGCGCACCAAATGATGCCCGACCTGCATCTGAGTCAATTTCAGATCAGCTTGATCGAGTGGGCATTCGTCCTGGGTTACGGGCTGTGCCAACTTCCCGGCGGCATCTTCGGGCAACGCCTCGGTGCCCGCCGCACCTTCGTCATCATCGGCGTGGCGGCATTTCTCGCGACCATCGGCATGCCGCTCGCGCCCTATTGGCTGAGCGGCGTGGGATTGTTCGCCGCGCTGTTGGCGGTGCAACTGCTGCTCGGCTGCTCGCAGGCGGCGATATTCCCGATCTCTGCCGGCGTGTTCGAGGTGTGGTTTCCGCCGCGCCACTGGACCCTGGTGCAGGGTCTGCAAACCATGGGCTTGAGCCTCGGCGCGGCGCTCACGCCGCCGTTGATCGCGACCCTCATGTCGGTGATGGGCTGGCAGCAAGCCCTGCTATGGACCAGCCTGCCCGCCATCGGGCTGATTTCCCTGTGGGCCTGGTATGGACGCAATACGCCGCGCGAACATCCCTCGGTGACGCCCACGGAGATCGCGGAAATCGGCAGCGTGAGCTCGCAGCCGGTGGACAGCAACATCAGCCTTGCGCAGCTGCTCACCATTCTCAAGAACCGCAATGTGCTGCTCCTGGCCATTTCCTACCTGTGCCTGAATTATTCGTTCTACCTGCTCTCCAATTGGGTGTTCCTCTACTTGGTGCAAGAGCGCCAATTTTCGCTGTTGGAAAGCGGATGGCTCGCGATGGCGCCGCCGCTCGCCGCTGCCCTGGGTGCGGGGGCGGGCGGCTGGATCACGGGGATCCTGTGCCAGCGATTGGGCGACCGTTGGGGTTATCGGCTGCTGCCGATGATTTCCATGCCCATCGCCGGCATGCTGTTGCTGCTCTCGGTCGATGCCGCCAATCCCTATTGGGCGGTGGCGGGTCTCGCCCTGTGCTTCGCCTCGGTCGAGCTCAACGAAGGTGCGTTTTGGGGTGCGGCCATGACGGTGGGGCGCGGCGACACCATGGCCGTGAGCGGCGTCATGAACACCGGCGGCAATCTGGGCGGGATCATCGGCATCCCCATCGTCGGCTACTTGTCCGGCGAACATTTGTGGCGCACGGCCTTCTTCGTCGGCGCGGGCTTTGCGATCGCCAGCGCGGTGGCGTGGTTCGGCATCGAAGTCGAGCGGCCCGCCGGCGGGCAGGAGCCGAGCGTCCATTGAAGCCATTGAACGGGAGATCGAAGTGAAGACCATTGTCGTCACGGGAGCAGCGCAGGGCGTAGGCCTCGCCGCCGCCGCGCTGCTGGCGCAGCGCGACTATCGCGTGGTCCTGCTGGACCTGCAGCCGCTGGAGGAGCAGGTGGCGCGCCTGCGCAGCGCCGGCGGGCAGGCCGTTGGCTGGTCGGGGGACGTGTCCTCGGAGCCCTTCGTGCGCCAGGTGGCCGACTGGATTGCCCGCGACTTCGGCGCGGCCGATGCGCTGGTGAACAATGCCGGCATCAGCCTGATCGCCGCCGCCGAAGACACCACCGCCGCCCAATGGCAACGGGTGATGAACGTCAATCTGTTCGGGCCGTTCCTGCTGTGCCGGTATCTGGGCGCACAGATGCTGGCAAGACGGCGCGGCAGCATCGTCAACGTCGCCTCGGTTGCCGGTCTCGCCGGCGTCATTCATCGCAGCGCCTACAATGCCTCCAAGCACGGGCTGATCGGCCTGACCCGGACGCTGGCCGCGGAATGGGGCGGACGCGGCGTGCGCGTCAACGCCGTTTGCCCCGGTTGGATCAAGACTGACATGGACGTTGCCGATCAGGACAGCGGCGCCTATTCGGACGGCGACATCATCGACCGCGTGCCGATGGCGCGGTTCGCGAGTCCGCAGGATGTGGCCGAGGCGATCGCCTTTCTGGCGGACGACGAACGCAACGGCTTCATCAACGGAGTCAGTCTGCCGGTGGACGGCGGCTGGATCGCGGACGCGAGCTGGAATGATCTGCGAGTCCGCACTCGCGGCTGAACCCACCGGCATGAACGGGCGCTGGCAGTTCTGGATCGACCGCGGGGGCACCTTCACCGACATCGTCGGCTACGCGCCCGACGGCGGCCTGCGCACGCTCAAGCTGCTGTCGGTGAACCCGTTGCAGTATGCGGACGCGGCGGTGGAGGGCATCCGGCGGCTGCTTGACCTCAAGCCCGGAGAATTGATCACGGCCGAGCGCGTGGCCTGCGTGAAAATGGGCACCACGGTTGCCACCAACGCGCTGCTGGAACGCAAGGGTGAGCGCACCCTGCTGGTGATCAGCCGCGGCTTTCGCGATGCGCTGCGCATCGCCACCCAGGCGCGGCCGCGCCTGTTCGACCGCCAGATCGTGCTTCCCGAGATGTTGTATGAGCGCGTGATCGAGGCCGCTGAACGCGTCGGTGCCCGCGGCGAGGTCATCGAACCGCTGGACTCGGCGGCGCTCGGCGGCCGGCTGCAAGCGGCGTTCGCCGACGGGTTACGCTCCGTGGCCATCGTGTTTCTTCACGGCTACCGCTACCCCCAGCATGAAGTCACCGCCGCGGTTCTCGCGGGCCGAATCGGCTTCACGCAAATTTCGCTGTCGCACCGCGTGAGTCCGCTGATGAAGCTGGTGCCGCGCGGCGATACCACCGTGGTCGACGCCTATCTCTCGCCGATTCTGCGGCGCTATGTCGATGGGGTGGCTCACCTGATGCCCGGGGTTCCTTTATATTTCATGCAAAGCTCCGGCGGGCTGACCCGGGCCCGGCATTTCCACGGCAAGGATGCGATTCTTTCCGGGCCGGCGGGCGGCATCGTCGGCATGGCGCGCACCGCGCAGGCGGCCGGGCACTCGAAGGTCATCGGGTTCGACATGGGCGGCACCTCCACCGACGTCAGCCATTTTTCGGGTGAATACGAGCGTGCCTTCGACACCGAAGTCGGCGGCGTGCGGGTTCGGGCGCCCATGATGAGCATTCACAGCATTGCCGCGGGCGGCGGATCCATCATTCGCTTCGACGGCGCGCGCCTGCGCGTGGGTCCCGCGTCGGCGGGGGCGGATCCTGGGCCGGCGAGCTACCGGCGCGGCGGGCCGCTGACCATCACCGACGTCAACGTGCTGCTCGGCCGCATACAGCCAGAATACTTCCCCCCGGTGTTCGGCCCTAAGGCCTGCCAACCTCTCGACGGCAGCATCGTTGCGCGGCGCTTCGCCGAGCTGGCGCAGCGCATGACAGCGGCCGGCGGCAACGCCATCGATCCTGAGCAGGCGGCCGCGGGCGCGCTGCGGATCGCGGTGGGCAGCATGGCCAATGCCGTGAAGCGCATCTCCGTCATGCGCGGCTACGATGTGAGCGGCTACACCCTGCAGTGCTTCGGCGGCGCGGGCGGCCAGCATGCCTGTCAAGTGGCGGACGCGCTGGGCATGAGCCGCGTCTTCATCCATCCTCTGGCCGGCGTGCTGTCCGCCTACGGCATGGGGCTGGCCAATCAAATCGTCCTGCGCGAAGCGGCGGTGGAGCAGGCGCTCGACGACAATGGGCTGCAGGAAGCGCGGTTGCTCGCGCTGCATCTGCAGTCCGAAGCCGCCGTCGAGCTGCGTGCCCAGGGCTTGGGCGCAGGAGTCCTGCGGTTCGTCACGCAGGCGCACGTTCGCTACCAGGGCACGGACACGGCCCTGGGGGTGGAACTGCCCCTGCAGAACGTACCCGGCGATGCGACGGCGGGCATCCGCACGGCGTTTGAAGCCGGCTATCGCCGCCGCTTCTCCTTTCTCATGCCGAGTCACTCCCTGGTGATTGAGTCGGTGACGGTGGAATGCATCGCTCCCGGGGCGGACGCGCCGCCCGTCCCGCCGCCCGCCGCCGCGGCGGCGAGCGTCGAGACGTCGGCCGATGCAAGGGTTCGCATGTACTGCCTCGACGGCGATGATGACGCCGGCTGGCGCACGGTCGGTCTGTACCGGGTCGAGTCGCTGCGGGCCGGGGCCGGCATCGACGGCCCGGCCATTCTCGCCGAGCGCAATGGCACCACCGTGGTCGAGCCGGGCTGGCGTGCCTCGATGACTGCCGCGGGCGCCATCGAGTTGCAGCGCGTGCGCGCCCGCGTCGCCCGTCGCGCGGCAGGCACGCAGGTCGATCCGGTGACTCTGGAGCTGTTCAACAATGTGTTCATGAACATCGCCGAGCAGATGGGGCTGCGGCTGCAGAACACGGCGTACTCGGTGAACATCAAGGAACGCCTGGATTTCAGCTGCGCCTTGTTCGATGCGCAGGGGTCGCTGATCGCCAATGCGCCCCATATGCCGGTGCACTTGGGCTCGATGAGCGAATCGATCCGCACGGTCATTGAGCGCAATCCCGACATGCGGAACGGCGACGTGTACGTGTTGAATGATCCTTACCATGGCGGGACGCATTTGCCGGATGTGACGGTGGTGACCCCGGTGTACCTCGAGGATCGCGACTCCCAGCCCGGCTTTTTCGTGGCCTCGCGCGGCCATCACGCAGACATCGGCGGCACCACCCCCGGCTCGATGCCGCCGTTCTCCACCGACATCGCCGATGAAGGGGTGTTGATCGACAACTTCAAGCTGGTCGAGCGCGGCGTTCTGCGCGAGGACGCGTTGCGCGAATTGCTCTGCGCAGGGGTCCATCCATCGCGCAATCCGGCGCAGAACCTCGCGGATCTGCGCGCGCAAATCGCCGCGAACGAGAAGGGCGTGGCGGAGCTCAAGGCGACGGTGGTGCAGCATGGCCGCGACACCGTCGTCGCCTACATGCGCCATGTGCAGGACAACGCCGAAGAATCGGTGCGCCGCGTCATCACGGCGCTCAAGGACGGCGAGTTCACGCTGCCCTTGGACAATGGGGCGCGCATCCGCGTGAGCGTGCGCGTCGATGCGGCGCTGCGCAGCGCCTGCATCGATTTCACCGGCACCAGCGAGCAGCAACGAAACAATTTCAACGCGCCGCGGGCCATCACCACCGCCGCCGTGCTGTACGTGTTCCGCACCTTGGTGAACGACGATATTCCGCTGAACGCCGGCTGTCTCAAGCCCCTGCAGATCATCCTGCCTGAGGGCTGCATGCTGAATCCGCGGCCCCCGGCCGCGGTGGTGGCCGGCAATGTCGAGACCTCGACCTGCATCACCAACGCCCTGTACGGTGCGTTGGGCGTCATGGCCGCGGCGCAATGCACCATGAACAATTTCACCTTCGGCAATGCGCAGTATCAGTACTACGAAACCATCGCCGGCGGCTCCGGCGCCGGTCCCGAATTTGCCGGCACCGGCGTGGTCCAAACCCACATGACCAATTCGCGGCTGACCGATCCGGAAGTGCTGGAGTTTCGCTTCCCGGTGCGGCTAGAGTCGTATGAGATTCGCGCGGGGTCCGGCGGTGCCGGGCAGTGGCGGGGCGGCGACGGCGGCGTGCGGCGAGTTCGCTTTCTGGAACCGATGACGGCCTCCATTTTGAGCAATGGCCGGCGTCATGGCGCTTTCGGCTTGAACGGCGGCGAGAGCGGGGCCATGGGCGAGAATTGGGTCGAGCGCGGCGACGGCCGCGTGGAACGCCTCGAGCATATTGCGGAGGTGCGCATGCAGGCCGGCGACTGCTTCGTCATCGCGACGCCGGGCGGCGGCGGTTATGGTTCACTGTCATCGAAATAACATATGGTATTATCAGTAATATATTGAAAACACGAGTTAAATATGCCCGACATTGAACTAGTTGAAGTCGGTCCGCGCGATGGCTTGCAGAACGAGTCAGTGTTGTTCACCACCTCGCAAAAACTGGAATTCATCCGCCACGCGCTCGATGCCGGCGTGCGGCGAATCGAGGCCAATAGCTTCGTCAATCCCAAACTCGTGCCGCAGATGGCCGATGCCGAGGCCGTCGCCGCAGAGCTGCCGCGCCGCGACGGGGTCATTTTCATCGGCCTGGCGCTCAACAAGCGTGGCGCGCTGCGCGCGCTGGATGCCGGCATGGACGAAGTGGGCGCCGGGTGCGCAGCCTCCGACGGCTTCGCCGTGCGCAATCAGGGCATGAGCTCCGACGCGTCGCTGGCCATGTGCTGCGAAGTCGTGCGCCTGGCGCGGGAGCGCGGCAAGCGCGCGCAAATCATCATCTCCACGGCGTTCGGCTGTCCCTACGACGGTGAGGTCAATCCCTTGCGGGTGGTGGAAATGGCGCGTGCGGCCGCGGCCTGCGGGCCGGTGGAGGTCGCGCTCGCCGACACCATCGGCGTCGCGAGTCCCGCGGAGGTCACGGCGCTGGTCGAGAAAGTGATTGTCGCGATCAAGCCCTTGCCGGTGCGCGTGCATTTTCACAATACGCGAAACACCGGGCTCGCCAATGTATGGGCCGCGGTCCAGGCCGGCGCCAAGACCGTGGACGCTTCTCTCGGCGGCATCGGCGGCTGTCCGTTTGCGCCGCGCGCCACGGGCAATGTCCCCACCGAAGACGTGGCGTACATGCTGCATCGGTCCGGCTACCGCACCGGACTCGACTTGGAACGTTTGATCGCTTCCGCGCGCTGGCTGGCCGGCGCCATGGGCCGCGATGTCCCGGGGATGCTGAGCCGCGCCGGTGCATTTCCCAAGAAGTTGGCGGAGCCGATCGCCGGCTGAATCCAAGGCTCAACGCCCCGCTTTGACCTCCGCATACATCCACGTCACGAACCGATCGGCGGTTTGCTGGCCTTGCGGAACTTGCGCATCGAAGTCTGCGGTCGGTTTGGCGGCGATGACTTCGTCGAGGGTTTTGTTCCGCGCCGCCAGCGCCGCCACCTTGTCGCGCACCGCGAGGATCAGATCGCGCTGCGCAACGAGGGCATTGCGATCGGTGACCGGGCCGTGCCCGGGAATGACCTTGGTATTCGGACCGCAGCGGCCGATGGTCGCGCCGAGTCCGTCCAGAATGCCTTGCAGAGTTCCGCCGCTCTTCAAATCGACGAACGGGTAGCCGATGCCGCGGTAGTAGTCCCCCACCGCGAGGATGTCATGCTCGGTGAAACTCACCAAGGTGTCGCCGTCCGTGTGCGCATTGCGGATCGGCAGCAGGCGCACATTCTCGCCGTTGAGATGGATGGACACCGGACCGTCATAGGTGACCACCGGCAGCGCCGCAGCGGGCGCCGGTTTGCCCGGCGTTCCGTCCGCGGCCGGATTGGGGTGCTCGAGCCGCGCCCGCAGCTGATCGCGGCTGAAGACAATGGCGCCGAGCTTCGCGAAATTCTCATTGCCGCCGGTGTGATCGGGGTGCACATGAGTGTTGATCACGAAGCGAATCGGCTTGTTGGATAGTTTTTTGACGGCCGCCGCCAGCTTGTCGGTGAGAGCGGCGTATTGAGAATCGACCAACAGCACCCCGTCAGGGCCGGTCAACACGCTGATCGTGCCTCCCAGGCCTTCAAGCGTGTAGAAGTTATCCGCGATCTGCGTGGTCTTGATCTCGACCTTGCTGAAATCGGGCGGCTGCTGCTGCGCGTGCACGGCCCCGGCGGCAAGCGCGGCCGTCGCCCCGGCAAGCAGCACGCGAAACACATTTCCCCCCATGCGGCACCCCTGTTGTTGTTTCCCGGGCGCGCCATTATACGCCGACTCCCGGTGGCGAATGCCGCAGCAAGGCGCCATTTGTTGTTACTCTCCCCGTACTGTGCCTCCCGCACGAGGCGCGCCTCGCGTGGAGTCTGAAATGAATGCGTCCAGTCTTTCGCCCGACTCTGATTCCTTGGTCCTGAGCGAGCGCCGGGCCGGCGTCGCATATCTCACGTTCAATCGTCCGAGCCAGTACAACGCATTGTCGGAGGAGATGCTGGCGGCATTGGAGGGCGCACTGGATGCGGCCGCCGCCGATGCGTCGGTGCGCGTCGTGGTGCTGGGCGGTGCCGGTAAGGCGTTTTGCGCGGGGCATGATTTGAAGCAGATGAAGGCCAACCCACGGCTGGACTACTACCAGCGCCTGTTCGACGACTGCAGCCGCCTGATGATGCGCATCCAGACTCTGCCGCAGCCGGTGATCGCGCGGGTGCATGGCATTGCAACGGCCGCAGGGTGCCAGTTGGTGGCCATGTGCGACCTGGCCGTGGCTGCGGCCGATGCGCGTTTCGCAGTATCCGGCGTCAACATCGGATTGTTCTGCGCCACCCCATCGGTGGCGCTCGCCCGCAACGTCGGCCGCAAGGCGGCTTTCGAGATGCTGGTGACGGGCGAGTCCATCGATGCCGCCGCCGCCGTGCAGCGCGGCCTGATCAACCACTGTGTCGCCGCGGCGGACCTTGACCGCGTGATCGGCGCTCTCGCGGCGGCCATCATCGCCAAGCCGCCGGCCGCGATTGCGGCGGGTAAGGCATTGTTCTACCGCCAGCTGGAACTGCCGATGGCGCCTGCCTACCAATTGGCGGGCCACTCCATGGCCTGCGGCATGATGGCGGATGTCGCCCAGGAGGGAGTCGCAGCCTTCATCGAGAAGCGGGCGCCAAACTGGGCCGCCGGCGGCCCGGCGTGAGTCATTTGTGGCAAATTCGCTCACGCGGGGCGGTGAATTCGGACATTTGTTTCGCTGCGGGGGTCCTTTAAAATAAGCCTATGAGCGCCGTGTCCATCGCCGCCAAGCCGACTCCCTACCAGCCCGTGAACAAGGTCCGGTTCGTCACCGCCACCTCGCTGTTCGACGGTCATGATGCGTCGGTCAACATCATGCGCCGGGTGCTGCAAGCATCGGGGGCCGAGGTCATCCATCTGGGCCACAACCGCTCAGTGCAGGAGATCGTCAACGCCGCCTTGCAGGAGGACGTGCAGGGCGTCGCGATCACTTCCTACCAGGGCGGGCATGTCGAATTCTTCAAGTACATGATGGATTTGCTGCGCAAGAGCGGCGGCGACAACATCAAGGTATTCGGCGGCGGCGGCGGCGTGATCGTGCCCGCGGAAATTCGCGAGCTTGTGGCTTATGGCGTGACCCGGCTGTATTCCCCGGAAGACGGCGCCAAGTTGGGCCTGCAGGGGATGATCGATGATGTGATCCGCTCCAGCGATTACGATCTGGCCAAGCTGGCGCCCGCGGAGAGCGATGCTCTCGAGGCATTGCGCTCGAGCGACCGCCGCATGCTGGCGCGTGTGATCACCGCGCTCGAGAACCGTGCCTACGCCCCGCGGGTCCGCCAGAGTCTGCTGCAGGCGGCCGCCGCCATCAAGACTCCCATCCTGGGGATCACCGGCACGGGCGGCGCAGGCAAGTCCTCGCTCACCGACGAGATCATCCTGCGGCTGCGCCTCGACCAGCAGGACACGCTGCGGGTGGCCGTCATTTCCATCGACCCGTCGCGCAAGCGCACCGGCGGCGCGCTGCTCGGCGACCGCATTCGCATGAATGCCATCGAATCGGAGCGCATCTTCATGCGCTCGCTGGCGACGCGCGGCACCGGCACGGAAATTTCGGCCGCGTTGCCGGAAGTCCTGGCCGCCTGCAAGGTGAGCGGCTTCGATCTGATCGTGGTGGAGACTTCGGGAATAGGCCAGGGCGAATCCGCCATCGTGCCGCTGGTCGACGTCTCGCTGTATGTCATGACTCCCGAATTCGGCGCGGCTTCGCAGTTGGAGAAAATCGACATGCTCGATTTCGCCGACTTCGTCGCCATCAACAAGTTCGACCGCAAGGGCTCGGAGGACGCGCTGCGCGATGTGCGCAAGCAGTATCAGCGCAATCATGAATGGTTTGCCCAACCGCCGGACAGCATGCCGGTGTTCGGCACCATGGCTTCGCGTTTCAACGACGACGGGGTCACCGCGTTGTACCAGGCGATATTGCCGCGCCTGGCGGACAAGGGCTTGAAGCCCGGCTCCAGCAAACTGCCGCCCGTTGCCGTCAAGGTCTCTTCGCGCGGCCGCGCCATCGTACCGCCCGAACGCGTGCGCTATCTGGCGGAAGTTGCCGAGTCTCTGCGCGAGTTCCACCGCGCCGTCGGCAGCCAGGCGCGGATCGCGCGCGAGCGGCAGTCGCTCAAGACCTCGAAGGGGCTGTTTGCGGCGGCGGGCTTGGCCGCGGCGGGCTTCGACGACTTGATCGCCGCCAAGGGCGCCGAGCTGAATCCCGCGGCGGCGAAGCTGCTCGAGCAGTGGCCGAAAACCCAGGAGCTGTACGCGCAGCCCGAGTACGTGGTGAAGATTCGCGACAAGGAGATCCGCACCCAGCTCACTTCCGACTCGCTGTCCGGCACGAAAATTCGCAAGGTATCGCTGCCGCGTTTCGAGGACGACGGCGAGATTCTGCGCTTTCTGCTCAAGGAGAACGTGCCGGGTTCCTACCCCTATACGGCGGGCGTGTTCGCCTTCAAGCGCGAGGGCGAGGACCCGACCCGCATGTTTGCGGGCGAGGGCGATGCCTTTCGCACCAATCAGCGCTTCAAACGCGTGTCGGAAGGCATGCCGGCGCACCGCCTATCCACCGCCTTCGATTCCGTGACCCTGTACGGCTGGGATCCGGACCTGCGCCCGGACATCTACGGCAAGGTCGGCAATTCCGGCGTGTCCATCGCGACCCTGGATGACATGAAGGTGCTGTACTCGGGCTTCAATCTGTGCGCGCCCACGACGTCGGTGTCCATGACCATCAACGGCCCGGCGCCGATGATTCTCGCCATGTTCATGAACACCGCCATCGATCAACAGATCGAGAAATTCCAGCAGCAGAACGGCCGCGATCCAACCGCGGATGAATACCAAAAAGTCAGGGCCTGGACCTTGTCGACGGTGCGCGGCACGGTGCAGGCCGACATTTTGAAGGAGGACCAGGGTCAGAACACCTGCATATTCTCTACCGAGTTCGCGCTGAAGATGATGGGCGACATGCAGGAATACTTCGTGCACCACCAGGTGCAGAACTTCTATTCAGTGTCGATCTCCGGCTATCACATCGCCGAAGCCGGCGCGAATCCCATCTCGCAGCTCGCGTTCACGCTCGCCAACGGCTTCACCTACGTCGAGTCCTATCTCGCGCGCGGCATGCACGTCGATGATTTCGCGCCCAATCTGTCGTTCTTCTTCTCCAACGGCATGGATCCCGAATATTCGGTGATCGGCCGCGTCGCGCGCCGCATCTGGGCCGTGGCAATGAAGAACCGCTACGGCGCGAACGAGCGCAGTCAGAAACTCAAGTATCACGTGCAGACCTCCGGGCGCTCGCTGCATGCGCAAGAGATGGCGTTCAACGACATACGCACCACTCTGCAGGCGCTGTGCGCCATCTATGACAATTGCAACAGTCTGCACACCAATGCCTACGATGAGGCGGTCACCACCCCCACCGAGGAGAGCGTGCGCCGCGCCATGGCGATTCAGCTCATCATCAACCGCGAATGGGGCTTGGCGAAGAACGAGAATCCCAATCAGGGCAGCTTCATCATCGATGAACTGACCGACCTGGTCGAGGAAGCGGTGCTCAAGGAATTCGACGCCATTGCCGAGCGCGGCGGCGTACTCGGCGCCATGGAGACCGGGTATCAGCGCGGCAAGATCCAGGAAGAGTCGCTGTACTACGAGCGCCGCAAGCACGACGGCTCGTATCCCATCATCGGGGTCAATACCTTCCGCAATCCCAACTCGCAGGCCGCTCCGGAGACCATCGAATTGGCGCGCTCCACCGATGCCGAGAAGCAATCGCAGCTTGATCGGCTCAAGAACTTCCATCACGCCCATGCCGGCGAGGCCCCGGAATTGCTCGAACGCCTGCGCCGCACCGTGATCGACAACGGCAACACCTTCGAGGTGCTGATGGATGCCGTGCGGGGTTGTTCCTTGGGGCAGATCACGCACACGCTGTACGACGTCGGTGGCCGCTACCGGCGCAACATGTAAGCGGCGCAAGAGGCGACATGCAGGAATATCAGGCGCCGTTGGCGGACATGAAGTTTGTGCTGCGCGAGTTGATCGATTTTGATCTGCTGGCGCAGCTCCCCGGTTTCAACGAGATCACCTTGGACGTGGCCGGCGCGGTGCTGGAGGAGGCCGCCAAGTTCGCCGGTGGCGTGCTGTCCCCGCTCAACCGCAGCGGCGACTTGGAAGGCGCGCGTTGGCAGGAAGGCGAGGTGTTGACCGCGGCCGGCTGGAAGCAGGCCTATTCGCGATTCGCCGCCGATGGGTGGAGCGCGCTGTCCTGTCCCGCGGAATTCGGCGGCCAGAATCTGCCCCGAGTGTTGTCGGCGCTGGTCGAGGAGATGTGGAACGGCGCCAATGTGGCCTTCGCCCTGTGCCCGATGCTGACCCGCGGTGCGATCGACGCCATCGAGCTGCGCGGCTCGCCGGCGCAGCGAGAGTTGTACCTGCCGAAAATGGTCGCCGGTGAATGGACCGGCAGCATGAACCTCACCGAGCCGCAGGCGGGCTCCGATCTCTCCGCCGTGCGCACCCGGGCCGTGCCCACCGGCGACGGCCGCTACCGGGTCACGGGTCAGAAGATTTTCATCACCTACGGCGAGCACGATTTGACGCAAAACATCGTGCACATGGTGCTGGGGCGCGTGGCGGGAGCGGCGGAGGGCGTCAAAGGCATCTCCTTGTTCCTGGTGCCGAAGTTCCTGGTCAACGCCGATGGCTCGCTCGGCGCGCGCAACGATGTTCACTGCATCTCCATCGAGCACAAGCTCGGGATCCACGCGAGCCCCACCTGCGTGCTCGCCTTCGGGCAAGACGGCGGCGCGCTTGCCGAGCTGGTCGGCGAAGAGAACCGCGGCCTGGAGTACATGTTCATCATGATGAACGCAGCCCGCTACTCGGTGGGCATCGAAGGCGTGGGAATTTCAGAGCGCGCCTACCAGACGGCGCTGCTGTATGCGCGCGACCGGATTCAAGGCACGGGCGCCGGCACCCGTGGCGGCGCGCGCGTGCCCATCCTCAGGCATCCCGACGTGCGCCGCATGCTGCTGCTCATGAAGTCCCAGACCGAAGCCATGCGGGCGCTTGCCGGCGTGGTCGCCGTGTCCTTGGATGCCGCCCGCCTGCATCCCGAAGCCGACGTGCGGGAACGGCACCAAGCCATCGCTGACATGATGATTCCCGTGATCAAGGGCTGGTGCACCGAAAACTCGGTCGACATTGCCTCCTTGGGGATCCAGGTGCATGGCGGCGTCGGCTTCGTCGAGGAAACCGGCGCGGCGCAGTTTCTGCGCGATGCGCGGATCACGCCTATTTACGAAGGCACCACCGGCATTCAGGCCAACGATTTGATCGGCCGCAAGCTTGCGCGCGACGGCGGCGCCGCCGCTCGAGCCGTGATCGACGAGATGAAATCCTTGACGGCGGAACTTAGCGTAGTGCCGGCGCTGTCGGCACACGGAGCGGCGTTCGCGGCCGCGGTGGACGCCCTGGAGCGCGCGGTGCGCCACGTGGTGGAGAACTACGGCACGGACATTCAAGCGGTGTCGGTGGGCGCGGTGCCCATGCTCAAACTCTTCGGCATCATCGCGGGAGGCTGGCAGCTGCTGCGCTCGGCGCTGATTTCGCAGCGGCGACTCGCCGCGCCGCCCGACAGCGCCGATGATGGCGTCGATGCCGGTTTCTACGCAGCGAAAATCATGACGGCGCGGTTTTATGCGGATCATGTGTTGTCGCAGGCCTCGGGACTGGCGCACAGCATCGTTCACGGCGCCGCCGGCGCGCTGGCCGAAGGCGTGCTCTAGCGTATGGACGGCCGGTATCCGCGCCGCATCATCTGCATGACCGAGGAGCCTACGGAGGTTCTCTACGCACTGGGACTCGAGGACCGGATCGTGGGCATCTCCGGCTTTACTGTGCGCCCGGCGCGGGCGCGCCGCGAAAAACCCCGAGTGTCAGCGTTCATTAGCGCGAAGATCGATCGCATTCTCGAGCTGAAGCCGGATTTCGTCATCGGCTTCTCCGATATTCAGGCCGACATTGCGCAGGCGCTGATCAAGCGCGGAGTCGAAGTCTGGATCAGCAATCATCGTTCGGTCGATGGAATATTGGGTTATGTGCGCAGGCTCGGCGCCTTGGTGGGAGCGGCCGAGCAGGCGGAGCGCTATGCGCTGGAACTCGAAGCCCATATCGAGGGCGTGCGCCAAGCCGCCTCCCTGCTGCCGCGTCGTCCGCGGGTCTACTTCGAAGAATGGGATGAGCCGCTGATCACGGGTATTCGTTGGGTCAGCGAGCTGGTCGGCATCGCCGGCGGCGATGATGTGTTCCCGGAGCGCGCCCTGTGCGCCTTGGCCAAGGATCGCATTCTGGGCGATGCCGGCGAGGTGGTGCGCCGCGCCCCGGAGGTCATCTTGGGTTCCTGGTGCGGCAAGCGCTTCCGGCCACAGCAGGTGGCGGCCCGCGCCGGCTGGGATGCGGTACCGGCGGTGCGCGACGGCGAGCTGCACGAGATCAAGTCGCCGCTCATCCTGCAGCCGGGACCGGCGGCGCTGACCGACGGACTCGACGCCATTCATCGGATCGTGCGGCAATGGTCGACGCAGCATTGAGCGGGGAGGGCGGCGTGCCGTCGCCCTGCATCGACGTGTGTCGTTTGGATGCGCGGGGCTGGTGCGTCGGTTGCCGGCGCACCATCGATGAGATCACCGAGTGGTCGCGGGCGAGCGAGGCGCGGCGGCGGGACATTCTGCGCGCGGTGGCGCTGCGGCCGACGGCTAGCGCGGCCGGTTAGCGCCGTGGAATGATTGCGACGGAGCAAGCATGGAGGTTGCCGACCGTCGAATTCGCCGTAGTCGGAGCAGGCATGTGTCGGCTTAGGATTGGGGAGCGTCCTCCACCCTCTGTCCTGGATTGCTCGCGCCGAATGTCTGGTATCGCGAGGAGCAACGGGCGCCTTCCGGCCACGATCCGCCGTTGACGGTCTAGAATTCGTGGCCAGGAAGCGGCCACTCGCGCCACCGCGTGGGATATGCTCGATGAGGGTCGCCTCTCACGCAGATTTTTCAAGTGCTGACCCTGCATGGGTAGGTTTGGAGCGACGAAATTGATTTCGACTAATAGTGCCTTCGGTAAGCGCAGCAATAGTCCAGATTCTGGTATCGACTAAATGCGCTGCGGCATGTCCTTTGTTTTTTTGGCCATAACTGCTGCTATCGGCTCTTGTCTGTGCGTATCGCGGGTGGCGGCGTCGCCAGCTCCTGATTGCAATCAACCGACCCCTGAACCAATTGTGTGGGTGAACCTACCCGGGGCTCACGCGTTTCAAGCGCTCCCCAGCCAAGATGGCTGCTGGGTTTTCGTATCCTTAGCTCCAGAAGAGGTCGCGGCGAGTGACTCGGACCCGGCCGCAGCAATTGCCGTCTTTGCAAGAAAGGCGGGCCGAGTCTCACTTAGCCGGGTTGTGCGCGTTGGCGGGAACCCCAGCGGCATGGCGCTTACCCACGACGGAACAATCCTGGTCGTTGCAGACGGCAACCGCGTAGGTTTTTTTGATATTGTGCGGCTGATCTCCGGTAGCGACATCCGGCTCTCGGATATTGGACGGATGGCGCTAAGTTTGCCGGCCGCGTGTATGTCGCAATAACTTCGGACGACGCGTATCTCTTCGTAAGTGACGAATTTGTCAACACAATAACCGTAATAGATCTTGCTAAAGCCAAGACCTCGAGGTTTGCGGCAACAGCTACTGTTGGTCGCATACCCATGGGAGACGGCCCCATCGCTGTAACTCTCTCCAAAGATGAGAAATATTTATTCGGCACCAGTCTATCCATGCATCCTTCCACCGACTGGTCCCCTGAGTGCCAGCCTGACAGGAAGCCGCAAGGTGCGATTTTCGTTGTGAACGCTGCGACAGCAAGAACAGATCCAGCACATTCTGTTGTAGCTACGGTCAAAGCGGGTTGTGAACCGGCGCGACTGGTATTGTCGCCCCTGGGCGACGTCGCCTACGTCAGCGCGCGCGGCGATGATGCGCTCTTAGCATTCAATACGTCGAAGTTAGTTCAAGACCCTTCGCGGGCGCTGCTTGGTAAAGTCCCGACCGGGACATCGCCAATCGGCATCTCGGTGATCGACAACGGAAACAAGGTCGTAGTGGCAAATTCCAACCGGTACGGTGACAGCCCTTCAGCCCATCAATCGCTGTCGGTGATCGACACAAATCGCATCGGCGCCGGAAGTGCAGCGATTCTAGGCTCAATGCCCGCGGGCGATTTCCCAAGGGAAATTTCCCTCAGTTCAGATCTGCGTACTCTATTTGTTGTAAACGTCAATTCAAGGACCCTGGAGGTTATTGACCTTGCACGACTGCCCATTGCGCGGTGATCCAAAGTCATTGCTATTAAGGCCTAATTGCCCCAGCGGACGGTTGTTTTTTGTTGCTCGAAAGCGGTCGTCGATGAGCGGCGGTTCAGGGTCAACTTCGGCGGTTGCCCGCCGCAGCCTTCTGACCCAACTTGTCCGCGAGCCATAATTTAATCAGCGACTGACGCGTGACGCCCATACGGCGTGCCTCCCGGTCTAGGGAGTCAACCATCCAAGCTGGGAAATCCACATTCACCCGCTTCGGGTCCGTGCCTATGCGGCGCGCCTTGGTCAGATCTAGCTGGTCAATAATCTTCTCGGCCGCATCGAACTTGCGATCAAATGTCTTGGCTTTCATAAATCTCTATCTCCTCATCGCGCGACCGCCGTACCGAGATAATGCGCACGTTGTCGCTTCGCCGAGTGATCACGGCAGACCAGTGTTTCGCATTCATCTTCCCGATCACTACCCACCGTAGCTCATCGCTGACGCGCGCCGGGATTTCCACCAATACCGGATCAGACCAAAGCGCCTGAGCCTCCTCGAAATCGACGCCGTGCTTTCGCTTGTTCTCAGCGCTCTTTTCAGGGTCGTACTCGAAGCCCATTCAGCTCTTTTACCACATTTGATCGGTATAATAAAGGTATATTTAATATACCGGCCTTTGGGCGATAGGACCGAATTGCCGCCCGAGACCTGATGGTCGCGACAGGCAACTCGGGGTCGTGAGCAGCGGTCAATCCGTCAGCAGGCGGCCCAACTGCAGTCATTGGCCGTCCCGGTTTGACCGCCACTTAGCTGACGTTCGAGGCTCGGGGGAGACTGAACAAATATGGTCCCGGCGCGGGTCCCGAAAAATTCCTACCTCTGGCGCGGGAATGGGATGCCTTTAGCAACTCGGGCACCTCGCCAAAATCGACTGACTTTCGCCACCCATCGACTCTGCCAGAACCTCGGATCTCTGCTGCCGCCATTGATAGATACAAGCGTCTGTTGGATTGGATTTCCCAGAGTAAAGATATATTGCCACGCAATCGGTTAGGCGTATCTGCAATACCGAATGCGGAGTACGATCTGATCACAACAATCAAGGAGAGAGTCATGCGAAGAACTCGATTCCTTATCCTCATGGCTGCCGTTGGCTCGGTCTGGCTGTTATCAAGCTGCGCGGCGACTTCCCCGACATCGTCGGCGGCCGAAACAGCGCGCATAACAGTGCTCTACGATGCTTTCGGCAAGGATGCGGCGATGACCAAGGATTGGGGCTACGCCGTCCTGGTGGAGATCAACGGCAAGCGCATTCTGTTCGATACGGGTGACGACCCGGCGATTCTCGCCAAGAACGTGAAGGCCAAGGGCGTTGATCTAACCAAGCTCGACTTCGTGGTGTTATCGCACCGCCACAGCGATCACGTCAGTGGACTTTCCTATCTGCTCGACGTCAACCCGAAAGTCAAGATTTATGCTCCCAAGGAGGGCTTTGGGATTTTTGGCTCCGACCTACCCAGCAAGTTCTATCGCAAGGACGAGGCACTGTCCGCCGAGATGCGCTACTACGGCGGCACACCGCCTGAGATTATGAAATTCGGCACGGTCTTTCCCGGCGCCAACATTCAGTTAATCGACAAGACCACCGAGCTAGTACCAGGGATTACGTTGATTGCTCTGGTATCAGATGCGCCCGGAACTAAGGAATTGAAAGAGTTGTCGTTGGCCATCAACACGCCGGATGGCATCGTGTTGGTCGTTGGCTGTTCACATCCGGGCATTGAGAACATCGTTGCCGAAGCCGCCAAGATCAATCCGCACATCCACGTCGTCGCGGGTGGGTTTCATCTGGTGGTGGCCCAGGACCCGGCTATCGAAAAAGTTGCCACAACCCTACATGACACCTACAAAGTGAACTACATCGCCCCCGGTCACTGTACCGGCGAACCTACTTTCGCTGCACTTCAAAGGACGTTTGGCGATCATTACCTTTACGCCGGGTTGGGGACGACACTGGATCTGGGCGCGAACCCGCACGCCGCATCGGATCGACGCGCCAGCGGTGTCCTGGACGAAGGCGACTTTCGCACCTACCGCACCCTGCTCGCCCAAACCAATGACCTGAGTGATGGTGGACCGGCGATCGTGCATCTCGCGCGGACAAAGTAGGGTCGTGCCTTGGCAGGCGGTCCCAGCGAGTTGACATCCGACACTCGTGAAGGAAAGTTTCGATTTTTTCCGGTTCTAGATAGCTGACGGTCACCGAGGACAGGAACGGGTCGAGATCGGTCCCCTATGCCATCATAGGCGGAAACCGGGCCAGCAGCGGTCAGTCGCCCCTCAATCTCGTTGCTTGATACCGGCCGTTCAACGCAAAGGATTTGAACTCGGCGTTTGGTACCTGGGCCAGCAGACTTGCTGGCAGAGATGCCCCGAGTCTTTTTGCGCACCCAAAAGGAAAGAGCGCCGCTAGGCAGGCTTACACCAACTCAAAATCCAGCCCGATATCTGCCGCCGGGGCGCTTTGCATCAGCCGCCCGACCGAGACGTAATCCACACCGCTCGCCGCGATCGCGGCGATCGTATCGAGCCGCACTCCACCCGAAGCCTCCGTCGCCGCGCGCCCGGCCACCAACGTCACTGCCTCGGCCAGCATTGCCGGCGCCATATTGTCGAGCAGGATATGGGTGGCACCGGCCACGATCGCCGACTCGATCTGATCGAGTCGATCGACTTCGCAGATGATCCGCTCCACGCCTGCCGCCTTCGCGCGCACCACCGCCGGCCCGACGCCCCCCGCCACCGCGACATGGTTGTCCTTGATCATCACCGCATCCCACAGTCCCATGCGGTAATTGGTCGCGCCGCCCATCCGCGTCGCGTATTTTTCAAGCGCGCGCAGGCCGGGGATGGTCTTGCGGGTGTCGAGCAGGGTGGCGTGGCCGTTCATGGCATCGACATAGGCGCGCGTCATTGTCGCGATGCCCGAGAGGTGCTGCACGGTGTTGAGCGCGCTGCGCTCGCCGGTGAGCAGAGCACGGGCGTTGCCGGCGATCCGCATCAACGCGGTGCCAAGCGTGACGCTCTGGCCGTCCTGCACGAGCATTTCGATCGTACACACCGGATCGAGATGGCGGAAGAACGCGGCGGCCAGCGGCAGACCGGCGACGGTGATCGCCTCACGGCTGTCCATCACCCCGGCAAAGCGCGCATTGGCAGGGATGACGCTCTCGGAGGTGACGTCGTGGCCGCCGCTAGGGAGGCCTTCGCCGAGATCTTCAGCGAGCGTAGCGTGGACAAAGGCACTGAGGTCGAAGCCTGGGAGGGTGAATGCATCCATACCGTGAAATTACAGACAATGAAAAGATTATGCGAGGGCCTTACGGTCATGCGAATTGGCGTTGAAGCGCATGTTTTTTGGCATTGCCAGGTCAATATTTGTGACCAATCGCGGTCAATTGGTTGGTTTTCTGTAGCCACCGAGCTTTTGCCTCTTCAGTGGCTTTGGTGAACATTTGCATTGGTTTGGCCAAAATATCGGTCGTATGGTCAGAAACTGCAGCAGCTTGGCAGGAAATGTCAGCACGCTGGACACAATATTCAGAGACTTGGACGGAGATCGCAGGTCTTTTGCTCAAATCTTCACCGTGACCGGTGCAGAATGTCAGCGCCAATGAAGATTCAGATCACGTGGCCCGACAAGCACAGCTCAAGCCCCTGGTGTTTTGCACTTGGCCTACCCGAAAGCTGACATTCGTAACCGACCGCTACGGGTCCGTGACGAGTCGATGACCGGCGGCGCTGTCGCCACGAGCTCCAGGCAGCCATAACCCGTCATCGATAGCCCGAAACTGACTACCGCGAAGCGGACGTCCGTGCCGTAGAGTAGGCTCTCCCGGATGAAACGCAGCTTGAATGGCGAAGCACACCACGGAGGGAGTGATGAATAAATCTCCTGCTGCCGCTGTCCTCGGCCTAGCTGGATGCACTCTATACGGAATGCGTTGCATGAGTCAGAACGCGCCGAAATTGGTGGTCACTGATCAGGTCTATACTAAGGCTCAGCGGCTATTTGACGTAGATCACGGACGGCGTTTGAACATCTATTGTCGAGGCACTGGATCGCCGACAGTTGTTTTTGACGCCGGGCTAGGAGACTCGTCGAGCTCGTGGGGTTTGATTCAACCGGCAATAGCTGCCAAAACTCGAGCGTGCTCGTACGACCGCGCGGGCCTTGGCTTCAGTGACCCAGCGACCCGGCCGAGCACCGCAAGAGATATCGCAGAGGACCTCCATGCACTGCTGGCGGCTGCGCACATCAATCCTCCGTACCTGCTCGTGGGGCACTCCTCGTCCGGCATGAGTATGCGGGTATTCGCTGACCTTCATATCGATGAAGTGGTCGGCATGGTCTTTGTCGACCCCTCTCATGAAGACCAATGGGCGCGCTCCTGGGCAATCGGCGCACCAGGGCAGAAAGAACAGATGGATGCGTCCCTAGTGGAACAGGCGGAGTGTCTTGAAGCCGCCAAGAAAGGATTTGTCAAAGACACGCCAATCTACAAACAATGTTTGGACTATGTAGATGATCACGTAAGCCAGGCCATCAACGAAGCGCAACGACCAATTTGGGCGACGGCCGGATGGCAGGCAGCGTTCCTTTCAGAAAGGCAAAGCACGCCCTACGTAAGTGCTGAGCAAACCCGCGCAACACGAAAACAATTTGGTGACATGCCAATTATCGTATTGACTCACGCGCCTCACGCAAACCAACAGAATGAAACGCAAGAGCAAGGGGACCAGCGCACACTGCTTTGGGAGGGTCTCCATTCGCAGATAGCGGCGATGTCGACGCGAGGAATTGACATCATTGTCCCGAATGCAGGTCACTACATTCAGTTCGATCGACCGCAAGTCGTCATTGATGCGGTGAATGAGGCAATTGCCATTTCGCGCGAGACGCGCAACAAGTAGCGATGCGCGCCAAGGAGAATGGCATAGTCGCCAACTCTTCGGTGCAACGAACCGCGCGCCTCAATAGAAAAATGACAGCGCCCCGCGAATTACTACCAGCGCGAGCCCGGCGCACCCCATGAGCTGAAATGCGTCGATCAGCCCCTGCGACTTTTGGAGCTTTCCGTAGGAGAGAATCCTGGCGGTAAATCGAGGCCATAAGGATAGAACGCAGCAGACCATGCTGAACACGCCCACAAGCCACATTTCGTCACTTTGCATGCGGTCACGGGGTAGCACTAGGACAGGCGCACATTATCGGAAAAGATCCGCGGTGGCATCTGCGCATTGATAGTACGGTCTAACGTACCCGTTCACTGCCTCCTCGGCATTTGCCATCCGCCCACGTCCGTAGATGTCGTCGCGATTATTCAAATAGACATGCGCGCACAAACATAACTCATTCGTAGCGCAATGCTTGAACCGGTTTGGCGCGCGCAACCGTCAGCGCATGACCCAACACCGTCACCAACGCAACCATCAGTACAGATGCCCCCGCAGCAAGAAACGACAAGGGACCGAGACTGACATGCTGCGTAAACCCTTCAAGCCAATGTTTCATGAGGAAGTACGCGCACGGACACGCGATGAGGTTTGCCCACAACACGGGCCGTGCAAACTGCCAGACAAAATAACGCAAAATATCGCGCCTGCTCGCGCCCATAGCCTTGCGGATGCCGATCTCCTTGGTCCGCTGTGCCGCGGAATGCGCTGACAACCCAAACAATCCCAACACACCGATTACCCCGGCAAGAGCAGTGCTGACACTGATCGCGGTCCGTTGCAATATGACGTCTGCATAAATCTCCTGCAGACTTTGACTCAGGAAGCGTCGATGAATGCTCGTGTGCTTTATGTGGGACCAGGTGGCATCTATCGCCGCCAGGGTCTCCGGAATTTGCGAACCAGCGAAGCGAACGCTCAGCACAGAAAAAGAGATCGGGTCTATGTAAATTATCTGCGGCCATGGATCCCTTCGAGTGTCGAGAATAAAATCAGGCGCTACACCGATGATCTCGGATGACCCGATTGTGCCGGGCGTTGGCTTCGCACTCCAGCGACGGCGATTCCAGGTCACAGTCTGACCAACCGCCTGGACTGGGGAAGTGAACCCCAGTTTACGCATTGCCGTTTCATTAATGACGATGGAGGGGTTCCCAGCGTTTTCGCCTTGGACGAGTCGGCCATCATCGCCATGATCGCGATCGAAGAAGCGCCCCGCTAGCGGCTGTAGACCATAGAACTCGAGTGCATTGTAGTCGACAGCCCCGGTCACCATGGGAGTTTCAGCCCGGCCCTGAACGCGCGCAGAAACGATCATTCCGCCGTTGAAGAGTGCAGCCTCGTTGGCGCAAGCGACTCCAACGACTCCAGGTAAGGCGGCGACGTGGTCTTGAAACGCTCGGCTGGAAGGGTCGCAAGCGTTGTCGATAAGAAGGACGCTAGCACTGTCAACTCGTAGTTGGTTGTTGAGGGAGAACAGCGTCTGGCGCCAAATCGTTAGCGCCGTAACGCCAAGGCCGATCATAATGGCGAACTGCAGAGTGACTAGCGCACGACGGACAAGTCCGTCAGTGGCTCCTTGGACGAGCGTCCCCTTCAACACCACGGCCGGTCGATATGCCGATAAAATAAAAGCAGGGTATACACCGGCCAGCAGGCCCAGTCCGACAGTAGTAAGCAACAGGGAACCCAACAGAACGGGGTCGCCAAGATAATCAAATACCATTTTCTGATGTAGGACAGAGTTAATGCGAGGTAACAAAACCTCGCTGAGCGCTACGGCTAGGGCCATAGCAAAGGCGACATAGATGACCGCCTCTCCCAAAAACTGGACGATCAACTGGCCTCGAAGAGCGCCCGAGGCCTTGCGAACGCCCGTCTCAATAGCGCGTTGGGCAGCTCGCGCAGTCATCAACGCGACAAAATTGCACGAGGCCGAGATAACAATCAGCACCGCGATGGCGATCAGGGCGACGAGAAGGTTGCTGTCGCCTCTGGGGGACATCGGCGATTCAGCGGGAGGCGAGAGATGTAAATCGCCGATCGTCGCCAGATGCAGTCCCACGGTGAACCCAGGTGGGTAAACAGGCGAGTCCTGAGTTGCGAAGGCGGAGAGTTCATGTTGTATCCGCTGCACGGGTTCGCCGTTCCGCAGACGGATGAAGGTATAGGCGTTTGCACGAAATGGGCCTTGATCTTGGGTGAGATTGTAAAGCGCGAACTTCGAGTAGGCCGCAAGGCTCGAGCCGAACACCTCGCCCTTTAAGTAACTATTCGACGGCAAATCCTCTATTACCGCGGTCACGCGCATCGCATGAGACGTGTTGAAGGCAATGGATACTTCGGCAGCATCCGATCCCATCGCAGGGTTGACTTCCAACAACTCACCCACGGGTATATCTCGGCCGAAATACTTTCGTGCAGCGGTTCGGGTAAGAACGACGCTATCGGGCGCCGCCAGCGCCGTTCGGAGATCGCCGGCCAATGATTTCAGCGGCATGACCTGGAAGAAGGACGGGTCCACCCACAGGAAATTCGTCTCGTCAGATTCCACTTGACCACGACGAATGTGCGGAGGGTCATCCACCGTCATGATCCGAGCAACAGCCGCGATCTGCGGGAACTGTGCGCTCAGCTTTGCCGCTAGGTCGGGAAAGGAGAAATCCCATTTCTCCACGAGTAGATCGCGCCGGCTCGGGTCCTTCGTTTCCGTCAGCAGATAGACGTCGCGATAACCCGGAAAGAATCGATCGTAGCTCAATTCATCGCGCACATAGAGCGCGATAAGCAAGGCGGCCGAGAACCCCAAGGAAAGCCCCAATAGATTGATTGCCGTGTAGGCCCGATTGCGAAGCAGGTTCCGGATCGCCGCGGCGAGGTAATTCCCAATCACGGTAGATCTATAGCTCCGTACGATCCACGAGACGTCCGTCCAACATATGTACCACCCGATGTGCGCGCTTTGCATGTTCCTCGGAGTGGGTCACCATGACTATGGTCGTGCCGCCATTCATGATGCGCGTGAGCATCTCCATCACGGCCTCGCCATTAGCGGTATCAAGATTGCCAGTCGGTTCATCGGCGAGGATCAGCTTAGGATTTGCGACGAGCGCTCGAGCGACCGCAACCCGTTGCTGTTGGCCGCCGGAGAGCTGCTTCGGCATGTGACGCGCGCGGTGGCCCAGATCAACGCGCTCGAGCGCGGCCGCAACGCGCTCGCGGCGTTCGGCGCGTGGCACACCCACATACAACAGTGCCACTTCGACGTTCTCAGTCACGTTCAGGTCATCAATTAGATTGAAACTTTGAAATACGAAACCGACCCCAGCTCGCCGCCGAAGAGTGAGTTGCTCCTCTGAGCAGCGGGCGATATCCTCGCCACGAAACCAATAGGACCCGGCGGTTGGGCTGTCGATCAGTCCCAGAATGTTGAGGAGCGTCGACTTCCCACAACCAGAGGGACCCATAATCGCCAAGAATTCACCTGGCTTCACCTCCAGCGAGACGTCGTCGAGCGCAGCCGTCTCCACATCTGTTGTCTGGTAGACCTTCGAGACGTGTTCAAGCTTCAGCATTCAATTCCCTCTCAGTGTGTGAGAACGATCCGGTCGGCCTTCTCGAGCCCGGTGTAGTCGGACGTGATCACCTGCTCCCCGGGACGGAGTCCCGCAAGGATCTCAAGTTGCTCGCTCGTACGTCGACCGACCTTGATGCGTCGGCGTTCCGCAGTGTCGCCACCGCGGCGGAGAACATACGCCCAGTCACCGCCCGTGCGTTCGATAAACGGCCCGGCGGCAAGTATGGTTCCCTGCCTATCGCCACCCAGCTGCAAGCGACCTTGGGCCGCCGCACCCTCAACAAGCGTGGGCGGGCTCGCTCTTTGGAAGTCGAGATCGACCCTGAACTGACCGTTCTGCACTTGGGGGTACACTCGTTTGATGGTGAGCGGAACAGAATCACCGTCGACTGTGATCGTGGCGGTTTGGCCAACTCGTACGCGCCTCAAGTAAAACTCGTCGATATCGGCAATCAACTTCATGCCGGTCTGGGGTGTCACCTCTGCCAGGCGCTGGCCGGCATTTCGAATTTCACCGATTTTAAGATCAATCGCGGTCACCTTACCGGCGATAGGGGCACGAATGACGAGACCGTTGAGCTTGTCATGCACCACCGCGAGATTGCCCCGGAGAATCTCGAGCTGCTCATGTATCGACGGAAGCAACCGCTCTCGAAGAGCAGACTGACGCGCTCCGCTGTCCGCCTGGATAGGCCTCAATCGCTTGTAGTAAGCAAGCTCGTCGGAGGCAACATCGCGCTCCTCGAGAGAAAGGGCGCCTTTCGCTGCAAGTGCTTCGCGACGTCCCGCGGTCCGACCAAACCGAATCAGGTTGTAGTCGATCTCCGCCAGTGCGCGATCGTTGGCTAGCTGGTTCTGTTCGAGAGCGATCTCGTTTTGCTGGAGCTCAGAAATGGCTTGGTTAATCTGGGATTCCTGCTGGATGACCTGCAAAGCTAGGTTTGTGTTGCTCAATTCGAGCATTGGCTGGCCAACGCGTACCATATCCCCGGGTTCTACGAGCACCCGATCCACGCGCCCCCCATCGATCGCATCGACGTAGACCGTCTCCCGGGGCGCTACGCTCGCTCGTAGCGGAATCAGATCGTGAAATATTCCAACCTCTACCGTTGCCACGGTGACTTGAGCGGTCGGCAGCCGCACCGTTCGCTCTCCTGATCCAGCAAAAATCCCTACGACCAATAGAATCAGGAGTACGGCGCCCGCCACTGCGATCGCCACCTTGAGGGCGATCGGCCAGCGAGTCGGCGACCAACGTCCCCGTTGGATACTTCGATCCATGCCGCCCGGCGCAGCCGTTTCGAGGTTCAGCGCCGGGACCGCCATAGGACGTTGTTCCTTGTTCCGGTCAAGATGAGTGCGGCTTGCGCTTGAGTTTGCCGATAAGCGTCTCAAGTCGACTGGTGTCGACGAAGCCTGCATCGATCAGTCCGCGTAGCACGCGCTCGAGCGAGCCTCCACAATACCCGTCGACAATGCCCTGTACGGCACTTGCAGCGGCGGTCTCCGCAGTGTCTGTCGCCCGATAAATGAACGTCCCACTCACTACCGAGTGAGTCACGTAGCCTTTCTCTTCCAAACGACGCAACACAGTACGGATCGTTGGATCCTTGAGTTTTCGGCTGACGTGCTTTCGGACCGCAAAGGCGGTCATTTCCCCGTAAGTCCAAAGGATCGTGAGTAACTCGTGCTCGAGATCGCCAAGAGGGGGACGCTTGCGTTTCATACGGCTACCAGTGGTAACATGTTACGACCCGTCACAAGTGTAGCGCCAGATCGTAGACGATGCAAACGACATCTCATGCCGCTCGATTGGTCATCAAGGCCGTTACAATGAGGGGCCCTGATCGGTTAGAGGCATGGAATCGAACAGACGCGGAGAGGAGATGCTGCAGTGGAGCGAACTATTGTCCTATCTGTCCTGGCGATTTTCGCTTTTATTTCCGGAGCCTCGGCGCAGATGGACGCGGTAAGCTCTGACCCGCAAAAGCTTCTCGGCACTTGGAAGCTGGTTTCCTATGTCGGCGAGGAGATTCCGTCTGGCGCGAGGGCCGACGTCATGGGACCGCGCCCATCCGGATACATCAATTACGGCCCCGACGGACGCATGATTGTGATAATTGTTGGTAGTGACCGCAAGAAACCTGTGGGTTCCATTGCCACACAGGAGGAAGCGCAAGATCTGATTAGGAGCATGCTTGCTTACGCCGGAACGTATACGGTCGACAGCAGTGCCAAGACCGTCACCCACCACGTAGAGATATCATGGGACCAGTCTCGCGCTGGCGCATCTCAGGTAAGAACTTACAAATTGGATGGCGACCGGCTTACTCTTACCACCCAACCTTCGAACGACCCGGCGACGGGTAGGAAAACAGTGCGCACGCTGGTCTGGGAAAGAATGAAATAATTTGCCGTCGCTTTTCTCTGCGGAACGATCGATGTTCGCGCTACGTCCTAGCGGCACTCAGTTTCCCCGAAGTCGCCTGTCGTCACCGGCAAGAAGTTCGTGCCTCGCTCACACAATTCTTGAATCTCCTCGTGATCAGGAGCCCTCGTGTAAAAGCGCCCCTACAATAATGCCTTTGTCGTCCAGTGCAATTTGCCAGTTTGCGGCGCCGTGCGCGTGCGTGACGTGGTATTGATCCCAGCCCCTACTACTGACGCCTTTGAACTCTATCGATTGAATGGGGCCGGCCGTCTGCTCCGTACTCTGGAAGCTCTTCAGCATTGTTCGCGTGCCACCTGCCAGTTGCGAGCTCATTTCCGAGTAATGAGGCGATCCTGATTGGATCCCCTCTATTAGGCGACGCAGTGCCTGCTCGCTCCCTGGGGCTGCGACCTGCTGGCGATAGCGCTCAGCGATCTCTCCTTGGATGGCTTGCACACGTGCGGAGTCAACTCGTGGCGCGTAGGTAACCGCACCATTTTGCTCAAAATTCAGACCCGTGATCCGACCATTGGGGTCGCGCTCGAAATGGATCGTGACATCCGCATCCTTATAACGAAACCCGTCCGCCGCTCCGGCGGACAGGAGATCCGCTGGTGCACCTGGGAAAACAGCGGACAGCTCATCCTGGTCGCGCTGGATCTCCACTACAGTAACGGAGGCGAATTCATAGCGCCCAACGTACCTGTCAAGTTCCACAGCCTTGCTATTGGGCGTCGCCGCAGCCAGCCTCAAAGGCGGCGGCACAACGGAAGTCGCCGCTGCGATCGTGCCTATCGCCAGTACTGCCAATGCGATCGAACTAACTGTCCAGCGAGCCACTATTGGTTGAGCCATGAGCGTAATCCTCCGTTCCAGGGTTGAGGGCGCCTCCGACATCGAGGCTATGGCGCCCAGCAAATTGCCGCGCCGCAGACCAAACTGCATCAACACTTCCGCATAGCGCTTCATATCGATACCGTGACTAAGAACGCGGCGGTCGCAGTCCACTTCTATCGCCATACGCAGGCGGCGCGCATGCCACCAAAGCAGGGGATTCCACGGTGCGAGTAGTATCGGGAGCATCGACAACGCGAGTAAGGCTGAATCACGGGCGTGTACGTGTGCAAACTCGTGTGCGATAACATGGTGCTGGGTATCGAGCGGGGCGCTCACGAGCCATTCCGGTACCACAATCTCTGGCCGGAATACTCCCAGGACCGCAGGACCCATATCTGGTGCGATCAATACCGCCGCACCAGACATTGTTCCTTGTCGCCACCCGCGCCGCTGCCGGCGGAGTTGCCAGATACTGACCATCGCAAACGCACTCGTGAGCACGGTGCTTGCGACCCATAGCCACAGAAATGGCCGATCCCGGCGCTGATAGTCATCGGTACTGGTGGAGGTGGCGCGCAAATCGATCCAAAAAGTCCCGCGGTAAGGACGATCCACGCTCCCTTTGAGGGCGACCGCCGCGGGCGCTTCGGCCTGCCTCGTCGCTGAGTGCGCTCCGATCCCCGAAGCAAGAAGTGGAAGGAAGAACGAGGCGAACATTGCCACCAGCCACGGGAACCGCGTCGCTCCATGATGTGATCGCAGAATCCGCTCAAGTAGTAGGGCCGCAATCCCCAGCAACCCCGAGACGACCAGCAAATCAAGCGCCCAGATGAGGATCATGCCGATTCCCCAGAGTCGATATCCTTTAACAACTTACGTAGACGCTGAATCTGCGCTGCCGATAGTTTTTGGTCCGACACCAGATGCGCCAATAGCAGGTCGGACGATCCTCGGAAGAGCTTACCAATCAGATGTCGCACCGCATGCTTTTGTGCCGCACGTTCTGCGACTAAAGGATAGTAGCGGTGACTACGGCCTTCTTCTTCATGGCGTACGAAACCCTTCTCCTCGAGGATCCCCAGCATGGTCAGCACCGTGTTATGCGCCAGCGGATCGGCCAGGTGCTTGCGCACTTCCGCCACGCTGCCAGAACCCATGTCCCACAGGGCTTTCATAACGTCGGCTTCGCGGTCCGTAAGAGTGGTGCTCGCCAAAATGTTCCCCTAAAGATTTAGGTGATCCTATCAAATACTATGGCACTGTCAACTAAATCTTTAGGAGTTACAGGATGCCTAGACGACCAACGGCCGATAGCGGTGCCCGATCATTGCAGCACGGGACAGGATATCCTTCACCTAGCGGAATATGGGACCGGCGTAGGGTCTCTAAGTCATATGGCACTTACTTCATTCGAGTTGGGTAGACTCAAGCTCCTTGCTCACGTTCGGGAGGAGCTTAATCGCGCCGGTATTGAAGCCCAATCGATTCAGTGTAAGTCGGGGGGCCTCCAGACTCCTCCCGGCATCGCCAGACTAACGATTGTCACGAATGCAACTCCGGCGACTCTGGATTTCAGTTCGACCGAGATCGAGGAATGTGAGTTGATCGTAGCGGGCGAACCCTGGCACAAAATCGCTGCGTTTATCGCCCGACTGGCACGCTGATATAAAGTCCGTTGGTGAGGGCGGGTAACGACCAACTTCGGGCAGCGATAGGGAATTCAGACCAGGTTGCCGGCCGGTCTCGCTGTCCCGCTAACTCGCCAGCTTCACGGGAAGCAGGCGGTCGTACTCTTTTTTTACCACCGCATAACACTCACAACTGCGAGCTTCTAGCGCTCCCCGGTCGAGCACCGTGATGTGCCCGCGCGCGTATTGAATCAATCCCGCGTGCTGTAACTTGAGCGCGCCCTCGGTCACGCCTTCGCGGCGGACCCCCAGCATGTTGGCGATCAGTTCCTGCGTCATCACCAGTTGGTTGCTCTCCAATCGATCCAAGCTCAGCAAAAGCCAACGGCACAATTGCTGGTCAAGCGAGTGGTGGCGGTTGCACACTGCCGTTTGTGACATCTGGGTTATCAACGCCTGGGTGTAGCGCAGCAACAAGTGGAGCACCGGACCTGCTCGGTTGAACTCCTGTTTCATCATCTGCGCTTTCAGGCGAAATCCCTTGCCCGCGCTTTGCACCACCGCGCGGCTGGAGGTGGACTCTCCACCCATGAACAGGGAAATGCCGACGATGCCCTCGTTGCCGACGACGGCAATTTCTGCTGAGGCGCCGTTTTCCATGACATACAGCAGCGAAACGATGGCGGTCGTTGGAAAATAGACGTGGCTCAGCGTAATGCCCGACTCGTAAAGCACTTCGCCCAGCGACAAGTCGACGGGCTCCAGAAGCGGCAGCCAGCGCTGCGACTCCGCATGTGGCAGCGCGGCGAGCAAGCGGTTTTTTCTAGGCTCCGACGAAAGATTTTCCACAGAACCCCGAGGTGTATCAAGTACTTAAAGAACACTCGTCGTTGACGGACCTCCAGCTCTAATTCTGGGCGAATCGAGCCCTCTCGTATGTTCGCTAGCGAACAAGTATAGCCCGTCCAGCAAGGCTCGGTCATTACGGCTTCTTGGTTTGTTGAATTTAACAATAACGCCCCTGCGTCGAGCCGGTTTTGTGCGGCAGCGAACAGAGGACCTGGCGACGTAAGACGTACAGTTCGAAACCTGATCACCGTATGCAGGGAGAACTCCAATGAGTGATGTGTACGTTTACCACTTCCTGCGTCGCGGGCCGGCGGGCGAAAATATCCTATCCAGGCGACGGGCGACGCTTGAGACGATCAAGGGTAAGGGCGAAGCCGTCATGGAATCGCAGATCGCGGTCGATCACACAGAGGTGGACGGCAACGGTTTCCTCATTGGCGGCATCGACGACGAGTCGCACCCAATGGATGCGCTGTGGATTGAAATAAGGTCGCTTGAACGAAGAGCCAGTTCAAGAGACAGCGAAGCGCTGACATTGAACGAAATTGACGAGGGCGCCCGCATATATTTGCTTCGCGTGGAAAGTAGGGAGTTACGCAAACAGGCTCAAAGGTTGCGGAAGCAGCGTGCCGATTCGATGGCCGGCGAATTCGGCAATGGGATCGACTCGCAAGTCTTCGTAAAGTTCGGGGTCGGTCCAACAACGGGATAGACGCGACCGTCGGGGCTGGCACCAAGCAGATTGGCGATGCAGTACTTTGTGCGGATTCATTCGCCGACCGCAAGCTTGATGAAATGCACCAATAGTCCGATCGGCGCAATGATGTGTTCGCTAGGGAACAAAGTTCTAAATTTTGTTCGGTATCGAACATAATTGCTTGTTTTTATTGTATTAAATTATACTTAGCGCACGTTTGAATCGTTCGATTCGCCCCCCATCCGTGATCGACCATTCGAAACTCGAAGAGTGGCTCCCCGAAGGAGTTACAAACACGGCACACTGGGTGAGTCTTTGATGCTTGGCGCAAAACTGGTCTCCGTTCCGAATCACTTACTTGGCGCATTGCCCCGCAAGGACTACCAAAAACTGCTGCCTGTGCTCGAACCGGTCAAGCTGGCCTTTGGGGAAGTTCTCTATGAATCCCACGCCCAGATTCGGCACGTGTACTTTCCCATCGACTGCTTCGTCTCAATGCTGACTACTGTGGATGCCGGCCGGGCTGCCGAGGTCGGACTCATCGGCTCCGAAGGCATGATCGGGGTTCCCATGGCGCTGGGTGTCGCTGTCTCACCTTTTCGGGCAGTGGTACAAGGCGGCGGCACGGCCATGCGGCTGAAGACACGGGACTTTCGCCGCAATTTCGGCAGTAGCGCTGCGTTGAAGAGAGAAGTTTTCCTCTTCACCCACTTACTGATGATCCAGGTCGCGCAGACGGCGGCGTGCAACCGCTTCCATGTGGTGACACAGCGCATGGCCCGCTGGCTGTTGATGACCCGCGACCGCGTCAACTCCAATGAGTTTCGCATTACGCAAGAATTTCTTGCGCTCATGCTGGGCGTGCGGCGGGTCGGCGTCAGCGCGGCAATGTGCCGACTGGGGGAACGCAAGCTCATCGTCTACCGCCGCGGCACCGTCAGCATTCTCGACCATGCGGGCCTCATGGCAGCTGCCTGCGTGTGCTACAAAACTGTCAAAGACACCTATACCCAAGCACAAGCTAAGAAGGGAAATTCCCAACCAGCTGCGCACAAGTAACGTAGCCTGTCGGCGTCAAATTGATACGCTGAGCCGATGAGTCCACGTGTGCTCCTTCTGTGGGAACTCTACTCGGATACTCTGCCTCAGAGGTAGCGCTGCAGCCAATCGACCCAGCGTTGATAGACGTCCATTTGCCGAATCGGGTCGCCCGGAAAATGTCCTGCCACCGGGATGGCGTAGAACTCGGTGGTGACGTGATTGTCCTTGAGCGCGCGGTACAGGCCGAAGGATTGCATGATGGGTACGCGAAAGTCGCCGGTATCGCACAAGACCAGAGTAGGCGCCTTGATCTTCGTCATGGTGCTCGAGGGCGATTGACGTCGATTGAGCGCCATGCCGTCGCCCACGTACGGGGAGGCACCTGTTGCCTCCAGCTGCGTCACGTTGCCGTCGGAGAGATCGTACATTTCCACCCAGTCCGTGAGTGCCGCTCCCGCGACCGCCGCTTTCCAAACCGGATAGTGCCCCTCTAGCCAGGTGGTCATGAATCCGCCATAGGACCAACCGGTGACGGCCATGTGCGCCGGGTCGATGAGCCCGCGCTTCTTCAGGTATTCGACGCCCGACATGACGTCTTCCCCCGGTCCCTGTCCCGCGTCTTGGTAGATCGCCGCGTAGAACGCATTGCCGTCGCTGTCGCTGCCGCGGTAATTGGGTTCGAAGACGACCCAGCCGTGGGTGGCCATGACCTGTGGGACGAGATTGAATTTGTCGCGCGAAGAGGAGTTCGGGCCGCCGTGAATGAACAGTACGAGGGGATAGCGCCGACCCTCGTGGTAGTCGCTGGGGTAGGTCACGACCCCATTGAGGGTTCGCCCGCCGGGTCCTGTCCAGGACACGGTCTCCGCCCGCGCGAGATGGATGTCGGCGAGACCCGAATTCTCGTGGGTGAGCGCCGTGGCCGCGTGGCCCCGTGGCGGAATGACATAGATCTCATAGGGATCGGTCTTGGTCTGGCCGACAAACACAATTTCACCGTTGGCCCCCACATCAAGATCCACCCAGTACCCGTTGGTGGGCATGACGCCCTCCAAGGCAATCCGCTCCGCACTGCCGTCCAACGCAAGGCGCCACAGCCCCACGCTGGTGCCGGAATTTCCACTGACGAGCAGCGACTTGCCATCGGGCGCCCACCACGTGCCGTAGACATTCGCCTCGACGCGGGCGCTGATATCACGCCCAGCGCCGCCGGCGAGCGGCGCCAGCCACACGTCCTGAAATTTCCACGCCTGAGCATCGCGATTGCGCCAGTAAGCGACGCTCGCGCCGTCGGGGGAGATCTTGGGGTATCCCTCCAATCGCGTATCGCCGGTAAGCGAGCGCAGGGCACCGCTCGCGACGTCCAGCACTTGAATGCGCGTGCGCAAGCCGTCGCCCGTCGATGGCGTCTCCTGCCGCACGAGCACGATGGACTTGCCATCCTTCGACCACGCGATCGGCGAGGACGGCGGGCCCGGCGGCAAGCTCGAGGGGAGCGACCAGGTGCCGCTGGTGAGACGTTTGGCCTCGCCGCCCTGGGAGGAGACGAGCCACAGATGAGTCGGCCGAACCGCTTCCGAAATGGTCACATCGTCGTTGCCCACCGGAAACGCGGTGCGAAATTTATCTTCGCCTTTGAGCTCCGGCTTCGCGTCGGCGACTGCATAAGCGATGTTCTCGCCGTCAGGGCTCCAGGCGAACTGCGAAACGCCGTCCTTGCCCTTGGTGAGCTGCAAGGCGTCGCCGCCGCTCATCGGCATGACGAACAGCTGCCCAATCTTGTCGGCGTCCGGCGCAATGAAACCGATGCGGTCGCCCGCGGGAGACCAGCGCGGGGCGCCGGCGTGGTGCCGGTTGCGGGTCAGGGGCCGAATGCGGCCGGTGGCGAGCTCGACCAGAATGATCTCCGAGTGAAATTCGTCGCTCTCGAGATCAGCGCGGGTTTCGACCACGGCGATGGTCTTGCCGTCGGGAGACAGGTGTGGATCGGCGAGACGCACTTGGCGCACGAGATCGCGCACGCTGGCGCTTTGCGCCGCCATGGCGACCGACGCACAGGACAATATCATTGCCGTGATTGCCGCAGCTGCCGCCCTTGAATTCATGAGTCACCCCGGTTTGTCCGAATCGCACACACTATAATCCGCACCGGATTGAGTCGCAGCAGATTCTCTAGATCGATGTGAAGTAGTGACCAGAGCCGAAGAGCTTCACGGTGCCGGCACTCGGCATATCGGTAATGGCGAGAGACACAATATTCTGTCCGCTCCCTGAACACGGAATCGTCAAGGCGCTCGATCCGCCCGAGCCTTGAAGGCTGAAACTGGTATAGCCGGCTTTCGTAATTCCTTGTACGGCCAACACCCCCATCGGCAGACTTCCGACGGCGCTGTTGTTGGCCGCGTATGGCAGTCCATTGATGCTGACCGTCCCCGAGGAGGTCGTGTGCGTGAACGCTGAAGTGGCGATCTCAACTGTGTATTCGATTTTCAATCCACGCTTGATGTAGTCCATCTTCTGAGTGACATAGGTGATCGCGAGATTGCCAGGAGTAGCGCAGGTAAGCGTCACCGTGGCCGACTGCAGAACGCCTTCCCACGGGCCGGAGTAGGTTTGCACGGGACCCCTTGGGTCCTCGATGACACATCCCTTACTGACAGAAGTACCCGATAGAACATAGGCAATGGCACCGCCGGCGGTGTTCACGTAATTGTTGCGGCAGACGACACCCGAGCTGGCAGATCCAATGATATTGACGGCTTGGGTCTGTGTTGTCTCCGCGATTCCATCATGAGCAATTTCATACCCGATTCGATTGTTTTCGATGATACATCCAATGGTTTGGGCTGCCGCGATAGCGCCTCCGGTCGATCCTGCAATGAAGCAGTTGCGTATGGAGCCGCTGTAGAATCGGTAGGGAGTGAAGACCGAGGCGCCGGTAAAACCAAGCGACATACCAAGACTGCCGCTGTTCAACATGGTGACGTTGTCGATGCTGAACGAGGTCGCATCCGCGTTGCTGCGCACGGCATTGGAGAAATTTGTAATTTTGCCGTTGCGGATCACCGTTTGTCCGCCGGACAGATTCACTCCGTAGCCGCCACTCAAGGCGCCGGTGGTGCCGCTGTCCACCGAGAACCCATCGACAGTGAAATTGAGTTCATCGGTACAGGCGGGGTATGCCGAATTCGCGGGTGCAGCATTTGCACTTGAGGTGGGAATCGATGACCACTTGGCGGCACCGTCAGAGATCAGGGTGCCGACCCCCGTCGGGCCTTGTGAAACTGCGGCGGACGTACCCGAAGTCGTACAAATATACGCGTATTGGCCATTGATGATTTCATCGCCGAGGTTGTACAAGGTCTGCGCTTGCCATCCATTGTAGCCGGTGCCACCCGCATAGGCGGAGAAAGTCCAGCTCGTACCACCGGCGCCATCCGTGACGGTGCCGGTACCCACGGGACCGGTGAAACCCGCGGCATTCGATGAGGTGCCGCCGCCATTGGCGAGATATTTGAAGGTGCCGTTGTACACCGCGGCGCCGTTGGCATAGAGCGTATTGGGCAGCCAGCCGGTCACTTGCGGGCCAAGAGCCGCCGCCCATCCCGACGTGCCGCTATTGCCGCCGATCGCAATAGCCGTCCCGCTGATCGATCTTGCGGTTATGTTGCGCAGAGTGATTGGCCGGCCGGCCGCCGCAGTACCTGGCAACGGTGATGCGCCGTTTTGTACCAGAGTTCCAATGTCATCGACCCCGACCCAGGGACGCCAGAACAATGATTCACCAGATCCAAAAGAAATTCCCGCGGGAGAATTGCTGATGTGAACGCCGTCTAACGTCATCTGATAGCCGCCGTTCGATCCGAACGCAGCATTCGCGATCGAGCTCGCCGAGATATTTCGCACGTCAAGATTACTGACGTGCCAATTGTGGGCATGCGAGGTCCGACGAACATGCGTACTCGCCTCGCCGGTCGCCCAACCGAACTCATAGTACAAGCCGCCGACCAGGCCTGGGGGGCTCGATAGAGAGTTGCCTTCGATAATCACGTTCTCGATCCGCACGCCGTTGAGGCCGCCAAGTCCGAAAATGCCGTACATGCCGGTGGTTGGCTGGAATTGGGGCGGATTGCCGATCTTTGTTAGGGGCGGGGTGTTTGCGGCAATCAGCGCCGAGGTGATGTTGGTAGTGCCGTTGAGATACAGATTGCGCAGGGTGATATTCCCCATCGTGATCCCCGAGTTCACAAAGGGAGTCAGTTGGGAGTCGAAAATGGTGGGCAGGTTGCTGCCAGTGACGGGGGCGTCCCGCCCACCCATGGCGACAATTGAAAAGCTCGGGGGAGTGCTGCCCATGGCCACGGCATTCAGCGTGTAGTTGCCGTAAATCGAGCCGTTCTGAATGGTCACATTGCGCATGCACCATAGGAAGCCATTGTTGTCGTCCGCGTGATCGCTGCTCTTGGAGAAACTCCACGTACAGCCGTTCAAGTCCAATGTAACGTTGTCGCGAACGGTGATGAGACTTCCGCTGAAGAAGTATGTGTCCGGAGAGCTCGCAGCACCGCCGGTGTTGGGAGAGTAGAAGAGCCCCGTTGGCCCGTTCAGATTGCTCCACTTGAGCAGCGTACCGAGATACGAAGCATTGTTTGCGGCCGCTCCCGCGCTATTTTGTAAGATTCCGTAACGTAGGAGGTTGCCCGGCGGGTAGATCGTGTTGATGGCAAGGCCGGTGGCAATTTCAACCGCCGTCGCTGGAAAAAGTAGAGCATCGACCACATACGGGTCGGTATCGCTGATCAGCGTGGCGCCGGCAGTATTGAGGACCACCCGATAAATAACGCCGGGGTCCATGTATATCGCGACAAAGCGGCCCGCGCTATCGGATGTCACGGGGTTGGCCAGCGGCGTAGTGAGGCCGCCATCGGCATAGACATTCGCCGGTGTGGTTGTTCCGGTTAGATAGAACGTCGCGGTGCACGCCGGCTGTTGTGTTCCGGTTGCACTGAGCGGTTTAACGCGCGGATCAGCGAATAACTTGCCGGTTGGGGTGGTCATTTCAGGTGTTCCTTGTTGCTGACGATGAGCATGCGGCGATACCGCATCCCACATTCCTTATGGGGCCTGTCAATTGAACGGTAGATCCATCGGCCGAACATGTCAATGGAATTGAGACGCACGCAGACGAGTTGCCTCTACGTAGAGACACCCGCTAACGCGCCTGCATTCTGATCGCGCCTAGTTAGAACACGTGCGGTAGTTGGCTTACGCGTTTGCCTGCAAAAGTAAAATATGCAGGCCTTGGACGAGGATGAACCCGGACACTTGATCGCGTGGAAGTCGCTCGAGGGGGCGAGCGTGCGCCATAGCGGCCGCATCGAATTCTTGGATTCCCTGGACGGGCGAGGCACGGTGATTCTAATTGGCATACTGGCGGGGGAACAAAACACGAAAGGTGGTGCCCACATTGGGTTCGGATTTAAGCTCGATCGTGGCATCCAACATGGTGCATAATCGCTTCACGATGGATAGACCAATCCCTTCGCCGGATTCTTCGGTGCGCGGCCTGGCCACGGCCGGTTGCGAATGAGTTTGAGCGGCTGACTCGTCACTTGTCGTCTTGGCGCTGGGGGCGTGCACAGGAGATTTAACTTTCTCGAGGGCCTCGGCCATTGGCTTGCCGGAGTCGCTGTGGAAGCCGGGTCCGGTGTCGACGATGCATAATTCCCAGCGTTTGGGATCGTTTTCGTCACTGTCGCCCCAACGCACCGTGATACTGCCCTCGCGGGTATATTTCACTGCGTTGAGGATTAGATTTTGAGCAATCCGGCGCACCTTCACTGAATCTGCTTCGACCGCCAATCCCCCAGGTCCGTCGCAGTGCAAGAGAAGGCCGCGTTGCTGAGCGAGAGGCCGAATCCCCTCGCACAGCTGCTGCATAATCGCCGTAATGTCGGTCGGTTCAATGCGGCGAACCTCTCGGCCGGCTTGCAACCGAGCAAGGCTGGTCACATCGTCGAGCAATTGATGTAGCGAGGTCACATTGCGCATGAGGATGCGAACGAAATCATCCCGAGAAGATTCCCGAAGTCCGCTATGCGTGAGGCCTACCGTCGCATTGGCAACGACGCCCAAATTTCCTCGCAGGTCGTGCGCTGCCTGTCTCCACAAATCGCCTCGTTCCTGCTCTACCGCTCTGATTTCCACGAGCGCGCTCTCAAGGTCCCTGACGTGACCCGCCGCCTCTTGTTGCTGGAGTTGGAAGTACTGCGCAATGCTCTCTTCGATCCCCGTGCTGCATAGCGCAGCCCACACCCGGCGTGAAGCCGCAATGGCAGCACTCGAGACCGCGGGATTCGCTTTCGTATAGTCTTCCAGTTCCGCCACGACACACTCATTGAGTTTGCCGAGCTCCCGGGCCACCTCACGCAGGTCATATCCTTGCTGCCAGCGTTGCAAACCATGGGCCGCCGCGGAGCTTTGTCCCGCGGCGCCGGGGCTTGCCATGCCATTCACCGAAGCGTCATGAAGCTCGCGTTCAAAGGTCGCGAGTAGCGCCGGAATGTGGTCGTATAGCTCTCGGCGCGGCAACGAGTCGCCTGTGGTTAGCGTTGGATCCCTCGTGATTGCGGTGCGCCAGGCCACCAAAATCGCCTCCCGGCGACCTCGCAAATGCTGAGCAAGCGCCATTAGCTCGCGGTCCCTTTCGCTCATGAGTCGCTCCCAGGCTGCGCTACCAATCGGCCCAACATCGTACGCTAACTCCGCTCCGCTGCATTCGCTCGCGCGCGATACTGACGTAGACCTACAGTGGAACGTCTGGTTTTCCTAGATATCTCTGACGGCGTTGTCGCTAGCCTGTCGTTCTGATCCGCCCGAGGAAGCTACAATGACTGACGCAACCAAAAGCATATCTCGACGGCAACAGCCGGGCCCTGCAGGAAGCGGTAAGTCACAGGCTACCAAGGACGATCCGCGCTCAAAGTATCCCAAACCTCCGTTTCAAGAGCAGGATCAGCCCTGGCCCGGTCTTGCCGGCAAAATGAATCCCAAGCCGGATCACGGGGAGACGAGTTATCGCGGCTCCGGCCGACTGGCCGGCCGCAAGGCGCTTATTACCGGAGGCGACTCTGGAATGGGTCGAGCGGCCGCAATCGCTTACGCACGTGAAGGCGCCGACGTTGCCATCAACTACCTTCCCTCCGAGGAGCCGGATGCGCGCGAAGTCATTGAGCTCATCAAGACAGCTGGCCGTACTGGGGTAGCGATACCCGGCGACCTGCGGGATAGAGCGTTCTGTCAGCGACTCGTGGCGGAGGCCGTCCAGGAGCTGGGCGGCTTGGATATCGTGGTATGCAACGCCGGACGGCAGCAATCCAATCCCTCGATCCTCGATATCAGCGATGCAGATTTCGATGCGACGATGAAGACCAACATCTATGCGCCGTTTTACATCATTAAAGCAGCGTTACCGCACCTGAGCGAGGGCTCGTGCATCATCGGCACCACCTCCGAGCAAGCCTACGATCCTTCCCCCGAGCTGTACGACTACGCCCAGACCAAGGCGGCGACGATGAACTACGTAAAGTCGTTGGCCAAACAGCTTGGGCCGAAGGGCATTCGCGTCAATGGGGTCGCGCCCGGTCCAATTTGGACGCCCCTGCAGATCAGCGGCGGGGCGTCGGTGCCCAAGTACACCCATTTTGGCAGTACCACGGTGCTCGGACGTCCCGGTCAGCCGGCAGAACTGGCCTCGATTTACGTCCAACTGGCCGCGAGTGACGCCAGCTTCACCACCGGCAACATCTACGGTGCGGGAGGAGGTCAGGGGCAGCCGTAGGCGCGAGTTCGCTATCATTACCCCATGATTCAACGCGCCGGCAGTGCCAATCTTTCCCTGCATGGGGGCCAGGTTCCCGCTTGGCTCTCGGCACGCATGGCAGCCCTTGGTCGAGTGATTGCCGAGGCCATTGTGCATCACTATGGTCGCGATGAACTCCTGAGCCGCCTATCCAATCCATTCTGGTTTCAGTCCTTCGGCTCTGTCATGGGCATGGATTGGCATTCGTCAGGCATCACCACCAGCGTTCTCGCTGCGCTGAAGCGAGGACTCCGTCCGGTTCAGAATGAGCTTGGCATTTATATCTGTGGCGGTAAGGGCGCGCATTCACGGCGCACACCGACGGAACTCTTAGTGATGGGCGACTGCACAGGCATCGACGCTGCACCCCTTATTCAGGCGAGCCGCCTAGTCGCTAAGATCGATAGCGCGGTGGTACAGGATGGATACGATCTGTATTTACACGGTTTCGTAGCATCCAAGGACGGGAAATGGTGCGTCATCCAACAAGGCATGAATGTGCTGCGGCGAGAGGCGCGGCGCTACCATTGGAAGTCAGAGAACCTGACGAGCTTTTTTGATTCGCCACACAGTGCCGTCGAAGGGCGAAATATTGGCCCGATAGTCAACTTGGCAGACACGCAGGCTGCCGCGAGCCGGAGCGCAGCATTGACACTGGTTGAAAGGGGCCCCGACCGCACCATCGATGTACTCAGGCAATTAAGCGGCTGCGCGAATCAAACATTGGATCTGTTCTCTGAGTCTTCGACTGAGCGGGTCAACCCCTCGTTACACACGCATCTCAAGCTACCATCGCATCATGACGTGAAGGCGGCTGACATCGATCTTAAGCGGTTGCATCAAACGCTCCACGCGGCGTCGGAGCGCGGTCCGCAGGATTTTGCGCAGTTGCTGCTGACGCCGGGAGTAGGCGCGAGAACTGTCACCGCGCTCGCTTTCGTCGCCGAAGTGGTCCATGGCGCGCCCTATCGATTCTCCGACCCGGCGCGTTTCTCGTTGGCGCATGGCGGCAAGGACGGCCACCCTTTTCCGGTTCCGCTCAAGGTCTACGATGAGACCATCCGGGTATTAAAGTTCGCCATCGACCACGCCAATCTGGGTCGCAGCGAGAAACTTTCCGCAATCAAGCGCTTGGATGAGCGCGCCAGAATTATCGACAGCATTGTCGGTGGACCCTCCGTTGAGGAAATCGTGGCGACCGAGCGGCAGAATTCCACGACCTACGGCGGACGCACGATCCAATTGCCATGATCTGGGAAAGCGTGATTGACCTCTTCATGAGCGACGCTTGCTGGCATGTCGTGAGGGCCTGGTCGCTCGATCGTAGACAATCTCGCGTCTAAGCTTTGCGGCTGTCCAATGAGTCACCGGTCTCAGGCCCGACAATAGCAAGTCCGTCTTCCCGTAGGAACTACGCGGACACTACTTCACGGGTTTTATGAGGTCGAATCCGATCCGAGATTTCGCGAAGATTGCATTAGACAATTCGCTCGTACGCGGACCATGAATGCTCAATCAATTAAACTATTGATCGTGGAGGACTCTCCCGTGTTGGCGGGTCGGATCGCTGAGCTTGTCGCTCAAATTCCAGAGATCGAACTGATCGGTGTGACGGATTCCGAGCCTGAGGCGATGCGAGCAATAAGAAAACACGGAATTCACCTCGTGTTGTTGGATCTACACTTGAAGCAGGGCACGGGCTTCGGGGTCTTGCGATCCATATCCATGCTGAGCAACAAGCCTCGGGCAATCGTCCTCACCAATTATGATTCCGCGTGCTATGAAAGCGACGCGCTCGCCCTGGGGGCGATGATGTTCTTGGATAAGGCGCGGGATTTTCTCCGCCTCCGCCAGTTTCTGGCGGAGGCTGTGGGGGCGCTACGTATCCAGCAGGCTGCGCCTGCTGGAACCTTAGACCCTTAAAAGTGCCGGTTTGAGGCTAGGGCACGTCGCGGACAAAATGCTTGGCGCCGCTCATGTTGTTCTGGCTTTTTCAACGGCGCGCCGAGCCGCGGCGGGACCTTTGACTGCCAAGATCTTGTAGCTCATGCCGCTCAATCGATCCACAGCGATGATACGGATATCGCGGCGCAGAAGACGGCTGGCATGGACATCCATGAAAAGCTCGGATAGAAATTACCCTTCACCTGCCCCGACTGCGATGGGGTCTGCGGCGGGTCAACGACGATCCAGTGCGAATACCTGCGCTCGCTTACAGGCGCCGTCCACGCCGGGTATTGAGCAGGAAGGCGACGACGATGACGGCAACGATCAATCCAATTGGGCCTATACCCCAGCCGGCGCCCACTCCCCAGTACAGGCCACCCCCGCCACCGAGCAATAGCAGTAAAAGTATGACGATGAGTACGGTGTCCATGGCTGATTCCTTGCTTGGTATTCGATCCCGAGAATTCGTCCTCGAGAATTCTGCCTCATTCAGCAGAGAAGGTTGTCAGCGAAGCGACCCGATTGCTGTAGGACAACGGCCCCACAGAAGTCACCGCCATTGCGTTGCTAACGCGCCTGCATTCTGATCGCGCCGTCGAGGCGGATGGTCGCGCCGTTGAGCATGGAGTTTTCGAGAATGTGGCCCACCATGGCGGCATACTCATCCGGATCGCCGAGGCGCGGCGGAAACGGGGTTTGCTTGCCGAGCGAATCCTGCGCCTCCTGCGGCAGCGCCTTGAGCATGGGGGTCGCGAACAAGCCTGGAGCGATGGTCATGACGCGGATGCCGGAGGAGGCCAGCTCGCGCGCCATGGGCAGAGTCATCGCCACGATGCCGCCCTTCGAAGCCGAATACGCGACCTGGCCGATTTGGCCGTCGAACGCGGCCACCGATGCCGTCATCACGATCACGCCGCGTTCGCCCGCGGCGTTCGGGGCGTTCTGCTGCATGGCTACCGCCGCGGCCTTGGAGATCAAGACGGTGCCGACCAGATTGATTTCGATCATCTTGCGGAAGAACGCGCCGGCCATCGCGCCCTGTTTTCCAACCAGGCGCCCCGGTGCGCCGATGCCCGCGCAATTGACCGCCGCATCGATCCTGCCCATCCGCTCGCGGGCCTGTTCGATGGCTGTATTGACCACGGATTCGTCGGTCACGTCGGTGGCGATGAATAGGGCGCGCTCGCCGAGCGCTGCGGCGGCCACCGCTCCTTGCGCCGCGTTGACGTCGAGCAAGGCCACGCGCCCACCGGCCCGCGCGATGCGGGCGGCGACCGCCAGACCGAGACCTGAGGCACCGCCCGAAACGACGGCATGTGTATCGATCAGCTGCATGGATACCCCCGGAAATAAGCGTCGACCATGGAATCATTCACGTCTTCAATACGGCTCGGTGTCCAGCGGGGCGAGTTGTCCTTGTCGATGATCAGCGCACGCACGCCCTCGATGAAATCGCCCTGCATCAACGACTGTTGCGCCATCGCGAGTTCCATGCGAAAGCAGGCAGCAAGGCTCATGGACGCACCACGCTGCAACTGGCCCAGGGCCACGCACAGCATGGTGGGCGAGCGGCTGCGCAGGAGCTTGACGGTCTGCGCGGCCCAATCGGCGTAGTCGGCGCGGGTCTCGGCGCCGAGCGATTCGAGAATGGCGCGCACGGTGGGGCGCGAGAAATGTTCGTCGATGGCGGGGCGCAGCCGGCTTAAGCTCGGCGCAGGCAATCCCAGAGCGGCTCGCGCGTAGATGAACGCTCGCAGATCGGCCGCCGGCTGCTCTTTCCAGGCGAGGGCAGCAAGGGTCTCCGGCAGCGAGGCGATCGCAGCCGGCGGCAGATACACATCCGCCAGTTGGCTGTACAGGGCATCGACGCCGCGAATCTGTACTCCGGTCAATGCCAGGTAGCGGCCGAGGGCGCCGGGCAGACGCGACAGGAAGTAGCTCGCGCCCACGTCGGGAAAGAAGCCGATGGCCACCTCCGGCATGGCGATGCGCGTGCGCTCGCCGACGATGCGCAGGGCTGAACCCTGGGCGAGGCCCATCCCGCCACCCATGGTGATGCCGTCCATCAGGACCAAGTAGGGTTTGGGGTAGGCGTACAGCGACTGATCGAGCGCGTATTCCGCGGCGAAGAATTCGCGGTGCAGCGAATCGGACGCCTTGAAACTCTGGTACAGCGCGCGTAGGTCCCCGCCGGCGCAAAACGCCCGGTCGCCCGCGCCCTGGATCAGCACTGCGCGCACCTTAGGATTCGCCGCATGCTCGTCGAATAGGGCACCCAGGGTCTGGATCATGCCCAGCGACAATGCGTTGAGCGCCGCGGGGCGATTCAGCGTCAAGAACGCAATGTGATTGCGAATGTCACTCGAAACTTCCATGGGTGCGGCGCCCCCGGCCGGCGCCCTCCGATGTCACTTCAGGCTGATGGTCGTATTCACTCCGCCGGAGACGGCGCCGTCATCGAACCAGCGCGTGGTGACGGTCTTGGTCTGAGTGTAGAACTGCACCACCTGCTTGCCGTAGGGCCCCAAATCGCCGAGCTTGGAGCCGCGTGATCCGGTGAAGCTGAAAATCGGTACGGGGACCGGTATCGGCACATTGATCCCCACCTGACCCACGTCGATCTCGTTTTGAAATTTGCGTGCGGCGGCGCCGCTTTGCGTGAAGATGCCGGTGCCGTTGCCGAATGGGTTGTCGTTGACGAGAGTGATCGCCTCATCCAAGGTGTTCACGCCGACGATGACCATCACGGGCCCGAAGATTTCGGTGGTGTAGATTTTCATCTGCGGCGTCACCCCGGAGAAAATCGTCGGGCCGATGAAATTGCCCTTCTCGTAGCCGGCCACTTTGATGGCGCGGCCGTCCAATTCCAACTTGGCGCCTTCCCGAATGCCGTCCTCCACCAGGCCCAAGATGCGGTTCTTGGCGTTCTTCGAGACCACGGGCCCGAGATCCGCGCCTTTCTCCACTCCCGCGTTGACCTTGAGCGTCTTCGCCTTGGCCACGATGTCCGGAATCCATTGCTGCGCCTCTCCGACCAGCACGGTCACCGAGGTGGCCATGCAGCGCTGTCCGGCGGCGCCGAAGGTGGCGCCCACCAGCGCGTTGAGGGACTGCTCCTTGTTGGCGTCCGGCATCACCACGGCGTGATTCTTGGCGCCCATCATGCACTGCACCCGTTTGCCGTGCTGCGAGGCCAGACTGTACACATGGGTGCCGACGGCCGTCGACCCCACAAAGGACACGGCAACGATGTCCGGATGAGCGCAAATGGCATCGACCGCGCGCTTGCCGCCATGGATGATATTCAACACGCCCGGCGGTACGCCGGCTTCGAGCGCAAGCTCGGCCAGCAGCATGGGGGTCAGAGGGTCCTGCTCGGAAGGCTTGAGCACGAAAGTATTGCCGCACACGATCGCCATGGGAAACATCCACAAGGGAATCATGGCCGGAAAATTGAAGGGTGTGATGCCGGCGCACACGCCGATCGGTTGGCGCAGGGTATAGGTGTCCACGCCGCCGGCGACATTCTCTGCAAATTCGCCCAATTGCAGGGTGCCGATCGAGCAGGCGTGCTCGACCACTTCAAGTCCGCGGAACACGTCCCCTTCGGCGTCCGCCAGCGTCTTGCCCTGTTCCGCACTCAAGGTCTGC
>Ga0193726_1000317_pt1 | contig 57669 bp, 43 predicted proteins | sample H2c1metaG_FD_144928 | JGI IMG/M metagenome (GOLD analysis project Ga0193726, IMG submission 144928) | Soil microbial communities from a riparian zone of the East river system, Colorado, United States - H2c1 | ecosystem: Environmental > Terrestrial > Soil > Riparian zone | place: USA: East River... | reverse complement strand
TTCCTTGTCGGAATACGTTACAAGAACGTGCCAGTGAGAATGTTTGCGGCGACCATCTTTTCCCTGATAGCCAATAGCTCGTTTACTCATGTGACTCCCGCCTGCACTAGGAGGACACCTAAGCAGCCCATCGCTCTGTCTCATACCGGACACGCAGCGCCTTACGTCTGGTATCGATATTCTCAATTCCATATATTTCTGTGTCAAGAAGTAAATATTAGTGCTTAGACATACATCGAGCCAGCAAAGCGGGCACGTTCGGGTTGCAGCGAAACATTTCATAGTGTGAAACGCCGTCGTCGCCGGAGAGCGAACCGGCCTCCCTGCATTCGGCTTTGGCGCCGTCGATATTCGACACGCGCCGCTTCACGCGGACATATTATCCCGCCTGCTTGGCTGCCGTCCGGCGCGCTGCATGGAATTGTCGACGTTCGCATGAGCCAATCGGAACAAGCATCGGCACTTCGCGGCGATATTCTGCGTATTCCGGGTGAAGTTGCACCAGGTCTCGTTCCTCAAGCTGAATTGCTACCAGAATGTAGGTCGTGGCCGCAATTGCGAAAACCAGGTGTGCCGATGTCATGACCGGAGCCGACCAGAAAACCAGCAGCCATCCCACATACAAAGGATGACGCACATAGCGATATGGGCCGGGTGTGCCGAAAACCAGCGATGTGTAAGGGCGTCCGATTAAATACAGCCACACCTGGCGCAGTCCAAATAAATCAAAATGATTGATAAGAAATGTCGCTATCAGAATGATGAGCCAGCCCGCCGCGAAGAGAACTTCAAGCGACAGCCGTCCGGCGCCGCGCCCGGTATTCCAGATCACCCCGCCCATTGGTTGCCACTTCCAAAACAACAGGAGCAAAGCAAGGCTGGAAAACAACACATAGGTGCTGCGTTCAACCGTTGTTGGCACAATTCGTGTCCACGCGGATTTGAACCATTGGCGCGCCATGACGCTGTGTTGAAGAGCAAAAATTCCCAGCAGCGCCAAATTGACTAGCAACGCGCGTGACCATGCTATCTGTCGCCCCGAATCAATGGACTTGGGTACCCCGAAATTTCCCAGAAAACCAACCGCATATAGAAACGTCCCAAAAAACACCGCATAACAGACAACACCGTATAAAAATGCGCTAATCCGGCTGAACATACGCGCTCCTTCTGATTCAGATTTCCTCGCAACAGTGCGGGGGGTCCCGTCTTACCTTTCCGTTCACTGCACGAGGGCCTGCGGTCCTCCGGGCCTACCAAACCGGACGCACCGGCCTCGTGAAGGCCGATGTCCCGGTCGGAAGGATGTTTTAGTGCACAACCATTTCCGCTTGCTCGCCACAGGTTGCTGGGGTCGTCGATTTGTTCGGTTCCGTGCAGAGTGGCCCCAAATTGGTTTCCACATCGGGAACAGTAATCATGGCCAATGGTCCGGCCTTGTGCTCCCCGTTGAAGACGCTGGGTTTCGTCGGATCGAAGCCACAAGCGACCGCATCCTGCGGGTCATCGAACCAAAAACCAAGATGGAACGCATTGGTCGGTGGCAAATTCACATCGTTGTCGAAGCCAAACGTTTCATCGAGAAGGACTGTCTTGATCCGGACGTGGCCGTCGTCACTGCGCCTGCCTGTCTCCACCTCAGACTGATACCAGGACAAGCCAAAACCCTTGAAGTTGGGATCCCTGGTGCTGTCTGCGCGAAGATTGCTGCGCTCGAGCGAGAAGATACTCAGGACCAAATCCGGCCGAATGCCGTCCAAGTCCAGGATCAACGTGTCATTTTGCTTGCCACGAATCACCGTTGCGCGGGCTTTTGGCTCCTCATAGCGATTGGCCCGGAGGCAATCGACGAACTGCGGGATGGGAACCAGCCTGAATCTGACTTCATCCTTCTTTTCTTGGGCGGAGGCGATACCGGAAACTGCAGCGATCGCCAGCGTTGCCAATAATCCGCGAATTGCATTTCGCACTACAGTCGCAAACCAGGAATTTACTTTTCTGCAGTCGTTCACTTATTTCTCCTTGTTTTGATCTCCACTTGCTCCAAGTCCGTCTGGATCGAGTGTGAGCGGATACTGCTGGAGTTCGCGCGTTCCGCCAATAGCCAGGGCCTGAATCCTTCCTTAAATCCGCATGAAGACCTAGCCCACAGATAAAGAACAAGATACTCGCGTGTATCTTGCAGGCGATCGGTCCCCGGGTATCGCTTCCGTTTTGAGAATCCCTGCATGGTGCCGGGTGAAGTCATCCCAACTTTAGAATTGGGTTTGATCAGCGGGCAATTTCTCCCCTGGCGCAGGGGGCAGTCCGGTTGCCATGAACCGTTTGCCTAGCTTCAGACACGTGCACAGGGACTGCAATTCTCGCTCGGCAGCTGAACGGGAGAAAACTGCTCTCTCGAGAGCTGGCTGGGGCGAAGAGCCGCGCTTGGTTCGAGAGGTTTTCGGCGCACAAGCATTCGCCCCCGTACCGAAAGAGCGCACACTGGCTTCGGGTGATTGCAGTGCTTTCTGGAAAACGGTGCAGCAGTCTATCGAAACGCTGGTCTTAGGCGAACTGCGATCAATACGCATTCAATTCGCCGCACATGGGTAGCGCGGTTCCCAGAACCCGGGCCAGCGCCATACTGGCAGTTTGCCGCCGGCGAAATTCCATTCTCAGAGATCCTTGGCGCGGCAACAGCGTGATGCCGAGCACAGGCGCGGCTTCACTTCCTTTTTCCAAGCGGAGTTCGAACCGTCGATTGATTACCGACACGATGCGCACGCTTTCGTGAAATCCGAAATTATTCCCGATGCAAATGCGCTGCCCGCCACCGAATGGAAAATATGCAAACTTCGGAAGTGTCCGCATGAGCTCTGGCGTCCAGCGTTCGGGCCGGAATTCGTCCGGCTCTCGGAAATTTCGCTCCGAACGATGGACCGCCCATTGCGGAATCACGACTTCGGCCCCGGCTGGAACTTTCATCGATCCCAACTGGCAGGATTGTATGACCGTTCGACTGACGCGATAGGCCGGCGGATACAATCGCAGTGATTCGTGAAGCGTCTGCTGTGCGAGCGGACCATCGTCTGGTTCGGCGGCCATCTCTGCCGCGACGTCCGGGTGTTTGGCAAGAAGGTAGAGCGTCCAACTAATCGCCGCCGCGCTGGTTTCATGCCCGGCGAAAAACAGGGTGACAATTTCATCCCGGATCTCTTGCCGCCCCAGCGCCGCGCCCTTTGCATCTCTCGCAGAAAGCAGCATAGACACCAGGTCGTCCCGTGGCGGTTCGGCCGCGCGCCGATCGATGAAGTCGTATACAAATCTGTCGAGGGTGGCCATCGCGACGCGCAGGCGTAGCGCATACTTTGTTGGCAGTCGCGAAGGGTCGACGAAAAAGCCCGGATAGCCGAGAAATGTAGATACCGCTCGAATCGCCGAAACCACCAAACCGCCCGCGGCCACGCCCCGGCTGAAGCTCTGATGAAAATCGTGCAGTGCCGCAGCCGCTTCGACAATGGATGAGCGAACCTCGGCCATGTCCTCACCGAACAGCGGCACCGCCAGCGCTTCAAAGCACAGGTCGGTCATCTCCTTATAGATATCGCAAACCCCAGAGCTTCCCCAGCCGGCAAGCACGCGCTCGGTGGCGGCATCGACCCAGCTCCAATACGAACCCAATTTCGGCGCGCGAAAGGCCGGTTGCATGATGCGACGCTGGCGTTGCCAGTGGGGTCCGTCGGAGGTCAGTAGTCCATGACCAAACGCCCGGCGGCTCGCACGCAGCCCCGCCGACTTCACGAAGCAATCCTTCTTCTGAATGAAAATCTCTTCGATGAGCGCAGGATCGGTAACCACAAAAACCGGCAGCCCCCAGCAGTGGGTTCGCACGATGCCGCTGGAACGCTCGCATTCTTGATAAAAAGCGAGCGTGTCGCCGGCAAGGGCATACGCGCCACCGGATAGCCGGGTAAGGAAAGTTTTGCGACGCACTGGTACCTTTCTGAAACGTAAATTTGCAGAGTCCAACTGCGCTCGGCAGTGCCGGCGCAAAAGCGCCTTAACCTGCGATGGCAATCGCTACTGCACCAAGTAACATGGGAAATCGCGACAACTGAATCCGTCTGGCATCGCTCAGATCCGGCCAGAGAAAGACCCACATCAGGGAAATGAGCGCGCAGACTGCGGCAACTCGATCCATCTCGCCTCGCGCGATGGCCACGACACAAATTGCCGACACAAACATCAGCGTCGTGCCAATTTTTCGCGCGCGCTTGCAACCGAGCACCACAGCGATGGTTTCCAGTCCCGCCCGGCGGTCACCGACAACTTCTTCTGAATCCATAAGCATTTCGCGTCCCAGCACAAAGCAGGCGAGCGTCGCGTAGGAAAACCCCAGGACTCGCACTCCGGCAACGGCCGATCCGTAGATCAGTGGCGCGCAGGCCAGGCCGGCCACATACAGCCCTTTGCCTAGCGGGTACAGGTGAGCGAACGGCGAATAGGCAAGGAGCGCCAGGCAGGTGGCGAGCAAAACCCCTGCCCCGGTTCCAATAAAGGTCGACACCAGAAATACGGGTAGCAACAAACCGATCGCAAGGACGATCGCCATTTGCACCGAAAGTTCACCGGTAGCGATAGGCCGCTGAACCGCCGCCGCCGCATCTTTTTGCCGATCAAAAATGTCGTTAACCACAAACCCAAACATGGTCAGGATGGTCATGGCCACCCCTGCGGCCAATCCTTCGAGCGTGATATGCCCGCTTCCGCCAATCACCACCGAAGCGGACAGTGCTCCGGCCACCAGCGACGACAGTGGACGGGTGGAGCGGTAGGCAGCTGCGAGCTGCGGCCCGCGCAGCCACGGTTTTGCTTTGCGCAAACCTGCTACTTCCACGTCTCGCTCTCGTGCGCAGGCCGAATTGTTCATGGCCATCACGCACTCATCGATCCCGTACAAATAAAATCTCGCCATCAACTGCCGAATCTCCCAATGCGTGGAAGACAATCTTTTCGCTCTCGCCGCAACACTCGACACGTAATTTCTCCGGTAGATGTATTTTTTACAGAGGGAACGGGCCGTGAACTTCGCCGAGGTGCTCACCCAGGACCTCAACAAATACACGACCCGTTCCCCGGACCTCGCAAATTTGGGACAGCAGGCTTGCGAGGTGCGTGGATGGTGCTTGAGTTGAGGATCAGAGCCAATAGTCAGCGCCTGAAATTTGCCTTAAATCCGTATGTAGTGGCGTAAGCCACTGAAAGAATTGACATTTATGTGACTTTTCAATCCACCGAAATCCTCTAAACTGATAGGCACTTTACCGTGGGAGTGTCCCCTTTATGTCTTCAGATGGCTTGGTGTCTGCGCGTTTGCTTAAGTTGGGAGATGAATTTGATCTAGATCTTGGCGCCTATGAACTTCGCAGAGGGTCTCAGGCGCTCCGGCTTGGGCGCATACCGATGGAATTGCTGCTGTTACTGATAGAGCAGCGCGGTCAGTTGGTTACCCGGGAGCGGATCATTGAGCGGGTTTGGGGCAAAGACGTATTTCTCGACACCGACAACAGTATCAACGCCGCCATTCGGAAAATTCGGCAAATTCTGGAAGACGACTCCGACCAGCCGCGCTTCGTGCAAACCGTCATCGGCCGCGGATATCGTTTCATAGCCTCGATTGAAGAAGGCGATTCGTCGGCCTCCATGCCATCTGCTGCGGAAGCAATCGCATCCAAGGCGCCCACCGGAAAGACCGAGACCGAGTCCGCCGAAAGCCAGCCGTCCGATGAGGAACACAACAAGGAATCAGCCGGCTTGAGCGTTGGACTTGGTCTCGCCAACGCGAAACCAAGCAGGCTAGCGTACTGGATTGGCTCGGGCGTGCTGTTCGCTTTGTTTTTGTTCGCAGGAATCTTAATGGTCACCATGCGCGACCGGCTGCCCCGCAGCGGGCCTTCTCTTGATCCAGTAACGTCGACAAAATCAAGGCCTTCTGTTGCCGTCCTGGGCTTCAAGAATCTGTCCGGCAAAGACGAAGAAGCGTGGATTTCGACAGCATTCTCTGAAATGTTGGCAGCCGACCTGGCTTCGGGCCAGCAACTGCGTCTGATCGCCGGTGAGAACGTCGCCCGCATGAAAGTCGACTTAGCTCTCCCCGCCGCTGACAGTTACAGCGCGGAGACGCTGACGAAAATCCGGAAACATCTCAGCAACGATATGGTCGTTCTCGGCTCCTACCTCGCCCTCGGCGACAACACGGGAGGCAAGGTCCGCGTCAATCTTCAATTGCAGGACGCCCGCGGCGGAGAAACCATTGCGGTAGTTTCAGAAGACGGAAACGAAGCCGATCTGGCTGAATTGGTTTCCCGCAGCGGCGACCGGGTTCGACAAATTCTAAAAATCGGCAGTGTGTCTGCTCTGGCCGCCGACCAGGTGCGCGCAGCACTTCCAGAAAATACGGAAGCCTCCCGTTTTTACGCCGAAGGTTTGCTCAAATTGCGAAATTTCGATGCTTTGACGGCCCGCGATTTCTTCCTCCAAGCCGTCGCCGCCGATCCTAAACATGCTCTTTCGCACGCGGCGCTTTCTGAATGCTGGGCGTCGCTCGGTTACGATTTCAAAGCCCAGGAAGAAGCGAAAAAAGCGATGGCTCTCGCTTCCCAGCTCTCGCGTGAAGATCAACTCTCGATCGAAGGTCGTTACCGGCAAACCGCCCACGACGGGCAAGGTGCCATGGAAATCTACAGAATGCTGTCCGGCTTTTTTCCCGACAACCTTGACTACGGCTTGGCTCTCGCCCGCGCGCAGGCTTCTGCCGGACATGGTAAAGAGGCCATGGACACGGTCAAAACACTCGCGAACAGACCGCTTCCTGACAGCAATGATGCACGCATCGACATCGCCGAAGCGGTCGTCGCCGATAAACTTGGGGACTTGCGGCGGGAAGAATTGGCAGCCGCTCGGGCGATTGAAAAAGGTCGCAGGCAAGGACAGCGAGTTCTGACGGCAAATGCCCTTCTGATTCGCGGAAGCGCCTTGGGCGCTCTCGGAGATACCGCGAACGGAGTACCGGTTTTGAACGAGGCAAAACTAATTTTTATCGAAGTTGGCGACCGACAAGGCGTTGCCCGGGTCTTTAACAATCTCGGCATCCTTGCGCGCCATCAGTCCCATCTGCTGGAAGCGCAGAGGCTTCAGGAAGAGTCGCTGAAAATCTTTCGTGAAACCGGCAGCAAGCTGGGCATGCTGCAGTCGCTCAACAACCTCGGCAACGTGCTCTGGGATCGCGGAGAAATGGCCGCAACGCTCGAGGCCCACCAGCAGTCTCTCCAATTGAGCCGCGAGATTGGCGACAAGTTTCACGAGTCAACTTCGCTCAACAACATTGGAGGATTGCAAACGCTTCAGGGAAAGCTGGGCGAAGCCCGCCAAACGTATGATGAATCGCTGCGCTTATCTCGCGAGATGGGAGACCAGGAAGGCGTCGGCACTGTTTTGGGAAATACCGCAGACCTCCTGACCCGCCAGGGCGACCTGGCAACGGCAAGAAAATTGGCGGAAGAGGCTCTGACAACGGACCGTCAAGTCGGCAACAAGAGTTTTGAAGCCTATGCCTTACACCAACTGGCAACCGTTCTTGTGTCCCAGGGAGACACTACATCGGGCCGCAGCCGATACCAGGACGCCATCGCTATCCGTCATGAGCTGGGCGAGACAGCCACCCAAGCCGAGAGTGAACTCGGTCTGGCAGAGCTCTTGCTCGATACCGGCGATGCAAAAGGAGCGGAACTAAAAGCCCGCAGCGCTGCCGCGATTTTTCACGAGGGGAGCGCCTTCGATAACGAAGCGTTGAGCTATTCCACACTTGCCCTGGCGCTGCTGGCCGAGGGCAAAGCCGCGGAATCGCGGCAGGCGGCTGAGCGATCCATCGAACTGCTGCCAAAGACAATGGATCTGGCCACTCGACTCCAGGTTGACGTGGCGAAAGCCTATGTCGTCGGGATGCACAACGCCGGTGCCCTGGCCCCGGCCGATCGCAGTACCGCGGAAGGCGCGGCACTCGCCTTGGAAGCGGCGCGAGACAAATCAAATCGCCTGCGCTACGTTGGCCTGGAGCTGGAAGCGCGATTACGTTTGGGAGAACTCGAGCTGCAATCCGGCAAGTCCAGCGCCGGCCGCGCCCACCTCGAACAGATGCAACAAGAAGCCAGTGCCAAGGGCTTTTTTCTGATCGCGCGTATGGCATCTGACGCTCTGCGCACCAATTCCTCTCGTCGCTAGATGACTGAATACTGGTCTAACGCTAAGTAGGTGCCGGGTCAGGGCGCGGCGGGTACTTTTGAATCGAGGGTTCGCTTGCCGATAGGCCTGCCGATGAAAGAAGTTTTAGACAAAACCGACAGGAAACGTTCAATGGCACTGTCCCAATATTTCCAGTTGTGATCGCCGGGCATTTCATGAAATTCATAGGAAATCCCGAGTTCCTGCAGGCGGGCGGCGAATTTGCGGTTCACTCCGAGAAACATGTCGTCTGCTCCACAATCGAGGTAATACTGCGGCAATTTCCGAGCGTCGGCGTGTGATAGCAATGTGAAAACATCGTTTTGGGCGCGCGCAGGATTGCCTGGTTCTCCAAAGACTTTTTGCAAGCCTTCGCGAAAATCAACACGTCTTTGGTCCAAATCAGCCGAAGCGTCCAGTGCCGCGCTGATACCGCCGACCTGGGAAAACAGTTGCGGATATTTCAGCGAGAATTTCACCGCTGCGTAGCCCCCCATGGACAATCCAGCTATGGCGCGGGCATATCCCTCAGGGAGGGTCCGGTAATGAGTGTCGATCTCCTCGACGAAATCCTTGACGATGTAGTCTTCGAATTTATCGTCGGGGTTGCTCACAGAATTCACATACCAGGAATTTCCCGCATCCGGCATGGCAATGATCAGATTCATGTCGCGCACGTCGCTGACAAGATTCGTTCGCGTGGACCAATTCGTAAAATCTCCATAAAGGCCGTGAAGGAGAAACAGCGTGGGATACCGTTTCTCGGAAGAGTCGTAGCCAGCCGGTAGAATGACCCGGTAGCGCATGTCCCGGTTAAGACTGCCACTGTGAAACGTCGCTTCGCGCACGCTCGTTGAACGACGAGACTTGTCGGCCACCGATTCTGGGGTATTTTTCTTGTCTGCGAAAGAAGCACTGTGTTGCGCGAAGGACAGCGCCACGAGCAGAGCGACCGCCGCGGAAATGAATCTGCTGCGGACTGCGAATCCCCGCGACGGGTTGCCGCTGGCGATTTTCACGGCCGTGTCCTGACAAACGCTTTGAGCGTTGCGCACTCTTGGCCTTCGCCAGCTCCGTGCGGCCGAACCGAATACCTTCCCACGGCGGCCGGCACGATAAACGTCTCCGCGTAGTGCACAACGAATGGGGCGAACGCTCCGGCGGGACTTTCCACCACGGCTTCCTCTCCCGCGACCAGATTCAGGACGTTTACGCCTCCGTGCGTGTCGTGCTCCACTGGGCCGCGAAACCAGTGTCGCCTGGTCTCTATGAATTCGCGTGCGTGCAGACCGGTGCGCTCCTCCCGCCAGCCGGCTCCTTGCTTCACCTGCTGCACCTGTCCAATTAAATTATCCTTCACCCAATCCGGCGTGCGATCCCACTGGACGTTGGCTTCGCCGTGATCAATGTGAATCGGCCGCGGACGTCCATCCAGGCCGACGCGTCCCCAATCCCACAACTTGAACGTAAAAATATAGGGGGTCGCGCTGATTTCCAGAACCATGCTGTTTTTGCCGGAGCAGTGAATGGTGCCGGCAGGGATCAGAAAATGATCATGTTTTTTTGCTGGATACTGGCCAACATACTTCTTGGCATCAAACGTTACGGCGCCTTTCTGCGCCTCGCGCAGATCGCGAAACATTGCTTCCGGGTCGACGCCCTCAAGCACACCGAGATACACCGTCCCGTCGTCACCCGCATCGAGCAGGTAATAGCTCTCGTCCTGCGTGTAGTTCATGCCGAATTTGTCCTGGATATATTCTGTGAGCGGATGGACCTGCAAGGAAAGGTTTCCTCCACCCATCGTGTCCAGAAAATCAAAGCGAATCGGAAATTCGGTCCCGAATCGGCCGTGTACGGCATCGCCGAGCAAATCACGAGGATGCGAGAAAACCAGATTGATGGAGGGAATTTCAATACGACGCGAACCAAATCCAAGGAGCAGACTGTTTTCTTCAGGGACGCAATCAAAGCACCACGCATGATTGGGTCGATCCCGGGGCAGATCACAGACTTCTTCCATCCAGTGGCCACCCCAAACTCCTGGATCGAAATAGGGCACGACGCGAAATGGTTGCTGGCTGGTCAATGCCAATCCGCGCCGTAGCAGTTCACCATGGACCAATTTCGGGTTTCCTTGGGAATTTGTGTCCAGCAGAAAATCCAGCTTGGGGAGCAGGACTTTTTTCAAACGGTCCGCTACGCGCCAGTCCACAAAAAAGGCACGTTTGTATTTTAGATTGGGCAATTCCGCTGGATTATCCGCGCCCAGATTGCCGATTTCTCCGCGGCGTTGCCGCAGAGTGAGTTCCCAGCGCGCCAGATCCGCATAAATCAGTAGGTCGTACCGCTCTGTGATGAGTGCTGCGCCGGTCCCTAGCACAAGAATCGTCCCGTCTTGCGCTGCTTGCGAGCGGATTGTGTTCCGCGCCGCGGCCAGCTTGCTCTCGTCAAGAAAATGCTGCAGCGTGACTCCGTTCATGCGCCCGAACACCGGGTCATCGCCACCGAGATAGGGCGCCAGCATGGTGAGAAGCTTCTCGGAATCTTTGCAGCACGACGAGGCGCGGATGACTAGCTGCGGTCTCAGATTTAATGCCAGTCCGCTTTCAATCTCTTCCAGATTTGTGCCCGGGTAGCATTCCACGCACACGATGCTGCGCTTGCCGGGAACGGCCGCGGCAATTGCCGCGGAAACCTCTTGCCATCCGGTGGCGCAATCTTGGTCGTCCCCAGTCACCGGAATGAAGGGAAACTTGTCGTAGTTCGAGCGTCTGGCCATCAGTTTCTCTCGGTAAGGAGCGGAATTGCGCCGAGCAGTCCGGCATGATTGCCCAACTCCGCAGCGCGAATTTGTACTTTGCCCCAAGGGGTCCACGCATGATTTGAAACATATTCCTGCACGTACGGAATGATTACGTCGGCACTTTTCATCACTCCGCCGCCGATGACAATCACTTCTGGGTCATACATGTGAACGAGCCCAACCGCGTCCGCGGCCCATACGTTCAAGCAACGATTGCGAATGGCCAGAGCGACGGAATCGCCGCGGCCAGCTTCCTCAAAGAGTTCCTTAAAACCAACCTCCGGATAATTTGCCAGCGCGCTCGTCCGAGTCTCCGGCCATTCTTTAAAGATCAAAGGAAGCGCCCACCCAGAAGCCTCCGCTTCCGCGCAACCAATATTCCCGCAGGTACACTTCCTGCCCGAAAACAGAACGGGGATGTGGCCGCCGAGGCAACCCGCCTGCATGTGTTTTCCACGAAGGAGTTTTCCTTCAATCAGAGCGGCTCCCCCAACGCCTGTGCCCAGCGTAATCATCACCGCGTCGCTGACCCCGCGTGCCGCTCCGCAGTAGGTTTCCCCGAGCAGCGCCATGCGCGCGTCGTTTTCTATGCGAAACGGAATTCCAAACGCTTCGCGGCACCAAGCGGGAAGATCCACGCTCAGAGCGTCGTCATATTTTGCGTTTGTGGACATCACGAAGCCCGTCCGCGTATCCACCAGTCCGGCAAAACCCAGCGCGATACCGATACAATCCTTCACCGCAGTTCCTGTTTTTGCGAGCACGCGCTGAAGTGCTTCTGTGAAATGCGGGAGCAGCGGCCGCAGTCCCTTCGCGCGATCGGTCGGAAACGTTTCGGTGTGAACCAGAGTCTCGTCCTCTACAAGGGCGAATGCCGCGTGTGTTCCGCCCAGATCGATTGCTAAAGCCTTCATCAATTGCTCCTCGAAATTTGGTTAAACCCAGCGGCTGGCCAGCGCTAAGACAAATACGGCCGCAACCAGGAAACTCACTCCCGCGAGTTGAATCCGCAGCGGTTGCTTTCCCGTGTTTTTCCATTCCCCCGTCAGAATGCCAAGAGCGCTAGCGGTGATGACGATCAAGGACATGAACAGCGGCCAGCCCAGCACCGGGCCGAGTTCACCGAGCTTGCCGGCGGACACTCCGTACAGCAGCGTGCTGCCAAACCAGAACAGGGCCATCAACAACGCCAGTAAGGCGTGACCCGCGAAGCTTGCAGAAGTGTACTTCCGGTGCGTTTTATTTTTAGAGAGCAGGTACGCACAGTAAAGAATGTTCGGAATGCTGCCAGCCAGCATCAGCGGAAGCCACGCAGCGTTGGGCGCCCAAACGGATTTAGCGCCAAATTTCTCGGCGCTTACCAGAAGTGGATGACCAAAGGTAAGACCGAAATTGACGAACGAAGCGCCAAATCCGCATAAAATTGCCAACAACAAGCCTTTGCTCGTTGAAGAGTTCGCGGATCCGGCCGCGGCGCCCAGCACCGCTTCCCGCCTTCGCCCAGCCACTGCGCAAATGCTGACGCCGATGATCACCAGCACCACTCCCGCGATAACTCCGCCCCCGGCAGGCGTGAATAACTGACTTGAATGCAATCGCAGCAGCGGCAGCAAGCTGCCAACCGCCGCGGAAATTCCCAAGACAATCGAAAATGTAAGCGCGATGCCGATCGATTCTACGGCCAGCCCAAAAAATACCTGTGCTATTCCCCAACCCAATCCAAACGCAGCCGCCAGGACAATGGGCCCGGCCCCCGCATCGCGGTACACATGGTTGAGTTGCGGAACGGTTAGCCAGGTGACGATCGGCGGCAGCAAGACCAAGGCGAAGAGCGACCAGGCAAGCCAAGTATTTTCCCACGCCCATGTACGCGTGAATTTCATTGGCAGCGTGAAGCTGGCGTTCATGATTCCCGCGACCAAAAGAAAAAATAATCCCAGCGTTGTGTCTGACATGAACGAGTCCACTCCCCTTCGATCAGAAAAGAAAGACTACCTACGCGTACAACCTGCCGATTCCACTTGCCGCGATTTTGACCGTCTGGCCCCGACTGCTGCCGCGCAGGACGAGCGCTGCTTTCGTGGCTTCCACATCGCGCACGCCCCGCCAATCTTTTGGTACTTCCGCCAGAAACGCTGCGTAACGCACCGTTCGAGTCGCGCGAGCTGGCAGTTTCATCCAGCAGGCGGTGTCAAACAATTTCCCAGCGAGAAAAGTAGCTTCTTTACCGATCGGCATAGGAGTCGTGCCAAATTCCATCCCCCGGGCTTGCGTGCGGCCATTCCATGGGGCATAGCTGCGTGCGCCATTCTCTTCCCAAACCGCGACCCACGGGAAATCATTTCTGCAAAACACGTAGCCTGAGAGCAGGCCAAGCTTCCAGTTAAGGGTTGCGATAAATTGTAATTTCCTGGCGTTGTCCAACCAGACCGATGCCAGAAAACCGGTGCCACGTTCGCGAAACGGGATCGAGAGATCGGTTTTACCGCCTTTTTCCCGGGGCGCTTGTGGCCAGCGAAATTCCCGGTCGGAGGCAACCAGACTTTTGTTTTCATAGCCCAGCGGCCAGGTTCTGGCTTTGCTGCCGGAAAGAAAGACCCGGCTGTATTCAGGATCGAGGAACGGTCGACCGAGCGTCGCATGTTGAACCCAGTGAAAATAGTGGTCCGTGTTCGCGCGATTCCTCACCTCTTCCTCAATAACCGCTACACTCTGGTTTTTGCGGATCTCGATCACTCTGGAAAAATCCAGCCCAGCTGCTGATAACGCAACTTGGAGTTTTACCTGACCCGCCGCAGATGTCTTCGTTTCGTTCTGAATCTGCCACTTGGCGCAGGCCGCTTCGCCATGAAGGGGCATGCCTCGCCGCGTTTCCTCGGGCGAGGCCATGCCGAAATAATCCAAACAGAGCGCATGACCGGTGAAACCGGCGAGAAAATCTCCAACGCCCTTCGCTCCGTATTTTGTTGCGAGCCGTCGGGCCTTTGCAGAACCGGGCGTTGCGCCTTCCCAAGGACATTCCCACAGGACGTTGACGCCGGGCTGACGCCGGCCGTCGGCAAAACGAAACTCAGCGATGTGGCCTCCGCCCTCGAGCGCCACCATTTCGACGATACCGTTCGACACACAAATCGCTTTCCGCCCTCGCCAGCGCACCCGGTTCACGCTTGGGGCACGCGCGGCTGCCGTTTCAGCGGGCTTCACAGCGCGAACCCGCCATCGATTGAAAGCGCGGACCCGGTCACAAACCCAGCCACATCGGAAACCAGGTACAGCGCCGCCTCGGCAATTTCCTCTGCCGTGCCCAGTCGACCAATGGGTTGCCGGGCTTCAAACTGTTTGCGTACCGTTTCCACTTCGCCGAGCGCCGCCATTCTTCCCTGCAGTGAAGGCGTTTCAACCGTCCCCGGGCATAGACAATTCACACGAATGCCATCCTTCACATAGTCGAAAGCCATGCAGCGGGTAAGCGCCCATACTGCACCCTTGGCCGCCGCGTAGGCCGCTCGATTCCCCACGCTTCTTAGAACTACCGCCGAGGATGTGTTTAGAATCACTCCACCACCTTGTGTTTGAAACAGGGGAACCACGTGCCGGCTCATCAAGTACATGCTCTTCACATTCACCGCCATGCTATGGTCCCACTCCGCTTCAGTGGTTTCATGAATTTTCCCCTGGGGAACAATGCCCGCGTTGTTAAACAAAATATCAATCCGCCCAAACGCGGCAACAACTCGCGAAATGCATTTTTCGACGTCTTCGGCCTTGGACACATCGCTAACAATGGCCACCGCTGAGCCACCCGCTGCAGCAATTTCCTCCACGAGCGAATGGATCCCTTCGGGCACCAGGTCTACTGCGGCAACACGCGCACCCTCTCTGGCAAAAAGCAGACTAGTCGCGCGACCAATGCCGGCGCCCGCCCCGGTCACGATTGCCACCTTCGATCTCAGTTTCATTCGCTTGCTCCGCTTGCCAGCCACGCGCTTCTGGCGCGGCCGGTAAAGTGCCAGACTCTGGAAGGGTGGCCTTGGCTCAGGATTTCGTTGCAGCCCCGGTCCCACCTTCCTGAAACCCCATTCCCCCGGTGGGCGTGAGCATGCCTCCGTCCACCAGCAGCGCCGTACCTGTAATAAAGGACGCCCAATCGCTGGCTAGAAAGGCAATGGCGTTGGCGACTTCTTCTGCGCGGCCAATCCGTCCCAGGGGATGCATGCGATTGCATGTCTCGATTACTTTTTCCGGGTGGCTATCGAGACTCGCCGCCCAGCGCAACATCGGTGTGTCGATGGCCCCGGGACACACACAATTAACACGAATATTCTTCCCCGCATAATCCAGTGACATGGCTCTGACTAGTCCCAGTAGTGCGTGCTTCGCCGTGACATACGCCGCCGAGTTGCCTACGGCTGTAAATGTCTGCACCGAGGCCACCACCACCACGGCCCCGCCTCCGCGCGCAATCATCAAGGGCAGGGCGAATTTGGCGATGTGGAAGCAGCCCTTGAGGTTGACGTCCATCACTTCATTCCACAATTCCTCGGAAGTTCCGATAACGTCGCCATAACGCTGGATGCCCGCGTTGCTGACCACCAGGTCGAGACCACCGAATGCTTCGCGTACGGAATACAGACTGCGGACGACGCTCGCTTCATCCGCAACGTCGCACTCAAAGAAGCCGGCTCGCTGTCCCCGCGATTGCAGGACTCTTACCGCTTCTGTACCGGCGGTTGCATCGCGGTCAAGGATTGCAACAGACGCTCCAAGTTCCGCGAATTTTTGCGCCGTGGCGAAACCAATCCCCATCGCTCCGCCAGTTATCAAAGCCACTTTATTGTCAAAACGAATGCTCATGGTTCGCTCCTTGGCATAGCAGAGTGCTCTGGAGGCAAGGAAAGTGTGCTGTCGGTATTCAATCGAATCGTCTTGATTTCAAACGGGTGCAGTTTGAGTTCGAGCGAAGCATTCCTCACATTTAATGAAGTTTGCTTTTCTTCGAGTGCCGAGCAATCCCATGCCTCGGTAATTTTCAGGAAGGGGCTTCCGACGCGAACGGACTGTTCACTGCCGGCAATTTCCACCAGACGCAGTACGGTTCCCTCGCCATCCTCGGCACGTTTCCAAGTCGAGAGAACAACGTTGGGATTGTCGATCTGCAGAATGGTTCCTTGGGTTGCAGGAAGTGCCCCGGGAGAGAACGCCGCATTGACGTGATCCGCTTCGAGGGGCGTCATGACGCTAGAACCCGTTCGCGTGAGTTCCGCGCCATTGAACGCCGCGCCACTCACGATGTCATAACGAAATGTAAATTCTCCTCCCTGTTCTGGAGCAAAATTGGTCCCCCAATAGTTGCTCATTAGCCAGGAAAAAATTCCGGAAGACTTCGGCGTGAAGTCCGCGGGCCAATTGCCGCGCACGATGTCGCCAAAGGTCACCAGCGGAGCGTCTTGCGGTATGACAGCGGCAGAAATTCCGTCACCAGAAACGGAAGCCCAATGATTGACCGTATACCATTCGCGACTCCCGCCCACCAATTCGTCTCGCGACGGATCCACCCAGCCGTTCTGTGTTTCATAGCGGAACTCTGGACGCTGTATCGCAAACGGGAATGCAATATAAACAGCTTCTTTCCGGAGTACCGCCTTCTTTTGAATCGAATACCGCAACTCAATTCGCTTTTCCTTGTCTAGCAGTGTAATTTCTGTGCGTATCTGCGGCGTTTCCGGCGCAACCGATTCCAACAGGACAACGGTGCCATAAGGCGCGTGATGCGAGGAGACCAGCCGCCCACTGCCGGCTGCCACCGGAGTTAGCATTGGTGGTTTCAACGCAGTACCATAGCGATACAAACTGTTGTTTGGCATGTCATCTGCGCCGCGCACATAGATATACGCGCCAAATCCGTACGGGCTCTTGGCATCTACCAGCTCCCTGTTCACTTGTTTGTCCCACAGGCTGCGGATCGTCCCACTCGCCGCATCTATCGTCAGCCGATAGAACGTGTTCTCGAACGTGTTCCCACCGCTAGGGGCTGCCGGCTGTCGAGCCGAGTCCGTTGCGCTTTTCAAGGGACGGATGGCGAAAAGCTTGTAGCCTAATCCGGGTACATCCTCGGCAAGAAAACGTACGCGCCTGTAGGCGCCGCCAAAGCCAGGCAGAGGTGTGCTTCGCCCCAACAAAATGGTTTCGGCCTGCACCTCGCGTTCATTGGTTACATCAAACAGAGAAGAATCCTCTGCAATATCCGTTTCCACAAATCCGCTACGCGGCCAATTTGTGGAGTTGAACACCACAATCGAAGCCTCTTTGGGCCCGAGCAGATATTCAAGTTGCGCCCAATTGCGATGAATGGATCGCGTCACCGCTTCGGCGGTGTTGGTGGTTTCTGCCGCCTTCAGTTTCAGTTGACCGATGGTCTGCAGATTGTCGGGCTGGGTGGTAGCTCCAACAAAGGTCCAAGTGTGTTCGTCAAAGAGCAGCGAATTTTTCCATGCCGACAAAAGCAGACCGCGATCGGGCCGCACGGCGGGGTCCAATGCAGAAGTCGCTGCTCCAAATTTCTCGGCTGTGATGAGACGCTGTTGATTCTGCCGGTGCAGTGCCGTGTGCAGACTGTTGGATGCAAAGCCGTCTTCCCAGTAAGGCCCGAAATCACCACGGTATACCGGAATGTGGCCGTGAAACTGGGCTTCGATATTCGCCATAGCCTCTGCAAAATTCGAATACTGCAAGCGCGGATAGGCATACCGGGCCTGCCAATTGGTTACCAGGTCTGCCTGATCCACATTGAGCACCGTATTCTCCAGCTGGCTGCCGAAAATAATTGCTGCGTCTGCAGAATATTCCGGCCGTGAATAAGCTTGCAGAAAAACGGGCAGAGCGTCTCGCACTGCTTCAAGTCGCTGCGGAGTGCCAAACAGGGTCGAAAGCTGCAAATAAGCGCGCGAATACCACATCAAAACGCGCCCTCCGTCGGGACCTTCCCAATAGAACGGTGACTTCTCATTCCATCTGCCAAGCAAGACGACCGGCGCTCGCCATGAATTACTTGCCGCGGCAAAATATTTCACGCCCGCCGAATGCAGTACGGATGCATAGGACCAACTGTAGGAGGGCACGTCGGTAATGTGAGCGGCGCCCACCGGCAATGAGAATTGCTTGGCCAACGCCGCGCTGGGATAGAGCGAACGGAACAGCGATTCCAAAGATGCGACGCCGGTATGCTGATTCGAATACTGCATGGGAATGGTGATTTTCCCGTCTCGGACGCTCTGCAGGAATCTGGCTTGTCGCTCGGGCGCGCGGCCAGCGAGAAACTGTTCGGCGACCCAGGAGCCGTCCAGGGTCCAGCGAAAATCGGGATGCTTCGGCAACAGATCCAGTACTCCGTCCACCGCTTGCGACTGCAGCTCGGCGACTTTATCGGGATAGTCCGTAAAACCTACGTCCAGATGTTCCTGGGGAACGATGAATACGGTCCACTTCTTCTGGGCCTTCAGTTGAACAGGAAACTTTTTTGTTCGACCAGAAGTCGTTACGGCAAGCGTTGCGGATTGTTCGCCTTGCCATTCAGGAACGCTAAATTCGAATCGCAGTTCGCCAAATTCGTCCCGCGATGTGGCCTGCTGCGTTACTTTCTTCCCCCCGGTTTCCAGTGTCGCTTCCACCATTTTTGGCATCTGCAGAAAGGAAACCAGTCCTTCTACGATTTCCGTCAGGCCTGCGCTTTGGGAACGGAAGAAAATGGTCGGAGTTACGGTCGATGCGATCTGCGACGCTCGATATTTTCCGCGTGCAGATTGGGTTAACTTCAGCGCATCGTAAATCAAGCCAGTGTGGCCAAGTGCAATCGAGCCCAGCGAATTCTGCACGGTATCCGGCGTGTCGGCCGCCGTCAGCACCAAGCGGTTTTCACCCTGCTGCAGCCACTTCGCAGGAATTTCGATGACCTTTCTATCCGTCGAGGTTTGCGGAACGAACGTGCCTTCCCAATCCCCCGCTCCGTACTCCAAACGAGGATCGAAATAAAAAGAGCCGGCGTGTCCATTGATCTCTAGATGGAGATGCGAAAGTCTGGGGGTCTCGTAGAGAATTCCAACCGTCAACCGATAAACCCCGACGGGGGGTTCCGGTAACGAAAAGATAATTGTGAAAGGATGTGCGCGTCCGCCAGCCAGCCCGTTTGCGGGGCCCGGCTGAAAGCGCAGCCAGTCTTCGCCGTCTTTACCCTTGCCAACCCGATAGACCGGATCTGATTCTCTAACGGTGTAGTCAATGTTCTGGCTGCGAAATTCCGACGAGGACGCGTCGAACTTCCCTATTTCCCAAAGGACTTTTTCCTGTGCGCTGGTCTTCAGCGGGAATAGCGTGGCCGCCAGGCAAACAATACCAACGAACACGTTCCACCAATTCAAACTAGTCGTCGCGCGTTTCATGAATGCCTTCACCATTTTGGCTGAATTGTGATAGCGCCTGGCCGTGATGGATCTTCAATCCACGAACCCATGGCCCGTTTTTTGGAAAGTTCATGGTACTTCGCCAGTTTTTCGCGATCGAGTCGCACGCCAAGTCCCGGCCCTTGGGGGACAGCCATCCGTCCGCCCGGCAAATATCCAAGCTTCCCGCCTTCGATAATGTCGTCCGTCAGATGGTGATAATGCGAATCCGGTGCCGCAATCAGATTCGGAACCGTAGCCGCCAAATGAATCATTGCCGCCTGGGAAATTCCAAATTCTGCGCCGCTGTGCATGCCCACGTCGATTCCAAATCCCTCGCACATTTGTCCAGCCTGCCGCGCCCGCGTTATTCCGCCGTACCAGTGCGGGTCGAGAAGCACGACATCCAAAATGTCCATCAGAACAGTCGGCACCAAATCCTCATAGGCAAAAACCGACATATTCGAAGCCAGCAACATTCCCGGCGTCTTGGCATTCACACGGGCCATAGACCGCATTCCCCAGACGGGATCCTCAAAATATTCCACGTCGTAGTCCTGTAATTTCTTTGCCACGCGCACGGCCGTCGTCACGGTCCACGCAGCGTTGGGATCAATCCGAATCTTCAGTTTGGGAAAGGCCTTGCGTAGCGCGATGAATGTCGCAATTTCTTCATCTGGAGGTAGCACGCCATTCTTGTACTTCAGCGTTTCAAACCCGTACTTTTGCACCAGCTCACTGGCAAAGCCAACCATTTGCTCGGCGCTTGAAACTTCACCCCTTTTTTCCTCATTGGCATAGCGATAGAACAAATAGCCCGCAAACGGGACTTCACTGCGCAAGCGCCCACCAAGCAGGTCGCAAAGCGGTTTACCGAGGGCCTGCCCTTGCAGGTCCAGGCAAGCAAATTCCAGCGCTGCAAATCCCAGAACGTGGCCGAATAGCTTCAGCGCGGTCGGTGCCGCCAGCTTCCAGCGGATTCGCTCCAGCTGAAATGGATCTTCCCCAATCAGCTGCGGACGCATTTCCGCGAGCTGCCCTTCGCGGCTTGGTCCGCCATAACATTCGCCGAGACCAATCAGTCCTTCATCGGTGATGACCTCCACGATGATCCGGGAAAAACCCGGATGCGAGCCAAACGCATAGCGAAGCGGAGCCTCAATCGGAATATAGGCGGGCGTCCAACGCACATCAGTGATACGCATGAGTTGCTTTCTCCCTGAAACGCAATCTATCGCAGATTCGCCAGCAACTGCCCGCGCACGCGAGATTTCACTCGGCAGATGTGCCAACGATTCAAATTTGCAAAATACAGTTCATCAAAATTCGGACCGCCAAAGGCCGCATTGGTCGGCGCCGCCAGCATGGTCGCCTCAGGATCGCAGGCGTACAGCGAGACCGCGCCTCCCGGAGCCACACGATAGACAGAGTGCGACGCGTAGGTGGTCACGTACAAATTCCCCTCCGCATCCAGGACGGCGCCATCGGGAACACGCGCCAAGCCCGAAGCATAGACACGCGGCTTCGCCGCCCGCCCGTCCGGTAAAATGTGAATTTGTAGGACATTATCCTTCTGACTCTGTACCACGAACAAAGTCTGCTCATCCGCACTTAGGGCCAGGCCGTTGGCGAAGAAAAATGGTCCCGCAAAATATTCAGATTGCCCATTGCTGCGGAGGCGGTAGACGCAACCATTGTGCCGGTTCCACTCTCCTGAATCGCTGAAATATAGATTCCCTGTGGAATCGAAAACTGAAAAATTGGGTGTCAGCAGCTGGCGCTTGCCAATTCGTTCAATGGAGCGGAGCACCCGGCCTTTGCGATTCATGTGAATAAGAGCGCCGCGCTTGAAATTACAGACGAACAGCTCTTGTTTTTTGGAAAACGTCAAACCCAGGCAAAACCCGCCCAATCGTGCTATTTCTTTCACCTTTCCGCGGCCATCGATCCTGTATATTTGGCCCAGTTCTCCGCCTGCCCACAGATTTCCGTCTGGATCAAAGGCCAACCCTTCGGGATGATCAAGTCCTTCCGCATAGGAGTGAAAGCGCGCGAGGGGCGCTTCAGGTCGAAGTCCAGCAAAGTTGCGCTTCATTCGCGGCACCGGGCAGCCAGAAGATTGTCCAACCTTTGCACATATATACTTGGCATCCCCGCGAGTCAACCAAAAGAAGTAATAATATTTCTCTTTACTATTCGTTTTATGCTTGACAATCTTGCACACTGTCTTATTGTAGGACAAACTTAGTCAGGGTGAGCTGTGAACGAGAAAAGCAAGCGCAACGTGGCCATTGCTGAGTTCCTCCCTCTCCGCAGAGAGACCGTCATGGAAATGGTGGCGGGACGTATCGAGGCACTGGTGCGCAGCGGGGAGCTGCGGAGCGGCAGCCGCCTTCCGCCCGAACCCAAGCTTGCGGCCATGCTGCATGTCAGTCGAGGATCCTTGCGTGAAGCTCTCAAAGGTCTGGTTTTTCTAGGACTCGTGAAAGCCCGCCCGGGAGACGGCACATATATCCAACCGTCGCTTAGTGGCGTCATCAGCCGCCATTTCCACTGGATGCTTCTGCTGCAGGAGATCAAATATCTGGAACTCCTTGAGCTGCGGCAAATCCTGGAGCCAGCAGCCGCGGCCTTGGCAGCGCGCCGAGCCACCAAAGATGACATCGAAAAGATGCAGGAAGCGCTTGCTGGCATGCGAGCCGGATTTCATAACCCTGAGAAATTCATGGTCAATGAAATCACCTTTCATGAATGCATCTTGCAAGCCGCCAAGAATGTGGCAATCCAGTCCACCATGCGCATGATGTATGACGTCATGGCCGAAGGCCGACGACGCGTACTCCCACTCATTGACGACCTGAAACGCAACTTTGACCGGCACGAACGCATTTTTAACCTGATCCAAAAGCGCGATGCCCGCGGCGCGCGCCTTGAAATATTAGAGGATCTGCACTACGCGGAATCCCTGCTGCGCAGGGATCTGGACGCACAGGACAAGCTGCGCGGCGACATTCTCAACGACGAACCGGACGTCTCGATAAAGAAAGTATCCAAAAGCAAAATCACACGCTTGAAAAAACCATTAGGTTGAATAGGGCTTTATAGAAATACGGATCCGAAGGAGGATCGTCTTAATGAATCACGGAAGAACTTCTTATCTCCGCGGACTTTTTTTTGCCTTTTTCTGTATCGTTACCTTTCTTGCCCCGGCCCGAGCGCAGTTCGATACCGGTACAGTGGCTGGAACCGTGCATGACAAGTCTGGGGCCACCGTGCCCAAGGCGACAGTGAAGATTACAAACAATGGAACCGGGCGGGAGTACGTCGTCATCACCAGCGCGCAAGGCGAATATGCGGTTACCGCACTTCCGTCTGGCACGTACACGCTCTCGGTTACTCTGGACGGATTCCAAAACGGCGTCCTGACCGACATTGCTGTGCACGCGTCGGAAACCAAAGTGGCTGACGTGACGCTTGAAATCGGCAAGGTTGAACAACGAGTTACTGTAACCGCTCAAGAACAAACCGTTGACACCCTGTCGAGCGACCTGGGTTTAACGGTTGAATCGCGGCGCGTGGCCGAACTTCCACTGAATGGGCGGGACTTCACCGGGTTAATTGCGTTGGTGCCGGGCTCCATAACGACTGGCGGCTTCGGACAAACCAGCCTAGGCGGCTTCGATACAAGCATCATCGGCACAAGCGTCCTCCTGGATGGCGCCGATGCCACGCGAATTGACACAAACTCAATTTCAACAGGGCTGGGACGGCAACAAACCCGCATTTCGCGCGCAAGCGTGGATAGCATCGCTGAATTCACGGTGATACAAGGAAATTACTCGGCAGAATATGGCCGATCTGTCGGCAACGTTGTCAACGTCATCACCAAGTCTGGAACCAATGAGTTTCATGGCGGAGTGTTCGACTTTTTCCGCAATGACGCCCTGGACGCCAAGAATTATTTCGCCGCCCCCGGCTCTCCTACCCCACTGCATCTTAATCAATTTGGTGGAAACGTTGCAGGTCCCATCAAAAAAGACAAACTATTCTTCTTTGTGAACTATGAAGGTGTGCGGCAGACGATCACCAATTCCACGCAGTTTCACGTGTTAAACGCGACAGAACGCGCAAAAGTAGTTCCTTCCTTGCAACCTGTTCTGGATGCCATTCCTCTTGGCAACGGCGGCGCCTATATCGATCCGGGCACGGGCCTGCCCAGCCTTTATTTTGACGCATTCAATGCCAGCCTTCGCAACACGCTTCGGGAGGACACTGGCTCGATCAAATTGGACTGGAACTTGTCATCCAGAAACCAGATCTCCGCGCGCTACAACATCAACGACTCCAATACGGAAACAGAGTATGGGCCGGCAACAGGGCAACTTGCACCCAACAATGCGAGGACTGAATTTTTCAAGGTAAATTGGAACTTCGCGCTTTCGTCAAGCTTTGTAAACCAGGCGGCATTCGCGATCAACAAAGAAAACGTAAATGACTTTGGCGGCGGAGGTGGATTTCCGCTGCTGTCCTGCGCCTTCGGCTGCGATTTTGGTCTTGCCCCATCCCCAGCTTTTTTCTCGCAAATCAGCCCGCAGTCTTCTTTTCAGTTACTGGATAGCGCATCCAAAACCTATTCGCGACACACGTTGAAGACTGGCATCGATATCCGTTGGAACAAGAGCGATCGGGAGCTGCAATCGCAGACCCAGCTTTCCTATGCCAGCCTTTCCGATTTTGAGACAAACAATGGCTTTGCGTTGTCCACGATCGGCTATCCACTCACAAAAGTCCGCAACTCAAATATCGGGCTTTTCCTTCAAGATGACTACCGGGTGACCCCGTACTTCACGCTGAATCTTGGATTGCGCTATGAGTTCAATAGCGTCCTGCATTCTGTGGGCAATACAGTTCAAAATTTTGACATCGCTACACAACAATTGTTGCCCAGCGGCCAGTCGCTCTATGCCCCGGACAACAATGATTTTGCTCCCCGCGTTGGTTTTAGCTGGGATCCTTTCCACAAGGGAAAGACCGCCATTCGAGGCGGTTTTGGCATCTTCTACAATCCCCAACTCACTGGGGCAATTTTGTCTCTGGCAGGCAATAACGTACTCAATTACAACGTCAACATTCTTCAACTCCTGTTCGGCACGGTGGATTGTGGTCCGACTTTCAATTTGAACTATCCCGTGGTGTCGCCATTGCCAACGTGTACTCCGTTCGCTCCCTACAACGTCAATCAAATCGATCCAGGCATGCGGGATACCTACGCCGAACACTGGAACTTTGGTTTTCAGCAGGAACTATTCCGCAACATGGTGCTCGACGTAAACTATGTTGGAAATCATGGTCTTAAGCTTCCGGCGGGTGCCGGCTACGCGGGTGCCGAGTTGAATCCACTGGTCGATCCCACCACGGGCGAACGACCTCTCTCCGCCCAATATGCCGACGAACGATTGCTGGGAGACTATCTCCACTCGCGCTATGACGGACTGCAGGTTTCCCTGCGGCACCACTCCGGGCGCCTCTCCTACGACGCAAACTATACGTGGTCGCACGAATACGACAATGCCCCCAACATTTTTTTTGGGTTCCAGGACAACCTCAATCCGAACGCTGACTACTCTTCCGGCGACATCGACGTCCGTCACAATTTCACAGCCGACGCGCTGTACGATCTACCAACATTCCGGGGCCTTCCCAAGCGATTGGGCAGCGGATGGGAACTCGGGACACTTATCAATGTTCGAAGCGGCTTACCGGTGAACATCATCACGGGTGCTAACTCCTTTTCCGACGTACAAAGTCGCCCGGATCTCATACCCGGAAGCTCAATCGTGCCGGCCGATTACAGCGCCCCAACAAATCAGCTGAACAGAGACGCTTTTTCCATCCCCGGTAGTTTTACAGCTATCGGGAACCTCGGCCGAAACTCTGCCCGCGGTCCGGGTTTCACGCAAATCGATCTATCCGTCATCAAGAATACGGAGTTGACGGAACGTCTTAAACTCCAGTTCCGCGCTGAAATGTTCAACATTGCCAATCATCCCAATTTCTCCAATCCCGATGGTAATCTCGCGGATGCGAGTTTTGGCCAGAGCAGTTCAACTGTCGGCAACCTGGTTGGAATTGGAACATCGCGGCAACTGCAGTTTGCTTTGAAGTTTCTCTTTTAAACATTAAAGGTAAATTTCCGCCTGCCTCCGATGCTGCCGCTCGTTCGGAGGCAGGCGATCCACATTTGGAGGGTCCGTAGGCGCATGTCTTGCAAGCGTATTTTCTCTTTCTTCTCTTTTTCCCCAATTCTGTTGAGCTCGCTCTCTCTTCTGCTGTGTGCCCTCCCTCTCGCGGCACAGGCACCGCTAGCCAACACCGCAACTCCGCCGATCAATACCATCTACATCATTCCTTCCAGCCACTGGGATCTCGGCTTCATCGCGCCGCCAGAAGAAGTCCTTCCTCGCCTGAAACCGCACATCGACGAAGTCATCGCCAATGCCAAAGCCGATCCCGAATTTCGCTGGACCATCGAAAGCGCCTGGCAACTGCGCGAATGGCTGTCGCGTACTTCCGACCCAAAACAAATTCAGGAATTTGTCGCCCTGGTGAACAAAGGGCAGATTCAGCTTTCCGCCGTCTACGGAAGCATGCACACCGAGTTCATGGGCGCCGAGGCTCTCAACCGCATTACCTACGACATGAAAGCGATTGAGAAACAGTTGGGAGTAAAAGCCGATTTCGCCATCATGGACGACGTTCCGGGATTCACTCTTCGCCTGCCGCAAGTCCTCGCACGCAGCGGCGTAAAATATTTCATCAACGGCTCAAATCTTTTCCTGTTTGGAGGCACTTCGCTTACTCCGGGGAAAATGCCTTTCTACTGGACCTCGCCTGACGGCAGCAGCGTGCTCACCTGGCAGACGCAGGGACGCCTCGGGGGCTACACCGAGGCGATGGCGGACTACTATCTGGACCCCGATTCCCTCGAGCCGTACACGGCAGAACATTTTTATCCTAAAGAACTCAACGGCAAAACACGCCTGGAAATCATGCAAAGCGGCGTGGATAAATTGCTCGCCAAGTACAAAGAATCGGGGTATCCCTACGATTCGCTCATGCTCCTGTATCTGCATGACTTTATCTCTTCGAATCGGGAAGCCCAGCAACTGCTTCCTGCGGTCCGCGAATGGAATGCAGCCGGTAAACAGCCTCGCATTGTCGTCGCCACCCCCGCCGAATTTTTCCATCACATGGAAAGCGCCTACGGCAAAGACAGGTTCCCGGCCTATTCTGGTGACTATAGCGGGCTCTGGTCGGAGGTGAAGATCAATTCTCCCGTGGTCAGCGCCAACGCGAGATGGGTACAGGATCACTTCCCGGTTGCTGAAACAATTTGGAGTTTGCTCACATTCCGAAACTTCACCAGCCTTCCGTGGGGCAATCTTGAGGACACCCGCTTCAAGCTCTATAAATATGACGAACATTCTGGCGCCGCACAGGTAGGCTGGCCAAAACTCATGAGCCGTGAAGAAGTAAACCAGCAAAATCGTGAATACGTGAGTTACACCTCAACGGGCCGCGACGATATTCAATATCTGATTGATTCCGGAGTTCAGACTCTGCTGAGTCAAAAAGAAGCGAAATCGGAAACCGTCGTGGTCTTCAACGCGCTGAGCTGGCCACGCAGCGATGTGGCCACCCTGAAACTCCGTAAAGACCAGAAAATAGCAGCGCTGCGCGAAACAACTACCGGGGCAGCAGTACCGGTGCAAAGTATTTCTGACACCGAAGTCGCATTTCTAGCGAAGGATGTTCCCCCGGTTGGATACCGCAGCTATACCATCGTTCCGGGCAACGGGGGAGCGGCTCGACGAACCCCCGCGCAAATTCCCGTGCTCGAAAGCACCGCCTACAAAATCTCTTTGCGTTCCTCGGACGGCGCCATCGCCAGCGTCTGGGATAAAGCGCTCAAACAGGAGCTGGTGGATTCGAGCGCCGGTAAAGCGGCCAATTCCCTGCTTCGCTGGATTCCCACCGAAAATCTGCCCGCAACATGGCCCGAAGTGCGTATCAACACGGAAACGGGACCGGTTTTCTCAAAGCTCGTTGTGCGCCGGCCCGGCACCCTCTGGCCCGAAACGCAAATTACTCTCGCAGAAGGCGTTGCAAAGGTTCGCATCCAAAATACTTTGGATCGCGGCAAGATGCCCTTCGTTGCGAGCAATCAACCGGGCGAATACTACTCTTTTCAATTCCCCGCTCCGTTCACAGGTTCGGCGTCGCTGTGGATTGAAGACGGCACTGGGTTCCACGAAATCCCTGAAGACTATCTTCCCGGAGCGCGTACCGACGCGGCGGCGCCTCTCCATTCTCTCGTCATGGCCGGAAGTATGGGTGGACAGCAAACGGCGTTGACTCTTTCTCAAAAAGAATCCTTCTTTGTTTATTTTCCTGGCTTGCCTGGGGTAAAGGGACCGAACACTTTCCTCAACACCGCACGCCCCACCGTATTCCGCAAACAGGATCAGGGCGATACTCGTGACTTTGGCATGGTTAATTTTTCAACCGTTGAGCCGGGCCTGCCTGCAATTTCGACGTATTCGTTTTCGCTGAGAGCGAATCGCGGCCCGCTTGACGCCGTCGCTTCCTATCGTGACGGGTGGGAAGAAAACGTGCCCCTCATTGTCGCGCAACTCGACAACGCCATGGCCCCCGCCACTCCAACTGACAGCTTTTTTTCTGTGACCGCTGAAAACGTGGCCATTCTGGCATTCAAACCGAGCACGGACGGCAACCCCGAGCACTACACCATCCGGATACAGGAAATCGCCGGAAAATCAGTTGAAGCCGAGCTAAAAACCATTCTGAAAGTGACCGAAGCGGCGATCGTCTCCCTAAGCGAAGACACCGTGTTGGGTGAAACAAAAATCAATCCACTCACACTGCACCTTAAAGCGCACGAAACCTTGACCGTGAGACTGACCATTCCGCATGCCCACAAGGAACGTTCCTCGCGTTGGTGGGAATGGTAGTGATTCGCCTCAGCTCCTCAAGGAGTGTAATTTCAATCGATTAGAGATCGATTCGGTGATCTTGGGGTGGAGCGGGCAAACTTGTCCAGAGTTCTTCCGCGAACCTGCCTATATTGAGGATAGAAAAAGGGCTAGTACCCTTTTATTTTGACCACAAAGTAGGTAAATTTCTGGCCACTTTTAACCAGAAGTTGGTGCGGCACCTTGGCTGGAATGCGGACGACATCCCCCGTCTTCAGTTCCTGTCGGGTTGCTCCCTCGAGCGTGCCGCCGCGCTTCTCGTGGGGCGCAGTGGTCTCGCCGCCCGCTTGCCGGCCACCCACAACCAGCGTTGCTGTACCGGATTCAACCACAAATAGATCCGCCTGCGTCTCGTGCCATTCCACTTGGCCATCGCCTTCCCGGTGTCCCAGCAGGAAATATTCGTTGCTGTAGTCCGACAATTGTTGCGAGGCGGAATGGTGAGGGTCTGCTGCCGCCTTGGCACCGAGCAACTTCGCGGTATCCTCAAGCGACGCGCGGGTCCAGTGCTCGTATCCTTCAGGAATCGGACTATCCGGGGCGGCAGCCGCAACCGGTAGAATCAGCAAGCACAATACCATTAGCAGTTTGCTCATCATTCCTCCTGTTGAATCAAAAATTGCCCAGCCTTCACGAATTGCCTTTCGGCTGCGCGGCGCTCCTGTTTCCGTAAGAGACGACCCTATGTTATCCCGAGGCAGGCGAGCGATTGTCGGGTAACTCACGCCCAACTAAATCCGTGACTCGAAAGCGGCAAGGAGCGGATTCGCGTGCCTGTGAGAACGAAAATTGCATTGCACACCGCCGGCAGAATCGGCGGCAGCGCGGGTTCGCCAAGACCTGTTGGAGGATTTTCAGTCTTGAGGAAATGAACCTCAATTTCCGGAGGTACTTGCATCATGCGCACCGGCGGATACTCATGAAAATTGCTTTGCACCGCACGGCCTTTTTCAATCGTGATTTCGTACCCCATTAAGTGACTCAGACCTTCGATCACCGAACCTTGCACTTCGTTCGTGGCGCCGCTCGGATTGATAATCTGGCTGCCAACATCGCCTGCGACCCATACTTTCCTGACCTTGATCTTGTTGCCGGTATTGATTTGAACTTCCGCAACCTCGGCGAAGTAGCCTCGATGGCTGAAATGAAAAGCGACACCCATGGCCGTATCTTTGGGCAAGGAACGCGAGCCCCAATTCGATTTCTCTGCAACAAGCTCGAGGACGCCGCGCATACGGTTCGCTTCAAAATGCGGTGCGCTTGGGCTAGGAGCGCCGGCCACCGCGGGGGCTGCGGGCTTTTCTACCGGTGGAACGGCCAGCAGGGCGAGCCGAAACTTGATGGGATCTTGGCCCGCAGCGTGCGCGAGCTCGTCGAGGAATGACTGCATCACAAACGCGATACCATTGCTCCCAGGAGCACGCATGGCGCCTGTCGGAATGCCCGACGGCATAAGCGTTGTCTCTAGACCGTAATTGGGAACAAAACGCGCCGGAAATTCGTCGGGAGAAATTCCCGCGGACGAGGCGAAGCGCTCACCTTCTCCGAAACTCACAAAATGATTGTGCCAGGCAGTTAGCGAACCGGAAGCGTCGACCGAACCCCGAAGATAGTGAAATCCGGCAGGCCGGTAAAAATCGTGCCGCATGTCATCTTCGCGCGTCCAGAGCAGCTTGACAGGCGCTCCGCCAATAACTTTGGCAATCCACGCGCCCTCGATGGTGTAGTCGTTGGTCAGGCGGCGGCCGAAACCTCCGCCCATGCGCGGGAGGTGCATGGTGATGTCGCTCTCAGAAATGCCAAGCGCCTTGGCAACTTGCTGCAATCCTCGCTGGGGCGTCTGGCTTGGAACCCAGAGCTCGAGCTTGCCGTCTTTGAACTGCGCCGTACAATTTTGCGGCTCAAGAGGCGCGTGTGAAAGGAACGGATAGAAATACGCGGCTTCCACAGGCTTGGCGGCTTTTTCTAGAGCGGACCTCGCATCGCCATCGGTGCGAAGGGCTTTCGCAGGTTTCTGCTTGGAGATTTTCTCTGCATCGCGCGCAAAACCCGCACTGCTCTGCTGCGCCGTTGCGCCCTCCTCCCATTTGATTTGGAGCTTCCGGCGGGCCGTATTCGCCTTCCACCAGCTGTCGGCAACCACTACGACTCCACCGACCAGGCCGGTAAGATCGCTGCCGCCTTCCACTACAAAAGCGTGGCGCACCCCGGGGAGCGCCTTGATTTCCTCGAGATTGGCGCTGACAACTTTACCGCCAAACACCGGACACTTTTCGAAAACGGCAAATAGCATTCCCGGAAGTTTGAGATCGATCCCATAGAGCGGTTTGCCGGTAACAATGGAAGCGTTGTCCACTCCCGGAATGGATTTGCCGATGATCTTGAAGTCCTTTGGATCTTTGAGCGGAACTTTCGTGACGTCGGGCGCCGGCAATTGCGCTGCTTTTGCCGCAAGTTCTCCGTATCCGGTCGAACGATTGGTCTTCTCGTGAAAAATGCGGCCTGCTGATGAGGTGCATTCCGATTCGGGCACACTCCAAGTTTGAGCGGCAGCCGTAATAAGCAGCTGGCGACCGGCGGCACCAACCTGCCGCATCGGGATCCAGTTGTTCGGGGTCGCCGTGCTGCCGCCGGCTACCTGCAAGCCATATTTTGAAAAACTAACGTCCGTCTGCTCAATCTTGACGTTCTTCCAGTCCACATCCAGTTCTTCCGCGATGAGCATGGGCAGCATGACCTTGATGCCTTGACCAACTTCAGGATTCTTGGCCATGAGCGTGACCACGCCGTCGGGGGCGATCCGGATGAACGCATCCGGAGACAGTACCGCCGACGGTGGTGCTTGAGGACTGCTGGCAAGGGTATCCGTAAAAGGATTGAAATGAGCAGCAAGGAGAAAACCGCCTCCTGCAGCTCCGCTCACGCGCAGAAAAAAACGACGGCTGACGAGGGTTGTCTCTGCAGTAGCCATAACACCTCCTTGCTCCGAGATTACCGCGATGGGCTCAATGTTCAAGCGAAATAGTACAGCGCCCGGGCGGGAACCGAGGTGGAATCGCCCGGTCGCCCCTCCAGGTTCAAATCATTGCGCCCGCACGTCCCAGGTAGGTGCGGGAGCCGCCTTCCGCTGCAAAGTGCGAGCGTCACGGTCCGTGCGCAAAGTCCTCAAGAGTCAGATTGTTTCGCTGCGAACCGGGTTGCTGAGCGTGCCGATTTTTTCAATGATGATGCTCACTTGGTCTCCCTCCGCCAGCCATTTTGGTGGAGTGTGGGCCATTCCTACCCCGTGCGGCGTTCCCGTGAATATCGCCGTTCCCGGGAGCAAGGTCGAGCTCTTGCTTAAAAACTCGATCAGTGTCGGCACGTCAAATATCATTTCGCCCGTGTTCGCGTCTTGCCGGGTTTCTCCATTTACCGTCGTTTGGATCCGCAGCCCGGAAGGATCCGTCAGAGTGTCCGGTGTCACGAGGCACGGCCCGAGAGGAGCGAATGTATCGAATGTCTTGCCGCGGCACCATTGGCCGCCGCCCGTCTTCAGTTGCCAGTCCCGGGCGCTGACGTCATTCCCGCACGTATAACCTGCCACGTAATCGAGGGCCTGGCCGCGAACAACGTTCTTGCACGGCTTCCCGATAATCACCACGAGCTCTGCCTCGTAATCCACCTCTTCGCTGCGCCCGAAACGCGGAAGAACTATCGGCTCGCCCGGGTGTTGCAAGGCATTCGGCCCTTTCGCGAAAACAATGGGGTAGTCCGGGTCCTTCATGCCCACTTCTTTGCTGTGCAACCGATAGTTTTGCCCAATGCACCAGATCATCGTGGGGACTACGGGAGCCAGAATGCGCCCGATGTCTGCAACATCCTGCATAGCCCTCACAGCCGAGAACAAATCCCCCTCGGCCCGGTGGTAGGACCCATCTCCCTGCTCGATTGCGTGATGAATCTTTCCTCTGCGGTCTTCGTATCGAATGATTTTCATTTTCCGCCTGGCATTATCGAATTTGTAGCAAAATAAGTCATACGGCCATCTTCCCTCGTGCTGCTCCTAAATCAAGGGCCGAACCGACCCAGCTAAGTCGCTAGAACTCGCTGAAAACGTAAAGTGTGGTTTCGTCCTTGTAGCATCGTTTCTCGGACCCGAACGCTACCGGTCGCTTCCCCGTTCCCATGTTAAACGGTTTCAGCCTTCGGCCATACCTGCAAGGAACACACGTAAAGGCAGATAGAAGCGATTTGCATTAACCAGGAGACCTTGCGCGAACGGGTCGGCCGACCCAGAGGCTAGCGGATTAAGTTCGCCAGTCCTTCAAGAACATATTTTATGACGGCTACTGGAGTTTTGTGTCCAAGCTCTCGCGAATATAGGGATGGTTGTCCGGCGAAGATTTTGACGTTGAACTCGTGGCTGGTTTTCAAGGCGTGAACATATATCGTGGACTGTGCAGGATCGAACCGTAAGGTTGCTGTCATGACATGCGACTTTTTATTCTCCAATTTTAGTTCGTTTGCGCTCCCCTCAATCAGACTGAGTACGACAATCCCGCCCAACGAGATATTGAACTGCGTAAGCCTTTCAGGAAGTTTGCTCTTAAGTTCCTCCCAAAAAACGGCTCCCTTGGCTCGTAGCAATTGCTGTTCCGCTTGATTGGCTTGCTGCTGCTCTTCGGCCGGCTGCCCTTTGTTCGGCTGCTTCCGAGATACATCGTTTCCTTTCATGTATCCCTCTTTACCGACGCTAACAAGGAGCGGGAAATACGGGTCAAATCGTTTGCCGGATTTAGGAGCACGGCGTGGTGAGAACACAGCGGAATTAACAGCTAACAACCGTATTTTTAGGTATGCGATAGGATAAGGTAACGCGGATCACCCGGCGAAGAATTGGACCGGTCGAAACATCGGTTCATCCTGGTTCTCAAGCAGCTGATGCGGGGTCGACGGTGAGCACTGGCAATTATCAGCCAGCTTTTCTCAAGCAGGGTATTCCAAACTGCCATCTCAGTGGAATGGGAAATAAGGAAAACTGAAAGCGCCTGTAAGTGTTTGAAAAGAATGGAGCGGCCTATCGGAATCGAACCGACACCTGAACCTTGGCAAGGTTCCGTACTACCACTATACTAAGGCCGCTGAACGACTTTTATTTATAACATGCCAGGCACAGCGGCTACAAGCGTTCCGTCATGCGCTTGTGCAATCTTGCGAATACTAAATATCCTAGGAAACCTGGCTGATTCGCGCAGTCTTTACCACCGGAGAGCGCCGCTGCCGTTCGGCGAACCGTGACGCTTTGTCCTTATCGGTATAAACGCGGCCGAACTTTTCACCGTCGGCATAGAATACCGTTACAAGCCAGTGATGATGTTTTCTCCGTCGGTCTTTGCCGAAAGTAGTCTTTTCTTTTTTTGTGCTTTTCTTCTTCACAGTTTTCGTCACGGTTCCATCCAGGATAGGGTGTGGTGTTACCTTCACTATCGCAGGGAAGCCGAAGTCACACAAGTACCGTATCAGCTACTAACGTGCCCTTTATTGCAACAAAAAATCGGTTCGATCCAAACCGAACGTGTTCACTCGTCGCTTGTTTTGATTCCACAAGTGGCTCCTTGTCCTCGGTGCCAAAATCCGTGAGACAAGTTTAGTACCCTTAACAACAGGCCCACCTCGCCGATGGCTCATCAGGTAGAGATAGTGTCAGGAGCACAGACTTGATCGATCACCGCAAGGCATTCGAAGCCGTCACGACTGATTCCTGCTATCTTGGCAACCGCGATTGGGGGGAGCGCGGCTTGGTCATCCGGAAGATACAATCCGTGCTCACATCGCTGAAATCGAACCGAATCTTGAAATCCTACGTGCCAAGCTGACGGCCGAAGATTACTGGAAACTGAAGCTGCTCATCCACACTCAAGACAGCTCCAAGGGTGAGGCACAGCCCGGTGCGCCGATTACGGATCCGAAGAGTCATGCTTCGTTAGCCCGCGCGTTTCTCGCGACTCATTGTGAGGATGCCGATCTGCATGATTGGAATCTCTTTCCGGCCTTTAGCATTGTCGACGGTTGCACAGCCGGGAAATCGCGCGAGCCACTGCACTGGTTGTTTCGTGAGATTGCGGGAAAGGTCGAATCTCAAATCACGGGAGGACATTATTCGGTGATGGCGCTGCAGGCGATCTTAGAATTCTCACTACCCGTGAAATAACGGAACTCAATGAATTCACAGAACAACTGTCGCAGAGTCGTTGACACGCGCCGTTGGTCACAATCGATAGGATCTCGATTCCCGCGCAAAGTGGTCTTCCTGGTTCAGTCTTGCTTTTAAATAAGCTCACGGCCTTGATGATTCACGTGCCGTCAATCCGACAGCATTGCTGCCCACCGTAGACGAACTAGTTATCGCTACAGCCATCAACAGTTTGGATCTCCGGCGCCGGGCCGGTTCTTGTAGACGATATCGCATCTCACTGCATCTAACAGCTATTGCAGCATGGGGGCCGAAAGACACCCACGAGATGGAAAATCTTTCGATTTGCGTTGCAAAGCATGAAACATTTGCCTGTTTTTTACGTCTTTATAGGTGAGGAAAGCGATACGCTGTACAGCAGAGAGAATCGATATGCTATCAACAATCACAAAACAACCGCCCCTCGTCGAAGACCTGCGAAACCATTCGCCAGAACAGTTGGCTGAACTCCGCATTTTGCTCAGTGCTAATGCTCCGTCCCGCCCTGATCCGCGCCGTCCGGGCTTCTTTGAAGTCGAAGGAATCTCCAGTACGTACTACATTTTCAAGTATCCGACCGGAGCCAAAGTTCTTTTGCTGGGCATCTGGCAGCGGGACCAGGATCCCGTTGCGCAAATGGTCGCCTTCGCCGCTTGCCCTGCGGCATAACTTTGCTGTTTAGCCAGATTCCCTGGCCCAACCCGATTCTAAAAAAGCCGCGCTTCGCGCGGCTTTTTCTTTTCCTGGATTTGCGTTTGCTTGTGATTTCTTGCTGGTGCTGTGCGGCTAGTCCTCGTCCAATTGCAGTGCCGCCGAGTTGATGCAATACCGTTGTCCGGTCGGCTGGGGACCGTCATCAAAGACGTGCCCGAGGTGCGCGTCGCATTTGCTGCACTTGGCCTCGACCCGCTTCATTCCATGGCTTGTATCTACCTCATTCTCAACGGCTTGCTCCGAGCTTGGGGCGGAGAAACTAGGCCATCCGGACCCCGAGTGGTATTTTGTTTCAGAACGAAACAACGGCTGTCCGCAGCAAACGCATTTATACGTCCCGGCCGTCTCCGTATCCTCGTACTCTCCTGTGAACGGCGGTTCGGTCCCTCGCTGCCTCGTCACATAATACTGATTCTGCGAGAGTTGCTTCTTCCACTCGGTCTCTGGCTTCTGAATCTTTTCGTCCATTGAATTTCTCCAGTTCTTTCAGGAAGTGGCGCTTCCCTTGCCCATCAGATACCAGCTAAGGCCTAAACGATTCAAGCGCGGAGCCTCAGGTAGGCTCCGCAAGGCCTCCAGCAGAGCTGTACCCAGTTTATGCCAACTTCGCCTCTAACCGAATACTCCGTCAAGCGCTCCAGCCGCCGTGCCAAGATGGCTCGTCCGGTCCGTGTCCGCCCCTCGGACCCGCGTGACGACCACTTTGAAGACCTCCCCACCAGCATCAATGTCTCCAAGGAAGGCATCTTCTTCTCCACCCGCCGGGACGCCTACTACCCCGGCATGCGCGTATTCGTCACCTTCCCGTTCTCGCATGTTCACGATCCCTTGGCATGCGAATATGTCGCTGAAGTCGTCCGGGTCGAAAAACTCTCGAACAATAAATTCGGTGTAGCCGTCCACTTGAAAATGACCGTGAACTACTCCTCCAGTTCTCTATCCTCCACTGTCTCTCGCAACTGAATTTGATCCAGTAAAACTTCTTTCGCTGAGCATTTTTCGCTGAGCAGTTGACATGCGCCCAAATTTTCTTTACCTTAGATTTTCGACATGATTCTCTTACTCCGTGCGTACCCGCATACCCGCCATCATCATCACGGCCATACGCCGCGCGCGCTGGAGTGTGCATAAGACTTACGCAGCACAAAGCACTCATCAGCCCGCTGGCGCCGCAAGCCTCAGCGGGTTTTTTGTTTTTACGTGGTTGTCGTAAGAATTTGTTGTTGTAGGGGCAGGGGCTCGCTCCTCCCGATGGCGCACGGCCGAGATTTCATCTTTCAGGAGACTGTCACGTGACCGCAGAAATCGACTTCAACAAATCCGGCGGACTTGTCCCCGCCATCATCCAGGACAGCCGTACCGGCGGGGTCCTCATGCTCGGTTTCATGAACGCCGAAGCTCTCGCGCTCACCCAGCGCAGCGGCGAAGTGGTCTTCTTCAGCCGCTCCCGCAACAAGCTTTGGAAGAAAGGTGAATCGAGCGGCCACGTTCTCAAGGTTCTCGACCTGCGCATCGACTGCGACGCCGATGCAATCCTGATCCGCGTAAAACCCATCGGCCCCGGTGTCTGTCACGAAGGTTACCGCAGCTGCTTTTTCCGCAAACTCGAAGGCAACGGCAACACCAAAATCATCGAGCGCAAGACGTTTTCACCGGAAAAAGTTTACGCCCAGGAGAAAAAGTAAATGTCCTCCAGCTCCCTTGCAACTCCAAGCAACACATCCAATCGCCTTAAATTGGGGGTCCCCAAAGGCAGCCTGCAAGACGCCACGCTCGAGCTGTTCCAGCGGGCCGGATGGAAAATCACCCTCAGCTCCCGTAGCTATGTTCCCTCCATTGACGACGTCGAAATCGAATGCCTTATGATCCGCGCGCAAGAAATGGCCCGCTACGTCGAAACCGGCAATCTTGACGCAGGCATCACCGGCCATGACTGGGTCGTTGAAACCGGAGCCTCCGTTGAAGAACTCTCCGAACTTATCTACGCCAAGCAGCGTCTCGCCCGCGTCCGCTGGGTTCTCGCCGTTCCTGAGGATTCTCCGGTCCGCGACGCCCGCGACCTAGAAGGCAAAGTGATTGCCACTGAAGTTGTAAACATCACCCAAAGATACCTCGCCCGCCACGGGGTAAAGGCTCGCGTGGAATTCTCCTGGGGTGCCACCGAAGTTAAAGTTCCACAACTCGCCGATGCCATCGTCGAAGTCACCGAAACCGGCTCTTCTCTCCGCGCCAATCGTCTGCGCATCGTCGACACCGTGCAGGAATCCGCCACTGTCTTCATCATGAACAAACTCGCCGCACAGGATCCCTGGAAACGCGAAAAAGCCGAGAACCTCATCCTCATGCTGCAAGGCGCCATCGCCGCCGCCAGCAAAGTCGGGCTGCTTCTGAATGTACACCGCGATAATTTGCAAACAGTGTTAAACGTTCTTCCAGCGCTGAAAAACCCCACCATCTCCACCCTCAGCGATCCCGACTGGGTCGCCGTCAACACCATTATCGAAGAAGCGGTCGTCCGCCAGATTCTTCCCAAACTCAAAGCCGCCAAAGCCCAGGGCATCGTCGAATATCCCCTGAACAAGATCGTCCTCTGATGCGCATCCTCAAACTCAACGCTGCCACCGAACGAGTTCTCCTCCGCGCCCGCACCGAGCGCGACATCGCCGCCGAACGCATCGCCGCCCGCATCATTGCCGATATCCGGAAAAACGGTGACGCTGCGCTGGCCAGGTGGGCGAGAAAATTGGACAAGGTTGATTTGCAGCGTGACGGCCTCTGGATCTCCCAAACGGAGATTCAATCTGCTTACCGCAGTGCCGCGCCGCAGTTCATCAAAGCCCTGAAACACGCCGCCAGGAATGTAAAACTCGTCGCCGAAAAACAATTGCCCAAACCGTGGTCGCTCCGGGTTGAGCCGGGCGTCACCATCTCGCAAAAAGTGAGCCCCATCGATTCCATCGGCTGCTACATCCCCGGGGGGCGCTACGCACTGGTCTCCACGCTCGTCATGACGACTGTCCCCGCACAGGTCGCCGGTGTCCAACGCATCATCGCCGTCTGCCCCAGACCCAATCGTGAACTCCTGGCCGCCGCGCGCATCCTCGGTGTCACAAAAATCGCCCGCATCGGTGGAGCCCAGGCCATCGCCGCCTTGGCCTACGGAACAAAAACGATTCAGCGCGTGGATAAAATTTTCGGCCCCGGCAACCGCTACGTCACTGCCGCCAAGCAACTCATTAGCAGCGACTGCGCCATCGATCTACCCGCCGGTCCAACCGAAGCCATCGTCCTAGCCGCGAACGGAAATCCCCGGTGGATAGCGGCCGACCTCCTGGCCCAGGCCGAGCACGCCCCCGACGCCGGAAGTTTTCTGGTCACCACGTCCGCCAAACTCGCCGACCAGGTACGCGGCGAAATCGCGATCCAACTAAAACAACTCCCGGAAAACAGTCCCGCCCGGGCTTCGCTGCAGCAAACCGGCGCAATCGTTCTCGCCCCAACCATCGAAGCCGCCTGCGGATTTGTCAACCGCTTTGCACCAGAACATCTCAGCCTCCCCGACCACCCCGCTTCCTTGCTCAAGAAGATTCGTGCCGCCGGAACCATCTTTAGCGGTCCACTCGCCGCGCAGCCTCTCGGCGACTACCTCAGCGGCAGCAACCACGTCCTTCCCACCGGCGGCTGGGCCCGCACGCGCGCGGGCCTGTCCGCCGCCGATTTCGTAAAATCCATCAGCGTCCAATCCTTCACCCCGAATGGCTTCCAGGCGCTAGCCGATGATGTGCAAAGGCTGGCCCAGGTCGAAGGCCTGCAAGCCCATTCAAGTGCCATCGAGGTCCGCCGATGAATCCACACACCACTGCAAGTCCCAGAGCTGGCGTCGGCCTTCTGGGGCGGACCCTCTCGATAAACGCGGGCCAGAGCGCCCGCGTTTCAGATTTTCCCAACTCCCCGGTCACGGAGATTCGTCGATGAAAGTAAACTTGCCCGTCCGCCAGGCCATTCTCGATCGCAAGACGTATGAAGTTCCGGCCGAAAGCCGCCTCGGCAAACTCCGTCTGGACTTCAACGAAAACACCACCGGCTGCTCTCCGGCTGTAAAGCGCGCCCTGGCCAAGATCTCCTCCAAACAACTGGGCATGTATCCCGAATACGAAGTCGCGAACAGGAAACTAGCCCGCTTTTTCAAAGTCCGTCCCGAAGAACTGCTCCTGCAAAATGGCGGCGACGAAGGCCTCCGCCTCTTTTTCGATGTTTTCGTAGAGCAAGGCAGCAGCATTCTCATCTGCGAACCCACTTTCCCGATGTACCGCTATTACGCCGAGATCTTCGGCGCAAAAGTTGAAGTCTGCAATCACGACGCGGAAATGCGCTTCCCTCTGAATGAGATTCTCGCCGCTCTCCAGAACAAACCCCGCGTCCTGTTCATCGCCAATCCCAACAATCCTACCGGCACCGTCATCTCGCGCGACGACATAAAACATATTCTGGAGGCCGCCACGGACACCGCGGTCGTCATCGACGAAGCGTACTGGGAGTTTTGCGGCATGACCGTCCTCGACTGGATCAACCGGTATCCCCACCTCTACCTCGTCCGCACTTTTTCCAAAGCCGCAGCGCTCGCAGGACTGCGCCTCGGGGCAGTCCTCGCTTGCTCCGATTCCCTTTCCTACATCCGCCGTGCGGGTTCTCCATTTCCAGTGAATACTCTCGCCCTGGTGGCCGCAGAAGCCGCCATCGGCGATTCCGCAGTGATGAAACGTTACGTCAGCGAAACGAAGAGAGTTCGTGACTGGTTTACAACGGAAGTCAGGAAACTCGGCGTCAAGGTTTTCCCCAGCGGCGGCAACTTCATCCTCGCCGATTTCGGTGAACCCGGTCCGGCCCTGTTCGCCAAAATGCGCAGCGACGGCATCCTCGTCCGCGAACGAAGCAAACAAATCGCCCCAGGCTTTGCCCGCATCACCATCGGCACACAAGCCGAAATGAAACGCCTCCTCGCCTACATCAAGAACCATTGCAAAACCCCCGGGGCCCCAAACAGGAACGGAAAAAGATAAAATGCCCAGAACCTCTACCATCCACCGCAAAACGAACGAGACCAACATCCGTCTTAAACTCAATCTCGACGGTCTTGGCAAATCCAAAGTCTCTACCGGCATCCGTTTCTTCGACCACATGCTCGATCTCGTCGCCCGCCACGGCGCCTTCGACATCGAACTCAGCGCCAAAGGCGATCTCGACGTAGACCAACATCACACGGTCGAAGACGTTGGCATCGCACTAGGAGCAGGGGTCGACAAAGCCCTCGGCACTCGCCGCGGCATCCTGCGCGCCGGATATTTCCTGATGCCCATGGATGAGACGCTTGCCGCCGCGGCCATCGATCTGGGGGGCCGCCCGTTCTGCGTCGTGAAGGCAAAAATTGCCGCTACCCATGTCGGCGGCTTCCAAGTCGAACTCATGGACGATTTCTTCCAAGGCTTCGCGCAATCCGCCCGCGCCAACGTCCACCTGCGTTCGCTTTACGGCCGTTCTTCGCATCATCAAGTGGAGGCAATCTTCAAAGCCTTCGCCCGGGCATTGCGCTTTGCCGTTTCCCAAGACCTGCGCCTCCGCCAAGTGCTCCCCAGCACCAAGGGCCTCTTGTGAAAATCACGCTGATCGACAACGGAGCGGGCAATGTCGCGAGCGTCGAACGCGCGCTGAGCCGTCTGGGCGCTGCCTCTGAACGGGCGTCCACTCCAGAAGCCATCGCCAGCGCCAAAGTCATTATTCTTCCCGGCGTCGGCCATTATTCAGCTCTGGTCCGCGCCCTCGACGAGAAAAATCTCCGCCAACCGCTGCAGACTGCCATCGCCAGGGGCGTTCCATTCCTCGGAATCTGCCTCGGCCTGCAATCGCTGTATGAAGCAAGCGACGAAGCACCGGACCTGGCCGGCTTGTGCGTTCTGCCCGGCCGCGTTCGCATGTTGCCGACATTTGTAAAACTCCCGCACATGGGCTGGAATCAATTGCAGAGCCAAGCAAACTCCCGCTTGCTCGCGGGCATCGATAAAAACGCTTTTTTTTATTTTGCCCATTCCTTCGCAGCCACAGATGCGGACCCCAGTACTGTCGCTACGTGTGCTCATGGCGCCAATTTCGTCGCAGTCGTCGAGCGGGACAACCTCTGCGCCGTCCAGTTTCACCCAGAAAAAAGCGGTGCGCCCGGCGCGCGACTCCTGCAAAATTTTCTCGGGCTCGCAGCATGAGCCTGGCCCGTCGCATTATTCCCTGTCTCGACACCGACGGGCAGCGCGTCGTCAAAGGCATCAACTTCGTCGGCCTCCGCGACGCGGGCGATCCCGTCGAACTAGCCGCTCGCTACGATGCGGAGGGCGCCGACGAACTCATCGTCCTCGATATCGCCGCCTCCCGCGATCGTCGTCCCACATTTCTGGAAACCATCCGCCGCGTAGCCGGTGAGCTGGCCATCCCGCTCACCGCAGGCGGCGGTATCCGCACCCTGGAAGACGCCCGCGCCGTAGTTCGCGCCGGAGCCGACAAAATCACCGTCAATACCGCCGCTGTGGAACGCCCCGAACTAATTTCTGAACTTTCCGGCGAATTCGGTGCGCAAGCCGTAGTCCTCGCAATCGACGCCCAACGCGCCGGCGATCACTGGGACGTTCGTGTTCGCGGCGGCCGCGATTCCGCCAATCGTGACGCATGGCAGTGGGCCCAGCAGGGAGTGGAGCTTGGCGCAGGAGAGATCCTGCTCACGTCTGTAGACAAGGACGGAACGCAGAGTGGTTTTGACACGATACTCACGGCGGCAATTTCAAGAGCGGTTTCTGTCCCGGTAATCGCTTCCGGCGGCGCAAAAACGCCGCAACACTTCGTCGATATTTTTACAGAAGGCGCAGCCGATGCGGCACTGGCCGCTTCCATTTTTCACGGCGGGACGCAATCCATTCGCGGCCTGAAACAATTTCTCTCTGAAAATAAAATTGAGGTGCGTTTCCCGTGTTGATCCCGTGCATCGACCTGCAAAAAGGCCAGGCCGTCCAGCTCGTTCACGGCCGCAAGCGCGAACTAGCCGTAACTGATGTTTTCGGTTTGCTTGACCAATTCAAAAGGTACGAATGGCTGCATATCATCGACCTGGACGCGGCGATCGGCACCGGGAACAACGATGAGCTCGTCCGCGCGCTCTGCATGAAAGCCCGCAAGCAATTCAAGTTGAAAGTAAGAGTAGGCGGAGGCATCCGCACTGTGGCGCGCGCTGAGGAAGTAGCCGCATTCGGTGCGAATCAAATCGTTGTCGGCAGCGCCGCCTTCCAAAAAGGAAAAATCAACACGCGCTTCCTGAAACAGTTGCTCAAAAAAGTTCCACGCAAAAAAGTCGTAATCGCTCTGGATACGGCTAAAGGGAAAATCACCACCCACGGCTGGCGGCAACGCCTCTCGCTGCAAGCCGAAACAGTCATGGCACAGCTTGAACCTTTCTGCTCCGCGTTCCTGTGCACCGACGTCGACCGGGAAGGAACCATGAGGGGTGCCAATCTTGAATGGTTCGGCAAACTCCGCGCCGCCACCGGACATCCGATCATCGCCGCGGGCGGAATCAAGACTCACGGCGAGCTCACCGCCCTTGCAACAATCGGTATGGACGCCGCCGTCGGCATGGCCGTCTATAAAAACAAACTTCGCTAGTCCGGCGGGGATGAAACGAGCGATTCCTATCAACGCATGTACGCGTCGGTAATGTACTGCTGCACCATCCGCTGCGTATTGAAAAACGATCCATTGATCGCAATGGCGTGCATCATGATTTCCAAATACCGTTTTCGTTCGTTATAGAACATCGGCAAAATCACGTTTTCCAGCTTGGCGTACAGGTCGTCGGCTTCCGCATGATTGTCCGTCGGCGCGACAGGATTGGATTTCTTCGCTTCACCGATCGACCAGCCGGTCACACCTTCAATGTGGCCTTCGACCCACCAGCCATCGAGAATGCTCAAACTAGGCACGCCGTTCAGCGCGGCTTTCATTCCACTCGTGCCAGAAGCTTCCAGAGGAAATTGTGGTGTGTTCAGCCACAAATCGACGCCAGAAGTGATTTTTCCGCCCAAATCCATGTTGTACTCATCGAGAAAAACGATCGGCACAGTTTTGCGAAGTGCTTTTTTTGCCTGAAAAATGTGCCGGATAATGTCTTTGCCGCTGGCATCATTCGGATGCGCTTTTCCGGCGTATACGATCTGAAAATGTCCTGCCGATTTGGCAATCTGGCGCAAGCGGTCCAGATCCTGCAAAATCAGATCCGCGCGTTTGTATCCTGTGGCGCGGCGCGCAAAGCCGATCGTAAAAACTTCGTGATTGAGACTAAGTCCGGTCTTTTCCCGCACGACTTCAAAAAGTTCATGCTTGGCAATCAAATGGGCGGCCCACACATCCTCGGGCGGCAATCCGAGCGCGCTGCGCAGGCTGTAATTGTCCTCGCGCCAGCAGCCGATGTGCCGGTCAAACAATTGCTGAAACGCCGGCGCGGTCCATGTGCCGGCGTGCACGCCGTTGGTAATCGCTTCAATCGGAACTTCCGGAAACATTTGCCGCGAAGTTTCCCCGTGCTGCTTGGCGACACCGTTCACGTATTTGCTGAGGCTCAGGGCCAGATACGTCATATTTACAGATGCGCCCTGCAGCGCCGCTTCCTGCAAATTCAGAAAATTCTTTTCGGCCTGCAAGACACGCTTCACGAGGTCCGCTGACGAAGTATCCTTTAAATTAAAAAACTCCGTTTGCTCCGGAAATGCTCGCGTCAGATATTCCATCGGGAAGCGATCGTGTCCAGCGGGCACCGGCGTATGCGTTGTGAAAACACACTTCTTGCGCACGGCGTCGATATCCTCCCCGAGAATCGATTTGCGCTTCGCCTTTTTCGCTTCTTCATCGAGCAATTCCAGCGAAAGCAAGGCTGCGTGCCCTTCGTTCATATGGAATCGCGCCAGGTCGTTGTAGCCGAGCGCGCGCAGCATGCGCACACCGCCAATTCCCAACAGCACTTCCTGGCACAAACGATAGTAGGAATCGCCGCCATACAAGCTTCCCGTGAGATTACGATCCGCCTCGGAATTCGACGGCAAATCGGCATCAAGAAAATAAATCGGAACATTGAATCCGCGGACACCTTTGGCGTCGTAGCGCCAGCAGCGCAACTCCAGGCGCCGTTTCTCGAGCGGAACTGAAATACGCGGCGTTTCTTCTTTTAGAAAATCTTCAACACGCCACTGCACCGGCTCTTCGCTTTGCGTGCCTTCGTCGGAAATGTGCTGGGAAAAATATCCTTTGCGGTAGAGCAGGGATACGGCCACCAGCGGCAACCGCAAGTCGGCCGCGGCGCGGATGGTATCGCCAGCCAGGACCCCCAAACCGCCGCTGTAGCTCGGCATGGCGTTCTCCAGGGCGATCTCCATGGAGAAATACGCTACGAGTCGTTTGTCCGGAATTCCCTGCGTTGCCATTTCTATCGATTCTCCGTTGCTGCAGCGCTGCACGGCGAAAAGGCCCGTGCATGAACTTTCTATTCTCTGAGAATAGAAGCGCACAGGCAAGAGAGGAAACGCCGGAAATTTCCAAATGCTCGAATCTCAGCTACTAAATCGATTGTCCTGCAAGCGACCTGCCGGGCAACGGCAAACCCGGTGCCGGTCGCGCCACAGGCTAGCTCGCGTGCGAAACAAGAAAGATCGCCAGCGCGTAGAACACGAACATCATTGCCAGATACGCATAGGCTTTTCCCGGAGCGCCTTTAAATTCCTTCCACGCGAGAACACCCCACAGGGCGGCGACCATCGGCGCGGATTGGCCGATCGCGTAGGAAATGGCCACGCTTGTGAAACTGGCGGCGACCAGATTGAAGACCATGCCGACGCCCCAGATGCACCCGCCGAGAAGCCCCAACAGATGGCCGGAGGCGGGTCCGCGGAAGTAATCGCTGAAGCTTACCGGTGTGCCGACCAGCGGCTTTTTCATGAAGTACAGGTTCCAGATCACGCAGGAGAGCAGAGCGCCCAGGGTAAGAAACACGGCGGTGCTGTAGGGACCGAGGGGGTTGCCCACCGTGGTCGCGTGTGCGACAAACGGCGCCCACGAGCCCATCAGCACACCGGAGACGATGCAGGTGATAATGCTTTTCCTGGAGACTGCGCTGCTACCGGTAGAGAGGGATTTGTATGCCAAGCCGTCCAGGATCACGGCAACGACCGCGCAAACGACTCCACCCGCAATCAGCGGGGCGTTGCCCTTCTGTTGGATGACGTAGCTGGACACGGTTCCCACAACCAGGGCGATGCCGATCGAAACCGGAAAGGCGATGGCCAGCCCGGCCATGTCGATGGCGGCCACCAGGAGCAAGTTAGCAAGGTTGAAGATTGCTCCGGCAACGAGCATGTAGCCGATGTTGGAGTTGTCTGCCGAATGCACGTTATTCAGGAAACTGTTTGCGTCATGACCGGTACTGCCCATGGTCAGTGCCAGGACGAGTGAAATCAGAAATATGCCGATGGCATAGTCCCAATAAAAAAGTTCAAAACGGTAATTCTTGACACCTTTATAGGTATTGGCCCACGAACCCCAGCAAACGGCGCTGGTGATCATCATTAACAGTGCAACGGTAAAACTAGCTGGAGTAAACATTTATAAGAGTCCCTCGCTTATGACGAGTGATGGTCGCGCAGCTCGATGGTTCATTGAGCCGTCGCTGCTTATATGCGGGGTGGCGGATTGTGTCAAGGCTAAACGCTAAATACGCGAACCCGGGACGAGGAGCCCTAACGCTTCTGGCTCGGTTGCCCATCTATTTCTTCCCAGCGCGTATTGCGGCTTGGGGGGTGGGTGCTGTCATGAGATCGACGTATTCCTTATAGAATTTTTCCTTGTTCAGATCCTTTTGCATATCGACCAAGATTTCGCCCAGACCGGGCTGTTGTCCGGGCCTCCAGGCAAGGGTTTCGCCATAGGAAGCGCCGTGGTCTATTTCCACGTCGATGTAGAGTTTCTGCCACTTGGTAATGATGGTAGGGTCAAGCCAGGCTACGGCAGCAAGCTCGTCCCAGAGATACCCTGCAATCGCGTATTTGGCGACATATTGCGCCGCCGGCCTCTGGGTTCTGCCAATTTGCTCGATCAAGTCCTTTTCCATATTGGTCTTCACGGAAATATCGACCGTGGTCAAGACGACTCGAGGCCAGTGCGCGTGCAGGACGGCGTGGGTCGCTTCAGGATCCATCCAGAAGTTAAATTCGTGACGAGGCGTGAGGTTGAATTCCGGATCGTCTGTGACGGGATTGATGCTGCCGCCCATGGCAATCAATTCTTTGCTGAGCTCTGGAAAATGCGGGTCGATGGCGAGTGCCAACGCCAGATTGGTCAGAGGACCAGCAGCATAAATCGTGACTTCATGCGGATATTGCCGGACCATACGCACCAGGAAGTGCGCGGCATCTTCTGCAGAAGGCTTGGTAGCAGGAGCTCCCTCTGGCAACGGGGGAACTTCATATGGACCATGCACAGCGTTGGGGGGGAAATTCCAGGCGCCCTGATACCCAAGCTTGCCGTACAGAGTTTCCCATCTTGCGATGTACTCTTTGCTGCTAATCAGCGGAAAGACGGCTCCGGGAACAACGGGAATGTCCGTGCGACCAACAATTTCCAGCAGACGAAGAGCGTGTTGAACCTCTTCATCACGCCAGGCATCGCCAGTGACCACGGTAATGCCCAGGACATCGACTTCCGGCGAATTCACAATACTGAGAATGGCCTGCATATCTGAACCGCCGGGGCCCGAAGCGTCCTGGTCGATGATGACCTTGCGTTTACTCTGGGCGGAGGCGATCGGAACTAAAAAAGTGAGGGCGACAAGAAAAATAAAGAGGGACAAGCAACGGCGAGCCGCGGACGGGGCTTGAACGGATTGGGACTGCATGTAAACAAACGTCATATTAGTGATAATTTGTAAATTTCATCCATTCTATAATCAATAGCCGTTCTCTACCGGACGCTGCGTTCCCGGCAAGTTCCCAGAAAACAAAAGCCACGAGCTCTTGTGAAAAGAGGGTCCCGCCGTCTCACCGCGGGACCCCCCGATTCAGCATTGAGATTTCTGCATCTCCGTGGCGGCCTAGAACGTAAGCTTCAAGCCGAACTGGAACAGACGCGGGTTGTTGACGGTGGAACCGATGGTGCCCAAACCTGCAGAATTGATGTCGTTTGCCGGCTGACCGAATTGCGGGTGGTTGAAGAGATTAAAGACTTCTGCGCGGAAGTTCAGGCCCATGTTTTCCCACGGGAGCGAGAACTGTTTGATCAGCGAAAAGTCCGTGTTGGCAAAACCTGGACCGTTGACGGGAGCGCGGTTCGCGTTGCCAAGTTCGCCTGGCGCGGCCGCGGCAAAGGCACAGGGATTGAACCAGGCGCCGGGGACACCAACCTTGTCAGGCGCCAAGCCGCCCGCCGAGGCCAAAACCTGGCATTGCGGGTTGGGATTGGCAGCGACGGTTCCCGAGACCGTGGGAATTGCGATCTGGTCCGGGCGGTTCTGGCTATTGCCGTTGTTCTGAAAATTAACTCCGCTCTCATTGAATGTGTTCACAACGAACACCGGAAAGCCCGATGTGACTTTTTCAATAACGGTAATCTGCCAGTTGCCGAGGACCGTGTTGGCTACCCCGTTCCAGCTGTTGCCGAACTGCTTGCCCTTGCCGAACGGCAAGTCATAGATGATGCTGGCTGTGAAGCTGTGATTGAGGTTGATCTGCGAGTGCGCCCAGTCAAGGCTGTTCCACCCCGGCAATGGATAGTAGGTTGCGCCGATGGAGGTGCCCAAGCCATCGCCGAAACCGTTGTCGTAGGTGCCGGAATAGGTGTAACCGACAAGGGCGTAGACGCCGTGTCTCGAGCTCTTGGTTTCGGCTTTAATTTGCAGGCCGTTGTAGTGCGCCACGCCTTGATCTGTAATGTTGGCAATGGTGGAAAAGCCGAATGGAGTACTAGTGTCATACGGCTGGGGAACGAACGAACCCCCAGGACCGCAGCCCAACGTGTAGCCGGAAATTGATCCGCATCCAGAGGGAGTTGAAACGTTGAGATTGTTCCCGTCGATCAGGATGTGCTTGCTGCGCGAGCCCGCGTAGCCTGCGGTGAGGACAATTTCACCGGGCAATTGATGCTCGATGTTGATGTTGAATTGCTGGACCGTGCCGAGCTTGAAGTTCGGATTTTGCGATTGAATGGTGCCGGTGAACGTATTGGGGTCCGGTTCTGTAGGGATAATCTGGAACCCATCCGACAAGCTGATGGCTGACGGAGTGAGCGCACCATTGTCGCAAGCCGCGCCGACAAAGGTACACGTGCCACCAAACGCAAAGCGATCGGATTCTGCGTAGTAGGGCGGATTTTGCCACAGTCCTTGTGCGCCCTGGCTCCATGCGGAGTCATGGAAAATGGCGTAGCCGCCGCGAATGGCGGTATTGTTGCTGCCCCACGGCTTCCACGCAAAACCGATGCGTGGTTCAACAGCTCGTTTGTCGAACTGGATGCCTACCCATTTGTCTGAATTCTGTCCCGCGATTTCGAATTTGCCCGTAGCAAAATCAAAGTTGGCCTGGCGATTGGCGGCTTCCGAAATAGGTGTGGTCAAATTCCAGGCAAAGCCGAGGTTGATGGTCAGATTCTTGGTGATGCGCCAGTCGTCCTGAACGAAAGGCCGGAAGGTTTTCCAGCGGCGGCCCGTGGTATCGCCCTGGAACGTCTGGTCGTGAATGGCGAGGCTCGGGAGGCCGAGAAGGAAATCGGACTCCGGATTGCCGCTCCACAAGCCAGTGACCACCCAGAAGCCATCCTGAAAGCCTTCGGTCCGTACGTTCATTTGATTGGCACGGACAGAAAAACCAAGCTTGATTTCATGCTTGCCGCGAATGATGTCAATGGTATCGCTGGCAGAATAGACGTTGGTACCGCCAGTAAACGGTGAAAAGCCGCGGTCACCGAGGGCCCAGAAGCCACCGTTAAATTGCGTCGAGGTAAGGCCGCAACTCGTGCCGCCATCGACACAAGTTCCAAGCCCACCCGTGCAATTGAGGTTGGCCCCGGGGATTCCGATTTCGGCAGCGGTACAGGTGCCAGTGCCTTGCGAAGTGATGTAGTTGAAGATCCGGTTGTAGCCAACGCTGAATTGATTGACGAGAGTGGGCGAGAAGATGTGGGTCTCCGCCACAGCGACGTTGCGTCCGTGATTGAGTATCCCCTGATTGCTTCCAAAAGCATTGGACTCTGCAAAGGAACCGGGACCACCGCCGCCGGGAACGATCGAGCCCGCCTGGTCATAGCTGAACCGCGCAAACATGTTGTCGGAAGCGGAGAAGTTATGATCGACGCGCACGTCGAATTTGGTTTCGTCGAGGTTGCGAACCGGGGAATTTACAAAGTTGTAGTTGCCGGCCGGGTTGTTGGCGTTGGGGAGCGGGTAGAGATTGATCATCTGTGCGGCAATGGGGTTTATCAGACCGGCAGGAATGATGTTGCACGTCTGGGCGCCCGCGGCCTGACTGCCATTGGCAGCGACGGGCATAGGATTGCCAGCAGCATCGCACTGGAACGGAGCAAAAACCGGGCTGGCATCCGTGCCGCTCGTGGCGTTGGGATTGGTAATGGAACCCGGGGCGACAGGCTGGCCAAAGGCGTCAGCGCTGAAGTCGCCCGTACGCATGGCGGCGGTCGGAACGAGGCCGGTAAAGGTAACGCCTTTGCGCTGATATTTTTGTTCACCGTCGAGAAAGAAAAATGTTTTGTTCTTGCGGATGGGGCCGCCGAGGGCACCACCAAATTGATTTAAGTTAAATTTCTCCGGGGTGATGGCGAAAAAACTCCGCGCATCGAGCGAGGTGTTGCGGAAAAACTCAAAAAGCGAGCCATGGAAATTATTGGCACCCGATTTTGTAGTCACGAGAACGGTGGGGCCAGCGCGCAGACCATATTCGGCCGAATAGTTGTAGGTGAGGACCTTGAACTCCTGAATAGAGTCGATCGAGGAGAGGATACCGATGCCGCCTGCGGTGAGCTCGTTGTTGTCATTGCCGTCAAGAAGCCAATCCGTGCTATTGGCCCGCGAACCGCCGACCGAGAGCGAGAACGAGCCGCGGGTGGCGACTTCGCTGCTGGCCGCTCCAGCGAAAAAGCTGCTGTTGCTGGTTTCCTGCGTAGTTCCCGGAGTCAGTGTCGCCAGTTGGACGAAATCACGCCCGTTGAGCGGGAGTTGGGTAACTTGTTGCGCGGTGATGACCTGGCCGAGCGAAGGATCGTTGGTTTGGACGGCAACCGCGGTCGAGGAGACCTCGACCTGTGATGAGACCGAAGAAGGAGCAAGGGTGAAATTCAATTCGCGGGACTCGTCGACTTGGAGACGAACGTCCTTGCTCTCAACCGTTTGGAAGCCCGAGAACTCGACATGCAGAGTGTAGATTCCGACTGGGAGCAGGGGAACGACAAAGTGGCCTTCGTCGTCGGTCTTGGCTTCACGCGCGACGCCGGTGCCTTGTGACGTGACGGTGACAGATGCCCCCGAAATGACCGAACCCGACTTGTCGGTGACGGTGCCGGAAAAGCTGCCGGTGGCCTGACCGTAGGTGGCCGAAGAGACGGAAAGCCCGAAAGCCAATACCAATAGCAGAACAATTATTCTATTTCTCATTATTCAAAACACCCCTTTGGGCAACCCCGGTTGCCACGATTTCCCTACCCCACTGTACACGGTTCAAGCGAAGCTTTGCTGCTTTCATTGCCCGTGGAAAGTTTGCATTCCAGGTCTGCAGCGAACCGCTTGAGTACGCGAATAATGCCATAGACCGCCGGCTGGTTGCCATGTCTAAGAGCTATTTATTTAGTATGCACAATTCGCCGGCCGAAGACTGCACTTTCCTGAACAAGAAGTGCGCAGGACGCATTTAAAACTACCTGCCCTGAATCCGCGAAACATAAAGCTGTAAGAATTTCTCTGCCTGAATGTCGATGCAGACTTTGACGTTCGGTTTGACGGGGTCCAGCGCTTCGATGACATAACGGTCACCATCGGGAAAATGGTGCAGGACATTGCGTTCGATCTGGTTGCGACGGTTGGCAACGGTTTCGCCGCGGGTAAATTCGCCGCGGGTTTCCACATCCACTTGCATGGCCTGCGCGGTTGCCAGAGTGGCATCAAGGGCCACGCCAACAGCCAGCGGGTCGTACATTGGCGTGCCGCTTTCCCCAAATTTTTCTGAAAGAACGACGAGCGCTTTTGCGACTTTATAGATGAAGTCGTTGACGGGACCGTGGGTGCGGCCGAGCGCATCGAGCTGTTTGCGGCCGAAGATCGTCTTGTCGCCGACATCGAGACCAACCATGGTGAGCGGCCATCCGGCCTGAAAGACGATCTGCGCGGCTTCCGGGTCGCCGTAAATGTTGGCTTCGGCAGCGGCATTGACGTTGCCGCCTTTCAGCGAGCCGCCCATGAGAATGACTTCTTTGACGAGCGGAATGATGGCGGGGTCTTTTTGGATGGCGAGAGCAATATTGGTGAGCGGGCCGACAAGAACCAGAGTGATCTCGTGCGGCGCGGCGTGAACCATTTCAATGATGAGGTCGGGTCCGAAGCGTGGGTCGACCTTACATTTACTGGCGGGAAGTTCCACATCGGCGATGCCGTTTTTGCCGTGCCAGAATTCGGCGGTGACCAGTTTCTGGAAAAGCGGTTTCTGCGCGCCGCCGGCGACGGGAATATCGCAACGGTTGGCGAGCGACACCATGCGGAGAGCGTTTTCAAGGCCCTGCCTCGCGGTTACGTTGCCGGGGACCACCGTGATGGCACGCACGTCAAGCTCCGGCGAGTTCAGGGCCAGCATGAGAGCGAGGGCATCATCGGTGCCCGGGTCGGTGTCAAAAATGATTTTTTTGCCGGCGGCATGGGCGTTGTCGGGGACGAGCAAAAGAGCGGCCAGCAAAGCGCAAAATGGCAATCCGAGACGGCGGAGCTGCGACAAACGGGAAATGCGAAAAAGCGTTTTGAATGGATTCATTGTGAAGGGAAACCTGTGACGAGAGAATTCGGGAATGGTGAATGGCATGGGACTGCTAAAGAGTACATCACAGCTGCAACAAATGTTGCAGAAAATTAAAGATGGTTTACCGAAATAGAACTGTAGGGGGACGCAAATGGTGGCGGCACGCCTGAAGTCTACAAACCGAAGACGTAAAGGACGCGGTCCGCGGCAATCGCTATGCGCTGGCGACCGGCGACGTTGAAGGAAATTGGATTTGCGCCGATCGGCCCGCCGGTCTGGAAGTCCCAGAGCGGCTTGCCGGTGTGCGCGTCGAGGGCGTAAAAGTTGCCCTCGTTCGAACCGGAAAAAACCAGACCGCCCGCCGTAGAGAGGACCCCGGACCACGGAGGCGTGTTGAGTTTGAATTCCCAACGCAGGTCACCCGTGGTGGGATCAAGCGCTTTGATTTCTCCCCAGGAACTGTCTTGTGGCGATTCGTCTTCGCCGCCTCCCAAGAACATCGTGCCAGCTTTGTATTCGGGATCGCGTTTGTAGAAAACGGCGGAGGTATTGCGGACGGCAACGTAGAAGAGGTTTGTTTGCGGGCTGAACGAAGGACTGTACCAGACGCTGGCACCATTGGCGTTGGGCCACACCAGAGTTCCCTTCTCTGTCGGCTCGGAATTTTCCGCGGCAATGGGGCGGCCTTTGGCGTCGATTCCTTTCGCCCACGTTTGTTTGGCATAGGATTGCGCCGCGAGGAATTCACCGGTGACGCGGTCGAGCACGTAGTAGAAACCGTTGCGGTTGGCATTGGCTATGAGCTTGCGGTCCTGGCCTTTGATTCTTGCGTCGAAGAGAACGGGCAGCTGGCTGGCGTCCCAATCATGCGTGTCATGCGGTGTAAATTGAAAATGCCAGCGCAGTTTTCCGGTTTCACTGTCGAGGGCGACAAACGAGCAGGTATAAAGATTGTCCCCGAGGCGGACGTCACCATTCCAATCGGGACTAGGATTGCCGACTCCCCAATAGATCAGTTTCAGTTGTGGATCGTAGACGCCGGTGACCCAGGTGGGGCCGCCGCCGGTTTTCGCGCTGCCACCGGCCCATGTTTGGTACGCGGGATCGTCTCGGGCGGGAATGGTCCAGAAGCGCCAAGCCCGTTTTCCTGTTTTCGCATCGTAGGCGTCGACAAGGCCGCGAATTCCTGCTTCCCCACCGCTGACACCGACGACCACTTTGCCGTCAATGGCGAGAGGGGCCAGGGTCATGCTGTAGCCGAGTTTGTAGTCGCCGACTTCTGAGGCCCAGCGTTGAATGCCGCTTTTGAGATCAAGCGCGACGAGATAGCAGTCAAGAGTTGCGATGTAGAGCTTGTCATCAAGGACGGCAGCTCCGCGATTTACCTGTCCGAAACCAAGGCTGTGATAGTCGGACGGAATGGGACGCTTCCAACTCCAGAGCGGACGACCTGTCGTGGTGTCGATGGCGGTGGCGGAGTTTGGGCCGGTGACAAACATGATGTTGTCAACGACAATGGGCGAGACTTCGTTGCCGGGATCGGGAAATTGATAGACCCACTTCACTTTGAGTTGGCCGACGTTGCCTGCGGTGATTTCGCTCAGGGGCGAAAAGCGATGGCCGGCGTAATCGCGTGAGTACGTGAGCCACTCGCCGGGATATCTATCGGGATTGGCGATGCGCTCGTAGGGGACTTGCGCCTGTGCAGTCGCGCAAAAAGCCGCTACCACCAGAACTTGAAACATAAATTTCATTGCGGGCCCTTCAACGAGGCGAGGTAGGCGACGAGATCCTGCATCTGTTCGGTCGTGAGAAGCTCAGTGAAAGATGGCATCGGAGAAATGTCTTTGCGTTTCTGCAGCTCCGTCAGTTCAGCCTTGCGGAGACTGTAAAATTTTCCGAAGTCATCTTTGATTTGAATGGAAAATGTGTCCTCGTTTACGCGAATGCCTTCAAGCGATTGGCCGGAATTGGTGACGGCCTTGACGAAAACAAAATCGTCGGGAAGTGTAGACACAGGACTGGCGAGCGTTTTCTGAAGATGCGAGGAGCTGCGACGTTCGCCGATTTCGGTGAGCTCAGGACCAAACCCCACTCCCTTTCCCTTGATGATGTGGCACCCAGCACAACCGCTTTTCGAATACACCATGGCTCCGCGCCCCGGATCTCCCGGCAGCTTCTCAGATGGCAAGCTGCCGAGTGCCCGCACATAGGCGGCAATGTCCGCCACATCCTGTTCAGAATAAAAATAGCCCACCGGCATTTCAGGCGGAATGCCATTGGTGATGACCGCTTTGAGCGCGGCGGCGTCGGGCGCGCGGGCAAGCCGCGGACGGGTCAGCGTTGGGCCGCGGCCGCCAGTGCCGCCAATGCCATGACAAACAGCGCAATTGCGTTCAAAGAGGCGCTGACCAGCCGCCGGGTTTGGTTTTCGTGCATCGCTGTGGGCTGGCGATCTGGAAGCGGGGGAGGGAGCGGCCGTGCGTCCCGCCACGAGGCAAAACGGGAATACCACCGCGAGAAAAACAGGAAGCGCATTTTTCTTGGCTCGAGAAATCATTTGAGAACCGAACCACCAAAACAGTAATTGGGAGCCCGGCGAGAGTATATGTCATGGAAAGGAGTGTCAATCAAAAGCAAAAAAAAGCATCACGCTGTAAGCGGCTGTAATTGTAAGGCTTCACAAGAGAGGCAAAACGAGAGGTGAACAATACCGCGCAATTATGAAAAACCTCGTGATTTTGACAATTTTTTGAGGGAGACGGCACCCTTCTTTACGAGGAGGCCAACCATGAGTGTGTGTGAAACGACGGTAAACCGTTTATTGGATGTGGTCTTGCGCCTAAATGAGAAGGCTTTTGAAGAACGTGAATGCTGCGGGAAGGACACTGAGAGGTATTTCCGCCTTTCCGGCGAGATACTGGGCTATTCCAAGGTTTGCGCGCAACTGATTGAATTGGGCGATGTAAAGTAGATTGCCTGCAATGAACATGTTGACCTAACAGCAGAATTCAATCGAACGATTCTCATTTCTTTCACAAATAACCCTCCGAACCACGAGCAAATTGTCCTGAGTGTCGTTTCAAGAAGAAAAATCGAAATAGCCACACGAGACAGAAGTGCGGCCATGCGAACCCCTGGAGAACTGACTCCTCGTCCGGGTAAAGTCCGTCATGGGATATGCGAAAGTGACCGCTGAGCGTCCGCAACGGGGTGGTGAAATCCCAGACCTTTTTTGCGCTCTGTTTTCGTCGTTTTGGGGAGCTCGACCGCGCTGCGCTTGCGAGTCTGCCATTTGGATAACTGCGGCGTGTTTGGGGACAATCGCTTTTCAGAAGATTCTCAACCATGAATCGGGTCAGCAAACGAGCAGTCACAGTGGGTTTGCTTGCGATCGGCGGATGGTGCCGTTATCCGCGCACTCTATGGAGAGTGAGTTTCAAGCCCTCTCTGCGCTCGCATAGTTTCGACTCGACTCCAGTTGTCGAGGTCTGCGCGAACTGTCATTTCCAATCCATCCGAGCGGGACAGTCACGCCCCGGCACAAGTCTCGCGAGAGAAGGGAGCCGCCTGCTCGGGGTAATGCCAATCCAAAAAAAAAGCGTAGCCTCGCTCGGATGCAAGAAGCTATTCTTGTCCAGTTGGGTCAGCTGCTGTGTGTGACTATTGCTGATTTCAAGCTGCGCGGTAAATGATGTCGAAAGAATGCTATGCGTTTTTTAGCTTTGCAACGGGCATGCCCCCATTGTGGTAACCACGATGTTGAAAGGCGACGGCGGCGTGGGTTCCTTGAATTCACTATTTCCAAGCTTTTAAAACTCCGTCCTTATCATTGTGACAATTGCGGCACGAAGTTCTTCCGTTTTTGCGCTCAGGACTCAGTCGGTGCCGGTGTCGCTCGCAAAAAAACTAGTCCGTAGGCATTTTTTATCAAAACCGTTTCGCGTGCCAAAAGCCCTTAGCCAAACAAGCGGTCTGCCCCGTTTGAGGAGGGAATTTCCGCGATGTGTCGAAGAACGGTCTTGATAGGTCGGGCGGGGGGATTCGGCCGGCCACTCCCCAGGGAAAGAAACACGATGAAACAAATCAACCGCCGCACGAAGGAATAGGACAAGCTTGTGAACGGTTGATATGTAAGGTCCGCTTCCGGACGCAATTTTTTTTCGACATAAACCTCGAGAACAATTCGATTCTGGTGGGCGCAACCGCACTACAAATCCGGCCGAGAATTCCTCATATCTGATCAGATCTAGCCCGAGAAGACGGTAAGCGCGGAGCATATGAACGACATTGATGAACAATTCGTCGGCTCCTTGCGTCCGACCAAAATCAGCGATCCCAACGGGCCTGTTGCCGCGTCTTGCGCGGGCAACAGGGGTGTACCAGAACGGAACGAGACGCAGGGGTGTCTAGAACAGGACATCTTCCGATCTAGCGCAGGGGCTAGGGTGGAGGGATGACTCGCGAACCCCCTTGCGACCTAGAACGCGAATCCGCTCCTGTCTCTGCGCCGCGTGCCAGCACAGCTAACTCGGCAGAAGACGCGCTCTGGGACAGTGAAGAAAAATATCGGAAGCTCCTTGACGGAATCAAGGATTACGCTGTCTTCATGATCGATCCGCATGGCCAGATTCTCAGTTGGAATGCCGGTGCCGAACGAATCAAGGGATACAAAGCCGAAGAGATTATCGGTCGTAACTTTTCCTGTTTTTTTCCTCAGCAAGACGTCGAGCGGGGCAGGCCGGAGGAAGTACTCAGGCTGGCTGCCGCATCCGGCCGTCACGAGGAACGAGGCATGCGACTGCGGAAAGATGGCTCGCGGTTTCTGGCGAATGTGACCTTTACAGCGTTATACGACCGGAACGAGCGTCTACGGGGATTTTCTGAGTTCAGCCACGATCTCAGTGAGGGAACGGCGTCGGAGGCGAGGTACCGCGGCCTGCTGGAAGCAGCTCCGGACGCGATGGTCGTCGTGAACCAGGGCGGCGAGATCGTTTTGCTGAACGTTCAGGCAGAAAAACAGTTTGGATACAGCCGCGATGAGCTCGTCGGCCAACGGGTAACGAACATCATTCCGAATGGTTTCGCAGAACGGCTGATCGCA
>Ga0193726_1000316_pt1 | contig 57858 bp, 46 predicted proteins | sample H2c1metaG_FD_144928 | JGI IMG/M metagenome (GOLD analysis project Ga0193726, IMG submission 144928) | Soil microbial communities from a riparian zone of the East river system, Colorado, United States - H2c1 | ecosystem: Environmental > Terrestrial > Soil > Riparian zone | place: USA: East River... | reverse complement strand
GAATTGCGCCGGGTCGGGGGTTTTGCAAAGGATACGACACCGTTCAGCGAATTCCTGTGGGCGGATTTCCTGCGCCGCAGAATTTCGCGTCCGAGGGCATGCTTTTCCGGATCGTGCTCTAGCCTGGCGGCGTATCCGCCGGCGCAATCGAGGCGGGGGATTTTGGGGCCGGATCGTCCCTGCCGCCGAGCACGCGATGGAGCCAGCGCTCGAGACGGTGGCCGACGGTCAGAAGCCCGAACGTGATTGCAAGCCCGACCACGACAATCCGCCATTGCCCGACCCCGCAGGCGATACCGACACAGGCCGTGAGCCAGGTACAGGCGGCGCTGGTCAGCCCGCGAACCCGAAAATGATGTTCGGCGCGGACGATGACCCCCGCGCCGAGAAAGCCGATGCCGGTGAGGATTCCTTGCATGATCCGGCTGGCTTCGGGAGAGATTTTCGTGGTGTCGCCGGATGGGTCGGCGAGCACCACGACCATGGCCGTAGCAAGGCCCACCAGAGCAAGCGTCTTCAGGCCGATCGGCTTGCCGTGCAGATCGCGATTAAGACCGATCAGGCCGCCCGCCAGCGTGGCGACGCCAAGACGCAGCACAATCTCCGGCCAATCCAGCAATGCGTGACCTCCAGATGAGAGGATCGCCACGATAGGCCAAGCTCCGGTATGCCTCAATCGCCGAATTGCGTCTCGTATCCGAAGCCGCGCGGCTATTTCGGCAAGCGTCCCATCATGTAGAATTCGTCGTTCGGGCGCATCGCGGTGACGTTGGCCATCCGGTTCGACAGCGCGAAGAACGCCGAAATGGCGGCAACGTCCCAAATGTCGTCGTCGCTGAAGCCGTGGCCGGCGATAGCTGCAAAATCCTCTTCGCAAATCCCGTGCGCCTCGATGCTCACCTTCATCGCGAAGTCGAGCATGGCGCGTTGGCGTGGTGTGATATCCGCCTTGCGGTAGTTGACGGCGATCTGGTCCGCGATCTGCGGGTTCTTCGCCCGGATGCGCAGGATGGCGCCGTGGGCAATCACGCAATAGTGGCATTGGTTGGCGCTGGAGGTCGCCACCACGATCATCTCGCGTTCGGCTTTGGTCAGGCCGCCATCCCGCTCCATCAGCGCGTCGTGATAGGCGAAGAACGCCCGAAATTCATCGGGACGATAAGCCAGCGTCAGGAATACGTTCGGAACGAAGCCGGATTTCTCCTGCACCGCGAGCAGGCGGGTGCGGATATCGTCCGGCAGCTTGTCGATCGAGGGGGTCGGAAAGCGTTTGGCAATCGGCTGCGTCATCGGGAGATTCCGGTTCATGCCGCGTGCTGCGGCTGCCCGAGATCATATTCGATGGCGGCATTTCACGCAAAGCGCGGCTTGCGCGACGCGCGCGACGGAAATGGCGGCTCGAGGCCGTCAGCGCAGTGGTTTTTTCAGCAGCGAAAAGCGGTCGGGATCGAGACCCATCGATGGCTGCAGCATCGGCGCTTCCACCGTGCGTGGGGCTGGCCGGTCGTTGGCGCCGGGGTCGTTGGGAACATCGCGCTGCGAGGTGGCGCCGCGCCAGCGCTCCAGCACGGCGCTCACGAAATGCATGTCATGGCCGGCGGCGACCGACGCAACCGTAGCAATGGTGGCTTCGCTGCGCGGCAATTGATGCACCGGCACTTCCTTGAAGCGCAGCCGGGTCGGAAGTGCGACGCCTTCACCGAAGGCCAGGACTTCGCGGGTACCGAGCGAGGGGACGAACGACAGCAGGTTCGCCGCGGCATCCGAAACCGCCGAGCGCAGCAGTGTCTGGTCGCGTTCGTTGGCAAGCCGCATCGCAAACAGCGTGTTGCACTGTGAAATGATGGTGGCATCGAGTTCGGCGGGACGCTGGGTGACGAGGCCGAGATAGACGCCGTATTTGCGGCCTTCCTTGGCGATACGCGATACGGCTTTGCGCGTCGGCCCAAAACCGATGCTGCGATCGGCCGAGGCGTAGCGATGGGCCTCTTCGCAGACGAACAGCATCGGCGAAACGCCGTCGCTCCACAGCCCGAAGTCGAACGCCATCCGGCACAGCACCGACACCACGGAATCGACGACTTCGGCGGGGAAGCCGGCAAGCTGCATGATGGTCATCGGCCTGCCGTTGGCGGGAAGCCGGAACAGATGGCTGACGACTTCCGCCATGGTGTCGCCGCCGACATTGGCGTTATCGAACATGAATGCGTAGCGCGGATCGTTGCGCACGGTCTCGATCCGCGAGATCAGCTTGTGATAGATGATGCGCGATGAGCGGTTCTCGAGCTTGCCCATGCGCTCGTCGATCAGCGAAATCAGATCGACCAGGCGATAGGGCACCGGCGTATCGACGGTATAGCCAGCTTTGGGATCGAGGCGCTTCAATCCAATCCGATCGGCGTTCTGGTACTGGGTATAGATTCCCTTCGCCATCGGAATGATTTCGGCGAGAATATCGAGTTCCTCGGGCACGCCGGGCCGGCCGCCGAACAGCACATCGACGATCTCTTCGAAATTGAACAACCAGAACGGCAGCTTCAGGTTGCGCGGATTGAGAACCAGCGCGCGGTCGCCGAAACAGCGGCCATATTCGTTGTGAACGTCGAGCAGGAAGACCCGCAAAGTCGGCCGTGCCTTCAAAATCTCATTCAGCAGCAGCGATACGCCGCTCGATTTGCCGACGCCGGTGGAGCCAAGCACCGCGAAGTGCTTGGAGAGCATCTCCTCGACATCGACATAGGCAATGACGGAGGGATCCTGCTGCAGGGTGCCGACATCGATCTGGTCCGATCCGGACGGCGCATAAACCGTTCGAAGCTCCTGATTGGTGATCAACTCGACGGCATCGCCGATCGAGGGATAATGGGTGACACCGCGCTGGAATTTGGGGCGCTCCGGTCCGCCCAGGATTTCGCCGAGCAGATCGACCGAGGCGCTGGCAATATAAACGTCGGAGACCGGCAGATCCTCGCAGGATACTTCCGTGATCATGGCGACGATGGTGGAATTTGCGCAGCGGATGCTGACGAACCGGCCGACAGTGGCCCTCACTTCGGGGATGGCCAGCTGGCTCGCGGCCAGCAGTCCGACTCGCGCGAGGGATCCACGCACCGAAATCACGCGTCCAAAGGATGTCACAGTGGTCAATTCCGGCATGTCATGAATTAGATCTGTGCACGACTATGCAGCTGGTGGTTGGACAAACGGTTAAGCCCGGGAACCTCCGGGTTGATTAAATCGGTGGTATCTTGGTCAGGATATGGTTTTGTTGGGCCGCTCTGGCGTGCCCTCATCGTCGGATTTGCTGGAGAATCGACGATTTGAGCTCCGCCCATCGGCACTCGCGGCGGGTCCGGCTTAACGCCGGGTTTACCACCCGCGGAGGAGACCTGCTTAACGCGCCGCTTTTTTTGCGGAAGCGGCCGGGGGCTGGCCTCGGCCGCCGCGACGCGGTAGATTTTGCCCCAATAAGAAACGGGCAGGGTGGAACGCGATGAAACGCGGCATCGAGTTTTGAGCGAGTTGGCGCGGCCTTCCGCGCTCGCCCCCTTCCGTTACAGGAATTATCGTTTCCAGTGGCCCGCCGACCTGCTCACATCCTGGGCGTTCGAGATGGAGACGCTGATTCTCGGCTGGTATGTGCTGGTCGAGACCGGATCGGTGCTGCTGCTGACCTTGTTTGCCTCGCTTAGCTATGTCGGTACGCTGATTGCCCCGTTGTTCGGCGTGGTCGGCGATCGCATCGGTCACCGCGACCTGCTCGCCGTGATGCGCGCGACCTATGCGCTGCTGGCGGGCACACTGATGACGCTGGCGCTGACAGGGCATCTGAGCCCGCTCTATGTCCTTGTCATCGTGGCTGTCATGGGCCTCGTTCGACCGTCGGACCTCGGCGTGCGCGGTGCGCTGGTCGCGACCATCATGCCACCAGATCAATTGATCGGCGCCATCAGCCTTTCCAGAACCACGATGGATACCGCGCGCATCGCCGGAGCGCTGAGCGGCGCCGGATTGTTCGCAGCCCTCGGCATGGGCCCGGCCTATATGGCGATTGTCGGCCTCTACGTCGTCAGCACGCTGCTGACCCTCTGCGTCGTGGCGCCGTCGAAACCGCATCCGATCGATGAAGGGGCCGACGGCACGCTGCAGCGCTCGCCGATGCGCGACCTGAAGCAGGGCGTGGCCTATGTCTGGACCACGCCGCGGATGCGCGCGGCGATGTGGATCGCGTTCCTCGCCAATCTGACCGCCTATCCCTTGTCGAACGGATTGTTGCCCTATGTCGCGCGCGAGATCTACCGCACCAACCAGACCGGACTCGGCTATCTGTCGGCCAGCTTCGCGGTCGGCTCATTGGTCGGTTCTGTGCTCCTGAGCCTGATCGGCGGCATTCGCGTCGCGCGGCTTTTGATCGGCGCGACGGTGATGTGGTACGCGGCGCTGTTGCTGTTTGTGCAGATGCAAACGGTGCCGGCCGCGATCGTGTGCCTGATGCTGGCGGGTTTCTCGCAAAGCCTTTGCATGATCTCGATCGCGGTCATCCTGATGCGCACCTCGAGCGCGCATTTCCGCGGCCGGGTGATGGGCGTGCGCATGTTGGTGATCTATGGACTACCGCTTGGCCTGTTGGCGGCCGGCAGCCTGATCGACGAGATCGGGTTTGCCGCGACCGGCACCCTCTACGCGATGGCCGGCGCGGCGCTGATGATGGCGATCGTGCTGCACTGGCGCGCGGATCTGTGGCATGTCCACGCGCCGGCGAATGCGAAGTAGTAGATTTGCATTCGCGCTCTATTCCGCGCGCCCTCGAAGGCTAGGGCTGCGCTTTGATGGCGCCCCTTAATCCGGCTTCCTGCTGAATCCGCTCTAGCAGTCCGCTGGTTTGCACCTCCTGCACAAAGCTTCCAACGAATGGCCGGCCTTGTTCGCGTCCCTTCGGAATTGCGATAGCCATGTGCTCTAATCCCCAATTCTCATCCAGAACCCGCGCGCCCGGCATCGAATCCGACATTTCGAACAGCGTCGGTTTGTTGGTTGCATAGGTGTCGAGCTCGCCGCGGCTTAGCATCTCGATCGCCACCTTGACATTTTCGGCAGCAACGACCCCGGCGTTCTTGAACTTTGCCGGCAGTGTGCGCTCCGATGTGCTGCCCTTGGTAACCCCTATTCGAACTCCCGGCCGGTCTATCTCGTCGGCCCGGGTGATCGAGGAATTCGCGGGAACGAGATAGCCGAGCTCGACCGATACGAGGGTTGGGCTGAAGCTGACATCGTTCGCCCGCGCGGGGGTGGCATTGGCGACCGTGAAATCGACCTCGCCATTTTTCATGGCGCTTATGACGTCCGCGACGCGCTGGAAAGTTACATATTCGGCGGGTACCTTCAGCCGCTTGGCGAACTCCTGCCCGAGGTCGTAAGTCAGGCCGTGGCTTTGCTTGCTGGCGGGGTCGACGACCATCGAGGTCGGGCTGCCCGGATAGACGCCGACGCGCAGACTGCCCGTGGGGGCCAGCAGTTCTTTCAATGTGCCGGCATCGGCCGAAAGCCCGCCCACCGCGGTCATCGCGATGCAGGCAAGCAGTGCGCTTCGAGCCAGGCAGGAGGTTCTCTTGCCGGGGCGCATGAGCGAGCGAATGAGTTTAGATCGTATCATCGTGATCAGGCCCGGTCATGGGGTTTTCGGCGTTTGCGCCGACGCTGATCAGGAGCAGTGCAGCTCCCGTGACGAGACCGCCGATCTTCTTGCTCATACCCATCATACCCGTGCGGTCCTCTTGGTTTTGCTTTGTTGCGGCTCATCGGCGCGACCAGCTTTACTGGACAGGAATGCCAGCGAGAGGCCTCGCGACAGGCTGCTCAGACATCAGTACTAACGCCCATGGTTATTGTTGACTAGACCTTATCATTTGTACGATAGTACAAATGATGGTCCGCACCTCCACCAGCAGCGCCACTGCAGCCCGCAAACCGAATTTGCGGGAGGCGATCCTCGCCGCCGCGGAAGAGTTGTTCGCGACCAATGGCTTCAACGCCGTTTCAATTCGGGATATTGCGCAAGCCGCCGGCGCCAATCCCGGCAGCGTGACCTATCACTTCAAGACAAAAGACGGCCTGCTGCTGGAAATCTACCGTCGTCACTGCGGACCGATGAACCGCAGGCGCTCCGAATTGCTGGCTGCCGCGAGGCGGGTTCGCGATCAGCAGGACAGGCTCGAGGCGATCGTGCGTGCCTATGTGCTGCCCGCATTCTCTTCAGGCAGCGATCTCGCCGGCGGCGGAGCGCGTTTTACGCGGCTGCGCGCGGTCATGTCGGCTGAGGGAAACGAAGTTGCACGCCGGATCATCGCGCAGACCTTCGACGATACCAGTCATGCCTTCATCGATGCGGTCCACGAAAGTCTGCCGCACATCCCGCGTACCGAAATCGTCTGGCGCAGCCACTTCCTGCTTGGAGCGCTCTACTACTCGCTGGTAACGCCTGAACGCGTGTCTCGGCTGTCGCGAGGCAGCGCCGACGGCGCCGATGCGGGAAACGCGATCGAGCAGTTGGTGCGGGCGACGGTCGCTTCGTTTCAAGCGCCCCCGCTTGATCAGCCGGCGCCCTTGCGGCGACGGTCCGCAGCACAAAACAAGACTTAGGCGAGGGCGGACACGGCGAGCTGCGGGCGCTTGCGGGTCTGCCGGAATCGTTGAACAAGGGAAGAGGACGGCCGGATCTGATAAGACGCGTCCGGCTCCAGGTTCACACCTTCGCTCGATTTTTTGAAGATGTTGGAAGATTCAAAGCCGACCCGAAAGGAATGCGATGGCAAAGACAGGTTTGGTGGTTTCGGCACATCCGGGGGATTTCGTGTGGCGCGCCGGCGGGGCGATCGCGCTTCACGCCAGGAAGGGCTACCGCGTCAAGATCGTGTGCCTGTCCTATGGCGAGCGCGGCGAGAGCCAGTTCGCCTGGAAGGAACCAGGCGCGTCATTGGCCTCCGTCAAGGCCGGGCGCAAGGACGAGGCCGAACGCGCCGCAGCAGCACTTGGCGCCGAAATCGAGTTCTTTGATTGCGGTGACTATCCGCTGAAGCTCAACGAGAGGCATTTCGACCGGATGGTCGATATCTACCGCGAGCTCAACCCCAGTTTTGTGCTCACCCACGCGCTTGAGGACCCCTACAATTTCGATCATCCCGATGCGGCGCATTTTGCGCAGCAGACGCGGGTGGTGGCGCAAGCGATGGGTCACAAGCCGGATGCGAAATACCAGTATTCCGCGCCACCGGTTTTCCTGTTCGAGCCGCATCAGCCGGAAATGTGCAATTTCAAGCCGCAGGTCATCCTCAACATCGACGAGGTCTGGGAGATCAAGCGCAAGACCTTCGAGATCCTCGCCGCGCAGAAGCACCTCTGGGCGTACTACGAACGGGTGGCGCTGCAGCGCGGCATGCAGGGCGGCCGCAATTCCGGCAAGGCCATGGCCTATGGCGAGGCCTATCAGCGGCTGTTTCCCGTGGCGCTGGAGGAACTGGCATGAAGACGGTCGTTGTCCGCAACATCAGGCGAGCCGACGCCGATGTCGTCAAGCGGCTCGGCGCCCTTGGCGCATCAACGGTGCACGAAGCCTACGGCCGTATCGGGCTGATGAAGCCCTATCTGCGCCCGGCATGGGCGGGCGGCGAAGCGGCGGGCACCGCCGTCACCGTGCTAGCGCACCCCGGCGACAACTGGATGATTCATGTCGCGGTCGAACAATGCCGGCCGGGCGACATCCTGGTGGTCGGCTGCAGCGCCGATAATACCGACGGCATGTTCGGCGATCTGCTCGCCACCTCGCTGATGGCGCGCGGCGTCACCGGGCTCGTCATCGATGCCGGCTGCCGCGACGTGAAGTCGCTGCGCGAGATGGGATTTCCGGTGTGGTCGAAGGCCATCTCGGCCAAGGGCACGGTCAAGGCGACGCTCGGCGCCGTCAACATTCCCGTGGTATGCGCCGGAATCAATGTTGAACCGGGCGATGCCGTGATCGCCGACGACGACGGTGTCGTGGTTGTCAGGAAGAAGGATGCCAGTGAGGTCGCGGCCAGAGGCGAAAAGCGCCAGGCCGACGAGGAGGGCAAGCGCAAGCAGCTCGCCGCCGGCATGCTCGGGCTCGACATGTACAATATGCGCGAGCCGCTGGCCAAGGCCGGCCTCGTCTATGTCGACGAGCCGGAGCAGGACTGAAGTGGCGATGCGGCTGCGCACATTGCTTGGCGACCACGCTTGCACATCCGCGCTGAAGGATGGCTCGATCAAGTCCGATCTGGTCACGCTGGATTTCGCGGAGTATTCGCCGACCAATAAAGGCTTCAAGCCGATGGTTCGCGAAGGGGCTTTCGATGTTTCGGAGATGGCCATCGTCACCTATCTGATGGCGAAAAGTTTTGGCAAGCCGATGGTGCTGCTGCCCCATGTCGTGCTGGCGCGGTTTCAGCATGCCCATGCCGTCTACCGGGCCGAACTCGGTAACCTGAAGCCGCGCGATCTTGAGGGCAGGCGCGTCGGCATCCGCTCCTTCACCACCACGACCGGCGCATGGCTGCGCGGCATCCTCGCCAATGATTATGGTGTCGACCTGAATTCGATTCACTGGGTCACGTTCGAGGACGCCCATGTCACCGAATTTCGCGACACCACCGTGCGTGCGCCCGCGGGCAAGGCGATCATCCAGATGCTGCTCGACGGCGAACTCGATGCGGTGCTTGGCGAGAAGGTGGAACGCCTTGGCCTGAAGCCGCTGTTTGCCGATGCCTTGACGGAAGAGCAATCATGGTTTGCGAAACAGCAGCTGGTGCCGATCAATCATATGGTGGTGGTCAGCGAGACGCTTTCCAACGAACATCCGGAAGCGGTGCGGGAAGTTTTCAGGTTGCTGCGAGAGAGCGCGGCGCTGGCGCCGCCGCCCGCCGTGCCGCGGTTCAACGCCGAAGAGATGCGCCGCTCGCTGGAGTTGATTATCCAATATACGGCGCAGCAGGGGCTCATTCCCAGTGCGTTCGCGGTCGATGAGCTGTTTGACGATCTGACGCGGACGCTGCGGTCGTAGGGTGGGCAAAGGCGCGCTTGCGCGGTGCCCACCACTTCTTGATTGACCCAAGATGGTGGGCACGCGGAGCCTGTCATCGGGCGCGCATTCGCGCGACCCGTTGGCTTTGCCCACCCTACGAATTTGCCCACCCTACGAAAGAGAACGCTATGCAACCCGAGCCGATTTTCGATCTCGCCCATCTCGGCCACATGGAATTGCTGACGCCGAAACCGGACGAGAGCCTGAAATTCTTTGTCGATGTGATGGGCATGACCATCAGCGGCCGCAAGGGCGAGTCGGTTTACCTGCGCGGCTGGGACGATTACGAGCGCTATTCGCTCAAGCTGACCGCCTCGAAGACGTCAGGCATGGAGCACATGGCGCTGCGGGCGCGCAGCCCGCAGGCGCTGGAGCGCCGCGTCGCCGCGCTGAAGGGATCCGGTTTCGAGATCGGCTGGACCGACGGCGACATGGGGCAGGGGCCGGCGTTCCGTTGCCGCGATCCCGACGGCCATATCGTCGAACTCTATTACGAGACCGAATGGTACGAGCCGCCGCCCGAACTCAAGCCCGCGCTGAAAAACCAGGCGCAGCGCTATCCGGCGCGCGGCGTCAATGTCCGCCGCCTCGATCACCTCAATTGCCTGGCGGTCGACATCAAGGCCAACCGGATCTTCTTCGAGAAATATCTCGGTTGCCGGCTGACCGAGCAGATCGTACTCAACGACGGCACGGAAGCTGCGATGTGGATGACGATGTCGAACAAGAGCTACGACTTCGCCTACTCACACGATCACTCCAACACATCAGGCCGTTTCCATCACGTCACCTACGCACTCGACAGCCGCGAGGACGTGCTGCGCGCCGCCGATATCTTCCTGGAGAACGGCGTCTATATCGAGACCGGCCCGCACAAGCACGCCATCCAGCAGACGTTCTTCCTCTATGTCTACGAGCCCGGCGGCAACCGCATCGAAGTCGCCAACGCCGGCGCCCGTCTCATTCTCGCGCCCGACTGGAAGCCGATCGTGTGGACCGAAGAAGAGCGCAAGAAGGGCCAGGCGTGGGGGCTGAAGACGATCGAGTCGTTTCATACCCCACGGCACACCGCCGGTGTGAGGGGGGGCAGGGCTGATTGGGATGAAAAAAGTCTGGCTGGGTTCATCAACGTGTATCGAATGATTTGCACCGCTCCAGCGCGGACTTGAGGACAATGCTTGAGCGGGTTCGGGGCTGGTAGCTAATGGGCGGGGTTAGGCCAAGCTGGATCCGACCGCCACCGAGTAGGTCGGAGTTCCGAGAACGGACAACAAGCGAATCTGCACCGCAATCGTTGGCGGCTGTACTTTCGCAACTTGAAACCGACCTCATGCAGTACATCACCCGGCCGCTCATTTCCCGCGCCGCCGCCGAGGACTTGCGCTCGATTTGAGAGGTCTCGTTCGCGGATCATTTCTGTCAAGAACGGCTTAAATCCATTTAATCCAAGTTCGGCGACTGAAAAAGCGTGAGCTATCCTCAAAAGCGTTAGACAGAACGGCTCCACGGGAATATGCGCCTCGGGCATGACCTGTACAGCCCCGAGCATTTCGCAAAGCCATTGTAAGTGTTTGTCCCGATCATTCCAAAATCCGCCACCGCGAAGCCAAATCTGGGATGTCGCTGCTGTCCTATTTTCTTGGGTCACTTGGCCGGTCAGTGCATCTGGCGTTGGATAGAGCGGCAATCCGATCAGGAACGGGCATACGTCGCGATGGACATACGCGATATCCCAGTCGGTACTTGTGGGATATTTTACCTTCAGCGGGAGATGACGCGGTCTTTCCTTTGGACGCCGTGTTGGCATGTTGAATAGCATGCGAAGCGGACCAAGTATTGTTCGACATAGCTGCCCTTCGAACTTTCCCGTTATCTTGGAGCAGGCTTTGCAACTTGATTCCGGGAGCACCCATCTTCCTCCAAGTGCATACGGGACAATATGCTCCTCCGTCAGGCCAGCGGCCGATCCGCAGTAAATACACCTGCCAACGGCGGGATAGCGCTTTGACGGATGTGTGGGGAGCGCTGGTCGGGTTGCAGGGGGCACGAGCTAAGAGGACCGTAGGCCATTCGTAGACTTTCGCACTGACGATTTTTGGGGAAGCCCAAACCGTGTGCCTGTCACTCTCAAATGCCGCAGGGTGATCTTCTCGTAGGTGGCCTTATCCATAAGCCGGACCTTCCGCATGGCACCCGCCAGCAGGGCCTTCGCCAACGGGCTAACTGTTTTCTCCTTCGCCATCGTCGATTCCAAAAATGTTCTGGCGTTACGCGACGTGTAACTCCACGCCCGCACGCTTTTGAAGGTATCCGATAACGAATGGTTCTTGTCGGTATTCTATTCGCTTCTTGGTTTGGTGATTTATTTGGCTTTGATCGGATATTCTCGCTACGTCGGTGCTTGACGCGAGAGGGGCGCTCCCGGCACTCACGGTCCATGTGGCGTTTCCTAAGCCTAGGATAGTTTTGAAAGTTGTTGCCTGAGAGCACGGTGACTGTGCACTTGATTCACGATCCAAGCACGCACCAAAGGCCATACGTGGCACACTTTGACCCAGCGAACCGGGCCAGCAAGCCCTTGCCCGTCGGATTGCGGCAGATTGGCACGACGGGCAAACTTCCGCTTCACGGGGACCCCAAATCAGTGGCTTAACTCCGGCCGTCCCGTTCCGATAAGAGGGGCGGTCGCGCGTCGTCACGAACGCGGGATGGGATGCGGTGGACGCGGCAGCGTTAGGCGCGCAACGTGGTTGCAGGGCGGGTTGGCGAAAGGCCCGTGAGCGATCAAACGGCGAGCTGACGAACGATGTTGCTGCGTACGGCGAAGTCGTGTGGTCCTGACGCCTCAGAGGTTGGTGTCAAGTCTTCGGAGGCATGTCGGCCCGACCGGGCGCGGATAGGCCATATCCGAAGGCGACGGAGGCAAGAAAGCCCGATACTCCGGGGAGAGCGCGAAGGAAACCGTTAAAACCATTGCGTGCGGGAACGTCGGGTGATTCCGGGGTACTCGTTGTTACTCGTGTGCGTTCTACCACTACCAAGTGCACACGAGGCCGCGGGTGCAACGGGCATCCGGCGTTCCCCACGCCCTCTATGGGCGGAAAATACGAGCACGGCCCGGGCGCATCGCGCCGCGGGGATGCGAAGCTTCGTCTGATGATGATGAGCGCACCACACGCCGGGCACGCCGATTTGTGACATAAGTACGCGCCCGCGAATGCGAGTGAACTTTCTATCAGCGCAATATGACACCAGAGTTACTTGCCAAAAAAAACTTCACGTACATCACCACATTGCAAAAAGTGATGCTCGCTCTCAAGTTGTATGTTAGAGTGTCGTTCGCATACTTTATTTTTTTGGAGGTTGCGATGCGTCAATTGCAAAAAGGGCAGGTGTTGAATGTACGGGCGATTGGTGGGTCCTATGTTGTCACGCTCGCATGGGACTTTGCCGAAGGGCAGGATCACAAGCGCACGAATTTGCTCGGCTTTGCCATCGAACGTTCGGAGCTGAAGAACGGCAACGTGATCGAGCGCTATTATCTTCGCGGCATCAAACGATTCAAATTCAAGGATGAGGGGCTTCCGCCGGGAACACCCATGCCAACATCGGAGCATCCGGTACAGTCGTTTCAATGGGGGGATTACACAGCGAAGGCCGCGACCACTTATCGATTCAAAGTCACGCCCGTCTACGGCAAACCAAAATTGCTCGAACTGGACGAAGCATCCTCGACCACTGTTGAAATCACCACGGAAGCAGAGGAAGGCGCTGGGGCGCCCCATGATGGGGCCGGCCACAACATTTACTTCAACCGGGGGGCAGCCGGCTCGCAGGCCTTTGCCCGAAAGTTTCCAGGGGTCGAGCTCGACGAGAACAAGCCGCAGTCCGACCCGATGGTGTGGCTGTCACGCGGCTTGTTCGAGGCGCTGACCAGCTTCATCAGGCGGGCGGCGCAAGACGACGCATCCGACTACAAGCTCCGTGCGATGCTCTACGAGTTTCGCTATCTGCCGGTCGGCCAGGCGTTCAAGGAAGCGGCCGACGCCGGTGCGGACGTCGATATTCGCTATGAAGCTCAGTCCTACAAGGACGACAACGAGGCGATGATCAAGAAGGCCCGCATCAAGGGCATCTGTACGCCGCAGAAATCTCGCGGCGGCATCCGACACAACAAGTTTATCGTGCTCATTCACAAGAACAAGCCGGTGGCGGTCTGGACCGGTTCCACCAACATATCGGCCGGCGGCATTTTTGGTCATTCCAACGTCGGCCACGAGATTTGGAACGAGGATCTCGCGCAGAGCTTTCTTGACTTCTGGGAACGTCTGGCGGCGCCCGACGTCAAGCCCGCGGGCCTCAAGGCGGCAAATCTCGATGTCGAACCGACGCCCGAGCCCCACTCCCGGCCCCCCAAAGATCGAATACTGACGTTATACTGTCCGCGTGACGACAAAGGCGACGAGGTGACGCTGCAATGGTATGCGGACCTGATGGGCGCGGCCAAACGCATTGGTTGCATAAGCTTTGCGTTCAATCTCGATAGCGATTTTCACGATGTGCTGGTGAAGGATGACGGAGTGCTTCGCTACGCCGTGTTCGACAAAAATCCTGGAACGGAGTTCGAGGACGAGATCCAGCGGATCAGGAACACGGTGATGGCTCCCGGGGCGGTTCTCAGCAAAGGAGATCTGGCGAATTTTCGAGCGGAGAAATTGACCGGCTTCAACAGGAATCTCTACATCCACGACAAGTTCATCCTGATCGACCCGCTGGGGGACGATCCCATCGTCGTGACCGGTACGGCGAATTTCAGCAAACCCTCCCAGTACCAGAACGACGAGAACATGCTGGTGATCCGCGACAACAAGCGCGTCGCCGACATCTACTTCGGCGAGTTCATGCGGATCTTCGACCATCTTTATTCGCGCTACATCGTGAAAAAGATGAAGGAAGCCGGCACCAACGATCCGAACGCCGGCTTTCTCAAGGAAGATTGGCAGCTGTGGGTGCCGCAGCACTTCAAGGATGGACCCAAGCAGCTGCGCCGGAAATTTTTCATGGAAGGCTGAGCCAGCGGAGCAAGCTGGCTAGCCTTGCGAGGGCGCCGCGAACGAGCTGCTCGCGGAGCGGAAACAGTCAAGTGATCGAGTTACGGCGCCGTTGGTGTGTCGCGCAAAGCCGGGATCTCCCGGTGACCGGAGAGCAAGATGGTGGCAAAGTGGGTGCCCGGGACGCTCTTGGCTTGTCTTGCGGTTTTGAATACTCCGCGTGGCGCCGCGGGTGCGGAGCCTGCGCTGTTCGAGAGCCGTCAGCTCACTCCGTCCGGTGAATACACAGGCGGCATCGAGGGACCTGCCGTCGACGCCGCCGGCACCCTGTATGTCGTGAATTTCGAGCGGCAGGGTACGATCGGAAAATTGCGTCCGGGCGCGACGCGATCGGAATTGTTCACGACGCTTGCTGGCGGCAGCATTGGCAACGGCATTCGCTTCGATCGGGAAGGGCGGATGTATGTCGCCGACTTCAAGCAGCACAACGTGCTTGTGATTGAAGCCGGTCAATCGGCGCCGCAGGTCTATTTTCATTCCGATCGTTTCAACCAGCCGAACGATCTGGCTGTCGCGAGCGACGGCACACTCTTTGCCAGCGATCCGCGCTTTCCGCACTCAGGCCAGATCTGGCGGATTGTGCGGGGTCGCGACGGAAAGGCAAGCGGCGAGGTGATGTCGAGCGAGCGATCCATGGGCGCCACCAACGGCATTGATCTGAGCCCTGACGGCGCAACACTCTACGTCAGCGAATCCGACACCCGAGAGGTGTGGGCCTATCGGCTCGACGGGACCAAGCTCGCCGCGCCCCGTCTCGTGAAGAAATTCGATGCGTTCGAACTCGATGGCCTGCGCACCGATCTCGACGGCAAGATCTTTGTGGCGCGGCCCCTGAACGGCACCATCGCCATCCTCGCGCCGGACAAGGCGCCAGATACAGCGCTGGTGCGTGAAGTTCCCCTGCGTGGAAAAGTGCCGACCAACCTGACCTTCGGTGGGCCCGACGGCAAGTCGGTGTTCGTCACGCAGAAGGACGGCAAATTCATAGAAACCTTCCGCGTCGACCGGCCCGGACGCGAACCCTGCCTGCAAGCTTCAAACCGGTGCTAGAATGCATTGATTCGGAACGAAAAAACCTTGGCTGGGGAACTAGGATTCGAACCTAGACAAACAGAGTCAGAGTCTGTTGTGCTACCGTTACACCATTCCCCACCGAAGTGACTGATTTCACAGCGCTTTTTTCGGAAGTTTTGCAATCGAAAGCCAGGAGTTTTGCAAACCCGGCTAACTGCAACGCTGATATACCGGGGTCGACGTTCGCGGTCTAGTCCTTGGGTTCGGGGCTATTTACAAGGCGGAGCCGCTTCTGGCCGTCGGCACCGACTTTCATCTGGTCCTTGAAGCGCATGTAGTGCTCGACGTTCTGTCGTGACATCCCGATATCGTTGGCAATCTGATCGACTTCATACCTTGCTCGGCTCGGGCAAGAATGCCGGTACCGCGCAGGCCGTGGATTGTCGGATGATCGGCGTCGTCGGGTTCGATATCCCAATCGTATTTTTTGACTTGGACCCCAACCCATTCCTTCCAGCGGCGGCACAGTTCACGGCCCTCAGGCGTGTCGGCCAGCCAGCGCCCCCACCGCGCGCGGAGACCGTCGGCAGTGTACTGCGCGCCTTTGGGTGAATACAGGTAGAGATCTTCTCGGAATCGCTCGATCGGTCTCAGCCAACGAGAGTTTGTGAAGGTCACCGGCGTTTCGGCCCACCGATCAATCTCGATCGCATCGCCGGCGGCAAGCGGAATGTGAAATGCTCTCCGTCGCTTCCGGGTTTTCTTCGGCCTGCACCAGAGACCGTTACGATCGCGATGCTCGGGCCCCATCCGGATCAGGTCGCTCCCGCGTTGGCATGTCATAATCCCGAGGCGTTCCATGCGGACGAGATCGGGCCACGCATGGGCTCGCACGTATTCGACTACCCAAGCCGGCCATGGAACATGCCCCCGGTCGGGAATGTCGAAGTCCCTTACCTTGTCGAAGGGATTTGCCGCAGCGAGGCCGAGCGGAATTGCCCAATCCCAAATCGTTCGGCCGACTGAAAGCATTTGGTTCGCCATGACCGGCGTCTCTTTCATCGCATCGCGCGCGGTCTGGACGGCGAGGGGCGTGAGATCGCGGGCAGCAACGAGGCCCCAGGTGTCAACGCCTTCGAACCGCCGCATCGTCACTTCGTAGTTCGATTGCGTGCCGTCGGACAGGCGCTTGAACTCATCGCTGCCGCGATATCGCGTGACAAGATCTCCGATCGAGCCGCCCGGATATACAGTCGGCGTGGAGGTTTGCCCCACGATTGCCGCGCGTCAAGGGTTGCGTGCCTGGCGATCTGGCTGCGCATAACTGATTGCGCCATCGAATTTGAGAATGCGGGTAGCCGAGTCGGCTCAGCTAACATGGTCGCAGCGTATCTGTCCTAGCCGAGGACCACTACTCCACTTTCGCAACACGGTTTCGTGCCATTTTGTGCCGTGGAGTCTTTCCACGGCTTCGTAACAAGCGCTGAAATTCGTGTAACTGACCGGGACAATTTGGTTTTAGCTGGCAAAGAGTTGTAAATCCTCGAAGCAAATGAAAACGCTCGCCGGAGGCAGCCTAATACATTTATGCTTCTTTGAAACCTTGGTGTGGGGATAGGATTTGACCCTAAGACCTTCAGGTTATTAGCCTGACAGTCGTTCGACGTTCCATAACATTCGATGGGCGAACGGCCGCTTCTGGCGCTGAGCAGACGTTCACTGGCTACCAATCAGGCCGTTTATCGTTGGTCCACAGCGGCGGCGTCAGCGTGTGCTCCTAATCCTGTTCGCCGATAGTCTGGGCGTAGGTTTTGCCGTACGGATAGAAAAGCTCCTTGCGCCCCTGCTGCCACGCAGCTTTAAGTTCGGGCGGTGTGATGTCCCAGTCCGGGCGGCATTTCTTGCTGACGGCGCGCAGGTCCTGGCGCAGTTCTTCCATCGTGGGACGTCCGAAGAACCAGTAGCCACTGTAGATCTTGTGAATGACAAGGCCGGGCTCCAGCACGATCACGTGCGGAATCATCGGATTGTTGACCGGATCGGTGTATTCGGCGATGTCGAGATCCTTCTGAATGATGCGCCGCGGATCGGAGAGAAACGGCCAGTGGGCGCCTATTCCGCTGCGATTTTCGTTGGTCTGGGTGATATTGTCGGTGCTGATCGTGACCAGCCGGCAGTAGCCGACTTCCATCTCACGATGGAGTTGCAGCAAACCTTCGGCCTGACGTCGATCCTTTGGGCAGAAAGCGCCGCGGCTAAGGACCAGCACCATGGGGTCCTGTCCCTGCAGCTCGGAGAGTTTTCGATGCTTTGCGGTATGGTCGCTTAGCTCATAATCGGGAAAAATGGCGCCGGGCACGATGTCGGATCGCATTTGAAGTCCTCCACAATTGGGGCGCGCGCGTGAGCAGGCCGCACGCCGTCACAAATCGATCACGACGTCGCCTGAGGGTTGCGCGCAGCAGATCAGCACATTGCCGTCCGCCGGCGCGTCGACCGGGTCCGGGCGGTAGCCGATCGTCCCTGCCACGAGCCCGGTCTCGCAGGTGTGGCAGACGCCGGTTCGACACGCAAACCGCACAGGTACGTCGCAAGCCTCGGCCAGTTCGAGCAAGCTCTGGAACGATGGCCCCCAGCGGACATTGAGACTGGAACGGGCAAACGAAACCATCGGTCCTGAGCCGGAAGCACTTGCTGGCAAGTGCGGCGGCCGGCGCGGCGAAGCCGCAATGCCTGGCGTAGTAGATGGACCGGCGCCGAATATCTCGGTGTGGATCCGATCTCGCGCGACACCCAGCGTCGCAAGCCCCGCAGTCAGATCGTCCATGAAGGTAGAGGGTCCGCAGATGTAGAAATCGCCATTGCGCGGCAAGTTGAGTTCCCCAAGCAACTGCATATTCAAGCGACCGGGTGCGTCGAAATCAACATTGGGGCGATCCTCGCGATCGGGCGAGCTGTAGCAAATGTAGCTGTGGTGGTAGGCAAGCGAATTGAGCAGCCCGCGCGTTTCCTCGGCAAAGGGGTGTTCGCGGCCGTTACGGGTTCCGTGTAGCCACCAGATTTTCCGCGTCGATGCTTCGGCAGCCAGCACATGAAGCATCGCGAGCACCGGCGTTACGCCGATCCCTGCACTTAACAGCACAACGGGCGTGTCGCCGGGCCGTAGTGTGAAATTGCCGCGAGCCGCGCTTGTGGGCACGATGTCGCCAACCCTTAGTTCGTCATCGACATAGGCGCCGGCCGCACCATGGACCTCCCGCTTGATGCTCACGCGATAGTACGAGGTGCCAGGTTCTCCCGACAGTGAATAGCTGCGCATCAGCGCCGGTGCAGATGCCGGCCCGAGCCGCAGCACGACAAACTGTCCGGGCAGGGCCGCGGCGATGGGTTGTTCGTCCGTGGGCTCGAGCAGCAGCGAGATCACGTTGCCGCTCTCGTGCACCTTGCGCGAGACACGAAGCGGGCGGAATCCGCGCCACGCCAGCGGCGGGCCGGCCGCTGCGTTGAGTCCTGCGTTTCCGGTCGTTAGGCTGCCCTCGCTCTGCTGCGTGAGCAACGCCTCCAGGGAATGACGCCAGCCGGTGCTCAGCGAGGGGATGCGGAGCGCGCGCTCCAGCTCGTCGCGGGGATGACCCGGCATGTAAAGCAGCGCATCGATCTCGGACACGCTCATGCGCTCGGGCCCGGAGACGACCTGCGTGATCTCGTCGCCGGCCACCACTTCGCCTTCTTCCAGCACACGAAAATAGAAGCCGGGTCTGCCGTGCTTGACCACCAGCGCGGCCATTTCCGGCTCGTTCATGCGGATGCCCAGCCGGTAGCAGGTGACGCGCGGCTGGGTCACCTCGAACAGGGCGCCGCCGATCCGGTAGCGGTCTCCGATGCACACCTCTGCATCCGACAGGCCATCGACGGAAAAGTTCTCTCCGAACTGTCCGTAGACGAAGTCGTTTCGTCCCAGGTGGTTCTGCCAATACCGATAGGAATCCATTTGATAGACAAACACAGCCCGGCGTTCACCGCCGTGACCGGCCAGGTCACCCTGTCCGTCACCGTCTATGTTGAGCCGGCGCACCATACGTGGTCCGTCGACCGGCGTCTTCCAGATGCCGGTATGGACCGTCTTGCCTTGCCAGGTGATGTCGCGCGGCAGGCCGACATTGACTGAAAGCAGGCGTCCCATCACGTCTCCCAATCCCCTTTGGTATTCTCGCTGGCGTCCACCGCTGTCAGTCTTTGTTCTTGCCCAAATGTTCGAGGAAGCCACGAACCAGGGATGCGATCTCGTCAGTCGCTTCGTCGAGCGCGAAATGCCCCGCGACGAGGATGTGGACTTCTGCTTTCGGCACATCGCCAGCATACGCCGTTGCGCCGGCAACGGTGAAGGAGGGATCGTATTTCCCCCAAACCACCAGGGTCGGCGGCTGTACCTCGCGAAGCCACTTTTGCCAGCGCGGATAGGAGGCGACGTTGGTCCGGTAATCGAGAAACAACGTGGTCTGAATGTCGGCCTGGCCTGGACGGGTGAGAAAGGCGTACTCGTCGGTCCACGTATCCGGATCGTAGCGATCGGGATGCGGGCTGGTTCCGATATGACGCTGCCGTGTCGCTTCGAAGGACGTGAAGTTGCCCTTGAGGTTTTCGAGCTCGTGGGCCGGATCCGCCCAATATTTCCTGCGTGCCTCCCAAAGCGGGCTCAAGCCCTGTTCGTGAGAAACCGCGTTCTGGATAATGATGGCGCGGACGCGCTGCGAGTGGGCGAGCGCCATGCGAAAGCCGACAGGACCGCCGTAATCCTGCATGAACAGGACGTAGTTCGTGATGCCGAGTTTGGTACTGAGCTCATTCATCACGCGTGAGAGGTTGTCGAAGGTATATTCGAAGTTCGACGGGGAAGGCGCGCTGCTGTGACCGAAGCCGGGATAATCGGGCGCGATGAGATGATACTTGTCGGCGAGAAGCGGCAGCAACGGTTCCCACATGCGTGATGAGGAAGGGAAGCCGTGTAACAGCAGCACGGTCGGCGCGTCAGCCGGTCCAGCCTCCCGGTAGAAGATATTGAGACCGTCGATTTCGACCATGTGATAGGAAATCGAACGTCGGCTCGATGGCAGATTTTGCGCTTGTGCGTTGGTGTTCATGCAGGCAAGTCCAGCTGAGAGGACGAGCAGAGCGGACTGTTCACAGGATAGATCCATTTTGGTACGCGGAGAAACAGAGGTGGCGAGTGCCGCAGGCGAGACCTCATCGAAAGCGCCCCGCCAAGATCGACTCGCCGCAGCATTCACAAGAAACTGCCGCCTGTCACGAGCGCCTCGTCAAGCGCGCCCACCACCAACCGCCGCCCTGACGACCACGGGTTCCACGAGCGCCGATTCGAGGATCGAGACATCCTGCTCAACGGTGCCGCCGCTGACGCCGACGCCCGCGACCAACTGGCCTTCGCTGGTGAGCGGTGCTCCGCCGCCCATGGAACAAAACCTTCCCCCGGACAGCCCCATCAGAGGGAAGAGCGCCCGCCCAGGCTGCACGAGCCGAAACAGATCGGCCGTTCGAAGCTCCACCAGCGCAGAAGTGTAAGCTTTCCGTTCCGACAACTCGATCGAGAAGGCCGGCGCTCCGCTCATGCGGTGCTTGAGAATGGTGTTACCGTGGATATCGATAACGCAAACGGCAACCGGTACTTTGGCGCGCGCTGACTGCGCTTCGACACGGTCTGAAATATTCTTCGCGAAGGTAAGTAGATCCATGGCAGTGTCCTTTCTGATGAGTGTTGTACGGAAGGGCAAATTCAGCTTCGGGTTCTTCGAGTGCGTTAGCCTCCATGGCTGAGCTGCCCCACATAGAATCCTAGGCGATCTTCTGCGTCTCCGGGCTGATGAAACCCCTGCTCGAATAAAGCCTTGATCTTGCCCTGCGCAGCCGGACGACCGATCGAGGCCATACAGGCTTCCCAGCCGGCAGCGATCTCGACGTCCGGCGGCAGGCTCGCGGCACTCACGAGGCGCTTCGTGTTCGCGATCGCCCACTTGTCAAACGACGCGATGCGCCTCGCCAGCGCGTCGACGAAGCTGTCGAGTTCACTGTCCGGCAGCGACCTGTTCACATAGCCATACGCTTCAGCGAGATCGCCCCCGATGTCGTTGGAACTCAGGAGCACCTCCAGGGCTCTTTGCCTGCCCATCTGCCGCGGCAGGCGCGCCATGGGTCCTCCGCCGGCGACCAGGCCGACCCCCACTTCCCACTGCGACAGAAGCGCTTTCTCGCGACTCGCGAAACTCATGTCGCAGGCTAGGGCGATCTCACTTCCGTTCCCTGTCGCGCGCCCGCGGATCAAGGCGATCGAGACGACGGGCATGCGCGTCATGCGGACGAGTAGGTCCGGCCACGCCTCCAGTCCCGTCGGACCTTGAGGCAGGCTCGTCAGCTCCTTGAAATCGGCGTTGAAATCACTGTGATTGAGGAAAAATCTTTCAACGGCACTGTCGAACACGACGACCTTGACTTCCTCGTCAGCCTCGACGGCCGTGATGATCTCCTTAAACTCGCGAACGAACTGCGGGCCCAGGACGTTCAGCGGAGGATTGTCGAACGTGACCCGCCAACAGGCGGCTGACGAGCGGGTGAGACGGATCTGCGCTTTCTCAGTCTTTGCGTGCATCAGAGCCTCCATGCAGTGCTTCGTGCGCGTTGAATCGTTCGGCGGCTGCCATGTGCGGTGGGCCCAGATACGGAAATTCGGCAAGCAAATCCCGATGAGGGCCCACACCGTCGGATTTCACTTTTCCGTTGGTCAGGAGGGATAGGAAGTGATCGAGGACGTCGTCGGTGAGCGCCCGGCCGTTGTCCGGATACGAGGCGGGAAGCGCGGGATCGAAATGCAGGATGTCGGGAAGCAGCGTTGCTGCCACACGCAGCGCATCGACCGAAGCGTAGCCTCCCGTGTGCTCCAGCGAATGTGCAAAAATCGGAATGAAGCGACTGTCCCCGGCAGGCTCCGACGCCAGATAGTCGTCTCTGGCGTCGCCGGGCAAGAAAATCGCCTGCGACGGCTTGGCACCGCGGTCGGCTTGAATCCAGGTCCCGTTGGCGCGATCAACCGTCCGCGCCCAGACACCGAACGGTTTGGCTCCAAGAGCCGAGCGCGGCAGCTCGAGGACGATGCTGCACACGTCCTTGTCGATAAAGTTGTCTTTGCCGCTGAAGTCGAAGTCGTTGATGGCACCGATTGGATCAAAAAAGAACGGATCGCTCCGCCAGCCGGCAAAGAAACGATGGTCTTCGGCTTCCACCACGATCGCCTCTCTATCCATCGAGACCGGCCACTCTTCAACGAGCCGGCCCTCGTTGCCGGTCTCGGCGGCCTGGGCGCCCTCGACCCGACGCAACACCGCGGTTTGCTTCCCGTTTGCAAATACCGAGAAACATACGCGGTACGCAATGTCCGCGACCGCATCGCCGTTCGTGTCGATCTTGAATTCGTAGATCGCGTCAGCGGCGAAAGGCTCGGGCGTGGTTGGTCCCGGCGGAAGAAGACTGAACGCAGGATGGACGTTCATGATCAGTACCGATCTGCTCGCATCCGCAGGCGAGGGGAATGCGTAGAGGTCGGTGAAGTCCAGGCGCGCGTCCCCACGAGGGAAGCCGACATTGGGTCCGGAATAATGGTGCGACATGATGAGTACCTCCTAGAAAGCCTCAGACTCTCTGACAGAACGGCCGCCGAACCAGCCGCTCCACGTGGAGCTATCGAGCGACGGGTGCCGTGGTGATGCTCCAATCAATGGTGTCGCTCCCAGGCGACCCGTCACTACGACCGGTGTTATTTCGATCTACGAAGCCCGTGCGGTGACGCCCGTGGCCTTTTGCTTCACTGCCGCCATCAGAGTCTTCGCGGCCGGACCTGAGGAATGGGGGTTCTGTCCCGTGATCAGCAGGCCGTCGCTGACGACGTGAGGCGTCCAGTTGGCCGTCTTCGAAAAGATGGCGCGCAGCTTCAACATCTCGTCCTCGACGAGGAAGGGCACCACCTTGGTGAGACCGACCGCTTCTTCCTCGCCGTTGGTGAAGCCGGTAACTTCCTTGCCCTGCACCAGAGGCTTGCCGTCCGGCGTCTTGACGTGATGCAGCGCGCCCGTGGAATGGCACACGATGCCGATCGGTTTGCCGGCGGCAAGGAACGACTCGATCAGCTTGATCGAGTGCTTGTCTTCGGCCAGATCCCACATCGGGCCGTGACCGCCCGGATAGAAGACCGTGTCAAAGTTTTCCTGCTTGACGCTGTCGAGGCGAAGGGTCTTGTCGAGCTGAGCTTCCGCAGCAGCGTCCTTTTCGAACCGGAGCGTTAGATCGGTGCGGAATTCAGGCTCGTTGCTCTTAGGGTCGAGCGGCGGACGGCCGCCCTTCGGGGACGCGAGCGTGATCTCGGCCCCGGAATCCTTGAAGACGTAGTAGGGTGCGGCAAGCTCTTCGAGCCAAAAACCCGTCTTTCGCCCGGTGTTGCCCAGCTGGTCGTGGGACGTGATTACCATCAATACTTTCATGACTCGCTCCCGTGGTTGCATTTCTAGATGAGATGCTTCCAAGCATCGCGATGGAATGCGTCGGTGCAATCTCGTACGAGTTCCGCGACTTTCGTCGTTGCTCGTGGCCGTACTCTGCGCGGAAGGCGGGCTGTTAGCACGTTATGTGTTGTTAGACTTTGCGAGCCGGGATGCTGCGCGTCTTCTCCAATCGACGTCGCTTCTATTCGAGGAGGGCGTCGAAGATCTCGACGTCGACCAAGACGGGCTTGGCGGTCGCAGTTCCGTCAGGCTGCAACATCAGCGACCGTCGAAGGGTCGGAACGACGATGCCATTGAATGTCTGATGGGCCCATGAGTAGTGTGCGACCTTGCTTCCCAGAAGATCGTGATCGGTCCGGCGTTGCAGAGCTTTTTCGTCGAAATAGAAGACTTGCTCGGCTGAGTGAGTCAGGATGTCCGGCGGGAAGCGCGCCCGCAGGCGTCGCCAAAGCCCGGAATGCTCTTGCCAGGGTGTCAACTCTTCTACCTCGACGTCAGGGCGGGCGAGGAGAAACGGGGTCGTCAGGTAGTTCCAGATCGCGACGCCACAGAAAAAGACCAGGTGCAGGTCGTCTGCGAGCGGGTCCTTCTCAACGTCAGGAAAAGCCAAGCTCGGGTTGGGCCAAGTCCGCAGGATCTCGCCATCCAAGCTTTCGATCGTGATCGCATCCGGTTGAAACGAACCGCATTTTTCGCCGCCACTGACTCCGGTAAAGCGTACCGACTGCCTGCGGGTCGATCCTTCCGCAATGAGGTCTTTGAAGTCGCTGCCGTGCCCGGTCCGGGCGAACAACTTACCCCCGATTGAAATATGAAGCGTGAATCGGCTTAACTGGCTCCAGCGTTCCAAGCCGCCGCTAGCCTCGATCGCATCGTCCAGCAACGCCATGGCCAAATCCCGTCCGTAGAACCTTTTTTTACAGGCTGCCACCATGACGGGGAGCGCGGGCAGTGGCATGTTAGAAGTTGTTAGGACTTGCGAGCCCGGGGCGCCACCGCATCTTGTTGACGATCAAAGGACTTTCCTTGGCCAAAGGCCATTTGATTCGTTGCGCGGGGAGGCGCCTTCAAGTTCGGAGCTGGTCAATCAGGTCTCGTGCCGTGCGCATGTCGGCGATGTCGAAGCCTTCGCTGAACGATCCGTGCACCTTCCGTAGAGTTTCCGCAGCCTCTGCGTTTCGACCTTGTCCAATCCTGAACCGTGCAAGGCTGATTGCGCTCCTCAGTTCCCAAAAGCGGGCGCCTTGCTGCGCCGCAATCTCGAGGGCCTCGTGGAAACACGCCTCAGCGGATGGCGAATGCTGCGTTTCCTTGAGTATCAACTCTCCCTTGATGCGGGTGAGTTCGGGAAGATACCACCGTTCCTGCCTGGTCCGGCAGCGCGCAAGCATCTCTTCTATCACTTCAAGGCCCTGATGAACCTGGTTGGCCTCTCCGAAACAAGCGGCGAGTTCGCCCAATAGAGGGAGGAAGCGCGGCAAGAAGCGAGCGTCACCGGCGCGATCGAGCGCTTCGCGCAGCAGGTGGAGACCCCGCTCAAGGTTGCCGCGCCTCGCAGTGACCGTCGCGTTGAATGCTCGAGCCCAGAGATGCCAGAGTCGCACCGAGTGACGCTCGGTATGTTCGAGCAGCTCATTGCCGTAACGTTCCGCGGCATCAAGGTCGCCGGCCAGGAAGGCAATGGGGCAGGCGCCCTGGCCCAGCACGCTACAGAAGGTCAAAGCGTGGCCATTTGACCGACCTTCCTCGATATTCCTTGCGATGAGCGCCTGGGCTTGATCGGCCAGCCCCTGGAGCCAAAGGATGCGGATTCGAAAATATTGGGTCGATACGCGCAGATCGAGTGGGAAGGTTTTTGGCTTCTCGGTCAGTCCATGCACGGATGCGTTGACTCGATCGATATGGAGACGCGCAGTGGTCTGGTCGCCCAGATAGTGAAGCGCGACGGCCAGAAGCCGGTGCGACAGCATGATGTCGGTGTCGTCGGACGAGCCAGCCGCAGCGCTCGAAAAACGATTGGCAAACTCCAGCGCCCTGCCGAGTTCGCCGTTATTGAGTTGATCGATGCACAATCCCCAAAGCGCACGCAGCCGAAAGCCCTTTTCGTCGAGCCGCTCAGCCAGTTGGAGGGTTTCCTCAAGTATGGGACGAGCTTCACGTGCGCGGCCGTCACTATACATCAGCGACCAGCCCAGCGCTGCCAACAGCTGCATGCGCTTTCGATCATCGCCGTCAGTGCCTTCGTCAAGCTTTGACAGCGCCAGTTTCGTTCGCTCACGACATTCCGTGAACAGGGACAGCCGCACCCATAGTGTTACGGCCGCCGCAGTCAGGGCAATCCCCAAGGTGTTGTCCCCCTCAGGGGAGAACGTCCAGTCCAGCGCCGCGCGCACGTTGTCCAATTCCGCGCCGTAGAGGCTCAGCCAGTCAGAAAGTTGAATCGACGTGTCGGAGTCGGCGCGATCGAACAGAGCTCGAAGATATTCCGCATGACGTCGTGCAAACAGCCTCGCTTCGACAGCCTCCTCCAGCTTCTGAACGGCGTAAGCGCGGGTCATATCCAGCAGGCGATATCGCAGCGGCCGCGCGCCGGACGGCGCGATCAGCGACTTCGCGACCAGATTATCGATTGCTTCAATTGTCTCCGACGCGCCCAGCCCATCGCCTGATGCGACAGCGGCCGCCGCTTCAAGCGTGAACGGCCCGACAAATACCGATAATCTCCGTAAGGTCGCGCTCTCGGCTGCAGGGAGGAGGTCATAGCTCCAGCCGAGCGCCGCGCTGAGTGTCTGATGTCTCGGAACGGCCGTGCGCCGCCCTCGCCATTGCAGCGAAAAACGGCTGTCGAGCAGTGACGCCGTGCCCGCAATGCCGTAGGCATTGACCCGTCCGGCCGCAAGCTCGATCGCAAGCGCGATGCCATCCAGGCGGCGGCAGATATTCGCGACCAGCGGCGCTTCTTCCGGGCTGAGCTGGAATTCACCCAAGCTTTCGGTGATGCGTTCGACAAAGAGTTGAACCGCGGGGTAGGACAGGACCTCCTCGACGCCCAGGTCGTCGCGCTGTGGTGGATAGTCGAGAGGAAAGAGCCGAAAGATCCGTTCGCCCTCGCTTCGAAGCGACTCCCGGCTGGTTGCAAGAAGGTGAGCCCCTGGCACTTCTGCAACGATGCGCTCGGCCAGGGGCGCCAGGGCATCAAGCACATGCTCGCAGCTATCGAGGATCAACAGCATCGGCCGGGCATGCAAATGTGCAAGCAGACCGGATGTCGGGTTCTCCGAACTGACGGTCAGTCCGAGTGCAGAGGCAATGGTGCTTGGAACGAGGCTATCATCACGGAGGGACCCGAAATCGATAAAGAAGACTTGTCCGGCGAAGTCTGCAAATTGGCGGTGTCCCACCGTCACCGCTACCGAGGTCTTGCCGATACCGCCCGGGCCGACGACGGTGACAAAGCGATGAGCTGAAAGTTCGGATGAAATCTTCTCAATCGCCTCAGTTCGACCGATCATCTTGGCGAGCGGAGCGGGCAGCGAATGCGGCGAAGCTATCCGGCCAACGGATGGCACGCCGGAAGGTGCAGCGCGGGCGAGGGGAGCGGCAAAGCAATAGCCGCGTCCGGGAACGTTGACGATATAGCGGACGCCCTCGGTGCCGTCGCCCAGGGCCTTGCGCAAAGCTGTAATGTGGAAGCGAAGGCTGCCCTCATCCACATTGACGTCAGTCCAGACTTGCTTGACCAATTCTCTCTTGTCGACAACTTCGCCTGCGTGTTCGGCAAGCACGACGAGAAGGTCGAGCGCTCGCCCACCAATCGGAAGCGGGGTTCCATCCTTCTCCAACAGCCGTGAGCTGGGAAGCAGTCGAAACGGGCCAAAAGAAATGGCCGAGTCCTTATTATTGTTGTCTGGCACGCGCCGTTGCCCCTTAAAGGGAAGTCCAGAGATTTTCTTTTTGGCCTGCTAGAACGAGGCCTTGGGTAAATTAATCGAGAGTAGTGGCTTCATTGACATCGCTCCGGATGTCGTCTCCATCGACCTCCTTGTGTCAAATTCCGCTTAAAAGAGAATGACTTAGAAAGCCGGCGGAAAATCTGGCAGCCGGCAGTTCGCAATAGCGGGGGCGATCGCCCACATGGCGATCAAGTGCTCCGCATCATAACAGAATCTTGCAACGTCTAACGAGCTAAAATCGGTCGCCTCCCGCAGTATGGACTGGGAACTGGACCCACCGGGGAGATTATCATGCTCGACGTCGGCTCTCGACCTAACGACAATAGCGCGCAATTCCAAGTCACCAGCGTCGAAGAGCAGGAGAACGATTGGGAACTTGTCCTTCGCGAAAGCCATCATCGGATGAAGAACACGCTGACACTGCTCGGCGCATCGGTACGTCGCGATTTTTTGCGGCCGGGATCGATGGAGGTATCGGTCGCGGTCGATCGGCTCGAACGACGGCTTCTAGCTTTTGGCAAGCTGTATCAACTTCTATCCGATGATGCTGGTCGAAAGACAGTTTCGGTCGCAACCTTCTTCGAGAGCTTGTGCGGCGCCTTGTCGGAGGCCATTCTCGAGCCCGCCGGCATTCGCTGCGAAGCCGCGATCGAGAGCGGGGTGTTACCGACGTCGCAATGTCATCGGCTTGCCTTGATATTGGCCGAGTTGGTTACAAACGCGGCAAAACATGCCTTTCCGAACCGGAATGGCGGAGTGATCCGGATCGAGATTGCGTATCGGGAGGGCAGTTGGTGCTGCACGGTGGCGGACAACGGCACCGGCGCGACCGGTCCGCTGCAAGGGACCGGCGGCCGCATTCTGGAAGGCCTTGCGCGAAGCATCCAGGCTCGGCTGCTTGGAGAGGCAGGGCGTGGGGGAACAAGAGTGACAATCGTTATGCCCGAGCTCAGTTAAGGACACGGGTCATCTGCGAAAGGGCGGTCCAATCCGTGTTGTAGCCGAGCTTTCGACGTTTTCTTCCTGATGTGCTGCGACGACATCGCCGTTTCGTCCGCAGCTCGTAGATCGCGTTCTTGGATCATTTGGTCTAAACATCTCCGCCAGCGTAGGGTTTAAGGGGTGATCTGTGACAAGCAGCAATGGAGCAAAGGCCCGTTATGAGGCCGAAGCGACACCCGAAGAACTTTTTTTTGGGCCTTTCCGTATTGTGCCGAATGCGCGCCTTCTTGAGCGCGACGGCGTGCTTGTATCGCTTGGCAGCCGTGCATTCGATCTTCTCTGTCTGCTGATTAGTCGCGCTGGCGAAGTCGTCAAGAAAAGCGAACTCATGGCTAGAGCCTGGCCCAGCCTCACGGTTGACGAGAGCAGCCTGCGCTTCCACATCGCTCAGCTGCGACGCATCCTGGGTAACGGCAAGGACGGCGAGTCCTATGTGGCCAACGTCCCCGGACGTGGCTACTGTTTCGTGGCCCCGGTGGCGCGCAATGCGTCGACGTCTCAGCAGGCAGGTTCTCGCGAGCCGGTGGCGAGCCAGTCCCTTCTGGATCTTCCGCCCAAACCCGGTCGGCTCATCGGGCGCGATACCGTCGTCAATGCCCTTGCCGAGCATCTGGCGGCCCGGCGGTTTGTCACGCTTCGGGGGCCCGGAGGGATCGGCAAGACAACGGTCGCCATCGCCCTTGCGCATCAGCTGGCAGGCAACTTCAGAGACGGCGCCAGATTTCTTGACTTCGGCAGCCTCAAGGACGCTCACCTTGTCGCGGTCGCCGTCGCGTCAACGCTCGGGCTGGTCGTCCCGGCCGGAGACCCCACGCCTCGCCTGGTCGAAGCGCTGCGTGATCGGCAGCTCCTGTTGGTGTTCGACAATTGCGAGCATGTCGTGGAAGCGGTCGCAGGGCTGGCCGAGAAAATCCATCGCTACGCGCCGTCGGTCGCCATCCTGGCAACAAGCCGGGAATCTTTGGATGCGGCGAGCGAGTTCGTGATCGAGCTCGCCCCGCTCGAAATCCCGCCGGAAGACCTGAGGGATGTATCCGGAATTGAAAAATACTCGTCCTTGCGTCTCTTCATGGAGTGCGCGGTTGCGGCCGGCTATGGCGATCCCATCTCCGATGCCGACGCCGAGGTGATCGTTCGCATCTGCCGCAAGCTCGACGGGGTGCCCTTGGCAATTGAACTCGTCGCAAGTCGACTTTCAGCGCACAGCCTGATCGAGATTGACGAACTCATCGAGGGACGGCTTCGCCTTGCCTGGCGCGGGCGCCGCAGCGCGCCGTCGCGACATCAGTCACTGAGCGCGGCGTTGGACTGGAGCTACGACTTCATCTCGCCCGGTGAACGCAGTCTCCTTGAATATCTCAGTGTGTTTCCCGGCACCTTCACGCTGCAGGGGGCTCGTGCGCTGGCCGGCGCCCTTTCTGGACCTGACGCCATTCTGGACAATCTGGAGCAGCTGGTTGCCAAGTCGCTGGTGACGAGCAGTCCTCGCACCTGTCAGGCGCGATTTCGCCTGCTGGAAACCACCCGCGCCTATGCGACCGAGAAGCTTGCGGCCTCGGGAGCGACACAGGCGGCGAAGTTGAAACATGCGCAGTATGTGCTGGAAGCATTGACGCCACGAACCTATGAGTCTGGCGGACAACGTCCCGGAGGTTGGACCCATCGCGTCGAGCTCTTGCCCGACGCCCGAGCCGCGCTCGATTGGGTTTATTCCGACACAGGCGTCGTCGATCTCCGAATCCCTCTTACCGCCGTGTGCGCGCGGCTGTTTGTAGAGCTCAACCTGCTTGAAGAGTGCCGCGTCTGGGCCGGTCGCGCCATAGGCGCCCTGGACGACGGCCTCAGCTACCATGCTGCCAAAGTGGAGTTGCTCTGGGCGTTCGGACACGCAGCGATGTTCACGGAACGTAACAGTCATCAATGCGAATCCGCCCTCAGGAGCGGTCTCGAACTGGCGCAGGCGGTCGGCGATTCGCAAAACCAGTTTCGGCTTTTGAGCCGGCTCCACGCCCTGTACCGCCGCACCGGCGAACGAAGGCGTCTGCTCGAGGTTGCGCTACTGGCCGATACCCTCGCGACGAAACTCGGAGACAGCGCGGCATTTGCGCGCGCGCAAACCTATCTGGGGATAGCCTACCATCTGAGCGGTGATCAGCAACTTGCGCGAGAGAAGCTGCAGGCCGGAGAAGCGGGGGATGCTGCGATCCCGGTGCTCCCGATCGATCACTTTGCGTATCCCCGAGGCCCGCGCATCATGTCGTGCACCAACCTTTGGCTGCTCGGCTTTCCGGACCAGGCCATCGACGTCGCCAACCGTCTCATGGATATCCGCGCAAATCCGGACCTCGCGATGTACTGTGCAGGGCTGTGTTTCGCCGCGCGCGTCTATCGCTGGGTTGGAGATCTGGACGCGCTGGAGGAGGCTGCCGATAAGTTGGCCGGCCATTCCCGCAAGCACGGATTGGGACCGTTCGAGAACGCATCGCTGGCTCTGAGAGGAGAATTGCACGTCGCGCGCGGGGTGGTGGACGAGGGTGTCGAACTGCTCAGGCCCTCGCTGCCCCGCATGCTCGCCGATCGCCTGGAGCTTTACAGCGGAGCGGCTGCCATCGCGCTGGTCGAGGGATTGGCGGCGCAGGGAAAGCCTGCGGATGCGCTCGTCTCGATACAGGCGCGGGTCGACGCTGTCGCCCTCCAGGGCGATAGTTGGGAGATGCCTGAACTCCTGCGTGTGCGCGGCGAGCTTCGCGCGCGGTGCGGCGATGTTTCAAGCGCTGAACGGGATTTTCGTGCCGCGACGGAACTGGCCGAGCGGCAATCGGCTCTCTCATGGCGATTGCGCGTCGCCACCAGCGGCGCGCGCCTTGCGGCCCCAGGCGCATCCGCAACACGGGCGATCTTCGAGCTGAGGCAAACCTTGGCGCGGTTTACGGAAGGCGCCGATACGGCGGACCTGCGCGTCGCCCGCGAATTCCTCGAAGCGCATCCTTAGGCCGCATCGTATTAACCTGCCTGCGCTTCACGTTCTACTGGCCGCACTTCGCACATATTGAACCGATGCGACGGCGTACCGCTGATCGGGTCGCGCATCGCGGCGTCCACGGTCAGGTTGAAGTTGCTTCCATTTGGGTCAGCCGGATCCGAGTCAGCTATTCCGAGTTCCTTGCACCCCTGCCACCAGCCGTGTTGCCCGACGACGACACGTTGATCCAGCGTGTCGTTGAAGCGGGCCTTGGCGCGCATCGCCCCGTTCAGCGTCCGAACTTCCACCCAATCGCCGTCTCGGACCTTTCTGGCCGCTGCGGCTGTCGGGTGTAGCTCGATTTCCGCGTGGAGGGCGTGCCGACGCAGACTTGGCAGCGATCGATGCTGGCTTTGGCAAAACAAGCTCGGCTTCGCGCAAGTCAGAACGAGAGGGAAGCTGTCGGCAGGTGCGAGGCGCGGATTGGCGCTGACGGAGGGTTCGACGATGTCGGGAAGCGCCGAGTAGCCGTGGTCGGCAAATATCTCGGACCAGAACTCGACCTTTCGCGTCGGGGTTGGGAAGCCGCGTTCGTTTCCATGATCGTCCAGTGTACGATATTTCAGGTAAGTGGTTGTCAGCGGCCTGCGCAGGCCGGCCGGTTCGGCCCTCAATTGCGCAAGAGACACGCCGCTGGGAGCCAGCTGCTCGCAGTAGGCCGCATCGACGTCGCCGTTCCAGAATTGCTCAGCGAGGCCGAGGCGCGCGGCAAGGTCGAAGATGACATCGGTGTCAGGGCGGGCTTCGCCGGGAGGGGGCACGATTTTCGGCCGGAGTTGAACGTGGGATTGCGCGGTTTCACTGATTTCAAATCCGACCTTGAGCGCCTCGCGCTCGAAGCAGGATGCGACCGGCAATACGATATCGGCGAGCGCGGCCGTCGGGTTCATGAACAGGTCTGCGTGCGCGTAGAAATCCAACGAGGATATTGCGGCACGACCGCGAACGGGATCCGCCTGGGCAAGCAGGAGATTCGCGCCGAATCCAATCAGCGTGCGTACCGGATAGGGATCGCCTTCGAGAGCGGCTCGATAGAAGTCCAGGGTCGACACGTTGTTCCAGCGTGCGGGTCCAAGCGGACGTTCGGCGCAGCCGATGGTCGGCGCAAGCCGCGGAGCAAGGTCCTCTCCGGTGATTGGCGCTGTCGGCACTGACGGGAGAAGCACGTTGCCGCCGGGCGCATCGAAACTGCCGGTCAACGCATAGAGCATGGCAATCGCCCGCGCAGTCTCCGTCGTGTTCGCGTGATGCTCGTGTCCGCTCCAGGCGTAGTAGGAGACTGGCCGGGATTCCCAGATCGTGCGCGCCGCCTCCGTCAGTTGCTCCGGAGAGATCCAGCACATCCGCGCGATCGCTTCGGGTGAGTGCTGCCTACAAAGACCAGCGTAGAGGTCGAAGACCGGACGGCAATTGACGGTCCCGTCGGTCGTTTCAACGGCGTATTGGCCTTGCAACGCCGGATGCCCGGCCGGCGGATCGTACTTGCCCAGGGCCGGATCATAGCGCACGACGAATTTGGACCGCGTGTCCCATGCGACAAACGACCCGCTGTCGGTACCGGGAAATACGTCTTCAGCTTTCAGCAGCCTGTTGGTGTCGGAGCGGACCAGCAGCGGACCGTTGCTCCATGTGCGCATAAACTCCTGATCATACCATCCGCGTTGGATCATGATGTTCGCAAGACCCAACGCGAGCGCGCCGTCGGTCCCTGGTCGCACCCGCAGCCACACGTCGGCCTTGTTGGCGAGGCCGACGTTGCGGGGATCAATCACCACAAGCTTCATCCCCCGCTTGAGACCAGCCACTGCCGCGGTCGCATGCGTGATGCGCGAGAATGAGGGATTATAGCCCCACAGGATCAGGCAACCGGTTTCGGCGATGTCCGCCATGGCGCCGCCGGCGCTTCCTGTCGCAACGCTGCCGACCCCGAAAACGTAGCGCGTGGCGAAGCCACGGCCCCAACCGCACAAGTCGAGCGGCCAGACCATGTTCGGGGTGCCGAAGGCATTCATCAGCCTGCGAACGAATGGCCCGGAATCCGCGATCGCCGTTGTCGAGGGAGACGATTGGCTGAAGGCAACGGCCTCAGGTCCATATTGTGCGGCGGTGCGCCGCATCGCAGCCGCGATCTGATCGAGCGCCGCGTCCCAGGAGATCTCTTCCCACCCGGGATCGGGGTCGCCTTTCGGACGGGTTCGGCGCAGCGGCCGTGTTAGCCGATCCCCGTGGTAGACCAGTTCGGGTGCCGCCCGGCCCTTGGCGCAAATGGCTGCGCCGGTCGGATGCGTGGGATCGGGATCCAGGCGAATGAACCGGCCGTCCGCCACGGTTGCAATTGTGCCGCAGCGCGCGATGCATAATCCGCAGTAGCCTTTGACACGATCGACTCCCGGCGCGCAGGTAGCGGTCATGACAGCTCCTCCAGTAGACGTTCCGCCGTCTTGAGGTCAGCGGTGTCGAAGCCTTCCGTAAACTGACCATACGCCCGTTCGAGAACCTCCTTTGCAGGCTGGCGGAGGCCTTTCCCAACCAGGAGCACCGCCAGGTCGGTCGCTGTGCGTAATTCCCAGCCGAGCGCTCCTTGACTGCGACTGAGCTCCAGCGATTGCATCAGACAAGCTTCGGCGTCCTCAGGGCGAGGTGGGGCCATCGCCCGGAAAAGCCCAGCTTTCATGCGCAACAGCTCCGGCATGTAACAGGTATCGCCGTTCGTGCTGACTTGCAGGATCGTGTCGGTCAGGAGAGTCATTGCCTCGTCGCGCTGGCCGTTGGCGATCAACCCTTGCACGAGGCAGATGTTGAACTCGGTGGTAATCAGCTCGTAACGGACGGCGTGAATTTCAGCCAGGGCCGCTCGAAGTTCCGCGACGGCGTTCCGACCCCGGCGGATGGCCAGTTGCGCCTTTCTTGCGTGCCCGACCGCAGTCAGCGGGCCAAGGGAGTAGGATTCGGAGATGGCGATGGAGGCGTCGATATATTCCTCGGCGCTGCGAAAATCCCCGGACCACAGAAAGACAGACGCAGCCCAAGCCAGAAGAACGGTCACCGACGCCGGATGATCCATTCGTGTCGCGCCATCGATGAATTCCCGCGCGCGCTTAACGGCCTGGTTCGGATGCCCCTGCATCCAAAGCGTCCTTGCGAGCGCGATACCTGCTCGGAAATGACGATCATGGACCAGATAAATCGTGTCGCTTTGCTGGGACGGCGACCAATCCGCGAACAGCGCTTCGAGTTCGGCGCGCGCGCCGCTCAGGTCTCCCATCATGAGGAGCGAGCGGCCCAGAATGGAATGGGCCAACGCAAGGGCAGCGGGGTCGTCGACGGTGTCGGCAAGCGCGCGGCACCGCTTGGCAATCGACAATGCGACATTGAAGTCGCCACTGCGGAAGTGGAACATGTGCAGCATGCCGAGCAGGCCGGCTTCGTTGGCGGCGTCATGTTCGGCTTCGGCCAGCGCCAGGCTACGGTTCAAAGCCTCTCGCGCATGCTCGTTCTCTCCAAAGAGATGCATCGACGAAATCCCGAGACCAGCCTGCAGGTGCATCTGCTCGGACTTGCTGCTGATCTGATCGTCGAGGGCAGCCAGGGCGCGTTGCGACCAATGATGGCATTCAGGAAGTAGCGACATGGCCAGAAGGACAGGCGCCGCGGCTGCGGCAAGGCCGATGCCGGTTGGCAGATCACCGTTTGGGCCAAAGCACCATTCCAGAGCAGTGCGGACATTGCTGACGCCGGCGAAATAGGGGGCGCGTTCTGTGCCGGACATCAGGGTGGACCATTCGGCGGCGGCTTGAGCGAGCCACTGCCGGTAGTAACGGGCATGGCGAATGGCCAGGGAGCCCGTTTCGACGTCATCAGTTGCGAGCTCGAGTGCGTATGCCCGTGTCGTATCAAGCAGACGATAGCGCATAATAGCGTCGAGCGAACGCGTTGCGACCATGGATTTGGCAACCAGACTATCGATTGCCGCGAAAACTTCCGCCTGGTCGAGCCCATTGCCCGTCGCGACCGCAAGCGCAGCGTCGAGGGTGAAATTTCCAACGAAGATGGCAAGTCTGCGCAGCACGATGCGCTCTGTTTTCGAGAGCAGACTGTAGCTCCAGTCGAGCGTTGCCTGGAGGGTCCTTTGTCGGGGCGGTGCGGTGCGTGGTCCTGCCCATAATTGTGCCAGCCGCTGGTCGAGTAGGGCGGCTGTTTCGCTCAGGCCATAAACCTCGACGCGGCGCGCGGCCAATTCGATGGCGAGCGCCACCCCGTCGAGCTTTCGGCAGATGTCCGCCACGATTGTAGCTTCGGCATCGTTCAGGCTCAGATTGGCACCGCCTGCCATGGCGCGTTCGACGAACAATTGCGTGGCAGGAAATGTTCGTGCGACGTCGGCGGAAAGTTCTCCGTCATCGGGAGGGTAGGCGAGCGGCTCCAGTCGGTAGACGTGTTCTCCGTCAACCTGCAGCGTTTCACGGCTCGTTGCGAGAATGTGGACCTGCGGAGCGGTCCTGAAGATTGCCACGGCCAGGGTCGCAACAGCCTCGATCAGATGCTCGCAAGTATCGAGAACAAGCAGAATCCGCTTGTCTCTGAGATAGGCGATCAAGCCTGACGTGACGTCGTCGCTCTGGACGGACAGGCCGAGCATAGATGCGACGCCCGTTGTTACGAAGCGAGGATCGCTCACCATGCTCAGATCGACGAAGAGGACCGCGCCGTTGAAGGTGGCGTGCAATTGGTGCGCGATCGCCACGGCAACCGTGGTCTTGCCTACGCCGCCTGACCCGACGATTGTCACAAACCGGTCCGCGTTGAGCCGGAGCGACAGCTTTTCGAGGTCTTCCTCGCGATCGATCATGACGCCCAGCCGGCCCGGCAGGTTGTAATGATGAAAGCCTGTGGACGGCTCGACAGGACGCTGAGCTGGAATGCTGGAGCGTGAGGTCGATGCAACAAAACTGTAGCCGCGCCCGGAAGACGTCGAAATATACCGAGCACCATCCTTTCCGTCGCCGAGCGCCTTGCGCAGACCGGCAACGTGGAAGCGCAGGCTGCCTTCTTCGACGTGGAGGCCGGGCCAGACTTGAGCGATCAGGTCATTCTTGCTGACTACTTCGTTCGGGCGGGACAGGAGCGTCACAAGAATGTCATAGGCTCGGGCGCTGAGCTCGACGCGGACGCCGTCCTTAGTCAGCAATCTCTCGCTGGGAACCAGAATGTACGGGCCAAACGAGACCGTTTCCTTGCTTTGCGCGAGCGGCGTTGTCATGGCGTCGTTCTTCTTAGCGCATTGAATTGGCTTGATTTTACGTCAGGGCCGGCGGTGGCACCAGAGCAAATCTTGACGACGCAGGTGAGCGGTTTGCGGGCATTTTCGGTGTGGCGGTGAGGTGGTTACCCCGCTCGCAACAGCTAACGGGCTCTAACAACCCATAACAAGCACTATTCCTTCGATTGCGCGAAGTTAATGCCGCGATGTTGGGCAGCAAACCCCAAACTAAGGAGCTTCCGATGACCGTGACACGGATGCGCAGCCCGGCACCGGTCGAACTGCCGAAAGCCTGCGCTGGTTCGGAAACGGTCGTGCGCAATTCTTGACCGGTGAACTCGAGTCGACTTCGTTTGAACGCCCCAAGGCATCTGCGCTTTCGTCAACATAATAGTTTGTCGAAGTCTGGGAGATTCTGCTGACACAGATCTCCTGCAGAGAGTCAGCCGCTCAGAGACCACGCTGATCATACGGCGATGACCGTGCGTAACGCGCGTGATATCGCGATCCACGGCCTCAATCCCGAACATGTGGGCTCTGCCGGCCCATTTCGATGGTGCGTGCTCTTTGCGTCATTTCTGCGAGATCTTCGCTGCCGTTGCAAATATCAATGCCACGCGAATGCGCTCGCTTGTGACATCGCCGCGCGTCGCGCGGGACTCGCAACGGCTAACGACGCCTAACAATCCATAACGAGCAAACTCACGACGCCTGCGCCACAGTATCCCTGCAACAACGGACCTGTTGAGTCCGAACTCGGCCCATCTCACCGAAGCAAGGGAGCACGACAATGAAAGCGCAATCAAGCGTCGACCTCATCAATCCGGACCGGCGGCAACTTTTGAGGACAGCCGCTATGGGGGTGGCTGTGGCAGGCGTAGCCAGCCTGCTCTCGGTTGATCCAGCAGCGGGAGGTCCAAGCAACGCAATCCGGCCGTTCCGCATCAACATTCCCGATGAAGAACTGGTCGACTTGCGCCGGCGCCTTGCGACGACCCGGTGGCCGGACAAGGAGATCGTTACCGATCAATCCCAGGGCGTCCAGCTCGGGACCATGCAGCAGCTCGTGCGTTACTGGCAGACCGACTACGACTGGCGGAAGATCGAAGCGCGGTTGAACGCCTTGCCGCAGTTCATCACCGAGATCGACGGCGTCGACATCCACTTTATCCACGTTCGCTCCAAACACGACAATGCGTTGCCGATGATCGTCACGCATGGATGGCCGGGTTCGATCATCGAACAGCTCAAGATCGTCGATCGCTTGACGAACCCCACGGCCCACAGCGCGAGCGCGTCGGACGCGTTCGATCTGGTGATTCCGTCGATTCCTGGCTACGGCTTCTCGGGCAAGCCTGCGACGACCGGCTGGGAGCCCACCCGCATTGCGCGCGCCTGGATCGTGCTGATGAAGCGCCTCAGCTATGTCAGGTTCGTAGCTCAGGGCGGCGACTGGGGTAATGCGATCACCGAGCAGATGGCGCTGCAGGCGCCGCCGGAACTGCTCGGCATTCACACCAACATGCCCGCGACCGTGCCCGCGGACATTGCCAAGGCGCTCCAGTCCGGCGGCGCGCCGCCGACCGGCCTCTCGGCCGAAGAGCAGAACGCCTATCATCAGCTCGACGACTTCTACAAGCATGGCCTCGGCTATGCCAACGAGATGGCGAACCGGCCGCAGACGCTCTATGGCATCGTGGATTCGCCGGCCGGCCTCGCGTCCTGGATGCTCGATCACGACGCGCGCAGCGGCGGGCTCATCGCACGGGTCTTCGACGGCAAGGGCGAAGGCCTGACTCGCGACGACATCCTCGACAACATCACGCTCTACTGGGTGACCAATACGGCGATCTCGTCGGCCCGTCTCTACTGGGAAAACAAGCTGGCCTTCTTCGAGCCCAAGCACGTTTCCATCCCGGTGGCCGTGAGCGTGTTCCCGGACGAGATCTACGCCGCCCCGCGAAGTTGGACCGAGCGGGCCTATCCCAAGCTGATCCACTACAACCGGCTCGACAAGGGCGGGCACTTCGCAGCCTGGGAACAGCCCGAGCTGTTCTGCGCCGAAATGCGTGCGGCGTTCAAACCGCTGCGTCAGTCGATCTGAGGCGAACCCGACGCGCGCGCGAGCGCGTGTCTCTCTCTCTCTCTCCAAACACACATCAGGAGTGCACATCATGAACCGCCCCGAACGAACTTTTACGACCGAGCAAATCCGGCTGGAGCGGCGCCTGCCGACATACTGGCGCGTGACCTTCGACATGCCGCCGGTGAACATCTTCGGCCCAAAGCAGGTGCTTCTGCTCAACGATATCATCACCACGATCGAGACTGATCCGGAGGTGAAGGTCGTCGTGTTCGATAGTGCCGTCGACGGCTTCTTCATCACGCATTACGACTTTCTCGCGCCGCTCGAAGAGTCCGCGAAGATCCCGCCCGGACCAACCGGTCTGCAGGCGCTTCCTGATATGCTGGTGCGTCTCAGCCGGGCGCCGGTCGTATCCATTGCCTCGATCAGCGGCCGCGCAACCGGGGTCGGCAGCGAGCTCGCTTTGGCCAGTGACATGCGCTTCGCAAGCCGCGAGAAGGCCATCCTGTCGCAATGGGAGGTCGGCGCGGGTCTGGTACCTGGCGGCGGACCGATGGCGCGATTGCCGCGTCTGATGGGCAGAGGCCGCGCGCTCGAAGTGTTGCTCGGCGCCGATGACATCCACGGCGATCTTGCCGAACGCTACGGCTACGTCAACCGGTCGCTGCCGGACGCCGAGCTCGACGGGTTCGTCGAAGCGCTCGCTATGCGCATTGCGTCGTTCGACAAGGAGGCCATTGCCGAGACCAAGCGTCTTGTCGACGTCGCGAGCCTGCCGGCCGATCTGGAAATTCGACCCGAGTGGGACGCGTTCCTGGCCTCCCTCGGCCGTCCCGCGAGCCAGAACAGGATCAAGGCCCTTATGGCGCGCGGCTTCCACCGCGCCGGCGATGTCGAGAACCGGCTCGGCTTCCACGTCGGCCAGCTCGGCGGCTGAGGACAATCCGGCGTTCGATCGGCGAAGGCGACGCGCGCAACTGACGTCGCCTTCGAGCAGATGCGAGCGTCCGCAGCACAGAAAAGAACGACCGCGCGGCCGTAAGTCGCGCCGGTTTGCTCAAACCCAGGAGAGGTATCATGGCCTTTAAGATCACGATCAACGGAACCGCGCGTAGCGTCGATGTCGACGGCGATACGCCGCTGCTTTGGGTGTTGCGCGACGTGCTCGGCATGACCGGCACGAAGTTCGGCTGTGGCATGGCGCTGTGCGGTGCCTGCACTGTGCATCTCGACGGTTCCGCTATCCGTTCCTGCATCACAACCATCGACAGCGTCGGCGACTCCAAGATCACCACGATCGAGGCGATCGGCGCGACGCCGGCGGGTGCGAAGATTCAGAAGGCCTGGCTCGACCATGAGGTTGCCCAGTGCGGATACTGCCAATCCGGCCAGATCATGTCGGCCTCGGCGCTGCTGGCCGGCAACGCTCATCCGACCGATGCCAACATTGATGATGCCATGAGCGGCAACATCTGCCGCTGCGGAACCTATCCCCGCATCCGCGAGGCGATCAAGCTTGCAGCGCAATCGCAGGCCAAGGAGGGCTGAACATGACTCACCATCGTATCCCGTCGTGCGCGTCATACGCCGACCTCTCCCGCCGCAATTTCCTCATTAACAGCGCCGTCGCCGGTAGCGGCCTGGTGCTGAGCCTGAGCCTGCCGTTCGGCCAGGGCAAGGCCGGCGGTACCGACAGCTTCGCGCCGAACGCCTTCATCCGTATCGGTACCGACGGAGAGATCGTGCTGATTATGCCCTATGTGGAGATGGGGCAGGGCACCTACACCTCGATCCCGATGCTGATCGCGGAGGAGCTTGAAGTCAGCCTGAAGCAGGTTCGCCTCGAACATGCTCCGCCGAACGAAAAACTCTACGCCAATCCGCTGCTGGGCGTGCAGGCGACCGGCAATTCGAACGCCATCCGCGGTGCCTGGAAGCCGCTTCGTGAAGCCGGCGCGACCGCGCGGGTCATGCTGATCTCGGCCGCTGCCAAGCGTTGGGGCGTCGATGCGGGCTCCTGTCATGCCGAAGCAGGCGAGGTCGTCCACGCGCCGAGTGGGCGGCGCGTGAAATATGGCGAGCTTGCCGCCGACGCCGCGCGGATGCCGATTCCGAAGGACGTGGCGCTGAAGCGACCGGAAGAACTCAAGCTGATCGGGACCCCCGCGAAACGGCTCGATGCTTCCGGCAAGGTCAACGGCACCGCGATCTATGGCATGGATGCGCGCCCGCCGGGCGTGAAGGTCGCGACGCTGGCGCAATCGCCCGTGTTCGGCGGCCGCTTGAAGAGCGTGGATGAGGCCGCGGCCAGGGCGGTCAAGGGCGTGCGCCAGATCGTCCGGCTCGACGATGCCGTCGCCGTCGTGGCCGATCATATGGGCGCCGCGAAAAAAGGGCTGGAAGCGCTCAAGATCGAATGGGACGAGGGCACCCATGCCGGGCTGAGCACGCAGGATGTGGCACGCGAGCTCGAGCAGGCGACGCTCAAGGCGGGGGCGATCGCCCAGAACATCGGTGACGCCGATAAAGCCATGGCAAATGCCGCGACGAGGGTCGAGGCGAGCTATCAGTTGCCATTCCTGGCGCACGCAACGATGGAGCCGATGAATTGCACGGTGCATTTCCGAGGCGGTGAGTGTGAGATCTGGGTCGGCACCCAGGCGATCGCGCGAGTCCAGGCGATGGCGGCGAAGGCCGCCGGCCTGCCGGTCGAGAAGGTGATGGTCCACAATCATCTCATCGGCGGCGGCTTCGGTCGACGTCTCGAGGCCGACGGCGCCGTGCGTGCCGTCGAGATCGCCAAGCAGGTCGATGGTCCCGTGAAGGTGGTGTGGACGCGCGAGGAGGACATCCAGCACGATATGTACCGGCCCTATTGGGTCGATCGCATCGCAGGCGGCCTCGACAAGGACGGCGAGCCGATTGCCTGGAACAATCGGTTCGCCGGCTCTTCCGTGATAGCGCGTTGGCTGCCGCCCGCCTTCAAGGACGGCCTTGATCCCGACACGACGGAAGGCGCGATCGATCTGGTCTATGCGCTGCCGAACTTCCACGTCGAATATGTTCGCGTCGAACCGCCGGGCATCCAGACGGCGTTCTGGCGTAGCGTCGGTCCCTCGCACAACGTCTTCGTCACGGAGAGCTTCATTGATGAGCTGGCGGCGGCCGCGGGGCAGGACGCGGTGGCATATCGCCGTGCGCTGCTCGACCACAATCCGCGAGCGAAGGCCGTGCTCGATCTGGTAGCGGAAAAAGCCGGCTGGAGTTCGCCACTGCCCAAAGGGCGCGGACGCGGCATTGCCCTGCAAAACGTGTTCGGGAGCTATCTTGCCCAGGTGGCGGAGGTCGAGGTCGCAAAGGACGGCTCCGTTCGTGTCCATCGCGTGGTCTGCGCGATGGATTGCGGCACCGTGATCAATCCCGACACGGTGCAAGCGCAGATCCAGAGTGGTGTCATCTTTGGCGTGACCGCAGCGCTTTATGGCGAGATCACGCTCAAGAACGGCCGTGTCGAACAGGCCAACTTCGATACCTACCAGATGTTACGCATCAACGAGGCGCCCGCGATCGAGGTGCACGTGGTCAAGAGCGCGGAACCGCCGGGCGGAATGGGCGAGGCCGGCACATCGGGCATCGTTCCCGCGATCGCCAATGCCGTCTTTGCCGCTACGGGAAAGCGGCTGCGCAAGATGCCGATCGATACCAACGCGCTCAAGCAACCGGCATGAGCCGGAACAGGTCGTGGACAAACGAGCAGGAGTGACATGATACGCAAGGCAAAAGCAGTTTGGCACGGGACCGGCCGTGCCGGGGACGGCCATCTCTCCAGCGAATCCGGCGTGCTGGCCGAGACGCCCTATTCCTTCAAGACGCGCTTCGAGAATGAGAAGGGGACCAATCCCGAAGAACTGATCGCAGCAGCACATGCCGGCTGCTTCACCATGGCGCTGGCCTTCGGCCTGCAGGGCGCCGGCTTCACGCCGACCGAGCTTTCAACCGAGGCGGCGGTCACGCTCGAAGCGGAAGGCAAGGGATTCCGCATTAGCAAGTCGGCGCTCACCTTGCGCGGAAAGGTACCGAATCTCGACGACGCCGGATTCGCCCGTATCGCGGGCGAGGCCGAGAAGAACTGCCCAGTTTCCAAGGTTTTGAACGCCACGATCACATTGGACGCGAAGCTGATCCAGTGACCGCAGATTTGCCATCGTCAAGAAAGGCCGCCCATGACCACCAAACATCAGCCTGATCAAGCGGACTTCAGAGCGATCCTGCCTGAAGATATCGACTGGAAGCCGTTCTCGGCGTTTCCGGCCGGTGCTCGCCTGGCCGTCATGGTCGGCCATCCCGCCGAACCCGGACCCTACGTCGTCCGGGTGAAGGTGCCCGGCGGTACAAGACTGATGCCGCACAAGCATCCGGAGGATCGAATCTACACCGTCATGTCCGGCGTCTTCTACATCGGGCTCGGCGAGGTGTTCGAAGGTGACAAGGTGAAGGCCTATCCGCCCGGCAGCGTTGTCGTGCTGCCCGGTGAGACCTGGCATTTCCACTGGGCGAAGTCCGGCGAATACGTCACGCAGGTCTCGGCCATCGGTCCGCTCGGCCTGGAATATCACGACCTGCACGACGATCCGCGTCATCAGCACGCATAAGTCTCTCTGCTCCGGCCGGCCACTTGGTGCGGAGCATGTGGGAGGACCTGGAAGATGATCATCACGCGCGTTGAGCCCATTCCACTGCGGATCCCGTTCAAGGCGGGAAACGCGTCCGGTGCCTCGGCCTGGGGTGACAGCAACTTGCCTGCCGCGGACTCGCTGCTCGTCAAGGTGACGACCGACCAGGGCCTGATCGGCTGGGGCGAGGCCTTCGGTTTTCGCGCTGTCGCTTCCGCCAAGCTTGCGATCGACCAACTGATCGCGCCGCTTTGTGTCGGCCAGGATGCCACGCGGATGGAGCCGCTGATGTTGGACGTGCAGAAGAAGCTGCACGTCTTCGGACGCGGCGGTGCCCTGGCCTTTGCCATCTCGGCGGTGGACATCGCCCTCTGGGATATCGCGGGCAAGGCCGCCAATATGCCGCTCTGCCGGCTTCTGGGTGGCGGCGCCACCGATTTGGCCTGCTATGCGAGCCTGGTGCGCTATTCCGATCCTTCGCTTGTCCGGACCAGTGTGCGGCAGGCGATCGAGGCTGGGTTCGACACTCTCAAGCTTCATGAGATCGAGATCTCCGCGATCCGAGCTGCACGTGACGAAGCCGGTTTCGACATCGACTTGACGCTCGACGTCAACTGTCCCTGGACACTGACGCAGGCCCGCGCCATTGCGGATGATCTCAAGGCGATTGATCTTAAATGGTTGGAGGAGCCGCTTTGGCCTCCGGAAAATTTTGACGGCCTCGCCGAGTTGCGAAGAGTGACCGGCATCCCGATCGCCGCCGGCGAAAATGTCTATACGCTGATGGATTTCGAACGCCTGTTGGCGGCGAGGGCGGTGGACTTCGTCCAGCCGAGCCCGGCCAAGATGGGAGGCATCAGCGAACTGCGCAAAGTCTTCCCGCTTGCCGCCATCCATAACACCACGGTGATGCCGCACTCATTCTATGACGGCCCCGGTCTGTTGGCCGCAACCCATGCGACCGCGGCGCTCGGCACGGCCGATTCCATGATCGAGTGGCGCTGGTTCGATCTCGAAGCCACCATTTACGGCCATGCGTTCGGGCCGAAGCAAGGCCGGATTTCCGTGCCTCAAGGCGCAGGTCTTGGAATTGATCCCGATCCCGACGTCATCGGCAAGTTTCGGTTGGCGCTATGAGAGGTCACCATTTCGATCAAAGCCCCGCGGGATCATCACGGGAGACCGGACGCTGCATCTTCTACCCGCCAGCAGCGATCTCCCCAAGTGGCGCTCGGAAATCACGAGGAGGATAACCATGTCGAACGTTTCTTATGTCTCTGAACGACGAGCGAAAATTGGTCTTCACCTGTCCCGCCAGGTGCTCCGGCGGACCGCGCTGGCGCTCGCCGGAGCGCTTGCGGTGGCCGGAGCCGCCGATTTCGGCCATTACTACCTCACCACCGGCCGTTACCTGGAAACGACCGATGACGCCTATGTCAAAGCCGATTCCACGATCATCGCGCCGAAGGTTTCCGGGTATATCGCCGAAGTGTTGGTTTCCGACAACGAACCGATGAAAGCCGGTCAGCTTTTGGCGCGGATCGACGACCGCGATTTCAAGACCGCGCTGCACCAGGCCCGCGCTGACGTCGCGGCCTCGGAAGCCGCGGTGAAGAACCTCAACGCCCAGATCGAGCTGCAGGAGCCGCTGATCCAGCAGCAGGCGGCCGAGGTTGATGCGTCCGAGGCCAATCTGAAATTCGCACAGGAAGAGCGCACCCGTTACGACGGGTTGATGAAGTCGGGTTCCGGCACCATACAGCGCGCACAACAGACCGACGCCGCCTTGCACGCGCAGACCGCGCAGTTGCAACAGGGCAAGTCAGGTCTGATCGCCGCCAACAAGAGGACCGAGGTGCTGTCAACCGAGCGTGCTAAGGCCTTCGCGCAGCTCGACCATGCCCGCGCCGTCGAGCAGCAGGCGGCGCTGAATCTCTCTTACACGGAGATCACCGCACCGGTGGACGGCACGGTCGGCGCGCGCTCGCTCCGGGTCGGACAATATGTCCAGGCTGGAACCCAGCTGATGGCGGTCGTGCCGCTGGATGCGGTGTATGTGGTCGCAAACTTCAAGGAGACCCAGCTCGCCCATGTGCGCAACGGCCAGCCGGTCGAGCTCAAGATCGACAGCTTCCATTCGATCAGACTGAAAGGCCATGTCGACAGCCTGGCACCGGCGAGCGGCCTGGAGTTTGCCCTGCTGCCGCCCGACAACGCCACCGGCAATTTCACCAAGATCGTGCAGCGCGTGCCGGTGAAGATCGTGCTCGACGACCAGAGCCTGAACGGCCTGCTGCGCCCGGGCATGTCGGCTGTGCCGACCGTCAACACCAAGTCGGCCGCTGTCGCCGAGCGGGAAGCCGAGAAGCGGCTCGCGTCGCGCGGCCCTTAGCCCCGCAGCGGAACGAATGCGCCCTCGCACGCGAGCAGACAACCATGACCACACTGCAACCCACCGTCGACACCATTCCCGCCAGCGAAGGTCGCCCCACCGCCGGAGCTCCAGCGGCTCCCACCGTCTCCGCAAAAACCTGGCTCGCGGTAATCGGCGCGACGCTCGGCGCCTTCATGGCGGTGCTCAACATCCAGATCGTCAATGCCTCGCTTGCTGACATTCAGGGTGGGATCGGCGCCGGCATCGATGACGGCGGCTGGATCTCGACCTCCTATTTGATCGCCGAAATCGTGGTGATCCCCCTGAGTGGCTGGCTTGCTCAGGTATTCTCTGTCCGCATCTACCTCCTGACCAACGCCCTCCTGTTCCTGGTGTTCTCGGCGGCCTGCGCGCTCGCGCAAAATCTGCCGCAGATGATCGTGCTGCGCGCCGTGCAGGGGTTTACCGGCGGGGTGCTGATCCCGATGGCGTTCACGCTGATAATCACCTTGTTGCCGAAGGCGAAGCAGCCGATCGGCCTTGCGCTGTTCGCGATTTCCGCGACATTTGCGCCCGCGATCGGGCCGACCATCGGCGGCTATCTCACCGAGAATTTCGGCTGGGAATACATCTTCTATGTCAATACCGTGCCGGGCGCGATCATGATCGGCATGCTCTACTTCTCGCTGGAAGCAAGTCCGATGAAGCTGTCGCTGCTGCGCGACGGCGACTGGCCGGGCATCCTCACCATGGCGATCGGGCTCTCGGCGCTGCAGACCGTGCTGGAAGAGGGCAACAAGGATGACTGGTTCGGTTCGCCCTTCATCGTTCGCTTCGCCGTCATTGCCGCGATCGCGCTGCCGCTGTTTGTCCTCATCGAACTGACGAGCAGCAAACCGCTGTTGAACCTTCGCCTGTTGTTCCGTCGTAATTTCGGCTTCGGCGTTCTCGCGAACTTCCTGCTTGGCGTTGCCTTGTATGGTTCAGTCTACATTCTGCCGGTCTATCTCGCCCGCATCCAGGGGTACAATTCCGAACAGATCGGCATGGTGCTCGCATGGACCGGGCTGCCGCAACTTCTGCTGATCCCGCTGGTGCCGCAGCTGATGAAGCGCGTCGATCCGCGCATCGTGATCGGCATTGGCTTTGCGCTGTTCGCTGCTTCCAACTTCATGAACATCTACATGACCAACGACTATGCCGCTGATCAACTGCTTTGGCCGAACGTTGTCCGGGCCATTGGACAGGCCCTTGTGTTCGCTCCGCTCTCGGCGGTCGCAACTGCCGGAATCGAGACGGAGAATGCCGAGTCCGCGTCCGCGCTGTTCAACATGATGCGCAACCTCGGCGGCGCCATCGGAATTGCCGCACTGCAGACATTGGTGACCAAGCGCGAGCAGTATCATTCCAACGTTCTGATGCAGTCGGTTTCGCTGTTCGAACAGGCGACCCGGACGCGGATCGAACAGCTCACGCAATATTTCACGAACCACGGCGTGATCGACCGCGTTGACGCTGTGCATCGTGCCGATGTTGCGATCGGCAAGATCGTGCAGAAGCAGGCTTTCATCCTCGCCTTCAGTGACACCTTCTACGTGCTCGGCGCGGCGCTGATCGTCGCGCTGCTGGCGGGCCTTCTGCTCAAGAAGCCCGATCGCCTCGACGCCGGCGGCGCACATTAGAGATTTTACAGTGACCGGGAGAGTGTCCCTATGACGTCACCCCAATTGAACAAGCGTGCGGCGAGGCCTGCTGAGGTTGATGGGGTCGGCATTGACCTCATCTGTGCCCGTCCGAAACGTGAGAATGCGTTGCGGCTCAGCCTGCCTCTGGCCGGCATCCGCAGATCACGCTCACCGCCTTCCGGGCAATCTCCCTCAGTTCGACACGGCGAGCGCCGGCACGGGCGCGGATGGCGATGGTATGCATTGTGGCGGACGCGAGGATCGCAAGCGCCGCGGGATCGGCACCGTGCTTCAGTTCGCCTCTCTCAAGCGCCGTGCGGAAACGGGCTTCAAAATCGGCGTCAATCATACGCAGTCCCGCCGCAACACTGTTTCGGATCGCAGCATCCTCGACGGCCTCAGCTACCGCGGTCCCGATCACAAAGCAGCCGCGTGCGTGTCCTTTACCCGAAAAATAGATGGATAACGCCGCTTCGTAGGCAAGCGTCAGCGCTTCGTGCAAGGGACGGTCCTCCGCAAGAGCCTCACGCGTCGCGGCCAGACTGAGCTCCCAATAACGCGCGAGCGCCTCGAGATAGAGCGTGTGCTTGTTACCGAACGCCGCATAAAGGCTCGGTGGGTTCATGCCAGTCGCGGCGACGATCTTGTCCAGGGAAGTGCCTGAATAGCCGGTCCTCCAGAAGGTCTCCGTGACCTGCTTGAGCGCTGCCTCCGTGTCATAGGCGCGGGGCCGCCCACGACGCGCTGGTGCCGTTTCGCTCTTTTTTCGTGCCATGTCGGGAAAACCTTGGTTGTCGCCTGTGCGAATCATATTTGTATAGAGCGCTACAAAATTCAATAGGGAAGATCCTTGATTGTCGCGTCGGAATACCATATTTGTATTAATCGTTACAAAATAGGATGGAAGAAAGGACTTTCGATGCGGCTAGATTTTTCGGCATTCGCCGGCTGGTTGGGCGACCGCAAGGAGTTCCGCGAGAGCGAGGCGTCGACTCGTTTGGTCGGTGCAACGGCGCAGTCTGCGGTGGAAACGCAATTTGATGGAGTTGTCGATGGCCCGGCATCCGGTCGCGTTGCCACGATCCCCGGAAAGGAAGTCGGGGAGTGGCTGCGTCGGCGCCTGATGCTCGTGGTGCCAATCGTGGTGGCCGTATTCGGCGCCGCCGTGTATCTTGCTCAGGAGCCTTACGTCTCGACCGACAACGCGTTCGTTCGCGCGGCGAAGATAACGGTCAACGCCCGGGTTGCCGGCCAGGCGGTTGAAATCGCCGTGCGGGACAATGAGCGCGTCCGGCAGGGCCAGGTCCTGTTTCGGATCGATCCGGAGCCCTATCAGATTGCAGTCGATCAGGCAGAGGCGCGGCTCGGCAGCGCGCGCCTTCAGATCGACGGGCTCAAAGCGACCTACCGCCAACAGCAGGCCGAACTGCAATCAGCCAAGGAATCCGCTGCTTTTGACGAGCGCGAATATGACCGCAAGAAAATGCTGGTCGCCTCCGATTTCACCCCGCGCGCGGTCTATGAGCGAGCCGAGACCAACCTCAAGGTTTCCCGCCAGCGCATATCATCGATCGAGCAGCAGATCGCCAGCACGATTGTAGCTTTGGATGGCGATCCGGATATCGATGTCAATCGCCATCCGACGGTTCGCGCGGCCAAGGCCCAGCTAGACCGTGCGCGGCTCGACCTCTCTTATGCGACGGTGACGGCTCCCGACGACGGTATCGTGACAAGAGTCGATGACCTCCAGATCGGTGGCTTCGTCAATGCGGGTGCACCCGTGTTCTCGCTGGTGTCGAGCCGACGCATCTGGATCGAGGCGAATTTCCGTGAAACCGGCTTGACCCATATGCGTCCGGGGCAGGAGGCCACGATCGACGTTGACGCTTATCCGGATCGTACATTCAGGGCGCATATCGTCAGCATGAGTCCTGGCACGGGCTCGGATTTCTCGGTCCTGCCGCCCGAGAATGCGACCGGGAATTGGGTCAAGGTCGTCCAGCGTCCGGTACGTCTTGAGCTTGATGATGCCGATCCGAATCGGCCGCTGTTCTCGGGTATCAGTGTCACTGCGCGGGTCGATACCGGCTATCGCGGCACCTGGCGCCATTTACTCCAGCCCGCGTTCGCGACGGAGGTCAAATGAGTGCCGCCCTTCCATCGACCGTTGTAGCCGACGGTCATCGCACAATCTCGCTCGCGGCTCTCATGGCGACCTACATGCAGGCCGTCAACATCTCGCTGCCGAATGCGGCCCTGCCGCATATCCAGGGGACACTCTCGATGGCCGATGACGAGGTCGGGTGGGTGTTTTCCTCCTATATCGCGGCGAGCGCCGTGGCCATGTCGATGACGAACTGGCTTGCGGCACGCTATGGCCGGAAGACGGATTATCAATTCTCCCTCGTCGTCTTCGCGCTTGGTCTTATGCTTGACACGCTGGCAACAACGTCCGTCCAGTTCGTGCTCGCTCGGATCGTCCAGGGAGCTGCGAGCGGCCCGTTCGCTCCGCTTTCGCTGGCGATCCTGCTCGATGCGCAGCCACCGGCGAGACATGCCCGCATGAGCCTGGCATGGACCGTGTGCTCCCTGCTCGGAATCAGCACCGGAGCGAGCATCGGCGGCTGGTTCAGTGAATATCTCGGCTGGCGCTCGATCTTCTACTTCAGCGTTCCGATGACGGCGTTCATCTTTCTGGCGATGGCGTTTTGTCTCCGCGAGAAGAAGGCGGAGCGTAACCAGCCCTTTGACTTCTTCGGCCTAGCGACCTTCTCCCTCGGCATGATCGGCCTGCAAATGATGCTCGACCGCGGCGAGCGCATGGAATGGTTCGCCTCCGCGGAAATCTGGATCGAAGCGGTCGCCTCGATCCTGGGATTCTATCTTTTCATCGTGCATGTCATGACGACGAAGGAGCATTTTCTCCGTACGGCGCTGTTTAGGGATCGCAATCTCGTCCTCTCGACGGTGATCTCCTTCGCCGTCGGCTTTGTCCTATTGCCGACTTTGGCTTTGACCTCGCCGATGCTGGAGGAATTGCTCAACTATCCAGTCGACACCACCGGCTACATGACGATCCCGCGCGGCGTGACGCTCGTGGGAGGGGTGGTACTGATGAGCCTGGTTCCGCAAGTCGACTACCGGCTGTTCCTGATCGGTGGAATGGCGCTGGTGGTCTACGCCAATTGGCTGATGCTTGGCTATTCACCTGCGATGGATTGGCGGCCGGTGGCCGAGGCCGGCCTGCTTCAGGGTGCGGGTCTCGGCATGGTGGTTCCGGCGCTCGCCAAGGCCGCGTTCGGTACGCTCGATCCGAAGCTCCGCCCGGAAGGCAGCGCGCTTATCAACCTGTCGCGCCTCTATGGCAGCACGATCGGCATCGCGGTGGTCCAGATATTCTTCTACGGCAACGCCCAGGCCATGCACGTCGCGCTCGCCAAGGACCTCACGCCCTACCGCACCGCCGCGCATGTCGCGGGTTCGATCGCCAAGCCAGGCCTTGCCGCGCTCAATGGCATGGTCACCCACCAGGCGGCTGTCGTCGCGGTCATCGGCCAGTTCGAGATCCTGATGTTCGCCATGCTCGTCGTGAGCCCGCTTGTGCTTTTTCTCCGTAAGCCACGGCCGGCCAGCTGATGACCGTGGAGCCGTGAAATGACACCGCGTCTACCAATCTCGATCGGTCGAGCTCGACGGACGCCGCATGTGCGGCGGCCGGGCTTAAACAAGGGAGTATGAGCATGACAACATCCGATACGCTTCGTTATACGAGGATTCCCACCCACGGATCTGGGACAATTCCCGCTGTCGGGTTTGGCACGCTCATTCCGGATCCTCTCGTAACCAAACAGGCCGCCAGGGCTGCACTGGAAGCGGGATTTCGACACTTTGATTGTGCGGAACGCTACCGCAATGAAGAGGCGGTCGGCGATGCGATGCAGGAAGCGTTCAAGGCGGGGACGCTTCAGCGCCAGGACCTGTTCGTTACCACGAAGCTATGGAACACCAATCATCGTCCCGACCGGGTCAAGCGTGCCTTTGACGCAAGTCGCCGGCGGCTGCAACTCGACTATATCGATTGCTATATCATCCATACGCCCTTTGCCTTTCGACCCGGCGACGAACAGGACCCGAGGGACGAGCGCGGTCGGGTGATCTACGATTCAGGGGTTACGTTGCTGGAGACATGGCGGGCGCTGGAGCGCCTCGTCGACGATGGTCACTGCAAGTCGATCGGATTATCGGACATTACCCTGGAGAAGCTGCGCGAGATCGTCGCGGTCGCGCGGATCAGGCCCGCCATGGTGCAGGTCGAATCGCATCCGTATCTCCCTGAATGGGACCTGCTCGACTTCTGTCGAGAGCAGGGGATCGTACTGCAGGCGTTTGCAGCGTTGGGACACGCCATGGAGCCAAACGTACTGGCCGACCCAGTGATTACATCCATCGCGCAGCGTGTGCACAAGACACCGGCTCAAGTGGCCCTGGCCTGGGCCGTACAGCGCGGCACTGCCTTCCTGACCACTTCGACCAAACCTCAGCGCATCCAGGAGAGCTTCGACATTTCGGCCCTCCCTGAAGACGCCATGCAGGAGATTCGCGACCGCATCGCGACGAGCGTCAGATTCAACGCAGTGGTGGAGACCGGCGTGCCCGGATTTATTCCCGGGACCCGATGAACTGAATTTTGAGACGCGGAGCTGCATGGGCGAAAGTAGCGACCTCTGCGTTCGGCTCGGAGGTGAGAAAGGCAAACGCTGGTCCAGCGCAATTTCTGGAGCAAGATCACCACCAATCTTATTGCCTATCGAATGGTCGCTTCTGGCGCAAAGCGGTCATTCAGCGCGCCTCATATCGCCAAGAAAATTGCATGAAGCTTCTATATCCCATCGGTTTACGGTTGCCTGTGAGGGGTGGAAAAATATCGGATTTCCAGCCCGGGGCTCTAAGCGGGTCAACCAGCCTCAGGTGGTCACCTGCCTTTGTTGCCACCGATCGCCACGCCGCCATCGGCGCTTCCACGGTCGGACGCCAAGAAGTTCGTCTCGGGGACGGTCGTGGGTACCAGCAGCGCTGCGCCAGTTAGCCAAGATGGACTCGACCGGCATGCCCGGCGCCTGCTCCCGCAGGACGAGGCCTTCCGGCGTCGGCTCGACCGCGAGCTCAGTTACGATGAGGGTGAGTGCGCGCAACGATGTTGCCGGCAGGGTCAGCTCGTCCACGATCTTCGCCGCACCCTTCTGGGTCTGTTTCATTGCCGCGATTACGCGCGCGCCGCTAACCAGATCCATCGTGGGCGAGCGGGATAGGACGGGCGGCCTTTGCACGGCACGGCGCGGCCCCTCAACGAGGACGCCGAGCTCAATAGAATGCCTGACGAAAACCATCATGCATCGGACCATCGTCCCGAGTGAAGGCTGTAGGCTCCTCGCCGACGACAAGGACACGTTAGCTGCAGTGAGTGAGCGGCGACTCTTGGTCTATCGTTCACGTGAGATTATCGCCGCCTCGAAGCGCTGCCGCGTGGAGATCGCGAGCCGGCCCAGACCGAAATGCTCCTGCATGCCGCGGATCAGGTCCTCATTGTCCTCTAGTCCCTTGGTGCACAAGAGATCGGCGAGGCCAGCCAGTTCGGGCAACGGCACGTCGCCGTGCTCTCGGCCGCCGGCGCCGCGATAGCGCGCCTTGTCGCTAGGGTTGGCGTTTTGCGGCCATATGATTTCACGGTCGCCGCGAAGTATTGACCGCTATCCGACAGTATCCGCGACTTGGTCGCATGTGACCCGAAACGATCTCGTCTGCCGGCCGTCCAAACGCTGACGATCGCAATCGCGGGGTTTCGTTATGACGCCGATTTGCATGTCGGCGCTCGGCAATTCTGCGGCCGTTACGAGAGTCTAGACCGACTTTAATCGGCAAAAAAGCGCGAGCACACGGTCATGCGCTTTGCGTGCGGGCACATCGCGAATTATTGGCCCAATGCGACTCTGCAAGACGGCCGGCTTGATCACGGCGTGATGCTGTTTTCCAAGCCTTATCGCAAGTCCGAGTTCGCCAGCATGGCGCGTTTGGCGTTTGCGGATGCCGTCGCCGAAAACCTTGAAACGCGCCTATCCCCCTCGCTGGTACATCAATCGGAGTTCCGATGCGGCGGCAACCCGCAAGCGTTCAAGCGCCCTCTTGAGGTTGAGAACTTCTGTTTGAGTCAGCCCCCGGCTCTCGCGATATGCCTGCATCAAGGCCACTTCGGCGGCGCGCGCAGCCTCGCCGGTGGCGGTGAAGCCGACCGTGGGCCCGATGCCGCAGATGCCGTGCAAATGGCGGTAGGATTCGGAGACATGCTTGATAACGCCGTCACCGCTGCGGGACATGTGGTCGGCCGAGACGACTGCCTCTGTGATCTTGCTCTCGAGCGTGGTTGCAAAGCGGTGCCGTACCCTGGCCAGGCGGGTTTCGAATTGATCGGCGTGCATGGTGCTCTCCTCGTTCCTTTGCACCAAGCTTCTGCGTCAGACCTTAATCGTTAGTCAGGTTTCGAGGTTAATCTGATGCGTTGACAACATTCTCTTTGTTTGGTTGTGGCGCGAGCGCGTCGAGTATGGCGGGGAGTGTGCGTAATCATTCTAGTGTGAAGATGAATACACCCGAACGTGCACAAGCATATTGGGGCTGAATGAAATTCGAGCCGGCACCAGTGTTTATACGCAGGCAGAAGTTAACGCGCGTGCAGGATCAGGTTCGTTAGCTTCGTTTCGATCGCGTGCAGCGCCGAATCAGGCGTACGTTCAAAGCAACGCGTGCCGCGATATTGTCGAGTAGCCCATCGTACCTTCTTTTTGCATGAGGTCGCTCCATGGATGCGTTACACCTGCACGACGTTAAACAGATGCCCCATCGCGTTAAAGCGGTGGCGCGAATTCTCGTCATCGATGACGATGCCTGCGTCGGTACCGCAATTCAGGCCATCCTGGCCCGGCAGCACTACGAGACAGCGCTTTCGTCACGCGCCCATGCCGGCATTCACGCCCTCCAGGCGTCTCAGTTTGACGTCGTGATGGTCGATCTGTTCATGCCGGGAATGAATGGACTCGACACCATCACGCAAATTCGAAGTGAGTCGGCGGTGCCGATCATCGCAATGTCCGGCTTCCGCCTGCGCAATTCGCTGGATCCCGATCAGGATTTCCTCGGCATGGCGATGCTGCGCGGCGCGACAACTTACTTGCGCAAACCGTTCTCTCCTCCGCAGTTGGTTGCGGCCATCGACCGAAGCCTTGGCCTGGCGTCCTCGACCGAAAAGACAATGCAATGACACGGAAGGAGAACCGAGCCGACTATCCAGACTATTCGAAATGTGTCGAGCGCGGCGGTCAGCGGGCCCAGGAGCTTGAAGTCGACCGGCCGTCCCCGGAGCGAACCCGGGCGGCGAACGAAGTGGGATCCGCTATCGCTCATCAACTCAACGGACCGTTGACGGCGTTGCGACTCTATGTCGGCGAGATCAGACAAAACAGCGGCCGACTTCACGAGACAGCGGAAGCGCAAGACAGCATGCAACAGATGGTGGAGGCTGCGTTTCAGGAAACCGAACGCCTCTGCGCCATGATGAGGCTGATAGCAGACACTTTCGAGGAACCGTTAGATCCGGAAACCGCCGCGGCACTTGGCCGCGACGTGATCAGCTGGTGGTCGCGGAGCGGCAGCACGGAAGGCAGCGGCCACGCTAACGGAGGCGGTCTCGCGGGAGCCGCATCTTTTGCGCTGCTGACCCCGCGGGAGCGGGAAGTGCTGGGCCATGTGAGCCAGGGATGTTCCAACAAGCAGGGCGCCCTCCGGATGCAAATCGGCCCGCGGACGTTCGAAAGTCACCGTGCCCGGGTGATGCGGAAGTTCGGGGCCAAAAATGGGGCGGATCTGGTACGCATGGTGCTTGGCGAAAACACGGTGACCCCGTGATTGCTCCTGCGCTGGCCTACCAAGCAAGCGTGGCAGGCACACGCGGCCTGTGGAGCAAGCTGGCATGGCCGCTCTTGCTGGCATGCGGCTTCCTGGTCTTCGTCAGCGCCTCCTCGATCTATCTCGTCGTCGCCTCGCAATCCAGCCACGAAATGATGAACCGTGCACTGCAACTCGAAAACAAACTTTGGGGAATTATAGCTTTCGTTCGCGTCGCCGAGAGCGAACAGCGCGGCTATCTCCTCACCGGCAATCCCGACTACCTTGAAATCTACCGGGACAGAATTAGCGCGGGCGTAGCCGCGGTCGCCGACGTAAAAATGGCGGTCGCTAATAACCCGGTGCAGCAACGCGCGCTTGCCGAAATCGAGCCGCTGGTGGTGCGCAAATTCTCCGAGTTGCAGGAAACCATACGGCTGCATGATTCCGGCGACCATGCTGCTGCCTTGGCCCTCGTGCGCACAGGCGTGGGTCTCGACCTCATGAGAAAAATTCGCGCTGCGACGGTCCGCTTGATGGAGGAGCAGCGGCACCTCGTCTCGCTTCGGACATCGAATTCCGTATCGACCAATATTTGGCTTCTACTTGTCAATCTTGCGGGGCTTGCTCTCATCATCGTTCTGTCGATATTCTCTGTCCTTGCCATGCGCCGCACCGCTGGAAAAGAGCTCGCACAGAGCGAGAGCCGCGGCGCCGAACTCCGATCGATAGTGAATGAACGCCGTGCGACGGAGCAGAAATTCAGGGCGATGCTTGAAGCGGCGCCCGATGCAATTGTCATCATGGATCGAAGCGGCGATATCCTCCTCGTCAACGCGCGGACCGAGGCACTGTTTGGGCACACGCGATCCGACCTGCTCGGTCAGAAGATCGAGTTCTTGCTCCCGGCGCGGTACCACGGCATGCATCCGTCACATCGTAACCGGTTCTTCGCGGGCCCTAAGGCACGTCAGATGGGCGTCGGACTCGATCTCTACGGACAGCGCAAGGACGGCACCGAATTCCCGATCGAGATCAGTTTAAGCCTGCTGGAAACCGAGGAAGGGACGCTGGTCTCCAGTTCGATCCGCGACATCAGCGTCCGCAAGGCGGCGGAAAGGCATTTGGCGCAGATGGAGGCCAGGTATCGCGGACTGCTAGAGGCAGCACCGGACGCGATGGTGGTGGTCAACCAGGGCGGGGAGATCATCCTGCTGAACCTGCAGGCGGAGAAAGAGTTCGGATATCACCGCGACGAGCTTCTCGGGCAGAAAGTAACGAACATTATTCCGGAGGGCTTCGCGGAACGGCTGATCGCGGATGGCCTGCGGTCCCCGGCAGACGCGCTGGCTCAGCAGATCGGCACCGGGATCGAACTCATCGGCCGGCGCAAGGACGGAGCCGAATTTCCGATCGAGATCATGCTGAGCCCGCTGGACAGCGCCGAAGGAATCCTGGTGACGGCGGCGATCCGCGATATCAGCGTGCGCAGGGATGCAGAAAAGGATCGGGCGCGGATGGAGGCCAGGTATCGCGGGCTGCTCGAGGCAGCACCTGACGCGATGGTGGTGGTTAACCAGGGCGGGGAGATCATCCTGCTGAACCTTCAGGCCGAGAAGGAGTTCGGATATCGCCGCGACGAACTTCTTGGGCAGAAAGTAACGAACATCATTCCAGAAGGCTTCGCGGAGCGGCTGATCGCGGATGGTCTTCGGTCCCCGGCAGACGCGCTGGCTCAGCAGATCGGCACCGGCATCGAGCTCATCGGGAAGCGCAAGGATGGAGCCGAGTTTCCGATCGAGATCATGCTGAGCCCGCTAGAGAGCAGCGAAGGAATCCTGGTGACGGCGGCGATTCGCGACATCAGCGTCCGCAAGGGTGCGGAAGAGCATCTGGCGCGGATGGAGGCCAGGTATCGCGGGCTGCTCGAGGCAGCACCTGACGCGATGGTGGTGGTCAACCAGGGCGGGGAGATCATCCTGCTGAACCTTCAGGCCGAGAAGGAGTTCGGATATCGCCGCGACGAACTTCTTGGGCAGAAAGTAACGAACATCATTCCAGAAGGCTTCGCGGAGCGGCTGATCG